>Ga0335081_10017088_pt1 | contig 11756 bp, 11 predicted proteins | sample Lox_Sample_35_FD_206713 | JGI IMG/M metagenome (GOLD analysis project Ga0335081, IMG submission 206713) | Soil microbial communities from Loxahatchee National Wildlife Refuge, Florida, United States - Lox_Sample_3.5 | ecosystem: Environmental > Terrestrial > Soil > Wetlands | place: USA... | reverse complement strand
CTCGCGGGCAGTCCGGTTTTTCTCAAGCTGGAAAATTTGCAGCGCACCGGAGCCTTCAAGGAACGCGGCGCGCTGAACAAATTGCTTTCGCTCACGCCCGAGGAGAAGCAGCGCGGACTGATCGCGGCCTCGGCGGGCAACCACGCGCAGGCGGTGGCCTACCACGCTTCGCGCCTCGGCATCCGCTCGGAAATCTGGATGCCACTCACCACGCCGCTGGTGAAAGTTTCCTCCACGCAGAGTCACGGCGCCGAAGTCGTGCTGCACGGCACCGGTTTTGACGAAACCTATGAGGCGTCACTCGAGCGCTGCCGCGAGCGCGGCGCGACTTTCATTCACCCCTTCGACGACGAAGTCGTCATCGCCGGCCAGGGAACGATCGCGCTGGAATTGGTGGAGCAGATTCGCGGGCTCGAAGTCGTGGTCACTTCGGTCGGCGGCGGCGGGCTGATCTCCGGCATCGCCGTGGCGCTCAAGGAACTCAACCCTGCGATCCGCGTGATCGGCGTGCAGTCGTCGCTGATTCCTTCCATGGTGCGCGCCGCTCGCGAAGGGCATCCGGTCACGCTGCCGGCGGTTTCGACGGTGGCTGACGGAATCGCGGTGCGTTCAGCGGGCGAGAAAACTCTGCCGCTGGTCAGGAAATATGTCGATGACCTGGTGGTGGTGGATGAAGAAGAAATCGCCGCCGCCATTTTGTTTCTGCTGGAGCGCGAGAAGATGCTGGCCGAGGGCGCGGGAGCGTGCGGAGTTGCCGCTCTGCTTCATGAAAAACTTTCGCTGGCGGGAAAGACCGCGGCCATCGTGATCTCGGGCGGGAACCTCGACGTCACGCTGCTCTCGCGCATCATCGAGCGCGGCCTGGTGAAAGACGGCCGGCTGGTTCGCCTGCGCATTCCGCTGCCTGACCACCCCGGCGCGCTGCTCCGGCTCACGGACGTGATCGCCAAACAGCGCATCAACATCGTGGAAACCGAATATCACCGCACCTTCTACGGCGCGCGCCTGGGACACACGCTGATCGACCTGACCATGGAAGCGCGTGATCTCAAGCACGCCAACGACCTGTGTGCGGCGCTCACCGCCGCCGGATACAACTTCGAGCGGATTACATAAGGAGTCACACCTTGAAGATCGCGCACGACATTACGGAGCTGATCGGACACACGCCGCTGGTGCAACTGAACAAAGTGACGGCGGGCTGCCGGGCCACCGTTGCCGCCAAGCTCGAGAGCTTCAACCCCAACAGCAGCGTGAAGGACCGCATCGGCGTCAGCATGATCAACGCCGCCGAAAAGGCCGGCAAGATTCATCCCGGAAAAACCGTGCTCATCGAGCCCACCAGCGGCAACACCGGCATTGCGCTGGCATTTGTGGCCGCGGTGCGCGGCTACCGGCTGATCCTGACCATGCCCGACACCATGAGCATGGAGCGGCGCGTGCTGCTGCGCGCCTTCGGAGCAGAGATCGTACTGACTCCGGGAGCGAAAGGCATGAACGGCGCCATCGCCAAGGCCGAGCAGATTCTGGCTGAAACTCCGGACGGCGTCATTCTGCAGCAGTTCGCCAATCCCGCCAATCCGAAGATTCACTTCGAAACCACCGGCCCGGAAATCTGGAGTGATACCGACGGCAAAGTTGATATCCTCATCTCCGGCGTGGGGACCGGCGGCACGCTGACCGGCGTGACGGAATACATCCGGCCGAAGAAGCCGTCGTTCAAGGTGATCGCCGTCGAGCCCACGGAGAGCCCAGTGCTCGCCGGCGGGAAGCACACGCCGCACAAGATTCAAGGTATCGGCGCCGGTTTTGTGCCCGAGGTGCTGCGCACCGATTACATCGACGAGATCATCCAGGTTTCAAGCGACGAGGCGATCGCGATGGCGCGCCGCCTGGCGCGGGAAGAAGGTCTGCTGGTGGGCATCTCGGCGGGCGCTGCGGTAGAGGCCGCGGTGCGCGTAGCGCGCCGGGCGGAGAATGCCGGCAAGCTGATCGTGGTAGTCGTCCCCGATTACGGCGAGCGTTACCTGAGCAGCGTTCTTTTCAAGACTCTTCAGGAGGAAGCGCAGCACATGGAAGCGGTGCTGGTCTGAAACCATGGCAGGCATGATCGAGTCGGCGCGCGACTATGTGGCCTCGGTCTTCGACCGCGATCCCGCGGCCAAGTCGTGGTTCGAAGTCGTGCTCTGCTATCCCGGCCTGCACGCTTTGCTGGCGCACCGCGTCAACCACTGGCTGTGGACGCATCACCTGCAATTGCTGGCGCGCTTTTCGTCGCAGATATCGCGTTTGCTGACCGGCATCGAGATCCATCCCGGAGCGCAAATTGGCCGCCGCTTCTTCATCGATCACGGCATGGGTGTGGTCATTGGCGAAACCAGCGTGATCGGCGACGACGTAACTCTCTACCAGGGCGTGACGCTCGGCGGCACCGGCAAGGAGCGCGGCAAGCGCCACCCCACGCTGCGCAATAACGTTGTCGTCGGCGTGGGCGCCAAGGTGCTGGGCAACGTCATTATCGGAGAAAACTCGCGCGTGGGCGGAGGGTCGGTGGTGCTCAACGATGTCCCGGAAAATTCCACCATCGTGGGCGTGCCCGGTCACATCATCTTTCGCGACGGCAAGCGCGTGGTCATCACCGATCCCAAGGAGATTCGCGATCCGCTTTCCGACGCTCTCGCGGCGCTCGCCGAGCAGGTTCAAAAACTGGAAGAGACGGTGAAGGAATTGTCGCGCGAGCGAGACGAAGCCAGAACCTCTCGGTAGTTCCCTTCTCGGTGCCCCACATCTGCCCGATGTTGGCAGATGTGGGTAATCCTCAGCTCGCACCAAGTCAGCGTCTTCGTGCAGACCCGATCCCACATCTGCCAAAGGCAGGCAGATGTGGGGCACCGTCGCAAGCGCAGGTAGAAAAGCCTAACGGTCGCGGAGTTGGTCGGGACCGCGAAGAAACGGGTTGACCACCACTACGCCATCAAGGTTCTGGTCCGCCTGAAGGTCCTCGGTCAGGAGATAGCGGCAGGAAGCCGCTCTGGCTGCAGCCACGATCAGGGCGTCCCAGAACGAAAGCTGATAGCGGTCCTGAATTCTCCAACCCAGTTCCACGACATCGGCGTCCACGGCGACGGGCCCCCAAGCCAGCAGATTACGCACCTCGGCGCGAGCCTCCTGACGCGCGGCGGGCCGCTTCTGTGTGACCTTGACATAGAACTCCTGCAGAACCTGGAAGCTGATTCGACCGCGACGGCTTTTCCATAGTTCCGCACGCCAAAGCCGGGCGGCCTGATGTTTCTTCGGATCGGCCTGGTCGAGCGCGTGGATCAGGACGTTGGTATCAACGAAGACGGGATCGGTCATGCGCCGCCTCGCGAGAGAGATAACGGCCATCCGTCCGCATCAAAGGCTTGCGCGCCAGGGCTTGGCGCATGGCCCGCTCATAGTCGTCCCTGCCCAACATGCGTTCCTTCAAGATAGCCGCCAGCAGGCGGGAGACACTCGTATCCTGCCGGGCAGCTTCAAGGCGAGCCCAACGCGCCACGTTCTCCTCAAGCGTGACCGTAATATTGCGCAATCTGTTTTTCATAACACGGATTCAGTGTAGCACGGATTTCGTGTTAAATCTTTCCCTTGCCGGCGGGCGCCCTGGAAATGCGCCTTCTGAGATCGAGCAGACCGTTGGTGTGCTTGCAGTATGTGCCTGCATTGCCTACAATGGATGCATGCAATACACCATTCGGAAGGTGCCGGGCAGGCTCGACGCGGCGCTTCGCCAGCGCGCCCGCGAGCAGGGCAAGAGCCTGAACGAGGTGGCCATTGAAGCGCTGGCCCGCGGCGCTGGCATCAGCGGACAGCGGGTGCGGCAGCGCGATTTGCGTGACGTCGCCGGAACCTGGCGCAAGGACCGCGCCTTCGAGCGGGCGCTGGCCGCGCAGGATTCCATCGACGAGGAGCTGTGGAGGTGAGGCTCGCGCTCGACGCCAACCGCTATACCGATCTATGCCGCGCCAACGCGCAGGTTGTCCGGAACGTCGAAGCCGCGGATGAGGTCTGGCTGCCGTTTATCGTCGTGGGTGAATTGCGCGCGGGATTTGCCGTGGGCGATCAGGGACCGCGCAATGAAGCCGTGCTGCGGCGATTTCTGCTCAAGCCGGGAGTCGCTGTTCTCTACGCGGACGAGCAGACGACCTACCATTACGCCACCATCTACCGTCAACTGAGAAAGCAAGGAACTCCTATCCCGACGAACGACCTGTGGATTGCGGCTCTCGTCGTGCAACATTCGCTCACGCTTTACGACCGCGACGCCCACTTTGACGCCCTGCCGCAGCTCACCCGGCTCTAGCGCGGAGGAATGTACGGGTGGAAGCGCCGGGCCTCATCCCGGCGAAACCGCACCCTCAAAAACGGGCTTCTAGCCCCGGGCCTAGGGGCCCACTCTCCCGAGACTCTTTCGCAGGCCTGAAGGCCTGCGCTTCCACCGCTTCACCTCTTTTATGCAGAACACGAACCCACATCTGCCAAAAGCGGGCAGATGTGGGGCACCATTTACCACCGTCAATTGAAAGTCAGTTCTTACTGCGCGGCTGTGTTCTGTATGCCGGAGGCGCTGGCGTGGGTGCTGGCCGCGGGCGAGAAAAAGTTGTGGTCGTAGAGATTGCGGTACATGCGTCCGGCGATCTCGGCCGCCTTGGGCCCAAAGGTGGGACGCCCGCCGCGCAGGAAGACCACGACCACGATGCGTCCTGTATCGGTCTTAGCGTAGGAGGCGAACCAACCGAAGCGCGTACCGTCATGCGAGCAGGTGCCGGTCTTCCCCAAGATGGGCGCCTCGCTGAAGCTGTAGCGCACGCTGCGCGCAGTACCGTACTCGACTGCGCCGGCCATACCGTCGGCCATCGAGGGCATGAGCGGCGCGATATCGAGCTGCCGCTTCACCTTGGGCGCAAATCCCGCCACTTCTTCGGGCCGCGTGGGATGCTGCAGATAGAAGAGCGTGCCGCCGTTGGCCATCGCGGCTACCAGCGCTCCGAGTTGCAGCGGGGTAACGGAGATGCTTTCCCCGAACGAGCACATCTTGGCCACGCCGCCGGCCCTTGAAGCCAATTCCTGGCTGGGGAAGACGCCGAGATGTTCGCCGGTAATGTTATAGCCGGCCATCTCTCCCAACCCGAACTCGTGCGCATAGTAGCTGACCTTCTCAAAGCCGAGCCTGCGTCCCAGGGCTTCGAAGTAGGCGTTGTTGGAATGCGCCAGGGCGCCGGTCAGGTTCATGCGCGAGCGCGCGCCGAGCGTGATCTCGGTATTTTTGTCCACGATGCGTTCGTTCAATGCCGCCAGCGCTACCGCCAGCTTGATGGTGGAACAGGGCTGCGCGCCACCGGAGAGCGCCAGCTTCTGGTTCACCATGCTGAGCACGCGGCCGCTATCCGGATCCACGGCCAGCACGGTTCCGTTCATGTTGCCGAGGGCCTCAATGGCGGCGGCGCGGACTACAGGATCCTCGCCCGCGATCACGTCGCCTTCGGTGATGTCGTCGGCGTACGAGCTGGTGTAAAAACGCTCGTAGGAGCGGCGGTGCCGGCGGGCGGAGGTGCGGGTGGCGCGAGTGTGACGGAGGCGGGCGATACGCTTCTGGGTGCGCGGCGTCTCCGTGATCCGGGTGGCAGAGTTCTTGTTGCTGCGGGTGGAGCGGGTGGCGGCGTGCACCGGCAGCAGCAGGGCGATGCCGATCAAAAGGACGAGATAAGCGACGAAGGCTGGTTTCCGCATTTTTCTAGTACCTGTATTCGATCCAAGATGTATTGCCAACACGCCAGCATACCTTCGGCGAGGCCGGAGCTCGGTCCGCGTCACTCTCGGGGGGGTAGACTCAATATAAAGAGGTCCCGCCGCGGGCGCAACGCAAAAACTCGGTTTCGCGGCCTCCACGGTTACCACCAAGGCTAACTAAAGAGTCACCGGTGACTAACTAGGGTCACTCATCGGCAGAATAAAGGAAGCAGTCAGTTGTGGGGCAGTTGCGATAGTTCAGAGGCTTTGGTAACGGGCTCAGGGATGGCGCAAGCGGCCTGGGCGGGAGTTTTCCGCGGAACCCGCGGTGAGGGCACGCGCGCGGCTGGCCACGGCATCAGGATGGATGCGGGAAGCGGCGCCGCAACGGGTTTCCAGCCAGTTCAATACCCGCGAACTGGCGGAGACCAGCGGAGAGGGCGGCACTACGGCGAACATGTCGGGCTGCTCGCCGGCGGTGGCCGCGGTTCCATTCTCCGCCATCTGCATGCCGGGTGTTCCCCGCGGATGCGCGATAAACACGCACAAATAGACGACCCAGATGGCAAACGGCACCGCCAGCGCAATGGGCAAAGCCCAGCGTGAGGAGGGCAGACGGTGCGCGAAGGCCAGGAAGGTGCCCAGAAACATGAGGGTCGCCACCAGCACCAGGGAGATGTCGACGAGGGTGGAAAACAGGCGCTGCGCGACCGTTCCCGGAAACACCGGCGAGCCTCCCGGTGGCGCCTCGATTACAAAAGTCTGGAATGGAACTGGAGGCGGAGCTGGAGCCGGCAGAGAGGGCAAAACGGGCTCCTCGGGCTTGGTTCCGGGCTGCAACGTGGAACCATTCATCCGCACCCAGTCCAGCAGACGCCGCTGCTCGTCCTGCGCCATATCGAGGAAGCGCAGACCGGCGCGGCCGCTGGAATCGGCCCACATGATCTCGGCGGTGAGGTTCATGGTGTCGGACGAGCCGGGCAGGTCGAAGTGCAGGCGCAACGGCCCATCCGCCTGCACCGGCTGCAAGGCCTGGATGGCCATGCCGCCTTCGCTGATGTCGAGAATGATGGCGGGGTCATGGCCACCATCAAAATTGACGTAAGCCAGCGTCGGCACCGCGAGACGCGCCGGGCGGTGCGTCATGCGCTCGACGAGCGCGGTGGCTTCGCCCAGGCTGCGGGATGCGGCGGCCGGGCTCACCGGCTTGATGAGAACGAAGTTTGCCCCCATGTCGTATGCCGCCTGGATGCTGGCCAGGCCCTTGACCATGGCCAGTGCCACGCAACTGCCGGCGTAGTTCTGCCGCATCAGCTTCAGCAGTTCAGTGGCGTGCTCGACGTCGTAGTCCACCACCACAGCCGAGGTCGCTCCCTCAGCCAGACGCTCTACCGCCGGCTGCAGTTCGGCGCACACCTCGCTCTCGACGTCTAGATCCCGCATTACCCTCTGCAGGACAGACACTGCGTCCGGATCGCGGCTGACCAGTAAGGCTTGCAAGCTCATCCCTGCATGAGCTTATGCGCTGGCCATCCCGCCGCCAATTGGCGGTGATGGTTCTAGGACCAGGGTTGGGCTGAACGCTGGTCGCTGGCCGTGAGTTACTGCAGCTTGGCGTACTCCGCCCGGGCTTGCTGGACCAGCGGCAGATCGGCGTCGGCGTCCTTCCAGGTTCCCAGGACGTCCTGGTAGGCAACTTTGGCTTTGGCGGTGTCGCCCTGCTGCACATAGGCGCGCGCCACGCCGAGCTGGGCGCGAGGATAGTCGTCGCTGAAGCGCGGGTAGTCGCGGCGGGCCAGCACTTTCTGGAACTCCTGCACCGCGTCCGCCGGACGCTTGGCGGCGAGATAGGCCTGGCCGCGCGCCAGTTGTATGTCCTCTTGAAAGCGGTCGTAGGGCGCGGCGCTCTTCAAGGTTTCGACCGCCGCAGCGCCCTCCCCGTGGCGGATTTGCGCAAGAGCCTTGATCCAGGGGATCCATTCCGCCTGGGCCAGGGTGTCGAGCGGGCGTTCCTTTCCGACTTCGGCCAGCAGCGCGGCGGACTTTTTCTCGTCCCCGCAGAAAGCGAATACGCTGGCTGCGGCGAGCATGGTATTCCAGTCGCGCGAAGCCGCCAGGCCCTTCTCGGCAAGCGGCACCGACTGCGCCGCGCGCCCGAATATGCAGGTGATGCCAGCTTCATCTATCCAGAAGCCGGCCACTCGTTCCGGGTATTTGTGCTGTTCGGCCAGTTCGCGACCCTTGGCGAGGAATTCACTTCCTTCCCGCAGCTTGCCCTGCTTGAAGGAGTGGTATGCATTACGGCGCAGGAAGGTAAGCCGCCAGTTCGGGTTTTCCTGCGCCAAAGCCTCCTCGCGGGCAGCGGTAGCAGAATCACCCTCGTTGTAGGCCAATATCGAGAGCATGCCGTGCAGGCCGGCGCCGCCCAGCTTGCGCTGCGCTTCCTGATCGAGGATGGCCTTGGCTTCATCGAAGCGGCCGAGCGCAATGTAGTTCCACGCCTGGTTGGTATAGACGATCGCCATGTCGGGATTCAGGCGGGCCGCCTCTTTCAGGTTTTCCAGGTCTTTCTCGTTCTGGCCAATGTTGTTATAAATGACCCCCTGATTGATGTAGGCGCTGGTCTCGCGCGGATAACTCCGCTTGAAAAGTTCGTAATTCTCGATGGATTTCTCGAGCTGTCCGGTGACCAGGTAATACTGCGAAGAGATGTAGAGTTTTTCACGCTCGCTGGCGCGGTCGCGCAAGTCGAAGGCTTTCTTCAGCAGTTCTTCGTCGCGCGCAAGCTGGCCGGTATTGCCGTAGACCACGCCCAGCTTTGCGTAGGCGATCGCGAAATTGGGGTCGAGTTCAATGGCGCGCCCGTAAAACGGGATCGAAGCAATGTCTTCCTCATTGGTATGCTGCTGCTCGCCCAGCGTGAACGCCTTCAGCGCTTCGAGCGAGCTGGTGGTCACCTGCTCCAGCGGCTTGTCGAACTTCTGGATGGAAGCCAGCGACTCGCCCAGCTTCTCGCGCAAATCGGACGCGGCCTTTCCGAGCGCGTCCAGCACCGTTTCCTTACTGGCGGCACGCTGCTGCACCTGGGTCAGCGTCTCGCCGGTGGCGCCGTTCACCGCGCTCACCGTGATCAGATACTGGCTGCCGAAGCTCGATATCGAGCCTGTGAGCATGGCCTTGATGCCGGCGCGCTGCGCGATCTCGCGCGCCACATCGCTGGTGAGGCGCTCGTCCGGCGGGCGGCCCATCAGCTTCAACGTCTGCTTGATCTTCTGATCGGAGACGACATTGAGAAACGGCGACTGCTGAAGATCGACGGCCAGGGCGGTCTTCAGGCTCCCATCGAAGACGGGGTCACCCGTGGTGTTGGCGAAGTCGGCGATCAGGATGGAGTCCTTTTCCGTGAGCGCGGGCGCCCGGTGCGAGCGCCAGTAGAGCCCGCCGCCGATGAGCACGGCCAGCAAAGCCACGGCGGCGATTATGATTTTCGAGCGCCCTCCGGCCGGCGCAGCAGCGACCTGCGGCGCGGAGGGTGGAGCGGCCGACGGAGCGGACGAAACCACGGCGGACGAAGCGGCAGCGGTCGCGCCGCTCGCAGCCCTCACCGCCGAGCCGCTGGCGGCGGACGCACCTGCCGGCGTCGGCGCGTCTTCGACCGCGGCCATCACGCTGCGCGAGGAATCGGTATCGCGCTTCACGCGCTTCAGTTCGGCGCGCAGTTCCGAGGCGTGCTGGTAGCGCAGGTCGCGGTCTTTTTCGAGCGTGCGGTTGATGATCCGCTCGAGTTCCTGCGGCAGGTCGGGATTCAGGCGGACAGGCGTCACCGGAGCGCGGCGCAGGATCGAATCGAAGATCGCCGCCGAGGTATCGCCGCGGAATGGCAGGATGCCGGTGGCCATCTCGTACAGCACCACGCCGAAGGAGAACAGATCGCTGCGCGCGTCCAGCTCCTTCCCCAGCGCCTGCTCGGGCGACATGTACGCGACCGTGCCCAGCGTGCTGCCCGGACTGGTGAGGTGTTCGGAATCCACCGCCGTGGCCGCGGTGGCATCCGAAGCCGGGCCTTGCGCTTTTGCTCCCACCACCTTGGCCAGGCCAAAATCGAGCACCTTCACCTGCTCGCGCCGGGTGATGAAGATGTTCGCCGGCTTGATGTCGCGATGGATGATGCCCTGGCTGTGCGCCGCGTCGAGCGCCTCGGCCACCTGGATGGCCAGGTCAAGCAGCGTATCGGGGTCCATCGGCCGGCCGGTGATGCGGCGCTTGAGCGTGGTGCCATCCAGGAATTCCATGGCGATGAAGGGCTGTCCCTGGGATTGGCCGATCTCGTAAATCGTGCAGATGTTGGGATGATTGAGCGCCGATGCCGCCCGCGCCTCGCGGCGGAAGCGCTCGAGCGCCTGCGCGTCGCGGGCAACATCGTCGGGCAGGAACTTGAGGGCGACGAAGCGGCCGAGTTCGGTGTCCTCGGCCTTGTAGACGACGCCCATGCCTCCGCCGCCCAGCTTCTCGACGATGCGGTAATGCGAAATCGTCTGGCCAATCATGATGGAAAACGGGAAAGCGAGCGGTCATGGTAGGGCGTCGGCTCATGCTAAGTCAATGGACCCAGGGGACTGTATGTATATGCTGCAGATCTGTACACACCCCGCACATCCCCATCTCGTTTTCTCCGCTATTGGTTCCTGATTCTGAATACCCCTCGCCGACGCGTTGAGTCTCTTAGAATCCCACCCTACGAAAACCACGTAGGGTGGGGCACCCGGCACTCACTCCCCACAGAGGGGGCCTCTGGTCTTCAGTCGTCGATATTCTGCTTGCGATAGTTGAAGCTTGGCCCGAACTTGCGCTTGGAGACGCTCAAGCCTTTTGTTCTTTACTTCGCTACATTCCTTGTTGGCGTCAAAAACATCTCCGGTATAGGGGTCAACTGCATACATGCCCGCGACCACACTTCCTTTAGGGGACCCCTCCCAAGCCACCGTGAAGATCAAGAACTTGGGACTCGGATTATTTGGGTCGTCAAAGTGCTCTGCCTCCACCTTTGGAAGCCGACTCTCCTTCGCAGTAAGGGACGCCATAACGAGCGCTCTAGCTTGGTCGACCGTTATTTTGCGCTCGGCAGGTCCACCCGCGGCTGTTGTTGAGTAGACAGAGACCAAAAGAAAAAGTACGATACCCCTCCTCATTTCATTACCCTCCCATGCAAGCGCTGACAAGAGTGTACGGACCGCGGTTTGTCGGATTAGTATTGACCATGAAAGCTGGATAATCAGAGTTCCCAGTTGCATACCCATGCTGGTTCAAGATCTTAAAGAACTGCAGCAGGTTCGCGCCCATCCCCGGTTGCATATATGGCCCCACATTACCCACGAATTGTTGACCAGAAAAAAGGAATCCATTGGTTTCGCGAAGGAACTTCGCAACCGGTGTCTGATTGTCCGTCGTGTAGTAGGTTCCACCAGGTCCGGAACCGTGCAGGCCAAAGAAATTCCCGAATCTGGCGAACGTCTGCGCGTCTCCATAGTGTGTCTCGTTGCCAGCTACGGCAAGGACTTCCGCTGCTGTTACGCCATTTCCTAAGCTATTAGCGAGTGTCTGCGCGTCCTGTAAGTGTGCATTCACGAAGCTCCCAACGTTGGATAAACATTTTCCTTTGTTTGCGGCACCGTTTGCGCCAAGAGGAGGATCAATTTCAGGCAAGAACAATCGCTCACCAAGAACCGTACACAGACCGCCCCAGCACGGGTCATTAGCGTCAACGGGCACGGCGAAACCGCTGCCCCCATCGAAAGGCATTTCCTCGTAGCCATCGGCGAAGAAGCAGGGAGCATCACCACAATTAGGAGTAAAAAGTCCCGCGGAGTCTGTGTACTTCAGCGGATTATTGACAACGTACGCATACCGATTCCAAGTCTGGGGATTGCGCACCTTGACAGCCGCCACGCCTGCAGGGTCAGGCGAAGTCCACCGCCCGTATATGGCAT
>Ga0335081_10017087_pt1 | contig 11756 bp, 12 predicted proteins | sample Lox_Sample_35_FD_206713 | JGI IMG/M metagenome (GOLD analysis project Ga0335081, IMG submission 206713) | Soil microbial communities from Loxahatchee National Wildlife Refuge, Florida, United States - Lox_Sample_3.5 | ecosystem: Environmental > Terrestrial > Soil > Wetlands | place: USA... | reverse complement strand
AGGGCTGGTCTCTCGGGCGTTCGCGGCGCTCGCCGCCGCGAGCGCCAGGGCGCCGTCGCGGGCGGACCGCGGAAGAAGGGCGGGGGATTGAGCGAAGGCGCGGAGTCTTCATTTCCTCGCCGAGGCGCGCCGTGGCCGTTCGGCGCGGGTTCGGCGCTCGTGGGAAGGGTATGACCTGGCCGCACGCGCTACTCGTCTTCTTCGCCGCGCTCCTGGGCGTGGCGGCGTGGTGCGACGTGTTCATGCGCAGGATACCCAACCGGATCACCGTCGCCGTCGCCGCCGCCGGGCTCCTGTCCTCCTTCCTGACGGGAGGTGCCCGGGCGGTGGCCCTGGGCCTCCTCGCTGGACTGGGTACCGGGCTCCTCTTCGCGCCGCTGTGGGCGAGGAGGGCCATGGGCGGCGGCGACCTCAAGCTCGCGGCCGCCTGCGCGGTGTGGGTCGGGCTCTCCAGGGCCCCGAGCTACCTGTTCGCGAGCTGCCTCGCCGGGGGGGCGCTCGCCCTCGTCTGCTACGCCTTCTCGAGCGCGGCGGGGCGGGGCAGCATCCGCGCCAACCTCCACCGGTTCCGGGCTCCCGCCTGGCCCGAGGCCGCCGCCTCGCCCGGTCGGCCGGTGCTCGTGCCCTACGGCGCGGCCTTCGCGGCGGGAGCGCTCTGGGCCGTACTCGGCAGGTGATGCGCCATGAGGGCTATTCGCAGGCAATGGCAGAGGGGAGCGGCGGCGGTCGAGTTCGCGCTGGTGATGACCCCCCTTCTCTTGCTCGCCCTGGGCGGGATCGACTTCGGGCACTACTTCTACGTGCGCGAGATCGTGGTCAACGCGGCCCGTGAGGGCGCTCGAGCCGGCGCCATCGTCCCGAACGCCCTCAGCCAGCCGGCGGTCGCCAACGCCACCGCGGTCGCGACGGCCCAGGCCTACCTCACGAGCGTCGGCCTCACCGCCGCGGCCACCGTCGACAACTGCACGCCCAGCCCGGCTCCGCCGGTGCCCTACGTCTGCGTGCAGGTCCTCTACCCGGCGGCCTCGATCACGGGATTCCTGTCCGCCCTCATGCCGGCCAACGCCATGGGCCAGGCGGCGATGCGTCTCGAACCGTAGTCCCAGGAGGCACCATGGCCGGCCCATTCGATGCGAAGGGCGCGCGTCCCGCCGAGGCGGCGAAGGGGCGGGTGCGGGCGCTCCTCTACCTCGTGGCGGCGGCCGTCGCGGCGTTGATGACCGCCCTGCTCCTCACCCGCTACATGGACACCCGCATCGCGGCGGTCCGGGTCCCCACCGTCAAGGTGGTGGTGGCCGCGAGCGACCTCGCCATCGCCACCCCGCTCAAGACCGAGCTCCTCGCCTCCGTCGACTGGCCCAAGGCCTCGGTCCCTGCCGGCGCGGTGAGCGATCCGGCCGAGCTCGCCGGCAAGGTGGTGAACGCCAACATCGTGAAGGGCGAGGCCATCCTGCTCTCGAAGCTCGCCTCGGGCGAGCCCGGCTCGAGCGCGCTCGCCACCGTCCTCCCGGCCGGCATGCGGGCCATGTCGGTGCGGGTCGACGACGTGGTCGGGGTGGCGGGCTTCATCCACCCGGCAGACCACGTGGACGTGATCGTCACCATGAGCGGAACCGAGAGCTCGGCCCCCACCTCCAAGATCATCCTGCAGAACATCAAGGTGCTCGCCATGGGCAAGGAGCTCGAGGGCAAGACCACCCTCCTGCAGAAGAACGCCCCCACCTCGGCCACCGTGGCGACCCTCATGGTGGACAGCGAGCAGGCCGAGCGGCTGGCCCTGGCCGCTACCAAGGGGCAGATCCTGCTCGCCCTGCGGAGCAACGTGGACGGCGAGATGGTGGTCACTCCAGGGGTGATGCCCATCGCCCTCGTCGGCGGCCCGCCGGTGCACCACGTGGAACCACCGCCGCCGGAGCCGGTGCACGAGAAGGAGAAGCCTCGCCACGTGGTGGCCGTGCGGCCCACTCCCACCCCGGCCCCGGTGGCCGCCCCGCCGCCCCCGGCCTCGCGCGACTCGAAGATGGTGGAGATCCTGCGCGGTGACCTGTTCGAGAAGAGGGACTTCCAGAATCAGAAGGAATCGAATCCATGAGGCCGCTCGCGCGGGCGAGCCTCCTTCTCTTGGCGGTCCTCGCGGCCGAGTCGGCCGGCGCCCAGAACGTGCCCTCGGTCCGCCTCCAGATCGACCGGGAGTTCGGGGCGGCCCAGGAGCTCGCCCTCGAGGCCGGCCAGAACCGGCTCCTCATCCTGTCGGAGGAGATCGGCCGCATCGCGGTGGCCGACCCCACGGTGGCCGATCTCAAGGTGGTCACCCCGACCCAGGTCCTGCTCACCGCCAAGGGGGTCGGCAGCACCGACCTCACCATCTGGAACCGGAACAACCAGCCGCTCGTCATCGCGCTCCTCGTCACCAAGAACCTCGACGGGCTGCGCAAGCAGCTGAAGGACCTGTTCCCCGGGGAGGCGGTGACCGTCTCTGGCGCCGGCGAGCTGGTGGTCCTGTCCGGCGAGGTCTCCGACCTGCGCATGCCCGAGCGGATGGCCCAGGTGGCACGGCTGCACGCCAAGGAGGTCGCGAACCTCGTCAAGGTGACCGGCAACCAGCAGGTCCAGCTCGAGGTCAAGTTCGCCGAGGTGTCGCGCACCGGGCTGCGCGACCTGGGCCTGAACTTCTTCTACAAGTCGGCGAGCGGCAACCAGGTGGGCGGCCTCACCGGCAACGGCGTCAGCCCGGGCAACTTCCTCAACACCACCCAGAACCCCGCCATCCCGGGGACCGGGGCGCGCGGGCTCGCCGTCCCCGGCGTGCAGCCTCCTGACGTCTACGCCCCGCAGTTCGCCAACCAGGGCTTCTCCCTCTTCTTCTCCAACTTCCCGAGCTTCCCCTTCAGCGCCATGCTGAGCGTGCTCGAGGAGAAGGGCCTCGCCAAGGTCCTCGCCGAGCCGACCCTCGTCACCCTCTCCGGGCAGGAGGCCAAGTTCGTGGCGGGCGGCGAGATCCCCATCCCGCTCGCCTCGACCCTCGGCTCGGTCACGGTCGACTGGAAGAAGTTCGGGATCATGCTCAACTTCACGCCCACCGTGATCAGCGAGAACACCATCCACCTCAAGCTCGCCGCCGAGGTGAGCGCCCTCGACCCCACCACCTCGGTCACCATCGCCGGGAGCACCATCCCCGGGCTCACCAACCGGGAGAGCGAGACCACGGTCCGGCTCGGCAACGGCCAGAGCTTCGCCATCGCCGGGCTCCTCTCGGACAAGATCCAGTCGCAGATCGACCAGATCCCCTGGCTGGGCAGCATCCCCATCCTGGGGGCGCTCTTCCGCTCGAGCCAGTACCAGCGCCAGGAGACCGAGCTCTTGGTGGTCATCACCGCCCGCCTGGCCGAGCCGGTGGCGCCCCACCAGTTGCCGCCGCTCCCCACCGACTACGAGCAGAACGACCCGAGCGACTTCCAGCTCTTCATGCTGGGACTGGACGGCACGCGGAGCGACCTCGCGCGGTCGGGCGGGCCGAGCGGGGCGGGCGGGTTCAACCGCTAGAGGAGCCGGCCGTGGACCAGAAGACCATCCTCCTCGCCCAGGTCGCCCCCGCCACCGAGGCCGCCATCCGGCTGGCCCTCACGGAGACCCGCCTGCACCCCCTCGCCGACCTCGGGCTCGGCAAGGAGGAACTCGCCGCGCTCCAGGCGGTCGCGGCGGTGGTGTCGGTGCTCGAGAACCGCGAGCAGGCCTTCGGCCTGGTGGCCAACCTGGCCGCCGCCGAGGTGCACGTGGTGGTGATCGGGCCGGCCCGCGACCCCGACCTCATCCTGCGCGCCATGCGGGAGGGGGCCCGCGAGTACCTGGCCATCACCGAGACCGACAAGCTCGTCGAGGCGCTCAAGGACCGCACGCGCTCGTCCCGCGACGATGGGCAGGGGGCGGTGGTGGCGGTGTTCCCGGCCAAGGGCGGGGTGGGGGCCACCTCCATCGCCACCAACCTCGCCGGCACGCTGGCTCGCGACGGCGAGCGGGTGTGCTTGCTCGACCTCGACCTCGCCATGGGCGACGCCCTGGCCTTCCTCGACCTCTCGGGCGGGTACACCATCTCCGACCTCATCGCCAACCAGCAGCGGATCGACCACCAGGTCCTCGACGTCTCGGTGGCCCGCCACCGCTCGGGCGTCCACGTGCTGGCCCAGACCGAGAAGATGGACGAGGCGAGCCGGGTCGACCCGCAGAGCCTCGTCAAGCTCATCCACTTCCTGCGCCAGCACTACCGGAGGATCGTCCTCGACGGCCTGCGGACCTTCGACGACCACGCCGTGGCGGCCCTCGACGCCTGCGACCACGTGCTCCTGCTCGTCACCCAGGAGGTGCCCGCGGTGCGCCGGGCCCAGCGCTGCGCCTCCTTCCTGCGGCGCCTCGGCCACGACGAGTCGCGGGTGCGGCTCGTGGTCAATCGCTACGCCAAGGCCGCCGAGGTGAAGAACGACCTCATCGCCGACACGGTCGGCCTGCAGGTCTCGGCCACCGTCGCGAGCGACTACCCTCTCCTCATCCGCGCCATCAACCGCGGCAGCCTCCTCGTCGAGGAGGCGCCCCGCTCCCAGCTCGCCCGGGACATCGCGGCCCTGAAGCCCCTGGCCGGCCGCGAGCCCGCCTCGAAGCCGTCGCTCCTGAAGCGCTTCTTCGCCCCCAAGACCGCCCATGCCTCTTAGCGATCGCTTGCTGCAGCCCCTGGCCCAGGTGCCCGCCCCTGCCGCTCCCCGGGCCGGCGACGAGGAGCCGCCGGTCTACTCGGAGCTGAAGGACGAGCTGCACCGCCGGCTGGTCGACCGGCTCGACCTCAAGAACGTGGAGAAGCTCCCGGCCGAGCGCATCCAGGAGGAACTGCGCGCCATCCTCTCCTCGATGGTGGGCGCCTCCAAGGTCCCGCTCAACCAGTTCGAGCGCGAGCGCCTCATCCAGGACCTCATCGACGAGGTGACCGGGCTCGGTCCCCTCGAGCCGCTCCTCAACGATCCCAGCATCTCCGACATCCTCGTCAACACCGCCAGCACGGTCTACGTGGAGCGCGCGGGCAAGCTCGAGCTCACCCGGGTGCGCTTCGACAGCAACGATCACCTGCTCCGGATCATCACCCGCATCGTCTCCCGCATCGGGCGCCGGGTCGACGAGTCGTCCCCCATGGTCGACGCCCGCCTCCCCGACGGGGCCCGCGTCAACGCCATCATCCCTCCGCTCGCCATCGACGGCCCGGTCCTCTCCATCCGGCGCTTCGGGCGCTCGCCCCTGCGGGCCCGCGACCTCATCCGGCTGGGCAGCGTCACCTCGGAGGCCATCGGGTTCCTCGGAGCCTGCGTGCAGGCCAAGCTCAACATCCTGGTGAGCGGCGGCACCGGCACCGGCAAGACCACCTTCCTGAACGCCCTCTCGGCCTTCATCCCCGACGGCGAGCGGGTGATCACCATCGAGGACTCGGCCGAGTTGCAGCTGCAGCAGCTGCACGTGGTCCGCCTCGAGACCCGCCCGCCCAACGTGGAGAGCAAGGGCGAGATCGTGGCCCGCGACCTCGTCCGCAACAGCCTGCGCATGCGCCCCGACCGCATCATCATCGGCGAGGTCCGGGGGGCCGAGGTGCTCGACATGCTGCAGGCCATGAACACCGGCCACGAGGGCTCGATGACCACCATCCATGCCAACTCGCCGCGCGACGCCCTCGGCCGGCTGGAGGCCATGATCGGCATGGGCGGGGCCGCCCTCTCCGAGTCGGCGGCCCGACAGATGATCTCGCGCGCCATCCACGTGCTCGTCCACGTGAGCCGCGGCACCGACGGTCGCCGGCGCCTGGCCAGCATCTGCGAGATCACCGGGACCGAGGGCCAGGTCATCTCCATGCAGGAGGTCTTCCGCTTCAACCAGCGCTCCACCGACGGCGAGGGCCACGTCCTCGGCGAGTACGCCTTCACCGGGGTGCGGCCGGCGGCCATGCGGCAGATCGAGCGGGCCGGCATCGACACCGACCAACTCCTGGAGAAGCACGTTCGGAGGGCCTGATGCGCTCGCTCTTCATCCTCTTGCTGAGCCTGGCCCTGGTGGCCGGCCTGGAGGCCGCCTACTACGGGGTGCGCTACCTGTTCGAGCGCCGCTCGGAGGAGCTCCGTCGCAGGCTCCAGGCCCTCGGGCAAAGCGGGGGGCTGGAGAGCAGCCTCTTGCGCCGCGGACGGCTCGCCGCGGCCCCGACCCTCGACGCCCTGCTGCGGGCGATCCGGCCGGCGCGCTGGGCCGAGCGGCTGCTCGAGAGCGCTGACAGCCGCCTCACCGTGGCCCAGCTCTGGACCTACTCGGGGCTGGCGGCGATCGCCGCCCTGCTCCTCGCCATGGCGCTGCGCCTGCCCGCCCTGCCGGGCCTGGCGCTGGTGGTCGGCGCCGGCTCGGCGCCGACCCTGCTGCTCTCCGGCGCCGCCGAGCGCCGCGCCCGCAAGCTCTCCGAGCAGCTCCCGGAGGCGCTCGACATGATGGCCCGCTCGCTCAGGGCCGGGCACGCCATCGGGGCCGCCTTCCAGATGGTGGCCGGAGAGATGCCCGAGCCGGTGAGCGTCGAGTTCGGGCGCGCCTTCGAGGAACAGCGGCTCGGCCTCCCCCTCGAGCAGGCCATCATGCACATGGTGGATCGTTCGCCTCGCAACCGCGATCTCAAGATCCTGGCCATCTCCACCATCATCCAGAAGGAGACCGGCGGCAACCTGGCCGGCCTGCTTTCCGGCATCGCGGAGACCATCCGCGCGCGCTACCGCTTCCAGGGCAAGGTGCGCTCGCTCACCGCCGAGGGGCGCGCCTCCGGGTTCGTGCTCGCCCTGCTACCCATCGTCTTCGTGGTGGCCCTGCAGACCCTGAACCCCGGCTACTTCGCCCCGCTCTTCACCGAGCGCCTCGGCAACCTCATCCTGCTCTACGCCGCGACCACCTGGATCGGTGGGGTCCTGTGGCTCTACCGGCTCACCAAGGTCGACCTCTGACCTCGTAAGGAGGGGCCCGTGCCGATCGATGGCGTCGCACTCACCGCCGCGATCCTGTTCCTCGTCACCCTGGTGGCGCTGGTGGCGGCGGCGCGCAGGCTCTTCGCCCGCGAGGGCGTGATCTCCCGGCGGCTGCGGCCGGAGGCTGCCCCGCTGGAGGCGGCTCCGGCCGCACCGCTCATCGACCGGCTGTCCCAGACCCTGGGCCCGCTCGCCCGGGCCGCCCAGCCGCTCAACCCGGACGAGATCTCGCGCCTCCGCCTGCAGCTCACCCGGGCCGGCTTCCGCGCCGAGCGCGCCCTGCAGGTGTTCCTGGTGAGCAAGCTCGTCCTGGCGGTCCTCCTGGCGCTTGGCTTCCTGTGGGTGAACTCGATCCGTTCGAACCCCTTCGAGCCCGCGGTGGTCCTGGCGGTCCTCTTCTTCGCGCTCGGCTACTACCTGCCCACCCTCTGGCTCAGCGCGAGGACGCGCACCCGCGCGCTGGCCGTCGAGCGCGGGCTGCCCGACACCCTCGACCTGCTCGTGACCTGCGTCGAGGCCGGGCTCGGGCTCGACGCCGCCCTGCAGCGGGTGGCCCGCGAGACGTCGCTCGCCTGGCCCATGCTGGGGGAGGAACTCGAGCTCACCTTCCTCGAGACCAAGGCCGGCATCCCACGGGTGGAGGCCTTCCGGCGGCTCGCCCACCGCACCGGGGTGGGGGAGCTCAAGAGCCTCGCCGCCACCCTCTCGCAGACCCAGGCCTTCGGGACGAGCGTGGCCCTGGCGCTGCGGGTGCAGGCCGAGGGCATCCGGGTCCGCCGCACCCAGCGCGCCGAGGAGCGGGCCGGCTACGTCTCGGTCAAGATGGCCCTGCCCCTCACCCTCTGCATCCTGCCCACCCTCTTCGCCATGTCGCTCGGCCCTGCCGTGCTGAAGCTGGCCCAGGCCCTCTTCCCCATCATCCAGGGACAAAAATGAGCCGGCCGGCCAAGCTCTTGGGGCTCCTCTTCGCCGGCGCGGCGCTCGCCTGCGCCGGCGCGCCCACCCACAGCCCCACCTACGGCGCTCGCAAGGCGATGGCCGAGGAGCTCGTGCACAGCGCCGACTGGCCCCGGGCCTTCAGCGTGGTCGACGGCCTCTACCGCGAGGACCCCACCGACGTCGAGGTGCTCTCCCTGCGCGGCTCCATCTACCGGGAGCAGCACCTGCTCAAGGAGGCCGAGGCCGACTTCGACGAGGCGCTGCGGCGAAACCCCAAGGCGGCCTTCGCCCACTCCGGCCTCGCCCTCGTGCTCGAGCTCGAGGGCCGCGGCGAGGAGGCGCTCGATCACCACCGCCGGGCGGCCGAGCTCGATCCCAAGAACGCCGGGTACCTCAACAACCTCGGCTTCTCGCTCTTCGCCCACGGCCAGGCGCGCGAGGCCGTCCCGGTCTTCCGCGAGGCGCTCCGGCTCGACCCCGCCAACCCCCGCCTGCGCAACAACCTCGGCTTCGCCTACGCCAAGACCGGGGACTTCGCCCAGGCGGCCGAGAACTTCGAGCTGGCCGGCGCCCCGGCCGAGGCCAAGAACAACCTCGGCTACGCCTACCAGGCGGCGAGGAACTTCGCCCAGGCCTTCGACCTCTACGTCGAGGCGCTCCGGCTCGACCCCGGCCTCAGCCGGGCCCGCCAGAACCTCATCCAGGTGGCGAACCGGCTGGGGCGACCGTTGCCGCCCGACCTGGCCCAGGAACCGCGGTCCTAAGAGGGAGAGACCATGTCCCGCCCCTGTACGCTCGCCGCCCTCCTCCTCCCCGTGCTCCTCAGCGGCTGCGCTCGGGCGCACCTCTCCGAGAGCTACGGCCAATCCTACCAGGCCGCCTTCGCCGTGCAGGCGCCGGGGCGGGCCAGGATCGCGGGGCCGGTGGCCGGCCTCGACTCGCAAGAGGCCTCGCTCATCTCGGGGAGCTACCTCAAGAGCCTCGCGCCCAAGGACACCCAGGTGAAGGAGCAGCCGGTGCTCATCGTGGCGCCCCCCAACCCGCAGAGCGGGTACGGCATGACCACCCTCGCCCCGTCGGTGCCGAAGGAGAAGTGAAATGCGGCGCCCGGGACGCCCCGCCACCCACCCGCTCGGCCGACCGCACGGCACGACGGCGGTCATCGTGGCGCTCTTCATGGCGAGCTTCGCGGCCTTCGTGGCCCTCGCCATCAACGTCGGCCACATGATGGCCGCCCGCAGCGAGCTGCAGACCGCGGCCGACAGCGCGGCCCTGGCGGGCGCCCAGGAGATGGCGCTTCACCAGAGCACCACCAACGGGTACGTGAACCGCTTTGCGAGGTCCCAGGCGCGCAACGCCTCCGCCGAGCTTTCGGCCGCCAACATCTCCGACGGCGCCTCCATCGACCTGAACCGGTTCGCCGAGGTCACCTTCGGACAGTTCGAGGCGGGCACCTTCACCGCCACCAACAACAGCGCGCTCGTGAACGCCATCGAGGTCCAGGCCGCGCGCGCCTCGGGCGCCCCGAACGGCCCCCTCACCGTCTTCATGTCGAGCCTGCTCGATCCCAACCACACGGTACCGAACGCCGGCAACGTGAGCGCGACCGCCGTCGCCATGGTGGGGGGCCGCTGCGACCTCGACTGCCCGGTGTTGCCGATGGCGGTCCAGAACTGCACGAATCCCCCGGTCCCGAGCTGCGGCGGCGGGATCTTCGCCGGCCTCCTCGGCAACGGGACGGCGAACTTCACCACCTTCAACTCCGGCACCGCGATCGCCAACATCGTGAACGGGGGCTGGGCCTGCACGGCGGTGCACGTCGGGGACTGCATCGACGTGAACCCCCCCGTCACCGTCACCCCCGCCGACCTGGCCGCCTTCCAGGCCGTCTACGGCCCTCCGTCGGCCACGCGTCTGCTGGTCCCCATCATCTGCGGGGCCGGGAGCTGCGGGGCCGGTCAGGCGCAGGTCCTCGGCTTCGCCGCGGTCACGGTGAACGGCGTGGTGACCTTCGGCCCTCCAAGCGGCCAGGGGGTGAACTTGAACCCCTCCTGCGGGAACGACAGCCCGGAGGTGCTCGGGCCCGGCCAGTCGGGCGCCTGCGCGAACTACGGGGCCCTCTTCGTGCGCCCGAGGCTGGTGCAGTGACCCTGCGAGCGGCGAAGCGCCTCGGTAGAGCGGGCGCCCCCCTTTGAGAGCCGGCGAGCGAGACACCCCCCGGGACCGCCGCGCGCGCGGGCGACGTGCTAACGTGTCAGCCCTTCGAAAGCGGCCCCTCGCCCGCCGGGCGGGGCCCGCGGGATGGGAGGGCGGCCATGAAGGCAGGGCTCGTCGGCTACGCGCAGTCGGGCAAGACCACCCTCTTCAACGCGCTCACCGGCCTGCACAAGGGGGGCGTCCCCGTGCGCGGGCAGGTGAACCTCGGGGCCATCAAGGTCCCCGATCCGCGGGTGGACGCGCTCTCCCGCATCTTCAAGCCCAAGAAGACGACCTATGCGGAGATGCGCTTCGTGGACGTGCCCGGGCCGGCCGGCAAGGGCAGCGGCCTCGACGCCGACGCGCTGCGCGCGCTGGCCGAGGCCGACGCCTTCTGCCTGGTGGCGCGCGGCTTCGCCACCGCCGACGGACGTGCCCCTGACCCGGCGCGAGAGATCAACGACTTCGACGCCGAGCTCGTCCTGCACGACCTGGCCATCGTCGAGAAGCGGCTCGACCGGCTGCGCAAGGAGCACCAGAAGACCACCAACGAGTACCACGAGCTCGAGCGCCTCCACGGAGAGCTCGAGGGGGGCGGGCCCCTGCGCACCGTCAAGTGGAGCGACGCGGAGGAGAAGGAGCTCGCCCACTTCGGCCTGCTCTCCCGGCGCCCGCTGCTCGTGGTGGTGAACGCGGCCGAGGAGGCGGCCGCCGCCCCGCCCTCCCCGGAGGTGGAGGCGGCGGCCCGCGGGCGGAGCGCCGAGGTGCTCTCCCTCTGCGCGGCGGTGGAGGCCGAGATCGCCGAGCTCGACCCGGCCGAGCAGCCGGAGTTCTTGCGATCGCTCGGCCTCGCCGAACCGGCGCGGACGCGCTTCATCCACGCCGCCTACCGGCTGCTGGACCTCATCTCCTTCTTCACCGTGGGCGAGGACGAGGTCCGCGCCTGGCCCATCCGCCGCGGCGACCGGGCCCCGAGGGCCGCCGGCCGCATCCACTCCGATCTGGAGCGCGGCTTCATCCGGGCCGAGGTCACGCACTACGACGACTTCATCGCGCTCGGCAGCGAGTCGCGGGCGCGCCAGGAGGGCAAGCTGCGCCTCGAGGGGAAGGAGTACCTGGTGAAGGACGGCGACATCCTCAACATCCGCTTCGCGCTGTGAGCGCGGCCCGGATCACCAGAGAAAGGCGGCCCCGCGCACCCCGCTCGACTCGCCGTGCAGAGGGCTCCGCAGCCGGTTCACCAGCTTGTCCGAGAAGGCGAAGCGCCCCCAGATCTGCGAAACCTCCTCGCCGAGGCGCGAGCTGCTCGCCAGGCGGCCGCCGAGGACGATGACGTCGGGGTCGAGGACGTTGACGAGCCCGGCCAGCGCGCGCGCCAGGCGATGCTCGTAGCGCGTGAGGGTGGCGAGCGCCGCCGCGTCGCCCGCCTCGGCGCGGGCCAGGATGTCGGGGGCCTCCAGGATCGCCCCCGTCACCTCGCGGTGGTCGCCGGTGAGGCCGCTCTCCGAGAGGAAGGTCTCGATGCACCCGCGCCTGCCGCAGTGGCAGGGCAGCCCCGGCCACTCCTGGCCCTCCGGCCAGGGGAGGGGGTTGTGG
>Ga0335081_10017085_pt1 | contig 11757 bp, 9 predicted proteins | sample Lox_Sample_35_FD_206713 | JGI IMG/M metagenome (GOLD analysis project Ga0335081, IMG submission 206713) | Soil microbial communities from Loxahatchee National Wildlife Refuge, Florida, United States - Lox_Sample_3.5 | ecosystem: Environmental > Terrestrial > Soil > Wetlands | place: USA: Florida... | reverse complement strand
TCAAGAACAACACCGACTCCGCCGGCAACTCCTACGGCTGCCACGAAAACTATCTGATCGTGCGCGCCGGCGAATTCTCGCGGATCTCCGATGTGCTGCTGCCGTTCCTGGTCACCCGGCAACTGATCTGCGGCGCCGGTAAGGTCCTGCAAACTCCGAAGGCGGCGACGTTCTGCCTGAGCCAGCGGGCCGAGCACATCTGGGAGGGCGTCTCGTCGGCCACCACCCGGAGCCGGCCGATCATCAACACCCGCGACGAACCCCACGCCGACGCCGAGAAATACCGTCGGCTGCACGTCATCGTCGGCGACTCCAACATGTGCGAGACCACCACGATGCTCAAGGTGGGCACCGCCGCGTTGGTGCTGGAAATGGTCGAGTCGGGTGTGGCGTTCCGCGACTTTTCGCTGGACAACCCGATCCGGGCGATCCGCGAGGTCAGCCACGACCTGACCGGACGACGTCCCGTCCGGCTGGCCGGCGGCCGGCAGGCCAGCGCGCTGGACATCCAGCGCGAGTACTACTCGCGCGCGGTCGAACACCTGCAGACGCGTGAACCCAACGCGCAGATCGAGCAGGTCGTCGACCTGTGGGGCCGCCAGCTCGACGCCGTGGAGAGCCAGGACTTCGCCAAGGTCGACACCGAGATCGACTGGGTGATCAAGCGCAAGCTGTTCCAGCGCTACCAGGACCGCTACAACCTCGAGCTGGCCGATCCGAAGATCTCCCAGCTCGACCTCGCCTACCACGACATCAAGCGCGGCCGCGGCGTGTTCGACCTGCTGCAGCGCAAGGGCCTCGCCGCGCGGGTCACCACCGACGAAGAGATCGAAGAGGCCGTCGACACCCCGCCGCAGACCACGAGGGCCAAGCTGCGCGGCGAGTTCATCAGCGCCGCACAGGAAGCCGGCCGCGACTTCACCGTCGACTGGGTGCACCTCAAGCTCAACGACCAGGCGCAGCGGACCGTGCTGTGCAAGGACCCGTTCCGGTCGGTCGACGAGCGGGTCAAGCGGCTGATCGCCAGCATGTAACCCCTACTCTGGGGGCGTGGCGATCGTGAAAGTCGAGCGGCTGATGAACCTGGTCATCGCGCTGCTGTCCACCCGCAACTACATCACCGCGGAGCGGATCCGCCAGACGGTGTACGGCTATGGCGAGACCCCCAGCGACGACGCGTTCTCCCGGATGTTTGAGCGCGACAAGAACGAGCTGCGCGATCTCGGCATCCCGCTGGAGACCGGCCGGGTGTCCCGGTTGGATCCCAGTGAGGGTTACCGGATCAAGCGCGACGCGTACTCGCTGCCCGACATCGAGCTGACCGCCGACGAGGCGGCCGCGGTCGCGGTGGCCACCCAGCTGTGGCAGTCGCCCGAGCTGATCACCGCGACCCAGGGCGCGCTGCTGAAGCTGCGCGCCGCCGGCGTCGACGTCGACGCACCCGACAGCGTGGCCATCACCTCGGCCTCCGCCCTGCCGGGCATTCGCGGTTCCGAGTCGGTGCTCGGAATCCTGTTGTCGGCCATCGATTCCGGGCAGGCCGTCCGGTTCCCGCACCGCTCGTCGCGCGCGGAGCCGTTCAGCACGCGCACCGTCGAGCCGTGGGGCGTGGTCACCGACCGTGGCCGCTGGTATCTGGTCGGCCGCGACCGTGACCGCAACGCGATACGCACCTTCCGGCTGTCGCGGATCGGTGCCGCGGTGACGCCGATCGGACCCGTCGGCGCGGTGCGCAAGCCCGACGACGTCGACCTTCGGCAGATCGTCTCCCGCGCCGTCGGCGAGGCGCCGACCGGCGTCGAGGCCCGGGTCTGGGTCGCCGCGGACCGGGCCACCGCGTTGCGGCGCGCCGGCGCCGTCGTCGACCATGCGGTGCTGAACGGGCGGGACGGCGACGTGCTGGCGATCGAGGTCGGCTCGCTGGACCGCCTGGCGCGCGAGGTCGCCGGGTACGGCTCGGATGCGGTGGTGCTGGAGCCCGAATCGCTGCGCGACGAGGTGCTGGAGCGGCTGCGGGCGCAGGCGGGGCAGGTCTCGGCATGAGTCAACTGCAGAAACGCCTGATCCGGCTGCTCAACATGGTGCCGTATTTCCAGGCCAACCCCGGGATCAGCGCCGCCGAAGCGGCCGCCGACCTCGGCGTCACCCCCAAGCAGCTGATGGACGACCTGAACCAGCTGTGGATGTGCGGGCTGCCCGGTTACGGCCCGGGCGACCTCATCGACCTGTCCTTCTCCGAGGAGAGCATCGAGGTCACGTTCTCGGCGGGCATGGACCGGCCGCTGCGGCTCACGTCCCCGGAAGCCACGGCGCTGCTGGTGGCGTTGCGAGCCCTGGCCGAGGTGCCCGGCATGGTCGATCCGGAGGCGGCGCGCAGCGCGATCGCCAAGATCGAGTCCGCCGCCGGAGCCGCCGGCCCCGCGACCCGGCTCGTTGGGATGCCCGCCGCCACCACGGCCGCCGAAAGCCCGTCCGCCGCCGCCGTGCGTGACGCGGTGCGCCGGCACCGCGCGCTGGCGATCGAGTACTACTCGGCGTCGCGGGACACGTCGTCGCGCCGGGTGGTCGACCCGATCCGCATCGTGTTCGTCGGCGACCAGAGCTACCTGGAGGCCTGGTGCCGCGCCGCCGAGGGGGTGCGGCTGTTCCGGTTCGACCGCATCGACGACGCACGGGTGCTCGACGAGCCGTCCGCGCCGCCGCCCCCGGCGGTGCAGGAGGGCCCGCACACGTCGCTGTTCGACGCCGACCCGTCGTTGCCGTCGGCGACACTGCACATCGCTCCCCAGGTGTCGTGGATGTTCGACTACTACCCCATGCGCGCGCTCACCGAGCTGCCCGACGGGTCGTGCGAGGCGGCGATGACCTACGCGTCCGAGGAATGGATGGCGCGGCTGGTGCTCGGCTTCGGATCTTCGGTGCGGGTACTGGCGCCGGAGTCGCTGGCCGACCGGGTGCGGCGCAGCGCCGCGGCAGCTCAGCAGGCTTACGAGGCCGCGACGCTGCGGTAACATCGAGGGGACGTCTGGAGGTAATGAAATGGGCAGTCTCAGTCCTTGGCACTGGGCAATCATCGCCGTCGTGGTGATCTTGTTGTTCGGTTCCAAGAAGCTCCCCGACGCGGCCCGATCGCTGGGCAAGTCGCTGCGAATCTTCAAGTCCGAGGTGCGAGAGCTGCAGAACGAGGGCAAGTCGCAACCGATGCCACCACCTGCCACCCCCGTGGAGTCGGAGCGCGTCGAACACCCCGCACCACCCGCCCCCGGGCAGACCCCCACCGACGCCAAACCGGCCTGATCCCGCACCCTGAAGACACCGGTTTTACTGCGTCGGCTCGACCCCCGTCGCCGACGCCGCCGAACCAATCCCGACGGGACGATGTCGCTCGTCGAACACATCCGCGAGCTGCGTGCCCGCCTGCTCGTTTCGCTCGCCGCCGTCGGGCTCACCACGATCATCGGATTCGTCTGGTACAGCCACGGCCTGTTCGGGCTGGAAAGCCTCGGCGACTGGTTGCGCCACCCCTACTGCTCACTGCCGGCGTCCGCCCGGGCCGACATCAGCGCTGACGGCAGCTGCCGGCTGCTGGCGATCGCGCCCTTCGACCAGTTCATGCTGCGGCTCAAGGTCGCCATGGCGGCCGGCATCGTGCTGGCGTGCCCGGTGTGGCTGTACGAGTTGTGGGCGTTCATCACCCCCGGGCTCTACAAAAACGAGCGGCGCTTCGCGACGGCGTTCGTCACCTGCGCGGCGGCCCTTTTCGTGGCCGGCGCGGTGCTGGCCTACATCGTGCTGTCCAAGGCGCTGCACTTCCTGCTCACCGTCGGCAGCCACGTCCAGGTGACCGCACTGTCCGGCGACAGGTATTTCGGCTTTCTGCTCAACCTGCTGCTGGTGTTCGGCGTGAGCTTCGAGTTCCCGTTGCTGATCGTGATGCTCAACCTGGTCGGCGTGCTCAGCTACGCCCGGCTGAAAAGGTGGCGACGGGGCCTGATCTTCGCCCTGTTCGTGTTCGCCGCGATCGCCACCCCGGGGCAGGACCCGTTTTCGATGGTCGCGCTGGGGCTCGCGTTGAGTCTGTTGCTGGAGCTCTCAATTCAGGTCGCGCGGGTACACGACAACCGCAAGGCCAGGCGGGAGGCGGCCGCGCTCGCGGCGCTGCCCGACGATCAGGCCGCGCCGATCGAGCCACCCTCGGCAGTCCCGTCGCCCTTACGGGTCCCGCCGCCAGACGACGTTTAGGTAAGCCGTGAGAAGCACCCGGGGCGAACTGGCGCAGTTCACCGCCCTGCTGCAGTTCGAGCTGGACCCGTTCCAGCGGGAGGCCTGCGAGGCGCTGGAACGTGGGCACGGTGTGTTGGTGTGCGCGCCGACCGGCGCGGGAAAAACCGTGGTCGGTGAGTTCGCCGTCCACCTCGCCCTGGCGGCCGGCCGAAAATGCTTCTACACCACGCCGATCAAGGCGCTGAGCAACCAGAAGCACAACGACCTCGTCGGCCGCTACGGCCCCGAGCGGATCGGCTTGCTCACCGGCGACGTTTCGATCAACGGCGACGCACCGGTGGTGGTGATGACCACCGAAGTGCTGCGCAACATGCTCTACGCGGATTCGCCCACGCTGGAAGGCCTTTCGTTCGTCGTGATGGACGAGGTGCATTTCCTGGCCGACCGGATGCGCGGCGCGGTGTGGGAAGAGGTGATCCTGAACCTGCCGGAGGCCGTCCGGCTGGTGAGCCTGTCGGCCACCGTGAGCAACGCCGAAGAGTTCGGTGGCTGGATCCAAACCGTGCGCGGGGACACCACCGTGGTCGTCTCCGATCACCGGCCGGTGCCGCTGTGGCAGCACATGCTGGTGGGCAAGCGGCTGTTCGACCTGTTCGACTACTCGGGCGGCGGCGGTCCCGACGACGCCGGCCGTGGCACCGAGGTGAATCCGGCGCTGTTGCGGCACATCGCGAACCGCCGTGAGGCCGACCGGCTGGCCGACTGGCGGCCCCGCGGCCGCAACCCGTGGTCGAGCCTGTTCCGGGCGCCATCGCGGCCCGAGGTGGTCCGACTCCTGGACGTCGACGCCCTGCTGCCGGCGATCACGTTCGTGTTCTCGCGGGCGGGCTGCGACGCGGCGGTCGCGCAGTGCCTGCGCTCGCCGCTGCGGATGACCGACGAGGAGGAACGCGGCCGCATCGCCGAGGTCATCGACCGTCGCACCGCCGAGCTGTCCGAAGCCGACCTGGCCGTGCTCGGTTATTACGAGTGGCGGGAGGGCCTGCTGCGCGGCGTGGCCGCCCACCACGCCGGCATGCTGCCGATCTTCCGCCACACCGTCGAAGAGCTGTTCACCGCCGGGCTGATCAAGGCGGTGTTCGCGACCGAGACGCTGGCGCTGGGCATCAACATGCCGGCCCGCACCGTGGCGCTCGAGCGGCTGGTGAAGTTCAACGGCGAGCAGCACGTCAACCTGACGCCGGGGGAATACACGCAGCTGACCGGCCGGGCCGGCCGGCGCGGTATCGACGTCGAGGGCCACGCCGTGGTGATCTGGCATCCCGACGTCGACCCGGCCGAGGTCGCCGGGCTGGCCTCCACCCGCACCTTCCCGCTGCGCAGCTCGTTCTCGCCCACCTACAACATGACGATCAACCTGGTGCAGCAGCTGGGCCCGGAGCAGGCGCACGGCCTGCTGGAACGCTCGTTCGCGCAGTACCAGGCGGATCGGTCGGTGGTGGGCCTGGTGCGCGGCATCACCCGCGGTGAACAGCTGCTCAACCGGGTCAAGGCCGAGCTCGGCGATGACGCCGACACGATGCTCGACTACGCGCGGCTGCGCGCCAAGGTCACCGAGCGCGAACGCGCGCAGGCGCGGTCGTCGCGGCTGCAGCGACGCAAGGCCGCCAACGACGCGTTGTCGGCGCTGCGGCGTGGCGACATCATCTCGATCACCCACGGCCGTCGCGGCGGGCTTGCCGTGGTGCTCGAACCCGCCGGCGACTCGGCCGAGCCACGGCCGCTGGTGCTGACCGAGAACCGCTGGGCCGGGCGGATCTCGTCGGCGGACTACTCCGGTGCGCCGCCGCCGCTGGGCTCGATGACGCTGCCCAAGCGTGTCGAACACCGTCAGCCGCGGGTGCGCCGCGACGTCGCGTCGGCGTTGCGATCGGCGGCCGCGGATCTGGCGGTGCCCAGCCGTCAGAGCCGCGGCGGTGGGGAGGCGGACGCCGACGCCGAGCTGCTGTCGCTCCGCGAGCAGGTGCGGCGCCACCCCGCTCATCGGATCGGCGACCGGGAAGCGAAGGTGCGGGTCGGCGAACGGTATCTGCGCATCGAGCGGGAAAACGAACAGCTGCGCGGCAAGGTGGCGGCGGCGACGAACTCGCTGGCCCGCACGTTCGACCGGATCGTGCGGCTGCTGACCGAGCGGGATTTCATCGCAACCGACCCGGACGGCTCGCCCCGCGTCACCGACGACGGCCGGCTGCTCGCCCGGATCTACTCGGAGAGCGATCTGCTGGTCGCCGAATGCCTGCGCACCCGGGCATGGACGGGCCTGAGCCCGGCGGAGCTGGCCGCGGTGGTGTCCGCGGTCGTCTACGAGTCGCGCGGCGCCGACGGCCCGGCGCCACCGCGGCCGGGCGAGGTGCCGACGGTCCCGCTGCGGCGGGCGCTCGCGCAAACTTCGCGGCTGTCAGCGGCGATTCGGGCCGACGAGCAGAAGCACCGGATCAGCCTCAGCCGCGAGCCCGACGAGGGGTTCGTCATCGCGATCTACCGCTGGGCGACCACCGGGGATCTCACCGCCGCGTTGGCGGCATCAGACACCGCCGGGAGCGGAAGCCCGCTGCAAGCGGGCGATTTCGTGCGCTGGTGCCGGCAGGTGCTCGATCTGCTCGACCAGGTTCGCGACGCCGCTGCCGAGAAGGCGCTGCGCGGCGCCGCGAAACGCGCGATCGACGACGTTCGCCGCGGCGTCGTCGCAGTTGATGGCGGGTAAGGTGGCAGCCGATACACCGGCCGACGGAATGGAGACACGATGAGCGGACCGCAGGGATCTGACCCGAACCAGCAGTGGGCACCGCCACCGGCGGGCCAGCCTGGTCACGGGGAAGAGCAGCCGGCGGCGTCGTCGGAGGGGGGCGGCCAGCAGGCCACCGGCCAGGAGACCGGCCACGAGGCCTGGCAGCAGCCGCCGGCGTACAGCCCGCAGCAGTATCCGTCCTATCAGCCGCCGCAGGGCTCGCCCTATGCGCCGCCGCAGCATTACCCGCCCACCGAGCAGTTCGGGCAGATGCCGCAGTACGGCCAGCCGGGCCAGTACCCGCCGCCGGGGCAGTTCGGGCAGCACCCCGAGTACCAGCGGCCCGGGCAGTACGGTCAGCAGCCCGGGCAGTACGGTCAGCAGCCCGGGCAGTACGGCCAGTTCCCGCAGTACGGCCAGCCCCCGCCCGAGCAGGGCTCCAAGCGGTCGCTGGCCGTGATCGGCGGCATCGTCGGCGTGTTGGCCGCGATCATCATCGCCGCCGTGCTGGTCCTCGGTTTCTGGAAGCCGGGCTTCTTCGTCACCACCAAGTTGGACGTCAACAAGGCGCAGGCCGGGGTGCAGCAGATCCTGACCGACGAGACCAACGGGTACGGCGCCAAGAACGTCAAGGACGTCAAGTGCAACAACGGACAGAACCCGACGGTCAAGAAGGGCGACACCTTCAACTGCGACGTCAGCATCGACGGGACCAAGCGGCAGGTGACCGTGACGTTCCAGGACGACACCGGCACCTACGAGGTGGGCCGGCCTAAGTAGCGCCGGGCCTGAGCAGATCCGCCAGCGCCACCGCCAGCTGGTGCAGGTTGGTCTTCAGCGAATACGTGCTGTCGACCGTCCAGTTCAGGATGCCGGTGGACAGCGCGCTCACGATGATGTCGGCCAGCGTTTGAGCATCGTGCCGAGCGCTGACCTCACCCCGCGCGACGCCTTCCTTGACCAGCTCGACGAAGGTGTCGTGAAAGACGACGCCGCGCTGGACTCCGTAGCCCGAGGTCGCCAGCATCTCGCCGATCAGCTCGCGATAGGTGTCACCGGATTTCGCCAGGGCCTTGCCGATGTCGTCGAACACGCCGACCAGGCGGTCGGGGACGGGCTCGCCCGCGCGCGCGAACACCACGTCGTGCAGGTTCACCAGGCGGCGCTCGGCCAGGGATCGCATCATGTCCTGGCGGGTGGGGAAGTGGTTGAAGAACGTGCGATTGGCCACATCGGCACGTGCGCAGATGTCCTCGATCGTCGTCGCGGCGACGCCCTGCTGCAGGAACAGCTCGAAAGCGGCCGCGAGGATGCGGTCCGTTATCTCGCGCTTACGCCGATCGTGCCTGTTCATCGCTGAAGTGTAGATGCAGTCGTATGCATCATCTGTTGCATAGCTTCTCCGAGAGGTCCCAGAGCCGACCGGCCCGCACCTCGTCGAGCGCGTAGGGGGCGACCGCGCTGCTGATCCGGCAGTCCTGCAGGTACACCGCCCCGATGTCCGCCAACTCCCGGCTCACCGACGCCCACACCTGGGTGGCCGCGCCCTGCTCCGGCATCACGAAGTCGCGGCGGAAGTCCGGCGGTTGCCGTCGGTCGGCGTCGCGCGCGGCGAGGCCATGCAGCGCCGCGAGGTCGTCCCGGGTCATGTGGCGGGCCAGCGCTGTCGCCACCGTCCCGGGGTGCACGGCGTAGGCGCGGATCCCGTAATCGCGCAGCCGCCGGTCGAGTTCGACCATGTGCAGGATGTTGGCCGTCTTGGATGCGCCGTAAGCGACGAACTTGTCGTATTCGCGGGTCTCCCAGTTCGGGTCGTCGAGGTCGACGTCACCGAGCACGTGGCCGGCCGAGGACAGGATCACCACCCGGCCGCCGGCGGCGGCAAGTTGCGGGATGAGCCGCCGGGTCAGTTCGAAGTGGCCCAGATGATTTGTGCCGAACTGGATCTCGAAGCCGTCGGTGGTGGTGCTGAACGGTGTGAACATCACACCGGCGTTGTTCATCAGCACGTTTATCGCGGGGAATTCGTCGCCGATCGCGGCAGCGGCGGCGCGCACGCTCGCCAGCGACGTCAGATCGAGCAGAACGGTCGACATGCGGGCGCCGGGAACCTGGCCGTGAACCCACGTTTGTGCCTCGGCCAGCGATTGCGGGTTGCGGGCCGCGAGCACGACATGTGCGCCGGCCGCCGCCAGCGCACGCGCCGCCTCCCGTCCCAGACCCGATGAGGCACCGGTGATCACGCACGTCGCGCCGGACAGGTCCACACCGTCGACCACCTGCAGCGCGGTGGTCATCGCTCCCGCGCAGTCCGCCACAGCGGGACCACCACGTCGGGATCGCACCGCTCGTCGACGATCCACTTGCACATCCGGCGGATCGGCTCGATCGCATCCTGCGGCGCCGCGACGGCCACACTGCACGCGTAGCCGAGGCTGGTGAGCCGCTGTGCCCCGAAGAGCGGCAAGGTGTCTCGCAGCGACCGCTTCAGGGATTCGGGATACACGCCAATCGTCTGGGTGTAGGCGTTCACCGCCGCGGTGACCTCGTCGACGCTGTCGACCGGGACGAGGTTGGCCACCCGGCCCGACAGCATCGGCGAGTAGTCGACGGCCTGGTCGAACTGCGACACGATGACCGCGCCCTCACGTGACAGGCCGCCGATCACCCGATACCAGTCCTCGGTCATCCGGGAGGCTTCGACATGCTCGTAGAGGTCACCGCCGGGGTACCGCGGAGGGGTGCTGATGAACGCGGGCAGCCCAACGAGTTCCTGGTAGATCATCTCCCCGAGCCGGTTGGCGTTGTTCAGGCCGACGGCGTCGGTGCCACTGAGCACGTAGATGACCCGCGCGTTCGCGCACCCTTCCTGGTTGGCCACCCCGATGTCGACCGCGGCGCGGCGTGCCACCTCCCGCATGGTGCTCTCGTCGGCGAACGCTTCGGATCCGATGATCGTCGCGCTGCGCTTGGGGTCCAGCGCAATCAGCTCCAGCCCGGGCTGGATGTAGCGGGCGATGTGCTTGACGGACGTCAATCCGCCCCAGGCCACGATCTTTTCGATGTGCTCGGGCCGGCACAGCGGCTCCTCGACACCGACATCGCCGCCCTTCCAATAGGCGACCGCGAGGTGCTTGGTGACGGGGTGGTCGGGGGCGATGTCGGCCAGCGTGCGGGCGATCGCGATCGCGGTGAGGGGATCGTTGGAGGGCGCCTTGATGATCACGTCGCTTCGGGTGATGACCGAACGCGGGATGGTCACCGCGGACACCAGACCACCGTTGCCGGCCGGGATGTGCAGCACCCGCGAACCGAAGGCCCGTACCCTGATCTCCCGCCCGTCCAGCAGCTTGTGCGCCACCCACCCGTTGAGGTAGTCGAGTCCGACTTGGCTGTCGGCGATTTCGAGCACGTTGTCGCGGGCGAACAGCGGCCGCAGGATCTGATAGCTGTTCTCGAGCATCTCCGCCGGCAACGGGCTGGCCAACAGCGACGCCTGATACGCCTGCTGAAGGTGCGCGTTGCGCTCGAACACCAACGCGTCGCCGAGGGCCTCCAGCACGTCGAGGATGTCGTCGAAGCCCAGCTGGTACAGATCCGCCATCTCCGCCGGGCTGCGCAGCGGCAGCCGGGCCACGTGCCTGCTCATGTCGGGAGCCTGGAATTCGGCACCGCCGCTACGGGTCCCGAACGACACCAGGTCATCGGTGATGACGGCGCCGCGCAGGAACAGCGGGACGGTGTACGCGCTGCTCACGATTCGAACGCCGCCATGAACTGCACCGCTTCGTTGTGCACTTCGTGGGTCGCCGCGCAGGTGATCCTGTCGTCCTCGACGCCGCGCTTGTCGCTGTAGCGGACGATGTCATGCTCGAACGCGACGCTGGTCTGGCCGCACGGGCAGCGCAGATCCCAGTCGATGGTGACCTCGTCGCCGGAAATGACCGCGCCCCAATGTGCCTTGAGCAGCACGTCGTGGACGGCGGCGCGGCCGGTCTGCACGCCGGTGCGGGGCAGCGGCTCGCTGGTGTCGGGATCCAGGACGAACGGGATGACCCACGGTTGCACGTGGTAGCGCCCCTCGCTGCAGGCCCAGTGGAAGGCGCTCTGCTCGGAGAACCCGTAGCCTTCCTGGATGCGGTCGACGCCGAGAAACTCGTGGATGGTGTCCATGTAGGTGTCCGGCAAGACGAACCCCTTGGTACCCCCGCCGGTGAGGATCACCGAATCCGGCGCGAACACGTTGCGCACCCCGCGTTCGAGGCCGGATCTGGCGACGTCGTACATCACGTTGTAGGTGCCGATCATGAAAACCCGTTTGTCGCGCAGTGTTTCGGTGATCTCTTTGAAAAACGCGTCGAGTTCCTCTGGCTGACGGGCCTGCATCGCGATGAACTCGTCCTTGCGGGCGGCCAGCGCCGGATCGATGACCAACCGGTCGAGCTCGCCGCGCGAGGCGGCCGCACGCATCTTCGATGCCAAAAACATCAGGTCGGTGTCGATCGCGCCGGGGTACAGCGGGTGGAATCTGCTTTCGTCCCCGCCGGTGAAGCCGCGTTTGATCATCGCCGCGATCCGCAGGTGGCCCAGCTTGCCGCCGGCGAAGTTCGGCCAGATGACATCCACGTCCGGATTCAGCTCGGCCTCAGTCGGCTCTTTGCCGAAGGTCTGGAACAGGCAGATTTTCCACAGCTCCATGCCCTCACGCGCACCATGCTTGTCCTTGGGGATAATCGACAGGGTGC
>Ga0335081_10017084_pt1 | contig 11757 bp, 5 predicted proteins | sample Lox_Sample_35_FD_206713 | JGI IMG/M metagenome (GOLD analysis project Ga0335081, IMG submission 206713) | Soil microbial communities from Loxahatchee National Wildlife Refuge, Florida, United States - Lox_Sample_3.5 | ecosystem: Environmental > Terrestrial > Soil > Wetlands | place: USA: Florida... | reverse complement strand
ACTGAATATGGCCACGTCTGGGTACCTTCCGAGGTGGAAGCAGGCTGGGCCCCTTATCATGATGGACACTGGGTGAATATTGCGCCGTGGGGCTGGACTTGGGTGGACAACAAGCCCTGGGGTTTTGCGCCGTTTCACTACGGACGGTGGGCCCATTCGGGCGGTGCCTGGGTGTGGGTTCCCGGTTCCGTAGCGGTGGTAGCGGGGCGTCCCCCCGTGCGGGCCATGTACGCGCCGGCTCTGGTGGCGTTCGTGGGTGGCGGCAGGTTCAGCGTGTCGCTGTCCCTCGGTGGAGGAGGGGCGGGGGTCGCCTGGTTCCCCCTGGGACCGCGCGATGTTTGGGTCCCATCCTACCACTGTAGCCCTAGATATGTAGAGAACGTCAACGTCTCCAACTCCACAGTGATCCAGCGCACGCAGATCACCAACGTCTACAACACGACCGTGGTGAACAACGTCCACGTCACCAACATTACTTACTCCAACCAGAGCGCTCCCGGCGCGGTCACGGCGGTCTCCCGGGAAGCCTTCGTCGGCGGCCGGTCGGTGAGGGAAGCGTCCGTGAAAATCTCGGCGGGCGAGGTCCAGCACCCTCACGTGGCGGAAAGCAGGCCCATTTCAGCCAGCGAGGCTCCCAAGGTGTCGGCGGCGGCCAAACCGTCCCCCACCAAACCTCCGGCCACCCTTGCCAATCGGTCCATCGTCACCAAGATGAAACCGGCGCCCCAAGTGGTACCCATTGGGCACCATGATGCGGTGGCTAAATCCAATCTGGTCAAGGCGGCGCCGGCCGCCACCCCCAAGCCCGCTCCTCCGCCCAAGGCTGCAACGGCGGGAGCCAAGCCAGGGCCAGCGGTAGCCCCGGTCAAGCCCGCGGCTACGAGTGGCGCTAAGCCGGCACTTCCCGCGAAGCCATCCGTCCCCGAGGAGAAGGTCGGGAATCCGGTGAAACCCGCCCCGACAGCAACGGAGAAACCGGCGAAACCCGCCCCGACAGCAACGGAGAAACCGGCAAGACCCGCCCCGACAGCAACGGAGAAGCCGGCAAGACCCGCCCCGACGGCAACGGAGAAGCCGGCAAGACCCGCCCCGGCGGCAACGGAGAAGCCGGCAAGGCCCGCCCCGGCGGCAACGGAGAAGCCGGCAAAACCCGCCCCGGCGGCAACGGAGAAGCCGGCAAAACCCGCCCCGGCGGCAACGGAGAAGCCGACGAAGAAAACGGACAAATCCGAGAAGAAGACGGATTGATCCGCGTCAGACCTAGCCGCGAGGAGTCTCGCCTCCGGGGACTCCTCGCCTTCTCCGGGCCAGTTGCCTCTGGCGTCCCGCCGCCACCAGACCTAACCTCGGACCCAGCTCATTGAAGCGGTGTTGTTAACTCGAATGCACTTTGTCACACCACCCCTTGTGTGCCAATAATAGATTCAACGGTCATAGTAAGGTGACAGCTTTGTGACATGCGGTGTAATACTGTCAGCTAGGCTGCATGCTCTTTCAGTCTTTCCAGGAAGCTCACGGATAGATACACCAGCGAGGTCGGGATAGTTCAGAGCCAATGGCCTATCGACCAGTGACCGCGATCTCACCCCTGCGCTGGCTCAGTTCCATCAACGCGGAGAGTCGGACCAAATCGAGAGGACTCATGGCGGACTCAGGGTCGAACGATTTCACGCTGGCGCATGTCACTCCTTTTTCTTTCAACCTTCATTCTTGAAAAACACCGCCGCCAGGGGCGGCAGCGTGAGGCTCAGCGAATACGGACGCCCGTGGGACGGCGTTTCCTCGGCGGTCACGCCGCCCAGATTGCCCTGGCCGCTGCCACCGTAATACGGCGAGTCACTGTTGAGGACCTCCTTCCACAAGCCGCCGCGCGGCACGCCCAGGCGGTAGAAGCTGCGCACCACCGGCGTGAAGTTGCACACCACCAGGATGATCTCCCCCGTGCTGCGCGCTTTGCGGAGGAAACTGAGAGTGCTGGTGGCGGCGTCGTTGCAGTCGATCCACTCGAAGCCGGCCGGATCGAAGTCAAGCTCGTGGAGGGTGCGCTCGTTCCGGTAAAGAAGGTTCAGGTCGCGGACCCATCGCTGCACGCCCACGTGGGTCGGGAACTGGAGCAGGTGCCAATCGAGGCTAGTGTCGTGGTTCCACTCGCGCCATTGGGCCAGTTCGGCACCCATGAAGAGCAGCTTCTTGCCGTTCTGCCCCCACATGTAACCGAACAACAGGCGCAGGTTGGCGAACTTCTGCCAGTTGCCGCCCGGCATCTTGCCGATGAGCGAGCCCTTGCCGTGCACGACCTCATCGTGCGAAAGCGGCAGGACGAAGTTCTCGCTGAAGGCGTAGATCTGGCGGAAGGTAAGCTCGCCGTGATGGAAGTGACGGTGGATGGGGTCCTTCCCCATGTATTTCAACGTATCGTGCATCCAACCCATGTCCCACTTCATGCCAAAGCCGAGGCCACCCAGGTAGGTCGGCCGCGAGACCATGGGCCATGCGGTGGACTCTTCGGCGATGGTCACCGCGCCTGACTGGTCGCGGTAGACATCCTCGTTGAAGCGGCGGAGAAAAGCGACGGCCTCCAGGTTTTCCTTGCCGCCGTACTGATTGGGAATCCACTCTCCCGCCTGGCGGCCGTAATCGAGATAGAGCATAGAGGCCACCGCGTCCACGCGGAGGCCGTCGGCGTGGTAGACCTCGAGCCAAAAGTGGGCGCTCGACATCAGGAAGCTGCGGACCTCGTTCCGCCCGTAGTTGAAAATGTCGCTCTTCCAGTCGGGATGGAAGCCCTGGCGCGGGTCGGCGTGCTCGTAGAGATGCGTGCCGTCGAAATACGCCAGGCCGTGCTCGTCGGTGGGAAAGTGCGAAGGCACCCAGTCCAGGATCACCGCAATGCCACGCTGGTGTAACACGTCGACGAGGTGCATGAAGTCCTGGGGCGTGCCGTAACGGCTGGTGGGCGCGAAATAGCCGGTGGTCTGGTAGCCCCACGAGCCGTAGAACGGATGCTCCATCACCGGCAGGAACTCAACGTGGGTGAAGCCCATAGCGCTCGCGTAATCGGCCAGGGCCGGCGCCAACTCGCGGTAATTCATGGGGCGGTTAAAGTCCTCGGCGATCCGCCGCCACGAGCCGAGGTGCACCTCGTAAACTGACATGGGGGCGGAGAGCGAGCTGAGCGAGGCGCGCGCCTCCATCCAGGCCTTGTCACCCCACGTGTAGTCCAAGTCCCAGATCACGGAGCCGGTCTTGGGCGGCGTTTCAGTGTGCACCGCCAGCGGGTCCGCCTTCTCCACGCGATAGCCCAAATATCGCGACGCGATATGATACTTGTAACACTGCCCAGCCTTGGCGCCGCGCACGAACCCTTCCCAAATACCCGAGGCTCCGCGCGAGTTAAGTGGGAGGGAGGAGCGGTCCCAGCCGTTGAAGTCGCCCATGACGGCGACGCGTTCGGCGTTGGGCGCCCAAACGGCAAAGTAAGCGCCGGGCTCGCCCTCGTGATTCATGGCGTGCGCGCCCAGCTTCTCGTACAGCCGATCGTGGGTGCCTTCATTGAAAAGGTGCAGGTCCGTGTCACCGAGAAGGCTGAGGTCGTGTCGAACATTCCCGTTGGCCATGATGGTGTGACTCCCTATCCTCGGCGCCTATGCTCAATCGAAGATCGTCAACAAGACAGCGGACACTCCACCCGCGCTGACGGTTTCGAATCCGGCCAACCATTCTAGCGCAATTTGGTCTCTCGAGTCCGGCTGGACCACCAGGTCGGGACGTTCGGCAAGAAAAGCAACGCCCGACCACGATCAGAGCATCGCGGCAGAACGCGATGAGAATTGCACGCAACTGCTACTTTTCGTCCTGGCGCAGCGACTGGGTGAGTGAGAACTCACGGTCGGCTTCGGCGGTGCGCCCCAGTTTCTGGTAAGCTTCGCCAAGGATATAGTGGGCGAAGGAGTTCTTGGGGTCCATTTTGAGCGCGCGCTCCAGAAAGCCGGCGGCGAGGGCAGGATCACCTTTTTTCATTTCCACCTTGCCCAGCAGAATGTAAGGGCCCGTAAAGTCCGGGTTCAGCCAGACCGCCTGCTTGAGCGCGTCCTCGGCTTGGTCCCACTGTTCCACCCGAGTATAGGCGTCGCCCATCCTCCAGTAGGCTAGCCAGAGGATGGGGTTTTCCGCCAGCTCCTTCTGGAACTCCTCGATGGCCAGTGGCACGCGGGATTTGAACAGGTACATCTCTCCCAGCAGAAAATGAGCCATGGGAACGCGGGCGTCGAGCTCGAGCGCCTTCTGGAGTTCGGGAATAGCCCTCTCCTCCAGCTCCTGCCGGATCATCATCTGTGCCAGCACCACGTGGGCCTGGGCGCTGTCGGGCGGAACCGAGAACATGCGCGCGAATGCCCGGCGCGCCTGACCGTCCTTGCTGCTCTGCAAGTAGTCGACGCCCAGCAGGTAGGATCCGGTGACGTCGGGCCGCGGCAGCAAAGACTGCACCTTTTCGAGCAGCGGGGTCGCTTGCTGCACGTGGTTCAGCAGGTGATAGGAAAGCCCCAGCAGTTGTATCGATTCGCCGTCGTTCGGGTTCTGCTTCAGGGCGATCTCGAGGGGCGGCACGGCCTTCTCAAACTCGCGTTTCTGGTAGTACACCTTTCCCAGGGCCGCCTGGAGACCCGGCGTATCCGGCGCCTTGACAGCTAAATTTTCCAGTGCGGCCACGGCTTCGTCGAGCTTGCCCTGGGCCAGCAAGTCTTCGGCGGCCGCCACCGCGCCTCCCGCTAGGGAAGTCGGCGACGCGGCCGAAGCAGCCGCCTGACCCGACGCATTGGGATTCTCCTGGCCGGGCAAGGGCGCTCCCTGGGCTACCAGGTGAGGCAACGCTGCCAGCGTGGCCAAAATCAAGATTGAGAGATCAATTCCGTACTTTCGAACCATGCGCATATCTCTTTCTTTGCTGGGGCCGATGAGGGAACAAGGAGTACGGAATAAGGGAAAGGCCGGCTCGGGGCCGATTCCCTCCGTGTTCCCTATTCCCCACTCCCTATTCCCTCTTTGCCAGCTTTGCCCGCGCCCGCTCCAGATCATTACGAGCCTCCGTGAGATCGGGGTTGATGCGGAGGGCCGCCTCATACTCGGCCACCGCCTGAACCAGCTTTCCTTGGATCGCGAAGACTGTTCCCAAATCACTGTGGGCACTGGCGTGGTCGGGATTGATCCGAAGTGCGGCCCGTAACTCGACGGCGGCGCGGTCGTAATCACCCTGCCCGGCGAAAACTCGGCCCAGGTCGTAGTGGGCGTCGGCGTCCTGAGGCTCAAGGCGGAGCGCGCTCTCGAACTCAGCGGCCGCTTCCGTCACCCTCCCCTCCAAAGCGAAGGCGCGCCCTAAGTTGGAGTGGGCGTCGGCGTCGTCCGGCCTGGCTTTCACCACCTTTTGAAACTCTTCGGCGGCCTCGACTCCCTTCCTCTCTGAGATCAACGCGCTTCCCAGGTTGTATTCTGCGTCCACGTAGTCCGGCCGGACGCTCAGAACCCGGTGGTACTCGCTAATCGCATCTTCGGTTCTGCCCATTGATTGTAGAGCGGCCCCTAGACTGTTCCCTGCGATCGCGTCGTCCGGGCGCAAGTCGATCACCCGACGGTACTCCGCGATCGCTTCCTCCGGTTGGCCCATGGCTTCGAGCGCCGCACCGAGGTTGAGGTGAGCCAGGTAGTCCCCAGGATCTTTCCCGATCTTGTGCCGCGTGATCGCGACCTGCAGCACTAGCCTGGGGTCGACCTTAAGGCTCGAGACGTTGGTCGGCAAAACTTGCACCCACAGGTGACTCATCTCGTCTGTCGCCTGGTTGCCGCCCACCACCAGTTTGGCCGGATGGTTAGGATTGCGGACGTTGTCGGCGGAGTTGTCATACGTCCAGCGCATGTGAAGGATGGTACCCTTCGGCAAAGAGACGGGCTGTTGGTAGCGAAACACGCCCTGCCAGTCGAAGTTCCAGTTCTTTATCCAGATCAGCCACTTCTTCCTTCCGTCAGGAAGCGTCGCCCATCCCTGGATATCCTTACCCAGGTAGTGGGCGTGGGGATAAACGGCCAGGACCTCAACGTCCAAGGGTAGCTGGAAGTCGTCGGTGACTACAAAACTCTTGTCGCCCGCCGGAATGTGAAGGGCGCGGTCATTCTCGAGCTGCAGAAGCATCGGGAACTTGCTGGGTTGCTGGTCGGCGAAGTAAAGGCCGACCTCGGGCGTCACCACTTCCGGCTTGCCATCCGGCCGCATGTGCAGGTTGAGAATCAAATCGGTGCCGGGATCGAGTCGCCAGGGGATCCCATCGCTCTCCGCCGAAGGAGAAGTGCCGGGCTTCCAGAAAAGGAAGTGGGCATCAGGATCAAAATGGTCTGCCTGAATCTCGAGGTCCATGCCGGAGAAGCCCGGCTGACCGTCCTGCCCGTCTAATCGCCGCAAAGACTCGGTCGGGTCGGTCAAGATGTTGGCGTGGTGGAAGACCTGCGGGTTGCCCGGGTGGAACTCAACGGCCCTGACGTAGCGAGAGCCGGACACCGAGACAGGGACGATAAGATTGCGGAAAACGTCGCGCCCCTCATCACCCTGCGCCGGAAGCACGTAGGTTCGGGGTACCGTGACCACCATGTCCGGCTTGCCGAGTTGCCAGCCTTCGACGAACTTCGGGGCCGGCGGCAGATCATTGGGATCACCTTCCACCGAGCCCTGTACCACCCAGCGTCGGATCATCCCGATTTCACCGGCCGTGAGGCGCCGTTGGCCGACAAAGCTGCCGTAACCAGGCTCCGGCAACCACGGAGGCATAAAGCGGATGCTGGTCACCGCTGCCACTTGCTCCGCATGCTTCCTGACCTCCTCGTAGGTCAACAACGGGAAGGGTCCTGACTCGCCCGGGCGGTGGCAAGGGGCGCAGTTTTTGAAGATGATCGGCGCAATGTCCCTGTTGAATGTAACCGTGACGGCCGTGGACGGCACCCCGTGCGCGACCGCCGGCTTCTGAGCCGGGCTCACTACCCCGAAGGCGTGAACGATTAAACACAGAAACACGGAGACACAGAGAAGAGCACGAAGATCACGTGAGTATCTGGTTCGCTTCCCTCTCATCGCCCTTCCAGGTCCGAGATGAAACAACCGATGGCGCGGGTGGTCTCAACCCCGATCAGCTTCCCTTCTACAATGGCTCGCAACACTCGCTCAAGGTCGTGCGTGGTCGGCTGCGGGCGCTCCTTGTCTAAGCCGACGTATTTGTCGTCGATGCGGCCCCGATAGACCATCCTGGCCCCGGAGGTATCAGGCACAAAGACCGCCACCTCCGGCGTTACTCGCACCCCGGTCAGGCGGACAAACTCGTGTTGCGGATCACGCAATCCACCGAAAGGATAATTGTACTCCTTCAGATGCTGGCGGATGGCGCCCACGGGCTGGTCGGGATCGAGGTACACCAGCCAGAACGCGACGTGGTCGGAGGCGAACTCCCGGTAGATCCGCTGAATCTCGGGAGCGTAACGGTTGGAAATGGGGCAATCTGTGCGGGTGAACACCAAGACCGTCGCGCGGGCGTCCGATTGGGCAAGCGGCTCAGTTTCGCGGCCTGAAAGGTCCAGCAATCGGATCTGTTTCGCTGCCGGCTCGCGGCCCAATCCGCACGCCGCAGAAAGCCCCCATACGACGGCAATGAACCACGCGGCCCACAGGTCTCTAACCATTTTTTCTTTCATGAACATAGTGGGTTATCACGTGACAACCTGTTTCTGATTGAGAGTGGCCGAAGCAAATCGCGAACCGCCGCCAAGAACTTCCGTCGTCAGCGCGGCTGGGTTTTACGCTACATAGCTAAGCTACCTGTCGGTCCTTAACGCCCCTCGTCGTGGGGCACGGTCACAACTGTCGAAGCGGAACCGAGATTGCCCGCCAAGTCACTGGCGCTCACCGTAATATTGTACGATCTTCGGTCCCGATCGTTTTCTCGCTCTGACGCCGGCAGCGAGATCGTGAACGAGTAGCTACCGCCAGACCCCAAGCTCACCGGCCCGCTCCGCTCGACCCTTCCATGCTTGTTCGCTAGCGAGAAAGCGACCCTGCTAGGGTCGACTCCCGAACCGCTGTCCGTGATCGTGCCGGAGACGGTGAAGGCAACCCTGTCGTCGTCCCATCGGCGGATCCGTTTCGCTGAGATGGTCACCGTCGGCGCTGTCAAGTCGACGTTCACCGGCTGGCTCACCAGAGAGCTGATGTTGCCGGCGTTGTCGAGCACTCGCACGTACACCGTGCTCTGCCCCTCACTGTTGAGGGAAAGGCTCGCGGTGGCACCGGGAGTGACGGTGGTCGGACCATTATTCACCCAATAGCGTAGCTCATTTACGCCGCTGCCGCCGCTGTTGTCCGTAGACGACAGGCTGACGTTGACCGGTACGGTGTTATTCCAGCCATGAGAATTAGCCAATGGCGAGAGGCTGGCGCTGGCCGTCGGTGGAGTGAGGTCCACTGACACCGGAGACGGCAACAAGACCGCGCCGCTGAGTGCGGCCAGCGTCAGGGTGACATTTCCATTTGAGACCGTATAAATATTTCCGCTCAACACGTCTTGTAGCGAGGTACCGTCAGGAAAGAACGCGCCGACCGAAATCACCGAGGCATTGCTGGAACTGCCGTTGTTGAGCGCGACGATGGCCGGCGAACCGCCGCCCGACCGGGCGAAGGCGTAGGTGTTCGGCGCCGTCCCCGGCTCCTGAGTGTCACCGGTCAGAAGCGTGGTGAAGGAGCCTGTGCGCAGCACCGGATACTGTTTGCGAAGGTGCTCGAGCAGGGTGTAGTAACTCTCCACGCTCGTGTCTGGAGGCCCGTAGATGGTGGGGTCACCGCTCTGGTCCGTCCACGGGTAGGGCGCCCGCGTGTAGGGGTCACCAATGGGCCCGCTCGAACTGTTAGCCAGCGACGGCGAGTTGATGGCGACCTCGTCGCCATACATCACCATGGGCGCGCCGAGGTAAGTGAACTGGAACAGCGCCGCCAGCTCCAGTCGCTGCTTCGCCTGCACGAGGCCGGCATCTCCGAGCTCGGTCATAACGTAGAGCGCCCGATTGACATCGTGCGAATCTATCAGGTTCAGCATGGCCGCGGTGGCCGGCGGCGGATAATCGTCGCGCACCGCCCGCAGCGTGTGGTCGAACTGGCTGGGCGTAAGGCCGGGAATGTCGTTCGTGCCGTTGTTGTTGTTATCGTGCCATTCGGCGTTGCGCGCGAAGCCGGTGACGTTTTTTCGGAACCGGTAGTTCATGGTGGCGTCGAGCTGGTCGCCGGCCAGCCACTGGCTGGCGTTCGGCCAGATCTCGCCGATCAGCGGGCCGTCGCTCTTATAACCCTTGGCGTAGGTCCGGGTGTTTACCCACCAGGAGTGCGGGAAATTGCCGTCGTCCGCCACGTCGAACCGCCAGCCCGATGCCCCGAGGCCGTACCAATTCTGCATCACGTTACCGGCCCCGCTGTAAAAGAAAGCCTGCACCTGCGGATTGGTGTGGTTGAAGGTCGGAAGACTGTCAAATCCGAACCAGCCGGGATAGTCGGCCGACGTGCAGGGGACGTTGTTGTCATTGAAATGGAACCAGGTCCGCCACGTCGAAGTCAGCGACTCGCACGCCCCGTCGGTCGGATAGCGGTGATAGCGGTCAAAATACAAGCTGTCGGAGGAAGCGTGATTGAAGACGCCGTCCAGGATCAGGCGCATGCCGCGCCGGTCCATCTCGGTCTGGAGCGCGGTGAAGGCGGAGTCTCCGCCCAGCGCCGGGTCGACGTGCAGGTAGTTGTCCGTATCGTAGCGATGGTAAGAGCGCGCCTGGAATATCGGCGTCAGATATAACGTGTCCGCACCGAGCTTTTGGAGATAATCGAGTTCGTTCTGGATGCCGGGGAGGTCGCCACCATAGAACTGGTTGAAACTGTTGTAGCAGCTCAACGACGAATTGTAGGGATCGCAAATCGCGGTGTTCCAGGTGGTATACGCGATGGCCGAGTTCGGAACTCCGTAGAAAACCGGACAACCCGTCGTGGACCCTGCTACGCAGTACTCGTTGGCGGCATTTCCCTGGCGGAACCGGTCGGGTATGATCTGGTAGACGTTGGCATTCTGGAGCCACGCGGGCGTCTGGAAGTTCGGATCGTACACCGTGACCTGGTACGAGTCAAACGGCTCGCTGTCGCTCGCGGCGCCGGTATCCTCGTTGAGGTTGTCGTTGTTGTCGAGATAGGCGTCGCTATAGAACGCGTCGTTCGAGCCTTTGACGATGCGGAACTTGTAGTAGAAGATGGTGGGCGCGGACGGCATCGTCTGGGTGGTGGTCCAGATATCGTAGGTTGTGCCGTTCACCGTGATGTTTTCCAGGAACGACATCTGCGTTTCAAGGGGCCCGGTGGTCACCCCCGTTCCGGTATCAAACTGGTAGACTCGCAAAAACACCCCATCCACGTCCAGGTGCGCGGTCTGGAAGTTGAGCGTCACTTGAGATCCTTCCGGTGCCGAGCCCTCCGGGCTGCGAAAGAGGGGGCTGAATGGGTCGTGCTTCAGGGCGCCGAGGTTGATGCCGCTCAGATTGGTGTAGCTCTCAATGGAAAAGGGCGGCGTGCTCGTCCCGTTGCCGGTGTTGTTCACGGTGAAATAGTGCGCGGCCGCAGCGGAGGTGCCGACGAACGCGCCCGGATTATCAGCTGGCGCTTGGCCGTAAATGTATCCGCCGGAAGAGGTCAAGAAGCCGAAGAAGAGAAAGGATGCCGGCAGTCTCCCGCCATTGGTGATCGCCGACCACGGTATGGCCAACTCGCGCACATTCCCCGCTCCCTCGGCATAAGCTCCGAAGCCCGATGTGGCACCGGTCCAGTTTCCATTACCATCCGCCCGGCGGTACTCCCGGTAGCCATCCTTGAAATAGGTGACAAACCCAGCCCGGAACGGCAACTCGGCGAAGTCTTCGCCGTCGTAGTTGAATCCGCTCAGGTTTCCATTGGCGTTGGTGCCCCCGTTGACCGGGAAAATCGGGTTGGGGTCAATATAGATTACCGCTCCCTCGGAGAGGTTGGCGTTGGTGATGCCAACGTAGAGGTTGGTGGCGTCCCACGTCATATACCAAGTTTGGGCGGTGTTCGTAGCATACTGGTTCGTCCCGTTTTTCGTATCTCCATACTCACCGGGTTGGATCACCCCGTCGATGCCGGGCGTTGCCCACTGGGCGTGGAGACGCGGCGCCAGCAGAAACGGAACTGCACTAACCATCAAAAAGAGGGCGCCCTTTCGGCAAGACATCGGCATCCTCCTCGCGGTATCGACTTCAATGCGGCGAATCAGGCCCTTTACGTATAGCCCCAATTATGTCCTAAGTACTCGCGTTGTCAAACGAAAGTTGCGCAAACCCAAGGCGTTCTCTGATTTGACAAAACAATGGAATCCACAGAGTAGATCCGCTGAATCTCGGGAAGCGTAGCGGTGGGCGCGAGTAACACCGGAAGTGGCACTCTTCTGCCGGCTTAGTACCAAATCCACGAACCGCCGAGAGCCCCCATGCCGCAACAAAAAACGGCCCGATCCAAGTTTTGCTAACTATCTTTTGTTTCCTCAACATAGTGGGAGTCGACTGCTAACTGGATTTGTTTTGATAAAGATAGTGGGACCATCCAAAAGCCCCCTTTTATTCTCAATAACATAGTGGGACCATCCTTCATTTCGCCCCCCCGTGTCAGGCAGTGTTGGTCACCAACTA
>Ga0335081_10017083_pt1 | contig 11758 bp, 10 predicted proteins | sample Lox_Sample_35_FD_206713 | JGI IMG/M metagenome (GOLD analysis project Ga0335081, IMG submission 206713) | Soil microbial communities from Loxahatchee National Wildlife Refuge, Florida, United States - Lox_Sample_3.5 | ecosystem: Environmental > Terrestrial > Soil > Wetlands | place: USA... | reverse complement strand
AGGCGGGCGCGCGAGAGCTGGGGCTCAGTTCATCGTGTACCCGTCCAGGACCGGAAGCATCGCCTGCCTCCCGGACCGAGGCCCGGTGAAGCGGATCGGCGTCTACGCGTCGGCGTCGTCGTGATCTAGGACTACTTTCGGGCCGGTTGACCCAGCAGTCCGTTCAAGATCGGAACGCCCTTCGTCTAGGAATGCGAGCGCCTGCCGTGCGTCCTCAGCCTCGCTCTCGTGGGCCGCGACCTCGCCGCACTCCCGGAGCAGTTGCCGGATCGCGACCCGCTCCTTCTCGGCAAGGGCGTCCCATTCGGTCTGCAGGAACGTCCCCCAGCGCACGAGCACGCCGCCCGGCAGGCGCATGGATCCGTCGGCGCCCCGGGCGGAAGCGGTGAATTCCAAGACCAAGGCCGCGTAACGGACTTGCGAGAGTCGCACCTGCGCGGGATTCATCGCAGAGGCCCCCGTTCCTGCGGCGGCAAGACCGAATGCGATTCGGGCTTTCTGCGTCAGTTGGCGTGGCGCCGGATTGGATCGGCGGTGCGAGCCGACGCGGAGCTGGTCGAGGGAATGGCCCCGTGCGGGAGTTGAGCGGGCCTAGAGCGCGGCGGACATCTCGATCGTCGTGGCTTAGCAAGGTCCGGCCGCGCGTAGCCGGGCTCGATAGAACTCGACCCGGGCGCACCATTCTACGGATCAAGCCTGCGGCTTACTCCAGCCCAAGGATGTGGCGCGTTCCGGTCACGCTTGGGACGATCCGAGGATTAGCATTTGAAACGAATGGAATAGCTTCGGGGCATTTGGGCTCTCCGGTCTGGGCGCAGCCTACGAATCAGCCCAACTTCTAGGTTTGGGAGGGGGTCCGTTGTGGATACTCACGTCCAACCCACCAACAAACTCCCTGCTGGTCTCGACGGATCCCCGCCAGCAGGACCACCAGGACCAGCAGGACCACCTCAACGCGGGCGTAAGACCGCGATCATCGCTGCGGTCGGCGCTCTACTCCTAGCGGGGATCGCGGTCGGGGCAGTTGTCCTGATCAACAACTCGAAGCACGGCCAGTCCGCCCAGCAAACGCAGCAAGCCGCTGCAACGGTCTACCAGCAGAAAGCCACGGCCGCACTCGCTCCGGTCATCGCGGCCAACCAGTCCCTCTCCACGGCGCTTCAGGCGGTCGATGGTTCGGGGGGCACGCTTCACAACGCCAATAGCGCCGTCGCCCAGGCCCAGACCGCGTTGACCGGGGCTCGCGGTGCCATTGCGGCGTTCACTGCGCCGCCCAGCCAGGCGACCCTGAGCCAGCAGATCCAGCAAGCTCTCACCCAGGAGAACGGCTACCTGCAAGCTGTCCAGGCCACCCTGAGCGATCCGGTTGGTCAGTCCTCTTCGCAGGTTCGGACGCTGGCCACCAACACCCAGAGCGCGTTTGTCGCTATCGCCTCGGTGGCCCCGGGCGGTACCGCCTCGATCTCGGGCATCGACAACTTCATGGGTTGGGTGTCCGGGGCCAATGCCCAGGCTAAGGCCAAGAGCCAGAAGCCGAATGTGACGATCATCCAGAATCCCACGACGACTGTCACGAGCCCGTCGCCCACGCCAAGCCCGTCGTACAGCGGCATCGGGCCCCTGACGAACACCTACGGGAACCTGTCGGCTACGTACAGCGTTTCCAGCGGACTCGCGAACAGCGTGTTCTACGAGTACTGGAAGAACGGTACCGGTTCGGGCGAAGCCTGGAGCCCTCATTCCCAGCAGTATTACAACTACTCCTGCTCGTCCGACGGCATCACGGTCACCTGCAACGTCTACGGCACCACCGACCCGAGTGCAGGGGTGCAGTTCTCGCAGGCTGACGTGAACGCCTATACCCAGGCGAGCGCGGACGCCTTCACCTCAGCAGGTAAGGCCGGACCCAACGGCTGATCCGCCTTCAAGGAGATGAATCATGAACACCCATAGCAAGATCGCAGGGTTGGCCTTGTCGCTCGCGCTCGTCGGCTTAGCAGCCGTACCCGCGCTCGCGCAGGCAGACCCGTACGAGCCGAACGACACACCCGCAACGGCCACTCAGATGGTGGCTAACACCGACTACATCGGTGCGCAGGACACTCAGAACGACGTGGACTACTTCGTGTTCTACGTCCCCTATCAGGAGCAGCTCGCGGTGACGTACACGATTGGCGCACCGCCGACCAGCGGAGCCCTCTACTACGACGCCACGATGCAGATCACGTCCCCGACGGACAGCGGCGTGAACACCTGGGATTCCATCATCCCGAGCGAAGGCGGCAGCAACCAGGACGGCGCCGTCGAGAACCTGACCGTCCAGCGAGGCTACTACTACGTGGAAATCAGCGGCGACGGTCAATACAGCGTCGGCGAGGGCTACGACCTGCGGGTCATCGCTCCGGCTCTCATCACCCAAGGCCAGTATTACGGGCTGGCCGCAGCCATCGCCGCGCGAGCCGCGGACGCTAAGCAGGTCAGCTACTGGCAAGGCCGAGTCGGCTTCTGGAACCGGATGCTGAAAGCTGAGCATCGGTGGGTGACCACCTGCACCGTCGCTCTGCGGCACGCGCACGGCCGCCAGGTCAGGATCGCGCGAGGTCGGCTGAATGCCGCCAAGCGCACCGTCAAGACCGAGCAGGCAGCACTCAGGACCGCGCAGACCAACGTTGCCATCTGGCAGGGACGCTGGAACGCTGACAACGCGGCCGTCGGACAGGACGAGTAGGCAACGTGTCGCATTCGATCAAGCCTCATTCGCGTTATGGCGCTTACCATCGCGTGTCGGATACCAGCAAACGCGACCCGGACAGCCCGGACTACATCACCGAGCGGGACGCGTTCGAGAAGATCGACGCGTGGGCGAAAATGCAGGGGCGTTCAGATCGCCGAGCGGTATCTCGACAGGGACGTGTCAGGCTCGAAGATGAGCCGTCCCGCCCTTGACCGAATGCTTGACGACCTGCGCGCCGGAACGATCGACGGCATTGCTGTCGCTGCCGTCGATCGTTTGTCCCGCGCGAATGTGGGCGAGGCGCTCGCGGTGATCAAAGAGGCGAACGAGATTGCGCCGGGGCAGCTCGCGATCTTGGATTTGGGGGTTGATCCGGCCACGGAGTTCGGCGAGTTCGGGTTGACGATTCTGCTGGCGCTCGCACGGATGCAGTGGCGCCGGTACAAGCGGGTGTGGGAATCGGCGCAGCAGCGGGCGGTTGACCGGGGCGTGTGGATCGGCCCGCCGCCATTCGGGTATCGGCCAACGGTGATCGGGCATGACCGAAATGGAAAGCCGATCAGCGGACCGTTGGAGGAAGACCCGGCGACCGGCCCGATTGTGCGGGAGGCGTTCAAGGTCGCGGCGGGCGAGGGGTTGCACGCCGCAATGCGCTACCTGAAGGAGGCGGCGCCGGCACTTCGACCACTACTCGTAGCAGGGGTCCTCGCCGCCTTTGCTGCTATTCCGACAGCCGCGAGCGCGGACCCGTGGTGCGAGCCGAACGAGTCGGAATTGACAGCCTGCACAGTGCTGGCAGGGGTCACGTATACGGGCGCGTTCGTGACTCAGAACGATGACGACTACTTCGTCATGTACGTGCCGTATCACGAGAATGTGTTCATCACGGCCACACCGGGTGGTGGCACGGGCGTCGAGGCTGAGATGGATATCACCGGTCCAGGCGACAGTAGCGTGGACCGCCAGTGGATCCAGTCCGGCAGCGTGACCCAGAGCGCCGATACGCTTGATCAGGGCATCTACACCATCCACGTGACTGACGACACGTATGGCAATTTGCCTTTGCCACTGCCATACTCGCTCCAGGTGCTGACCAACGGCACCCTATACACTGCCGATCAGTACAACGCTCTGCTCAACAAGCAGATCAACGAGCAGGCCGCGATCCAGGCTCGGGACTACGACGCGGGCCAAATGAGCACCTATCAGGGCCAGGTCAACTACTGGCAGGGCCAGGTGAACTACTACATCGGGAGCGTGGCGTACTGGACTCGGTTGGTCGATGCGTCCAATGCTGCGGTCAAGAAAGACAACGCGAAATTGAGAAAAACGCACGGCACGAAGGCCAGGGCCAAGGCGCAGGCCACGCTGAAGAGAGACAAGAAGACGCTGGCCTCCCGGCAGGGGTCACTGCGCACCGCCAAGAGCAACGTGGGCAACGCTCAGTCGCACTTGGGCACGGCTCAGTCCAACCTGACGTACTGGCAGAACCGTTATAACGCTGACCAGGCGACGGTCATCGCGAATCAGTAGCAGAAAGTGCGAACGTCGATGCGACCGGAGCGGAGGGAAATGTGTAAGACCAAGTACACACTCATCGGCCTTCTCACCGTCATTCTGATGGCCTTCGCCTACGCGCCAGTCGCGAACGCCTACATCTACTGGACTGAATCTGACCCTAGTTCGTCCACCAGCGCCTGGAGCATCGCCCGCGCGAACGCGGACGGCACCTCGGTCGTCCACGACTTCGTCAGCCTCGGTGACTTCAGCCCGGGCGGTCTAGCGGTCGAAGGCTCGTACGCCTATGTGCCCGGCTTTGACTCCGCCACCCGGACGTACGTGATCGCGCGGGCGAATCTGGCCAACGGCACGGTGCAGCGGAATTTCATTACGCTCCCAACCTACGGGGGAGCGATAGTTGCCGACGGATCGCATCTCTATTGGCAGTCGGGGAGTACGTTCTGCACGATCGCGCGGGCGAACCTCGACGGCAGCTCCGTCAACACCGCCTTCATTTCAGACGCGTCTAACGGCTGTTGGGCGGTGGCGATAGGTGGTTCGCACATCTACTGGCTCGACTGGGCCCCTCAACCCAGCAGCGATCACACCATCGCCCGCGCCAACGAAGACGGCACCTCCCTACAGCAAGGCCTGATCGACACCGAGAACACCGCCAGCGACACGAGCCTCGCAGCGGACGATTCCCACGTTTACTGGTCAACACCGGGTTCGCCGGGGATGCTCAACATTGCCCGTGCGAACCTCGACGGCAGCTTCGTGCAGGCGGAGTTCATCACTGCCGCCGCCAACTACGACTACGGCGGGCCGATCGTGCTTGACGGCTCCCATATCTACTGGGGGGAGTACGACGTCGCTACCGGCACGTCGAGCATCGCTCGGGCGAACCTCGACGGCAGCTCCGTGCAGCACAACTTGATTAGCAGCCCGAGAATGCAGGGCTGGCTGGCGGCAGACAACGGCGGGCCTGCGCCTTCGCCACCGCCGCCTTCGCCGCCGATGGCACCTCCGACCCCGCCACCAGCACCGCAGCCCTCGCCGCCGTCATCCTCGCCGCCAGCGGCCGTGATCGTGCCCGGGCTGGACAGTTCCGTTAGCGAAGTGGATGCCACCACCCCAGGAGAATGCACCGCTGCGTCTGAGCCCGAGCCGCTACATGTCTACTGCGACAAGTTGACGGAACTCGGGCAGCGCGTGATCGTAGTCCCGTCCAAGGACTCGCCTCACCACGCGAAGGTGCTCGACGTGCACAACGGATTCGTGGACGGCAACGCCCAAGCCTTGGATCAGTTCGTGCGCTACAAGATTGCGTACGGCAATCTTGACCCCAAGCCGCTGCTCGTCGGCTACAGCATGGGTGGCGTGATTGCTCGCGTGGCGGTTGCGTACGACGGCACGCCTGCACGTGGGATCGTGACCCTCGGCGCTCCGCATACCGGTAGCTATTGGGCTGATGCGTATACGGATTGGATGCTCATAACTGGTACGGACCCCTTGAACGTTGGAACGAGTGTCTGGGATCTGACCGAGAAGGCCCGGACTGCGGACAACAAGACCTTGCCTGCGGTCAACGTGCCGGTGTACACAGTTGCTGGGACTGCAGCGACCATCGGCGACGGCGTCGTGGGTACCAAGAGCGCTTGCGGCAAGGGCGCACGGATCGGTAGCGATGTTCGCTGCACATCCGTGTACGACTTCCACTTGCCAATCGGGCGGAAACTCCCCGGCGGCTCGCCTGACTTCCAGACCGATCCTGTGGATGCCGCAATCGTCGGCGACATCGCAGTGGGAGGCCCACCACCGGGGAAGTGGATCCCCCAGATCGCCTCTGATGGCCCGGAACGGGCGGCTATCAGTGCGCAGCTTGCAACGCGCACGGCAAGAGAAGCCAGCAAGGCTCGGACGTTTTCCCTGCGGTTCGTGGTGACGACCAGCACACGCCGCACACACGTCTCTGCTAGCCAGGCACCAGTATTCGCAAGGCAGCCGTTCAGCGTCAGTTGTGGCAGCAGCCGAGTGGCCACGACCCTGTTGATCCCCGGCGTGTACTACCTGCCTAGAGAGGCATTCCCGTGCGCCAACGCGCTCCTGACGGGCAAGCGGCAGACGATCATCACCGCCAGCCAGTCGCCCGGCGTGCATGGCAAGGTGGTGCTCGCAAGGCGCAATGCGACGATCACGATCAGCGCTCGTGGGCTCCAGCGCGCCAGCGTGAGCATCGGCAAGCACAGCTATGGCGGACATCGCCGTGGGCAGGCGATCACGATCACCGTTCCGCGCAACCTACTCGCGAAGAACCTCGGGATCGCATCCGCTGTCGTTGCCGGACACCGGGTTGCCGGCGCAATCAGGATCCCATCATGACCGTCATGCGGTACCACCACCAGGAACATCGCGCGCGAAAGCGATAGGAACGGAATCGCGGGCCAGCTAAGCAACCCAAGGCCTGGTGCTTCGTACAGCAAACGACCAATTGCTGTCCAGCTGCCATCTCGCCGAAAGCCAGGGCATTTGTGGATCGATAGCTGGAACGTGAGCGGTGAGGAGCGTGCTTCGCAGCCGCTTCAGCGTTGAGTTCACCACCATGCGTGCTGCGAGCTACAGCGACTCGTAGGTCGTGGAGGTCGGCCGATCGATCCGCGGCGGGCATCAGTGCAGACGGCTCCTGATCGCCTCCAGCAACGCTGCCAGGTAGCGCACGTCGTCGGAGGTCACCACGGAATCGTCGTCGCCCCACGCGCACCATCTGTGCTCCTCGTAGGCAAGGCACGCTCGCAGCATTCCGATGTCCCCGAGGCCTGGCACTTCGCCGGTGACGCGGAACTCCTGCTTCACGCTTGTTGCGAACTCGCCGAGCCTGCCGTGGATGTCATCGACCGCGAAGTACCGGTAGGCGTCGAACGTGCGAGCGAACTCCCAAACCTCATGGAACACTGGGTGCGGCTCGTACCCAAACGTCAGCCCGCCCGGACTCTCTCGCAATTCCGGGTCGATCCTCGGGACATCGGGGTCACGCAAGTCCTTGGTCTGGATTAGCCTGACCTGTTGTCGACGCACCTCCGCCCGGATTGCGTCAAGCAGCGCTTGGAGATAGGCCGCTTTGTCGGGCGAACACCGCACGGTGTAGGCGTCCTTGCTCGCGCGGCGCCAAAAGAGACCGAGGGTGAATGGCTCGCCATCGTTGGCGTAACGCTCGCGAACCTCGTTAGCAAGCACCCAAAGCTCGTTGCTGAGGCCAGTGTTTCGGTACCCGTTGAATGTAAGCGCGAAGCTCCAAAACTCTCCCCACTGCGCCGTCGATGGGCCGTCCCAGTGGGGATCAAGCGTGCGGAGATCGAACGCCGGAACGTGGCCGATCACCAGGTCGCGGCTGGGAATGGGGTTGCTTTGCACGATCTCCACCACAACGGAGCGTACCTCCGGCGAAACGTTCTGTCTGTAGAGGTTTCGTCGTCGCCCGCAGACGATCCGCCGCGTGGACGCCACGCAGGTCTTCGCCCGGAACCTTCGCCGCCAGCGCGAACGGGCCGGGCTCTCGCAGGAAGCGCTCGGCGACCTTTGCGACTTGCACCGCACCGAGATCAGCCTGCTAGAACGCGCAGGGCGCGAGCCGCGGCTCAACACTATCGTCAAGCTCGCCCGCGCACTAGAGATCCGACCAGCGGACCTTCTCGACGGCATCCGCTGACGATCTTCGCGTCAGGAAGAACGTCCTAGTGCTTGAACTGCTCGATCTGTAGGTTGACGCCCGTGAGCAGGGGCGACATATATCTCCGCGAAGGCGACAACGTAATCGCGACGGTCGGGAAGCAAATCGCGACCGAGGCCGTCCTCCAGAAGCTGCTGGCCGACTCCCCCGACCTGGTCACAGGCGATGAGACGGGCGGCGACCCTCGATCGTGGCTGGTGCTGTCCCAGGAGGCCGAGGAGAGGCCACCCCCGCCGTCACTTGGCAGCCCGTGTGAGCAGGTGCGTCCGATCGCAATACGGATAGGCTGACGCACGGAATGAGGCGTTGATGAAGACGAACGGAAACGGCGACACTCCGAACGCGGTCGCCCTGTTCGAGGCGGCGAACAAACTGCGCGGCAGCGTCGAGTCAGCCGAGTACAAACACCTTGTTCTCGGCCTGCTGTTCCTGAAGTACATCTCCGACTCGTTCGAGCTTCGCCGCGGCGAGCTAGAGGCGGAACTCTGCGACCCAACCAGCGATAGCTACGTGGGGGACGACCCCGAGCAGATTGCCGAGATCCTGGAGGATCGAGACGAGTACGTGAGCGAGAACGTGTTCTGGGTCCCCCAAGATGCGCGATGGGAGAAGCTACTCGCCGCCGCCTCGCAGCCGGACATCGCAAAGCGGATCGACGACGCACTCGCGCTTATCGAGCACGAGAATCCCGGTCTGCGAAATGTGCTCCCGCGCGTGTACGCCCGCGCGCCTCTTTCGGCGGAGCTGATGGGCTCGCTAGTCGAGACGATCGCGAAGATCGGATTCGGCACCGATCCTCGCGAGAGTCGGGACATCCTCGGGCGGACGTATGAGTACTTCATCAAGGAGTTCGCGCGTGCCGAGGGTCACCGTGGCGGCGAGTTCTTCACGCCCGCGCCCGTAGCCCGCCTCCTAGTCGAGATGCTTGAGCCTTATGAGGGCCGCGTGCTGGACCCCGCCTGCGGCTCGTGCGGTCTCTTTGTGCAATCGGCCCGCTTCATCGAAGCCCACGGCGGACGACCCGAGAAGATCTCGATCTACGGCCAGGAAAGAAACCAGGCGACCTGGCGGATCGGGCGCATGAACCTCGCTATCCACGGCCTGTCGGGGGAGATCAAGTACACGCAGGGTGGCTCTTTGCTCGACGATGCTTTCCCGACCTTGAAGGCCGACTTCGTGATGGCGAATCCACCGTTCAACCAGTCGGAGTGGCCCACCCCGGCAATCCTGGACGACGCCCGGTGGGTCCACGGAACCCCACCCTCGGGTAACGCAAACTACGCCTGGATTCAGCACTTCCTCTTCCATCTCGCGCCGGACGGGCGAGCCGGTTTCGTGATGGCGAACGGCTCGCTCACGACGATGACGGGAGGCGAGGGCAAGATCCGCGAGAACCTCGTGCGCGCCGACGTTGTGGACTCCATCGTTGCGTTGCCCGCTCAGCTGTTCTACACGACCGGGATCCCGGTGTGTCTCTGGTTCCTGGACCGGGACAAGGCGGGACCGGGCACTCGCGACCGGCGCGGCGAGACGCTGTTCATCGACGCGCGACAGCTCGGACGGAAGATCAGCCGCACCCAGATCGAGCTGACCGACGAGGAAATCAAGCGGATCGCGGCGACCTACCACGCATGGCGAGGAACCACTCACGACGAGTACGCGGACGTCGCGGGGTTCTGCGCTTCCTCGTCGCTCGATGACATCGAAGCCTCCGGCTTCGCACTCTCGCCCGGCCGGTACGTCGGAGCGCCGACCTCGGAGGAGGACGAGGTTGCATTCGAGGAGCGGATGGGAACCCTGGTCGATCTTCTGGCGAATGAGATGGCCGAGAACGACCGGTTGGCATCGAAGGTGCGCGAAGCGCTTGCAAGCATCGGGTATGAGCTCTGACGGCTGGTCAACAGCCCGCCTTGGGGACTTCATCGAGGTGCAGCACGGCTTCGCGTTCAAAACGAAGTACGCGAACGGCGAGCAATCTCCGTACGCCCTTTTCACCCGCAAGAATTTTGCTTTAGGCGGCGGTTTCCGTGAAGACGAGCCTCGCTACTACGCTGGACCGTTCGAAGCACGGTTCGTGCTCGAACCGGGCGACCTCATGGTCGTGCTGACCGACCTAAGCAAGAACGGCGACTTGCTTGGACTCCCGGCCATCGTGCCGTCACGCGGCGAGGTCCGGTATTTACACAACCAGCGGGTTGGCAAAGTCCTCGTTAAGAACCCTGGCATCGACCACCGCTTTCTGTATTCCCTCCTCAGGTCTCCGGGGTACCGCCGTCACGTTCTGATCACTGCTTCCCAGACGACCGTACGGGACACAGCGCCTTCGAGGCTGCACGACTACACGTTCAGGTTGCCTCCACTTGACGAGCAGAGACGGATCGGGGAAGTACTTGGGGCGCTCGACGACAAGATCGACAGCAACCGTCGGCTTGCCGCGCTGCTGGAAGACACGGCCGCGACTCTGTTCCGGGCTCTGTTCGTGGACTTCGTCGGCGTCGAGGAGTTCGAGGAGAGCGAGATCGGGCCAATACCGACGGGATGGCGGGCCGGTGCGCTGACCGATCTCGCGCGGTTCGTCAACGGCAAGGCATTCACCAAGCACGCCAACGGCGTAGGTCGTCCGATTCTCAGAATCAGAGAACTGAACAGTGGCGTTGACGATGGCACACCACGCAGCGACATCGATGTCGCCGATGACTACGTCGCGTGCGCCGACGACATCTTGTTCGCGTGGTCGGGATCGCTCGGCGTTTATCGCTGGCCCGGAGATGAGTCGCTCATCAACCAGCACATCTTCAAGGTCGTTCCCGATAGTTGGCCAGCTTGGTTTGTGTACGCGTGGATCCGCGAGCACATGAACACGTTCCGGGCGATAGCGGCAGACAAGGCAACGACGATGGGCCACATACAACGACGGCATCTTTCAGATGCGAAGCTCCCGCTGCCGCCCACCGAGGCGGTTGCGCGAGCCCATGCGGTCGTAGGTCCCATCGACCGGCATCGGGCGGCTCTTGTCCAGGAAACGACAACGCTCGGTCAGCTCCGTGACGCTCTCCTTCCCAAGCTGATCTCCGACCAGATCCAGGTTTCGGACACCGCCGATCCGGACGCGGTGATCGAGCCGGTGGCTACGACGCTCGCCACAGCGGCGTCATGACTCCGTACGTCGCGACCGAGGACACGCTCGCTGAGCAGCCTGCTCTTGCCCGCCTGTGTGACGAGCATGGCTGGACTCACGTACACGGAAGTGAGCTTGCGCCGGATGCTCCCACCGCCGAGCGCAAGCTGTGGTCTGACGTGGTGCTGGTGGAGCGTCTGCGCCGTGCGGTGGCGCGCATCAACCCGCAGCTCTCGCCCGAGGCCGTGCAGCGCGCTTGTGACCAGGCCCTGACGACCACTTCGCCGTCGGTGATAGAGGATCACCGGAGCTTCCACGAGTTGCTGCTCTCGGGCGTGCCCGTTGCGTATCAGGATGAACACGGCCAGGAGCGGTACGAGCACGCTCGTCTCGTGGACTTCGATGACATGGGGAACAACGAGTTCTTGGTGGTCAACCAGCTCACGGTCGTCGTCGGCGGAAAGAACCGCAGGCCGGACATCCTGCTGTATGTCAACGGGCTGCCGTTGGGGGAGGTCGAGTTGAAGGCGCCTGGCATGAAGAACATGGCCGAGGCGATCGTCAATCAGGTGCGCCACTACACGGACACGATCCCGCCGCTCTATCGCTACGTCGAGATCGTGGGGGCCTCCGACCTGATGAGCGCGCGTGTGGGGACGATCACTACTCCGGCGGAGCA
>Ga0335081_10017082_pt1 | contig 11758 bp, 8 predicted proteins | sample Lox_Sample_35_FD_206713 | JGI IMG/M metagenome (GOLD analysis project Ga0335081, IMG submission 206713) | Soil microbial communities from Loxahatchee National Wildlife Refuge, Florida, United States - Lox_Sample_3.5 | ecosystem: Environmental > Terrestrial > Soil > Wetlands | place: USA: Florida... | reverse complement strand
AGCCGCGGTGCAGGCACGAGCCGCCGAGGCCGACGTTCGGGACCTTCGCGTCCTTCTCGACGATCGCGGTCCTGAGTCCAAGCTGGGATGCCCGGATCGCGGCGACGTAGCCGCCCGGGCCGGAGCCGATCACGACGAGGTCGTACATTTCGCTTTCTCCTCGCGCGGCGCGGGCGTGTGCCGGGGCGGGCGCGATTATAGAGGGAGCCGTTCGGCCGGAAACGGGGCCCCGAGTCCCGCCGCCGCCGTCGCACTAAGATCCGTTTGTGATCGGGGAAATCCTCGCGCACTACCGCATCGCGGAGCGGCTCGGTGAAGGCGGGATGGGAGAGGTCTTCCGCGCCGAAGACCTCAAGCTGCGACGGCCCGTCGCCCTGAAGGTGCTGCGCGGCGCGGAGGATCAGGAGGGCCGCCTCTTGCGCGAGGCGCGATTCGCCTCGCAGCTCAACCACCCGAACATCGCCGTGGTCTACGACGTCGACACGGTGGAGCGAGAGGGGAAGAGGCGGAGCTTCATCGCGATGGAGTACGTCGCGGGGCGCACGCTTTCGGCGCTCCTGAAGGAGCGCGCGCCGGAGGTCCCCGAGGCGGTGGACATCGCCCTGCAGGTCGCCGACGCGCTCGCGGCCGCGCATGCGCGAGGCGTCGTCCACCGCGACATCAAGCCCGGCAACGTCATGGTGGACGGGCGAGGCCGCGTGAAGGTCCTCGACTTCGGCCTCGCGGCGTTCCGGCCCGTGCCGGGCCCCGGGAGCGAAACCTGGAGCGCGGTCGGGGCGGACCCGACGCACTCGGCGCCGGGTTCCGTCCTCGGGACCGTCGCGTACATGTCGCCCGAGCAGGCCCTGGGCCGCGACGTCGACGCGCGCACCGACGTCTTCTCGCTGGGCGTCGTGCTCTGGGAGCTTCTCGCCGGCCGGCGGCCTTTCGAAGGCGCGAACACGGTCGCCGTCCTCGACGCGCTGCTCCACGCGGAGCCGCCTTCGCTGACGCGGCTCAACCCGGCCGTTCCGCGGGAGCTCGATGCCCTCGTCGGGAAAATGCTCGCGAAGGACCGCGAGCGCCGCGCGGCGATGCGCGACGTCGTGCGGGAGCTCTCGGCTCTGGCGGGCGGCTCTTTGCGGGCCGGCGCCTCCGCGATGTCCGCCTCCGGGGCCGGGAACGCGATCGCCGTCCTCGCCTTCACGAACATCACGCGGAGCCCCGAGGACAACTGGCTCGGGACCGGGATCATGGAAACCGTCACCGCCGACCTGAAGAACGTCCCCGGGCTCTCCGTGATCGGCTGCGAGCGGGTGTGCGAGGTGGAAAAGCGGCTGACCGGCGAGACGTCGTCGGGCGCGAGCGAGCTCGCGATACGTCTCGGCCGCGAGGTGGGCGCGCGGCGCGTCGTGACGGGCGGCTTCCAGGGCGTCGGGGACGTCATGCGGATCACGGCCCGCGTGACGGACGTGGAGTCCGGCGAGGTCGTGACGACCGTGAAGGTGGACGGCAGCCGGAGCGACCTCTTCGGCCTGCAGGATCGCGTCGTCACGGAGCTGGGCGCCGCCCTTCACCTCGCGTCGAATCCGGTGGGAAGTCAGCCCGATGAGACGCACGTGATCGACGCGTACGAGGCCTATTCCAAGGGCCTCATCAACCTCCGGGTCGAGAGCCGCGAGTCCGTCGACCGGGCGATCCTTTTCTTCGAGCGCGCCGTCGCCCTCGATCCGCTCTATGCGCGAGCCTGGCTCGCGCTCGGCCAGGCGTACGAGGTGAAGGCGACGGATCTCGCGATGCCGGAGCTGCTCGAGAAGGCGATGGCGAGCTTCGGGAAATGCATCGCCCTCCAGCCTCGCCTCGCCCGCGCGTGGAAGGAGCTCGGGGGAGTGCTCGTGGACATCGGCCGCGACGACAAGGGGCTCGAGGCGATCCGCCGGTCTCTGGAGCTCGACCCGGACGATGCCGCGGCGCACGCGGCGCTGGCGCGCGCCCATTTCATCGGCACGGGGCGGTTTCAAGATGCCGTGGAAGCCTTCGAGCGGGCCCTCGCCCTGAATCCGCAGGGCGGCTGGTACGCGCTTCAGCTCGCGCACGTCTCAGCGCTGCTGAGGGATTTCCCGCGCGCCGAGCGCGCCGCGCGGCAGGCGATCGAGCTCCAGGAGAGGGGGCTCTCGGGGCGCGAAGGGGTGCTCATCGTGGGCGCCTACATGAAGCTCGGACAGATCCGCGCGCTCCAGGGCCGTCCCGAGGAGGCTCTCGAGGCGTACGAGAAAGAGCTCTCCTTCCTGCGGCGGGTCGACCATGCGCTGAAGGACCGGGCGATCATCGAGCTGCACACGCGAATCGGCAGCGCGCACCTCGCTCTCGGGCGCCCCGAAGAGGCCCGCCGGGCGCTGATGCTCGCCATCGGGGCCTTCGAGGACCGCCTGCGGGTCGGCGCGGACGAGCCGTTCAGCCGGTACTACGTCGCCGCCGCATGGGCCCTCCTCGGCGAGGCCGAGCGTGCGCTGGACGTCCTGGAGGCCGCCGCGGCGATGCGCCGCGTCTATGTCGTCGAGCGCGCCCGCATCGATCCGGACTTCGAAGGCCTGCGGTCCGAGAGGCGCTTTCTCCGGCTGCTCGAAACCGGCCGGGCGCCGGTGAACGAGGTGCGCCTCCCGTGAGCCTCGCACCGGGCACGCGTCTGGGCCCTTACGAGATCCGCTCGACGCTCGGCGCGGGAGGGATGGGCGAGGTTTACCGCGCGCGCGACACGAAGCTGGGCCGCGACGTGGCGATCAAGGTTCTCCCCGATGACCTCTTCGAAGACAAGGAGACGGTCGCCCGCTTCGAGAGGGAAGCTCGGGCGCTGGCCTCGCTCAATCACCCGGCCATCGCCGTCATTCACGCATTCGAAGAAATCTCCGGCCGGCATCTCCTCGTTCAGGAACTCCTCGAGGGCGACACCCTGCGGGAACGTCTGAGAGCCGGCGCGCTGCCCGCGCGCAAGGCGCTCGACATCGCGGTGCAGATCGCCCGAGGTCTCGCCGCGGCTCACGAGAGGGGGATCGTCCACAGGGACCTCAAGCCCGAGAACGTGTTCGTCACGAAAGACGGCCACGTGAAGATCCTCGACTTCGGCCTGGCGCGCCAGATCGCTTTGCCCGCCGATGCCGGCGATACGAGATCTCCGACGCTGGCGCGTCCGACCGAGCCTGGCCTGATCCTCGGGACCATCGCGTACATGTCTCCGGAGCAAGTGCGCGGCCTCCCCGTGGACCACCGCGCCGACATCTTTTCGTTCGGTTGTGTGTTGTACGAGATGGTCTCGGGCAGGCGGCCGTTCAGCGGCGACTCCGCGGTCGAGACCATGCACGCGATCGCGAAGGACGAGGCCCCCGAGCTTCCCGCCGGCGTGCGGGAATCCGCACCCGGAATCGCTCGCCTCAACGCGACCTGCCTGGCAAAGGATCCGAGCGAGCGCTGGCAGAGCGCGGCCGATCTCGCGCGGGAGCTGTCCTGGCTCGGGGAGGGGCAGGGGCGGCACGGAGTCGCCCCGGCCGCCTCCCGCCGCCCTCCTGCGCGATGGCTCCCGTGGACGCTGGCCGTCCTCGGCGCCGCGGTCGCCGTCATCGCCGTTCTCGCATCGAAGGGTAGCCGTCGGCCGGAACACGTCGTCCGGTTTTCGATGCTGCCGCCCGAGAAGACGAGGTTCGAGCGCATCGCGGCTGGCGTCTCGCTGGCGTCCAGCCCCGACGGCCGGTCGATCGCTCTGCTGGGATCCTCGGGAGGCCGGAAAGGCCTCTGGCTCTGGTCCGTGGCGGAAGGGGCGGCAACGCGACTGGCCGACACCGACGACGCCGCCTCGCTGTTCTGGTCCCCCGACGGGCGTTTCATCGCGTTCTTCGCGGACGGCAAGCTGAAAAAGGTCGCTGTTTCGGGCGGGCCGGCACAGATCCTTTGCGAGGCCCCGGCCGGAAATGCCGGAACCTGGAGTGCGAATGGCGTGATCTTGTACTCGGAGGTCCTGGGCGGCGAGGGCAGCCAGGGTCTCTACCGGGTGTCTGCGGAGGGTGGGACACCTACGAAGCTGACGCTGGCCGACGGCGCTTCGGCGGACAGCGTACGCGCATGGCCGTTCTTTCTTCCCGACGGCAAACACTTTCTCTACGTGAGAGGAGTGTTCCGGGGGGCGATCGACGACCACAGGGTCTGCGTCGGCCAGCTCGGATCCGAAAACGCGGCTTGCCTGATGCAGAGCGACTCGCGTGTGGAGTACGCGCCGCCGGGCCGTCTCCTGTTCGTCCGCAGGGGGACGCTCCTCACGCAGCCGTTCGACGAGGAGAGACTGAGGGTCTCGGGGCAGCCGGCCGCTGTTGCCGATCGGATCGCGGCCGTGGCTCCGACCGGGAGTGGAGACTTCACGACGTCAGCGGACGGCCGGCTCCTCGTGTACAGGCACGGAGTCCCTGCGTCGCGCCTCGTCTGGATGGACCGCTCCGGGCGGCAGGTTGGATCGATCGGTGAGCCGGGATTTTTCGGCCTCGTGAGGATTTCGCCCGACGGGGAGCGGCTCGTCGTGGACGTGGAGAATCCCGCGACCGGAGGCCGCGACCTCTGGCTGTATGACCTTTCGACAGGGATCGGTAGCCGGCTCACGTTCGACCCTGTGAGCGCGGGATGGCCCGCATGGTCCCCGGACGGCGGCCGCATCGCATTCGGTTCGGGGCGCAGGGGACCGCCCGACATCTACGTGAAGGACCTGAGCGGTCCGCTCGCGGAGAAGCTCCTGTTCGGAGCTCCCGGCCTGCAGGCGCCCTCGGATTGGACGCGCGACGGCCGGTTACTCGCGTACGTGGATTACGCCCCCAGCCGGAAGGACCAGAGCCAGATCTGGCTGCTGCCGACGACGGGGGAGCTCAAGCCTCGACGACTCGACGAGAGCCCCTTCTCCGAGTACACGCCGAGGTTCTCGCCGGACTCGCGTTTCGTCGCATTCGTGTCGGAGGAGTCCGGGCCCGCCGAAGTTTACGTCGCGGCGCTGGATGGCGGGAGAAAGCAACGGGTCTCGCCCGCGGGCGGGTCTCTTCCGTGCTGGAGCGCCGACGGCAAGGAACTGTTCTTCCAGGCCGCGGACAACGTGCTGATGGCGGTTGCCGTGCGCCTCGGGCAGGACGTCCAGTTTTCCGCGCCCAAGCCGCTTTTCAGCCTCCCGCCGTTCCCGCCGTTCCCGTTGGCCGCCGACTACGACGTGTCGCGTGACGGGCAACGCTTCCTGGTCAATCTCGGGACGGAGCGGGCGAGCCAGCCGCCGTTGATCGTCACCCTCGGCTGGCAGCAGCTCCTCGCGGGCGAGCGGCTCGGGAGATGAGGCGGGAAGTCCTGGGCGTGCTCACGTTCGCCCTCACGCTCTCGGCCGCCTCCGAGAGGCCGCCGGCGCCCGGGATCTCCCTCCCCGACACGGACGGAAAGACGGTCACGCTCGCCGAGTACCGCGGGCGCCTCGTCCTCCTCGCGTTCACGCGCGGCGCCTGGTGACCTGTGTGCCTGGAGCAGTTGCTCCAGCTCGAGCGGCTCAAGACGACGGTGCTGAAAGACGTGTCCGTTCTCGTCGTCTCGCCGGATCCTCCCGAGGACTCGCGCGCGCTCGTCAGGGCGGTCGAGAGGCAGCGGCGCGTGCGGCTCACGCACAGGTTCCTGTCCGCCCCCCGCGCGAGGACGCTGAACCGCCCGGCGGCGGGGATCGACGCGGCGGCCCCGCGCCTTCCGCCCTCTCTCGTCCTGGTGGACCGCGACGGGCGCGAGGCCTGGCGCTTCTGGGAGAGCGACCACCGGAAGCGGCCCGGGGACGCGGAGCTCGCGCGGGCCGTCGCGGCCGCAGCGTCTCAGCCGCGATAGGAGAAAAACTCGGGCCGCCGAATTGCTAGTCTCCCGGTCATGCGATCGCCTCGTCCGACGTTCTCCTCCTTTCCACGCAGAATCTCTTTCGTTCTCTTTCTTTCTTCGTCCCTCTCCGCCGGCGATCGCGTCGTGCCGTCACACCTTCCATCCGGCGAGATCCAGCTTCCGAACGGCCGCCTGCTGACCCCCACGGGCGCGCAGACCGAGGTGTCGCCGCGCCCGTTCGCGCTCGCGCTCACGCCGGACGGAGCGCGGATCGTCGTCCTGTGCACCGGCGCGGACGACCAGTCGCTCCACGTTCTCGACGCAGCGTCGGGGAAAGCCCTCTTCAAGCAGCCGCTCCCGCATTCCTGGCTCGGCCTCGCCATCTCGCCGGACGGCGCGCGGGCGTACGTTGCGGGCGCCAAGGGGCAGAACGTCCTCGTGTATCGCATCGAACGGGAGCGCGTCGCCGCCGAGGAGCCGATCTCACTGAGGCGCACGGGAGACGGACCGGGACTCGACGCGACGCCCGGAGGCCTCGTGATCTCGCCGGACGGTGCGACTCTCTGGGTCGCGCGCATTCTCGCGAACGACGTCGTGAAGGTGGATCTCGCGACGAAGAGGATCGTCGCGGCGATCGCGGCGGGCGCGCATCCTTATCGCCCGGCCCTTTCCCCGGACGGGAAGATCCTCGCCCTCGCGGCATGGGGCGGAGCCGCCGTGACGTTCGTCGATCCTCGGAAGGCCGCCGTGACCGGTTCGGTGAGGACGGCGGACCACCCGGGCGATCTCGCCTTTTCGCCCGACTCGAGGACGCTCTTCGTCGCCCAGGCGAACCGGAATCTCGTCGCGGCCGTGGACGTGGCGTCTCGCGCCGTCGTGCGCCAGATTTCCGTGGCGTTCGGGCCGGACGGCCCCGGGACGCCCTCGGCCGATGTGATGCCCGACGGCTCGACGCCGAATGCGCTCGCGCTCTCGCCGGACGGAACCACGCTCTTCGTCGCGAACGCCGACGACGACGCGATCGCGGTGGTGGATCTTTCCCATGGACCCGCGAAGGCCCGCGCGAAGGGATTCATCCCCTCCGGCTGGTACCCCGACGCGCTCGCTCTCTCGGCCGATGGCAGGACGCTGTGGGTCGCGAACGGGAAGGGGGGCGGCTCGTGGGAGAACTCCAGAGGCGGGCCGGATCCGACGAAGCCGAAGAACGGAAGCCCGACGCGGCTCACGCAGACCGTCCCGGGCACCGTCTCGCGCATTCCGGTTCCTCCCGAGCCCGAGCTCGCCCGGCTCACGGCCCGTGCGTACGCGAACCGCAAGCCCGTCGCACGCGGGGAGCCGCCGCCCGTGTCCGGCGTCGTTCCGGCCGCGCCCGGCGAGGCGACGCCTCTCAAGCACGTCGTGTACGTCATCCGCGAGAACCGCACGTACGACCAGGTGCTTGGCGACCTTCCGAGAGGAAACGGCGATCCGTCGCTCGTCCTCTTCGGGCGCGACGTCACGCCGAACGCGCATGCGCTTGCCGAGGAATACGTCACGCTCGACAACTTCTACTGCGACGCCGACGTCTCCGCCGACGGCCACAACTGGTCGATGGGCGCGTACGCGACGGATTTCGTGGAGAAAGTCTGGCCGCCGGTCTACGGCAGCCACGGATTCCGCTATCTCTTCGAGGGCACCGACCCCGCGGCCTATCCGACGAACGGCTACCTGTGGGACGCAGCCGCGCGCGCCGGACTCACGCTGCGAGACTACGGGGAGTTCACGGGCAGCACGTACGAGACCGGCGCGCCGCTGAATTTGGGCCCCACACAGGGGCGAGTCGGCACGCTCAAGGAGAACACCTGTTCCTTCTATCCGGGGTTCGACGTGGAGATCCTCGACAACGCGCGCGTGGACATCTGGCTGAAGGAGCTCGCGCAGTTCGTGAAGAAGAGGGAGATGCCGCGCCTCATGATCGTACGGCTCGGAAACGACCACACGGTGGGAACGAAAAAAGGCGGTCGGACGCCGCGCGCGATGGTCGCCGAGAACGACGTCGCGCTCGGCCGCCTCGTCGAGGCGCTCTCGCACTCGCCTTTCTGGAAGGAGACGGCGCTGTTCGTCGTCGAGGACGACGCCCAGAACGGCTCCGACCACGTGGACGCGCACCGCACGGTCGCGCTCGTCGTCTCGCCGTACACGCGGCGCGGCGCCGTGGACTCGACGATGTATTCCACGACGTCCATGCTCCGCACGATCGAGCTCATCCTCGGCCTGCCCCCGATGTCGCAGCACGACGCGGGTGCGACGCCGATGACGGCCGCGTTCGCTGAGGCGCCGGACGCGACGCCGTTCGTCCACCGAAACACGGCGATCCCTTTCTACGAGACGAATCCCGACGGCGCGCCGATGCAGGCGCTCGCCGACACCTGGGATTTTTCGAGGGAAGACGCCGCTCCCGACGTTCCGTTCAACGAAGCGATCTGGAAGAGCGTGAGGGGCGCGGATTCCGGGATGCCCGCTCCCGTCAACGCCGCCTTCGTGAGAAGCCGCCCGTAAAATCCCGACGGGACTTCGTCCGGGACCCGGAGAACGGCTACGCCGCGGGAGTCCCGACCTCGCGGTGCCGGTCGATCCAGACGGCCCAGGGAACGAGGATCACTCCCCCGAGACCCGTCCAGGCCACCGTGGCGATGTTCGGCGGCGGAGGGCCGAAGGCCGCGCCGGCATAGGCCGCCAGCAGGAACACGACGAGCGCAGCGAGGGCCCAGCGCCCCGCCGCGTCCTTCGGACGCGTCGTGCGCACGTAGATCCAGACGCCGAGGGCGAAGAGCGGCAGCTCGACGGCGAGCGTCGCGGCGCGCGAGTTCCAGAGACCCATGCCGATGAAGAGCGATCCGCCGGGCGTCAGCGGAAGGTCCGGCCGGTGGACGATGGCGTCGAAGATCCAGTGGCTCACGACGCCGATCCCGACGACGGCTCCGGCCGCGGGGCTGCGGAGGACGATTTGGACGATCAAGCCGAAGATCGCGCCCCACAGAATCGCCATGAGAAGGCTGTGGGACCAGGGATAGCTGTCGAAGGCGATCGGCGAGAACGCCGTGTTCCCGGGGTCGATTCGGGCGCTCTCGACCCCCGTGAGTACGAAGACGGGCCAGAGGAGATCCAGAAGGAAAGGCGCGGCGAGGAGGACTCCGAGCGAAACGCGGGGAGCTGCCGCCTTCGACGCGAATCCGACCGCGGCATGTCCGATGAACATGTCGGCTCCTTCCCTCGCGCTCAGGCGAGGAGCTTCTTCACGAGCGCGCCCGTGTGGGCCGAGCCGAGGCCCGTCGTCGGGTCCCAGCCCTTCGTCGCCTCGTACCCCGTGACGCCGGCGTACGAGTTGTCGCCTTGCGTGATGTCCCGGAAAGGCGACGCCCCCACGGCCGCGGCATACAGGGCGGCGTTCGCGGCGCCGAGTCGCGGCCGCCCGGCCGACGCGCGCGCCTCGTTGACGGTCGCGAGGATGCCGGACCAGATCGGCGCCGCCACGCTCGTCCCTCCCGCCGCCGTCCACCTGCCTCTCACGAAGATCGAGAGGCCGGGATCGGGCGACGCGACGGCGGCGACGTCGGGAACGCCGCGACCGGTGACGCCGCGGCGCGCGCCGAGCGCCGCCTTCTGCCACGCGGGAACGGCCACGAATCTCGAGAAGCCCCCGCCCGTCGCCCCGCGGTTCGGGCCGTCGTTCCACGCGCGTTCCGAGAAGGAGCTGCCTTTCGGGAGGAGCTTCGTGCCCCCGACCGAGGTCACCTCGGGGACGACGCTCGGAAAGTCCACGTGGCGCTGGCCGTCGAAGGCCGTATCCTGGGGCAGGACGTCTCCCGCGCCGGCGTCGCCGGACGCGCAGACGAAGGTGATGCCGAGGAGCGCGGCGGAGAGGAAGAGCTGCCGGGTCTGGTCGTACCGGCGGGACGTGGCGAAGCCGTCCTCGGGCATGCCCCACGAGATCGAGACGATCGAGGGGCGCCGCGCGTCCGGCGCGTCGAGGAGCGCGTTCAGGAAGTCGACCCAGCCCGTGTCCGTGTTGGGCGCCCACCACAGGTCGAGATCCGCGCGCGGCGCCGTGCCGCGGACCCAGTCCATGTCGAGCGCGACCTCCATGTCGGCGTCGCCCGCCTTCCCCTTGTAGTCGTTCTTCGCCCCCGAGACCGAGACGTCCGTGACGTCGCCCGCGGGCAGGCCGTACTGGGTGCAGAAGGCCGCGAAGTCGGCGCTCGAGAAGCCGCCCCCGAACTCGAGGATGGCGACGCGCTCGCCGCGGCCGCCGGACGTGACCGGGTCGGGGAGAGCGTAAGCGGCGCGAATCTCGGCGGGCGTGAAGCCGCCCCCCGGTCCCCGGGCCGCCGCGGCGCCGCGGCGCGGCACCTTGGAGCGGGGCGGAGCGAGGATCGGCGGGAAACGCCGGGCTGCGGGAAACGTGTTGAGGCCCGCGATCCCGCGGATCACGGACGCGAGCGATGCGGGAATCGAGGGGTCCCGCTCCGCGGCGATCGCCCGCCGGACACGGGGCGAGAGGGCGCGCGGCAGGTCGTACAGGCCGAGAGGGACATCGAAGGCGCGTGAGATCTTCTCCGCCGGGCCGTGACCCTGCACCGCGGTACGCGCCCCGGCGACCCCGTCCACGGTGAGCCCGGCGTCCCGGAGGAACGCCAGCACCGCGTCGAGATCCTGATACCCGGGCGCGACGAGCGTGCGCACCTCGTCCGGCGAGAGATGGCGCCCGTAGACGGAGCTCTTCGGGTCCGCGACGGCGGCCGCGGCTTCGCGCAGCATGCGGATGTCCTTGGCATGCAGGAGGACCGTGAAGCGGATCTCCTCGGCGGGCGGGCACGGCCCCGTCCGGCGCGCGAGGGGCAGCCGCCGCGAGACGTGGCGGGGCAGGATGAATCGCTGCACGCGTCAGCCTCCTCCATCGGGAGCCAGGCGCTCCCAGACCAGCATCACGTCCATGAGGTGGCCTCCCACCTGCTGCGTGGGAGCGCTCACGATGAGCCGGCTGCCCGAAATGCGAAAAAAGCGGACCTGGTCGGTGCCGACCCAGTTCGGGAAGAGGGATTGCGAGACGTGATGCACGACGACTCCGTGCACCTCGTCCGCCACATAGGTTCCCGAGTAGGAGAGGTAGCCGAAGAAGGCGGCTCCGACTTCGGCGGGCGTGCCGAGCTGCTGGTCGTTCACGGCGAAGCGGGGGCGGTCCCCCCGCATGATCTGGAGGGCCATGTAGCCGGTCGAGTCGTAAAGGCACAGCCCCGCGAAGTTCGTCCCGAACGGGAACACGACCTGTCCTTCGGAGCGGAATTCGAAGACGAGCAGCTTCCAGGCTCCGGCCAGAGAAGTCGGGTGCATCTCGGAAGCGATCCTACTCCGGCTCCCCGGGCGAGGGCGTCCGCAAAAGGTGTCCGCCCGACGGTATGCTCCGTGCAGGGGCCGTCGAGGGTCTCCTCCCCGAGGAGGGCCGGAGGAAAGATCTTGAGTCCTTTGCCACGGCGGTCCGTCCCGGCCTCGCTGGGCATGGCCGCGCTCCTGCTCTTCGGTGTCGCCACGCTCCAGGCAGACTTCGACTCCCCGCACGTGAAGAAAATGGGCCGGACCGTTTCGAGGTACCGGGACGACGTGCTCCAGATCGTCATCGGGTACAAGCACGCGCAGTACCACCTCGACAGCCGCTGGATCCTGCTCGAAACCTGCATATCCGCCACGGGCAGCCAGATCGTGGAGATCGATCGGGAAGACGTCGCGCTGTTCGGGCCGGACGGGACCCGGATGCCCCTGCCGAGCCAGAAGAGGATGGCCCGGGGGATCCCCGACCTGAGCCGGATGCTGCTCGAGGCGCGCATCGCTCGCGATCCGCTCGGCGGCTACTTTCCGGGACGCGTTCGGGAGGAGC
>Ga0335081_10017081_pt1 | contig 11758 bp, 7 predicted proteins | sample Lox_Sample_35_FD_206713 | JGI IMG/M metagenome (GOLD analysis project Ga0335081, IMG submission 206713) | Soil microbial communities from Loxahatchee National Wildlife Refuge, Florida, United States - Lox_Sample_3.5 | ecosystem: Environmental > Terrestrial > Soil > Wetlands | place: USA: Florida... | reverse complement strand
GCAGTTCAGCAAAGTCGGGGGGAAGTCAACGCAATCGCTGCTTGCGATCGAATGGAAAATGAAAATATTCTTGAACAACAAAGAAGAAATTTTGGAAACGGCCAAACGGTCTTTGACCGTTTCTGAACTACTCGAGATGAAGAAGTATTCCTTCAAGAGTCTCGTCATCAAGATCAACGGCCAGCTGATCAAGCGGGAGGAGAGGGAGAGCGCACACTTCAAGGAAGGTGACCGCGTGGAAGTCATTCATCTCATTAGCGGTGGATGAGTCTCGACGCATTCCTCATCGTTCCTACCCATTCGTACCATTGCGGTGATTTGGTCACTGAAGTCAGGTCGTGTGCCCGCACAGAAACATGAAAGGCATGGACGCTGCCTCCCTGCACCATTGTATGGTCTTCGAGGATAATACAGCACGTTCAGCAAAGTCAAATTGTATTTTTCGCAAATCATTTCTAATTTCCACCCCAACAACGACCTGCAACCCTTGGTGAGGAAATGACTCAGTACGCGAAGTGCCCGAATTGCGGGGGAGATGTAACAGAAGACAGCGATTTCTGCCCTCACTGTGGAGAGCTTTATCCCGCCGCTCAGAATGCGTATTGTGACACGCACCAGACAACAAATGCGACGGGGGTCTGCATAATCTGCAGAAAACTCGTTTGTCCTGGATGTTCGAAGGTCGTGCACGGAAGGACGCTGTGTGAGGATCACATACGGGTCGAGGTGCAACAGGATTGGGCAAATGTGTTCGAGTCGACAGAGATCAATGATGCTGAATTGATCAAATCGGTGCTGGAGAAGGCTCAATTCCACGTTCTCGGCCAAAATTTTGGATCGATTGGATACGCGTGGGATGGTGGTGGAGATTCCCCGCAATCACGAAGCAATCTGATGAGACCTGCCAAGGTGTTTGTGCCCATTCCTGAATACGTCGAAGCATTCGAAGCGGTTCGGGAGTGGCAGTCTTCGGCGGCAAACGAACGACCATGAAGAGATGATAATCCCGAAGCGATTCCACCATTTGCGGAGCGAGCGATGAAAATTCACGAATACCAGGGCAAGGAAATTCTCAAGAAGTACGCCGTACCCGTTCCGAAAGGTCAGGTTGCGTTTACCGTCGATGAAGCTGTGAAGGCTGCTGAGAAGATCGGTGGAAGTGTTTGGGTAGTAAAAGCCCAGATACACGCTGGTGGACGAGGAAAAGGTGGCGGCGTCAAATTGGCCAGAAGCCTGGAGGAGGTCCGCGAGCGTGCAGCGGAAATCCTGGGAATGCGCCTGATAACGCATCAGACTGGACCGGAAGGGCGTATAGTCCGGCGCCTCTTGATAGAACAAGGGATGAACATTGCGCGGGAAATGTACGTTGGCATTACGCTGGATCGAACCAAATCACAGAATGTGGTGATGGTCTCGACGGAAGGTGGTGTTGAGATCGAGAAGGTGGCGGCAGAGACGCCTGAGAAAATCCTCAAGGAACCCGTCGACCCCCTTGTTGGCCTCACTCAGTTTCAATCACGAAAACTCTGTTTCGGTTTGGGCTTAACGGGTGATCCCTTCAAGAATGCGGTCAAGTTTCTGCTCGCTCTGTACAAGGCATATGATGCGACCGATGCGTCACTTGCCGAAATCAATCCTCTCGTCATCACGGAGGAAGGTCACGTCCTGGCGCTCGATGCAAAGATCAACTTTGACGACAATGCCCTTGAACGACATCCTGAATACGGAGAAATGCGGGATTTGGAAGAAGAGGAGCCGTTGGAGGTTGAGGCATCTGCTTCGAATCTCAATTACATCAAGCTCGACGGGAATGTCGGTTGCATGGTCAACGGTGCCGGGCTTGCAATGGCCACGATGGATATTATTAAACTTGCCGGCGGAATGCCCGCGAACTTCCTCGATGTTGGAGGAGGCGCGAGCGCGACGACGGTTGAGGCGGGATTTAGAATCATACTCAAAGATCCGAGCGTCAAGGCAGTGCTCATCAATATTTTTGGCGGCATCGTTCGTTGTGATCGAGTCGCGACGGGAGTGGTTGAAGCCGCGAAGAATGTTGATGTTCAAGTCCCGATTGTCATCCGGCTTGCAGGCACGAATGCAGATCTCGCGGCAGACATCTTGAAAAACTCCGGCTTGAAATTCCTGGTTGCAGGGACGCTCAAAGAAGCCGCCGAGAAAGTAACGAGTGCGATAGCGGCATAAGAGAAAAATGCGTTCAGTGTGATCCACAGACAGCGATACAACGATATCGAGATAGGTCAAGCCCATGCGCCCCAAAATCATTGCTGGTAACTGGAAAATGTTCAAGACTCCTGAGGAGTCAAAAGAACTTGTCAACGGAATAAGATCGAAGCTCACCGTTCCACTCGGCAATGTGAAAGTCATCCTATGTCCTCCATTTACTTCGTTGTCGACAGTACAGTTGCTCATCGCTGGAAGTCCCATCACGCTGGGAGCCCAAAACATGTATCTGGAAGACGAGGGGGCTTTCACTGGGGAGATTTCCCCCAGGATGCTCCAGGCAGTCGGATGCGCCTACGTTATTCTCGGTCACTCGGAACGAAGACAGTATTTTGGTGAAACAAACGAATTCATCAACAGGAAAGCTCGCAAAGCGATTACTTCCGGTCTCGTTCCCATTATTTGCGTCGGTGAGAGCCTCGAACAGCGCGAGAAAAACATCACCGATCAGATTGTGACAGCACAAATGAAAGGAGTATTGAAGGAGATAAGTGCTGGCGAAGTCGAGAAAATTATCATTGCATATGAGCCCGTTTGGGCTATCGGTACAGGTAAAACTGCCACACCTGCGCAAGCACAGGATGTCCACCTACTCATTCGCAAGATTCTTGCACAGACATATTCGTGGGCTAACGCTGAAAAGGTTGTCATTCAATACGGTGGAAGTGTCAAGCCTGAGAATTCAAGAGAGTTGCTTTCGCAGCCAGACATTGATGGGGCATTGGTCGGCGGGGCTTGTCTGAAGGCGGACTCATTTGTTGCCATAGTTGAGAATGCAATCTTGACTAGCAAGAAATAGCTGATTTTAAAGCGAAAAACGTAGTTCATTTCACGTTCCTCATTGCTTTCCCCCCCTTTTTGTATTATATTCAAGCAAATTCTCTTCATTCCTGGACATTTCTGTCAAAAAATTGAGCAGATTTTCCGCGTTTTTTCCTCCCCCCCTCGCATTCGACCTGATTCTACTGACTTTTCTTTTGAGTCTACCAGCGGCAACGCAGCCGAGAGTTTTTGAAAACGGACAAAAAACACTCATAGGACAGGATGCAGGATTGGATCCTGACACTCCAACCAGAAGCAAGATCGACTTGTCGGGGAATTGGCAATACTCGCTTGACGGAGAGAACTGGCGTCAGGTCAAAGTGCCGAGTTCATTCGACTATGTGGGGACAATTACGTTCCAGCGGAAATTTTCGCTGAGAGAAGACTTGGTGGACCACTCTTCATTCAGGTTCGTTGCATTTGGGATCAACTATGAATCGGAGATATATATCAATGATGTCTTTGTAGGCAGACACGTTGGGGGGTACAGTTCTTTTGGATTTGATGTGCCCGACAACGCTCTCCAAAGCGGCCCGGAAAACACAATCAGGATAGTTGTAAACAACAAACTGAATTCCCGTTCGAGTGTTCCTCTTCGAAAACAGGTCTGGGGATGGCGCAATTATGGAGGGATCCTGAGGGACATATATCTGCTCGCCACTCCACAGCTCCGAATAAGCTCTTTACTCCTGAACGCGAGCGTTGACAGCACTTTGCTCCACGGATACGTAACAGCCGTGACAACGGTCAGCAACAACACCAGCACGCTTGGCCACACGGATTCAGTATCGGGAAGCGATCAACAAACCATGCGCGCTCTTGAACTCCAGGTCGTCGACCGCAATTCCAATACGGTCATAGGCCAATCCACGCCACAGGTTGTTTCAGTCGAACCGAACCATGACGAAGAGATAACCACATCAATAGTCGTGAACCGACCCCAACTCTGGAGTCCTGAGAATCCAGCGCTCTATTACCTCCGCGCGATCATCGCAACAGGTGGAAAACAGGGAACAGTGATCGATGAGTACAGGACAAATTTCGGTTTTATTTCAGAACGCATTGTTGGCAACACGATCCTGATCAACGGGTCGATCATTCCCTTGAAGGGAATTGTCTGGCACGAGGAGTATCCCGGCAAAGGGGCATCGCTCACATACGAGGAAATGGAACGGGACGTGGCGATGATGAAATCACTGGGTGTCAATGCGATCCGATTTGCCTTCCACCCTCCGCACCCGTACATGATCGATCTTTGCAACCGGTACGGTTTGTTCTGTCTCGAAGAACTTCCGGTATGGAATGTGCCAGGGGACATTCTGGGATCGGAATCCTACGAAGTTGTCGTTGATGGAATGATTCGCGAGATGGTTCAACGAGATCAACCCAACCCGTGTGTCCTCGCGTGGGGATTAGGCAACGATTTTGACTCGGCAAGCGAAGAAGCCGTGAACTTTGTAGATCGGGCCACACGAGAGTTTCGCGCGATGGACAGACGGCCTATCTACTGCGGCACTATGTTGCTTTCCAACGACCAGTGTGCAAGCCGTGTCGATATTGCAGGAGTAGATCTCCAGGGTTTTGATTTGAAATCCTTCAAGAGTCTTCTCACGGCTTGGAAAGCAACGCACCCTGATCAACCCGTGTTCCTGCTGAGCTACGGCAAAGAAGTAGACCATAACGACAATCAAGGCTGGTATGACCCACTCTCACAGCAAGCGCAGGCCCGCTTTTTTCTGCTGTACTACGCTGTGGTTCGCGAGGCTGGAATCTCGGGGAGTTTCATCTCGTCCTTTGCGGATTGGCGAGGTGACCGGCCGTTGTTGTCTGTCAACGTGCACGATCCTTTTGTCTACCCCGTTGGGCTTGTCAGCGAACGACGGGAGAAACGATTGGCGTTCGACATGGTCAGGGCACAGTATGCGGATGAAAAGACTGCCGCCCTTCCTCCCGGTTCACAAAGGACGACCTTTCCCGTTGCGCCCGTCGTTTCGGGTCTTTTCGTCATCGTGGTTCTCGGATACGAGTATGCTTACAATCGGCGATTTGCCGAGGCGATGAAGCGAGCACTGGTGCGATCGTATAATTTCTACTCAGACTTGCGGGACTTCCACGCCATTTCCCTGATGCAGACGCTGCTCCTTTCGATTCTAATCTCGGTAACACTGGCGGTCGTGTTTGGAAGCACGTTCTATCATTATCGGACGGATCGATTGTTCGATTTCGTTCTCACGTATTTTGTTGTTTCGGATGTTATGAAGGAAATTGTCATCCGTGCGGCCTGGAATCCCGTGCAGGGGATTTTGTTCTTTTCGTTCTTGTTCTTTCTTCTTTCGTTTGTCGCGTCGTTCATCGTCAAGTTGTGTTCCTATGCGGTACGGAACAAGGTGCGATGGTACCATGCATACGGCGTTGCCGTGTGGAGTGCCATGCCTATCGTGTTTCTCAGTCCACTGGCGATGAGTCTATTCAAGGTGATGGAGAATCCGATTTACATCATTCCATCGATGGCTGTCATCCTTGTGATTGTTCTCTGGTCGCTGTCGAGAATGATCAGCGGCGTTGCGATCGTCTACGATATCAGTCCTCTGAAAGCATTCGTGGGGAGTATTCTCGTGCTCGTCCTGTTGCTGGGCGGTATCTCGATGTACTACCAGTCCGCGTATGCGATTGGCTCCTCACTCAAATTCGCCTACCATCTTTCCCGGAGTCTCGGGTAATGTATCTATCGAGACTCGAAATATTCGGGTTCAAATCCTTTGCCCAGAAAATTGGCATGGCGTTCGATTCCGGCATAACAGGGATCGTCGGTCCGAACGGGTGCGGGAAGACGAATGTCGTCGACGCCCTTCGGTGGGTACTGGGTGAACAACGGCCGACGACGCTGCGAAGCGACAAAATGGAGGACGTGATTTTCAACGGTACAAAATCACGCAAGCCGTTGAATGTGGCGGAGGTCTCCGTCACGATCGAAAACTCGAAAGGTATTCTCCCCTCGGAATACTCCGAGGTGACGCTCACAAGAAGAGTCTATCGATCCGGCGAAAGCGAGTATTATATTAATAGAGCCCTCTGTCGTCTGAAGGATATCAGGGACCTCTTCATGGACACCGGGATGGGCTCGGACGCCTACTCGGTCATTGAGCTGAAAATGGTGGAAAGCATCCTCAGCGAAAATTCCGACGAACGCCGTCGGCTATTCGAGGAATCCGCGGGAGTCACCAAGTACAAGCATAGACGCAAGGAGGCAATCAGGAGACTGGACAGTGTCCGGATGGATCTTACACGCCTGAACGACAGCGTCAGCACTGTTCAAAAGGCAGTCAATGGCCTGGAACGTCAGGCTCACAAGGCGCAAAAATACAACGAGCTGAATCAACAGCTGCGACAGCTGGAGATCGACCTGTTGGCACGTGAGTATCGGAGTGTGATCGAGAAGATTGTTCCGTTGAAGGACCAATTGTCGACGACCGTCGATGAAAAGAATAAGACTGATTTGGCGCTCGCACAGGAAGAAACGTTGCTCGAGGTTCTACGCCAGGAGCTGGGGGAGCTTGAAGCCCGCCTGTCGGCCGCGCAGTCTGAATTGACGGCACAGCAGGAGGTGATTCATCAGCTGGAGCAAAAGCAGGCCGCCGCCCGTGAACGCCAGAAGTCGCTGAATTCCAACGTGAAGAGATTCGAGCAGGAACAGAATCATCTCCATGTGCAACGGGAAGAGCTAAAACACAAACAGCTGGAACTCTTCGGAACTCTCGAATCGAGGAAGACCGATATTCGGGAAGCCGAGGAGGTCCATCGTCGAAAGAAGCAAGACCTCGACGAGTTTGAAGTGCAGCTGAACGTTAAGAAAAACGAAATGAAGGCAGTTCAGGATCGGATGATTGGACTTCTCCAGGAGGTGTCCGACCTGCGCAATCGTGAAAATCAGTCCAAGGCACGGGTGGAAAACATACGCGGCCGGATTGAACACATTACGGAGGAATACCACAATTATTCGGCCGAAATCGAACGCACGTCGGGCAAGATCCTTGCCTTGACAAATGAAGACAGGGAGCTCAGAAAGACGTTTGCGCAAGCCGAAGTTCGCACCCAGCAAATGGAGGAGCACGTGGCCCGACTGCAGTCTGAACTCGAGCAGCTACGGAGCAATGACCTTTCGTTGCGAGGAGAGATTGAGCGCAAGCAGGCCCGCGTCGATTTTCTCAAAGGATTGGTCGAATCGTACGACGGTTATTCCGAAGGAGTGAGATACCTCATATCCAGCGATGAATGGAATTCCCGGATTCAAACCACGGTCGGGGATGCTGTGAGCACGGATCCACAGTACCGGGTTGCAGTCGAAACCGCACTCGGAGAGGCGGTGGGCTATGTTATTGTCTCGAACGTCGATCAGGCTTATTCGGCTATGGAATTCCTGAAACAAAACAAGAAAGGAAAAGCCACGTTCATATGTCTCGATCGAGTCCCATCGGTCCCGCTTCGGATGTCGAAGCTCGATGAGGATGGAGTGCACGGTTGGGCAAGCGCGATTGTGTGGTGCAGCAATCATCACAGGGTGTTGTTTGATTTCCTGCTGGATAGTACGCTTGTCGTCAATGATGTTGCGGCGGCAAACAGGATTATTGGTCGTGATCCAAACCTGCGTTGCATTACACTCGATGGAGAAGTGATTAGCGGCAAAGGCGTTGTGCGGGGCGGGAGTCTCCGTCAGGACGAGGGCGGGCATATCGGAAAGAGGTCCCAGCTCGAGGAGCTCACGGAGGAAATTGGCAAGCTCCACGAGCAAGCGACCGCACTCGGCCGCGACGTAGAAGAGAAGCGAGCAATAATTGAAAAAACAAATATCAAGGAACTTGCCGAAGAGGCTCGCTCGATCGAACAGCGGATGACGACGGTCGAAGTCCGTATCGCTCAACTCGAGTTCGAGAAGAAAACGGCAGAAGATGCAATCGAGCGTAACAAAGCGGAATCTGAGAAAATGAAGGGAGAAATTTCTTCGCTGAGGTCTGACTTGGATCAGTTGCAGCCAGCGATCGGGCGCAAAGAACAGGAAAAGAACGAGGCGGAAAGGAGTTTTGGCGCTCTGTCATCCGAAGTTGAGACAATGGAGGCACTTGCATCGGAGTATGCACGTGCGACGAATGAAGCAAATGTCGCAGTGCTTTCATTGAAAGCTGAGGAACGGAGCGTGCAACAGTCGATCGAACACGCTGACTCAACGATACAGTCCGTGGCGGGCTCCATCGACGAGCGCATCCGCGACATCGGAAGCGCTCAAGAGGAGATCGAGACGCTTGTCGCTGAGATTCAAGAAACAGACCGAAGGCGCCTGGAGGCACAAAAAGACCTCGAAAGCCTCAAAGAGCGGAAACTCGGACTCGATCAGGAATTCGGTTCCAAGCGTGATCGCATTCAGGTGGTGGAGACAAAGCTGAAGCAAGAGCGTGCGAAACACGAAGGTTCCCTGCAGGCGAGTTATGATCTGGAAATGAAAATCCAGGAGCTGACGATGAAGTCGGAGAATCTCATTCTCCGGGGTCAGGAAGAGTTCAGCCTTGACCTGCAGTCGCATCAGGTACTTTCCGAAGAGGAATTTCACATCAACACTGCCATGGAAACAGTGAGGACGTTGAAAGAGAAGGTAAAAGGGCTGGGGCCGATCAACTTCGCGGCTTTCGACGAATACAAAAGTGAGAAAGAAAGGCTGGAGTTCGTCATTGCCCAGCGAGATGATCTTGTCGAGTCGGAACGGACAATCCTTGAAACCATCGAGGAAATCAATACCACTGCACAACGAAAGTTCACCGAGACGTTCGAGCTGATCCGGGACAATTTCATCACAACGTTCAAACGCCTTTTTGATGAGGGAGATGAATGCGATCTTCGCCTTGAAGAAGGAGTTGACCCTCTGGAGGCGAAAATCGAGATTGTTGCCAAACCGCGTGGAAAAAGGCCGACGTCCATTGATTTGTTGTCCGGGGGTGAGAAAACCCTTACCGCGATTGCACTCCTCTTCGCCATTTATCTTGTGAAACCAAGTCCGTTCTGCATCCTTGATGAAGTCGATGCGCCACTCGATGACACCAACATTGACCGTTTTACAAGGATCCTGGCGGCATTTTCCGATAACACGCAGTTCATCGTTGTAACCCATAACAAACGAACAATGGAAGCCGCCAACGCATTGTATGGTGTCACGATGGAGGAAGAAGGGGTGTCCAAGTTGGTATCCGTCCGCTTTGGAGAGAAGGTTGAAAAATCCTGATCATGCTGAGAGTATTTTGCGATTTTGATGGAACGGTGGCTCGAAAGGATGTGGGGAGAGAGTTGTTCTCTCACTTCGTCGGCACACGGGCAGAGGAGATCGGCCAGCAGTATGTAGACGGCTTCATCACCGCACGCGAATGCTTGCTTTCTGAAGCGAGCCTTATCGAAGGCGTCACACCCGCCCGGCTCGAGGAATTCATCAGCCGGTTTGAGATCGATGAGCATTTTGTTGCCTTCAGGAATTTCTGTGCATTCCGGGAGATTCCCCTGGTCGTTCTCAGCGACGGCCTGGATTTCTACGTCGAAAGGATTCTGGTTCGCAATGGACTCGGAGACTGTACGTTCTTCGCGAACCATCTCGATTTCAAAACGATCGATGGTACAACGAAATTCGAAGTCTCGTTCCCGTACACGGACTCGGAATGTCTCTTGTGCGGCAACTGCAAGAGAAATCACATGATGACGCTTTCTGCAGACGACGATGTGATCGTCTACATCGGCGACGGCATATCCGACCGGTGTCCGATTCGCTATGCCGATATCGTGTTCGCGAAGAAGGAACTGATCAAGTATTGCCAGCAGGAAAACATCTCATATGTTGAGTACTCGAATTTCTGCGACGTCCAGACGCGGCTGGAATCTTTGCTCGCGAAGAAAAGAATTCGCAAGCGGCGGGAGGCGGAAATGGCACGACGTGATGTTCTCATGCAAGGTTGACTGCGCCGGTTATCGACAAATTGACTAAGCACGCTTTTCGTCAAAAACTGTTTCAGTACAGAAGTTATACGCCGGTACCGTTCCTGATCGTCATGGTTGTATTTGCACACCCCAACTCCCTGACCATGATCATCGGAGCTGTCCTGGCGATTCTCGGAGAGTTCTTTCGATATTGGGGGGTTGCCTATGCAGGAAGCCTGACGCGGGTAACGGGCGGGGTCGGTGCGCCGGAAGTGATTGTTGCGGGGCCGTTTGCATTTGTTCGCAACCCGCTCTATCTGGGGAACATTGTTCTGTACTTGGGCATCGGAATCATGTCGAACGCGGTTTTCCCCTGGCTTCTTCTGGTCGCGGCCGCGTATTTCTCGTTTCAATATTTTCAGATTGTGTTGCTCGAGGAAGAATTTCTCCGCAACACATTCGGCGCTGTGTACGAAGAGTTTTCCAACCATGTGCCGAGGTTTATTCCGCGGTTGAGCCGCTATCGGAACGAGGTCCAGGATCGTCAGCGACCGGCGTGGTCTGCTGCTCTTCGCTCCGAGCGCAGAACCTTGCAGGCGTTTGGACTCGTAGTCATCGTTCTCCTGATACTCTGGTTAAGGAACTGAAGGATGCTCAAGAGGGTGATGATCATCGCGGGAGAGGCTTCAGGGGACTTGCACGGCGCCGGGGTGGTCCGTGAATTGAAGAAGATCGATCCCGCTATTGATATCTATGGAGTAGGCGGAGACAGGATGAAGCGGGAGGGGATGAGTCTCGTGTACGACATTCGGGAGCTCGGTTTCATGGGCTTCTTCGAAGTGTTGAAGCACATACCGTTTGTGAAAGCGATGGAGAGAACGCTTGAGCAGATCGTCAAGTTCAAGAAACCTGATGTGCTTGTTCTCATTGATTATCCGGGTTTCAATTTGAGATTTGCAGCGGTCGCGAAACGGTACGGCGTGAAAATCGTCTATTATATCAGCCCACAGGTCTGGGCCTGGAATAAAGGACGCGTCAAGAAAATGCGCGGCCTCGTTGACAAGATGCTCGTCATTTTTCCGTTCGAAGTAGAGTTTTACAAACGCGAGGGGATTGAGGCAGAGTTCGTCGGCCACCCGCTCATGGAAGTGCTTGAATCGCAGATGGACAAACAGGGCTTGTGCAAGCGATATGAGATGGATGCGCAGAAGGAGATCATCGCATTGTTTCCAGGCAGCAGACTTCAGGAAATTGAAAACATTTTTCCTTCGATGCTGCAGGCCGCCAAAGGCGTTGCGGCAGAACTTGGCATGGAGGTGGCAGTAGGTATTGCGCCGACACTTGAAGAGAAGTATTTCAGGACGTTCTTCCACGTGGACGGCATTCATCTTATTAAGGGTGCAACGTACGAGCTCATGCAGAATGCTCGTTTTGCACTCGTTACTTCAGGAACCGCAACGCTCGAAGCAGCCTGTTTTGCGACTCCGATGTTCGTGATTTACAGAACATCGTGGCTGACATATCTCGTGGGCCTCGCGATGGTTCGAGTGAAGAACATCGGACTCGTCAATATTGTCGCGGGGAAACGCATCGTGCCGGAATTTATTCAGCATCAAGCGTCCGCCACGAATCTCATGCGCTCTGCGCTTGCTTTGCTACGCGATTCGGACCGGTTGGCTGAGATGAAAGATCAGCTTTCAACGATCAGGGGAATGCTCGGTGCACACGGAGCATCGCGGACTGTTGC
>Ga0335081_10017080_pt1 | contig 11758 bp, 8 predicted proteins | sample Lox_Sample_35_FD_206713 | JGI IMG/M metagenome (GOLD analysis project Ga0335081, IMG submission 206713) | Soil microbial communities from Loxahatchee National Wildlife Refuge, Florida, United States - Lox_Sample_3.5 | ecosystem: Environmental > Terrestrial > Soil > Wetlands | place: USA: Florida... | reverse complement strand
TGAATCAGGAGGAAGACGGTGATGCCCACGATGGGCGCCACGACCAGCACGATCCAGGTGAGCACATCGGCGATTTTGTCGAGCGTTTCGCCCTCGAACAGGGAGGCGTGGGCGGACCACGGCTGCAACATCACCCAGGCCAGCACAGCGCCTGGCAGCCACCGGGTGGCAGTAAGCCGCTTTATGGGGGGAAAGGATTCCATTACTGGTTTCATGCGAGGTTTGGTCTTAGCCATCCGCCACCGCAACGTTGATTTTGGTTCGGATCATTCGGGTCAAGCCCGTGCTCAAATTCGGGGCGAGACTAAGGCGGATTGGATGAGGCTGCCTATTGTCCTTTGGGGCAATCTGGTACTGTCCTTTGGTGCAATCCCGGGGAAAGAGCGGGTGGCAAGGGACAATGGTACCGGTTGCGCCCGGACAATTTCCACCGCGTTTGTTAATGAAATACGCCTGATTTTATTGGTTACTCAAGCATAATCGGCTTAAACCAGGGTTCAGCGAAAGCCAAAGGAGTGACCGTGGCTAAAGAGGGCGAAGTGGAGACGCTGGCGTGAAGCTGGATCCCGCTGCCAACTATCGGGTCGGTGGCCGAGGCGCAAGCCAGCGCCACGCCCGGGATTCATTTGATCATTGTTATTTTCATTTGCGAGCCTTTTCCGTTGGTTTCCTGTTTTTGGGTCATCGCTATTTATCGAAGAAACGCACTTGGCCAGTTTCGAGGTCATACATGCCGCCGACCAATCCGATTTGGCCGCTGTCAATCATCTCTTTCAGCACCGGGCTGCGTTCGAGGATTTGTTGCATCACCAGCCGCACGTTGGCTTCGGAAACTTGGTCAACAAATGGGAGATTTTTTGAAGAGCGCGGTGTGACATCGGCGGGAACCGCGTCCATGGCCGGCTTGATCTTGCCGAGCAGGCCGGTGAGATTACCCAGTTGCGCTCCGTCAATCGCGCCCTTGATGGCGCCGCAATTGGAATGGCCGATGACCGCAATCAATTTTGCGCCGGAAACCTTGCAGGCGAATTCCATGCTGCCGAGGATGTCGTCGTTCAAGACGTTGCCGGCGACGCGCGCACTGAAAATATCGCCGATGCCCTGGTCTAAAACGATCTCGATGGGTTGGCGTGAGTCGAGGCAACTTAACACCACGGCGAAGGGATATTGGCCCGAAGCAGTGGCTTTGACATCAGCGGGTAAATTGCGCGTAAGCGGGTGGCCGGAAACAAATCGGGCATTACCCGCCTTCAATTCCTCCAGCGCCTGGTCCGGCGTCATCGCCGCCTGCGTCTCTTTGGTCGGCGGTGAAGCGGCGACCGCCGTCGGCATTGCGCTGGCGGATGAATTGCCGGTGGATTGGCAGCCCGCGGCGAGCAAGGCCGCCGCGACAAGACCTGCCAGCCAGGAAGAACTTTTTAGCAAGGATTTGATATTGGTTTTCATTTTTCCCTTTCGTGTTGGCTTGATTCAGTTTGGTTCACAATTTTTGCGGACGCGGCAAATCGCCTGACTCGCAAGGTGGTTTTCTTGTGCGCTGTGAAAATGTCCATTTCACTTTTGACAGATTTGAGATTTAAGCCTTTCTGCCCGACTGCAAACTGGCTTATGGCCGGTCCTTTCCGGTGAAACACGCAGCGTGACCCGGCCTATGCTCCTGACTCACGATGCGTAAGTCATTGTTCTATCAATGATTAGGATTTGTCAAGCGACATTTCAATGCCAAGCCGATGGCCTATTTGCGCCATTCAGCCGTATTGGGCAAAGCCGGCCACCAGCGAATCTTCCTCCAGCATGATGACGGGGCCGAAGTCGGCTCTTACCCCGGCTTCCCTCGTCGAATCGGCACGGTTCTTTTCATGTGGACGGAGGGGGTGGGGGCGGCTCCCGCCAGAGGGGAGAGGACTTCCAGTTGAATTGTATCGCCAACAGACGGAGCACAAAGGTGAAACCGATGGAGATCAAGGCGGCGGGGGTGGCATCCATGTTGTATTGCCTCACCAGCAGGGCGAACAGCACACAGCCGGCGAACGCCGCCAGAACGTAGAACTGGCCGGGTTTGAACAGCAGCGGCTCGTCGCGCACCAGCACGTCGCGCAGCAACCCTCCACCCGCCGCGTTGATCACGCCCACGAGCACGGCACCGGGCGCGCCCAGGCCGGCCAGAAAGGACTTTTGCATGCCCACGACCGCGTAGGCGCCCAGGCCGAGCGCATCGAACCAGGCAATCACCTTGTTGTAACGAACGACTTTCTCCCGAAAGAGAAACGCCACGAGTGCCGCCAGCAGGACCACCAGGATGTAGCGGGAATCCGTGACCACCGCCGGCGGGCCTTCTGAGATGAAGATCCCATCACGAATCAAGGCCCCGCCGACAGCGGTGACAAAGGTCAGCGCACACAGACCGATCACGTCGTAACCGCGTTTCAACGCCGCCAGCCCGCCGGTCACGCCGAACAGAAACACCGCGGCCAGGTCAATGTAAATCGGCAATATGAACTGACCTTTGAGCACTTAGGTTGATGAAATTGTGGCCGGCGCGGGAATGCCGGCGCGCGTCAGGTGCGCGCCGGCGACACCGGATCAATCAAACAACGAATAAACCAAACCCAATTGGACGCGCCAGACATCACCCGAATCGCCGCTCTGCACGATTTTCTTTCCGTAGAGTCCTTCGAGGCCGACACTGAGGCGTTTCCGGAGCTGCCACACGAGATTCAGGCTGGCGTAGTGCGTCTGGTGATACGCATCGGCTCCTTGTGTGGCCTGGTTATCAATATTCACAAAGCCGTACGTCGCGGTGGAACGCAATGTGTCCGACCAGTGATGGGTGTAACCGCCGGTGACGCCGTAAGCCGGCAGGGCTTGCAGATTGCCGGCCGCATCGAACGTGGCATCATTGTTGATGAAGTCATCGTTGAAGTACCGGAAGATGCCATGGCCATACGTGAACTGCCCCTGGAAGGAGTCGCGTCCGAACGCATTGAGGCTGGTCGCCAGGTTGACGCCCCAGCCGAAAACGCTCTGGTTGCCGGTCGTCGGACTCCGGGCACCGATATCGCGCAGGATCAGGGCGCCCTGGACATGCCCCACCTTCGCATTTTCCCAGCGGAGGTTGAAGCCGGTATCGGGCGCGCTGTTGACACCCGTCACGTTCGCGATGCCTGCGGCATCAATTTCCGCGCCGGGTTGCTCGATGCCGAGGTTCAGTTGAAACTGGTCGCTCAACGGCAACTGATACCGCAGCACGGGCCGGCGGGCAAAGACGACTGCGTTGGGGCCTTCGAAATCCACCGTATCCGGCCAGGCGTCCGGGTCTTCGAAGACGCTATAGGTGAATCCGGCGGTGATATTGTAAAATTGCCCGTACAATTGCTTCAACCGGTAGGACATTCCGCTGCCCGACCCGAAGAAGTCGTTGTTGTAGTAGAAGCGGAAGTTGCCCGGAATTTCCGGCGCCCGCACGTCCACGCTCAACTGCGACCCCCGGGCGTTGATGTTGAACTGTTCGCTACCGCCGTAGCCCGAGAGTGGATCACCATTATTGACCGGAATGGTCGCGGTAACAAACCGGTCCGGGTTGCCCGAGTTCCGGGTGTCCATCATCATGTCCACGCGCGGTTTGGCGTTGAATTTGATGAGCGCCGGCGTGTTCGGAATCGGGAAGAAACCCCGATACTTCGGGTCCAGCGTCAGGTCGTTTGGCCGCTGCGCAGCTTCCTGCTGATCGTTCAGGGCGTGCCGGTCCTGCACCGGGCTGGTTTCACCGATGTCCTGGCCGCTGGCGGACTTTTCAATCAACTGGACGGAAGGGGAGGCCTGTTCGACGGCGGACGGGGTCTGGGTCGCCGGCGCCGCTGCGGCCGTCGCCTTTTCCTTTTTGTCAATTTTCTGCTGCATCTGGTCCATGTTCTTCTGCATCTCCTGCATGGCCGACTTCATCTTGTCCAGTTCAGACGTGTCGGGCATCTGGGCCGTTGCCGCGACGACGCCCGCCATGACGAAGGCGGTGGCGAGCAACAATGTTTTCGCTAGCTTGATTTTATTTTTCATAACAGTTTTTCAGGTTGGAGGGTTCACTTGAGCGACCCGAACAGGTCCAGGTCGAGTTCTTTGACGATGTAATCAATGGCTTCGGCGGCCCGCACGCTGTTGCCGGCCTCGTTCACCGGTGGCGAGAAGCCGACGATGGCCATCTTGCCCGGCACGACCGCGACGATGCCACCCCCAACACCGGTCTTGGCGGGCAGTCCGTCGTTGTACGCCCAGGCGCCCGATTCATCGTAGAATCCCGCCATCATCATCACCGCCAGCACACGCGGGACGTACTTCGACTCGAGGCAACGTTCCTTGGTGATGGGATTGACGCCGCCGTCGGCGAGAGTGGCGCCCATGACGGCCAGTTCTTTCGCGGTCACACCGATGGAACATTCTTTGGTATAGACATCAGTCGCTTCCGGCGGGTCGCAGAACAGATTACCGTTGTTGAAGAGAATCCAGGCGATGCCCCGGTTGCGGAAGTTGGTGTCCGCTTCGGATTTATAGACTTCGTCAATCAGCTTGAGCGGTTCACCGGCAAACTTGCTTTGGTAGGCAAGAATCTTGTTCCATCGATCCTCGGCATTGGTCGCCTGGACCAGGCTGACGGCCGCTATTGCCCCGGCATTGACCAGGGGATTGACCGCCTTGTTGCCGAACATTCCCAGTGCCGTCACGGAATTGAACGGCAGCCCGGTCGGCTCCACGCCGATTTTCTTGAAGACCGCGTCTTCGCCGGATTCCTCCATGACCTGCGCCATGGTGAACACCTTCGAGCAGGATTGGATGGAGAAGGCGTAGTCAATGTCGCCTGCACTGTACACCTGGCCGTCGGTGGTGACGATGACCACGGCGAACAGGTTCGACGGCACACTGGCAAGATATGGAATGTAATCGGCGTTCTTGCCGGAAGTATCGCCTTTGAACTTCTCATACGCCTCGTTTACCACGCGCTGCAATTCGTTGGCGGCCGGTTGGGCCGCGCTCGTTTGCAGCGTAATCGGTTGCATGGCCGGCTGGGCCGCAGCTTCCCTGGTTTGGACCTGCGCGCAACCGGTGACGGCGGACAGCGAAACGACCAATACCACCGAGCACAGTTGGCGGAGCCAAGGCTGGTTAATTTTTGCTTTCATAATCTTGACCGAATGGTTGTTGGATATTGGCAATCGGGTCGCAATGGTTCCGGTTTAATACTCCATGAAATACTCCTGGAGTTTCCTGGGGTCGTCAGTCTTCATCAGGCCGAGCATCAAAAGAATCCGGGCCTTTTGCGGGCTTAATTCCATCGAGGTGATGAAACCGAGCTTGTCATCGTTCACCTCGACATTGCGCACGACCAGCCCGCTGCCGGTGCGCGTGGCGCGGCAGACCACCACACCCTTTTTAGCGGCGTCAGCGAGCGCGGCAATCACCGCGTCGGTGCTGTTTCCGTCGCCCACGCCGGCAAGCACGATGCCCTTGACCCCGTCCTTGACGAGGAAGTTCACCACTTCGGGACCCACGTTGGCGTAGGAATAAATAATCTCCACGCGCGGCAGGTCGCTTACACTCTTGCCGTCCACGGAGAATTCGCTGCTGGTTGTATGACGCGTCGTGTTCTTCGAGAAAAGATGGATCGTGCCCACGTTCATGACGCCAGCGCGGCCGCGATTGGGCGATTGGAAGGTGTTGAGCGATGTACTGTTCATCTTCTGTACTTCGCGGGCGTAATGGATTTCGTCGTTGAGCACGACGAGCGGGCCAAGGCCGCGGGCTTGCGGACTCGCCGCCAGCGCGACGGCGTTGTAGAGGTTCGCGGGGCCGTCCGCGCTGGTCGCCGTAGCCGGGCGCATGGAACCGACCAGCACCACCGGTTTGTCGCTGTGGACGACCAGGCTGAGGAAATAGGCGGTTTCCTCCATCGTGTCGGTGCCGTGGGTGATAACGACGCCATCCGTGTCCTTATCGGCGAGGACTTCGTTGACGCGTTTAGCCAGCTTGAGCCACACCTCATGGTTCATGGTCTGGCTGCCGATGTTGGCCACTTGTTCGCCGCTCAGGTCGGCCAGTTCATCGAGGTGGGGAACAGCCTTGATGAGGTCGTCCACCGAGAAGCTGCCGGATTTGTAGCCAACTTCGGTGGAACTGGCTTGGGCGCCAGCGATGGTGCCGCCGGTGGCGAGGATTTTGACTTTGGGTTTGGCTTGGGCGGCGGTGGAGAACATCAATGCCATCACCGTCACGAGGCAGAACAGGTATCTGGTCGTTTTCATATTTCTTTTTGGTTTTGCTTTGCGGTTTGTTTGTTTTTGTGATTTTGGTTTGCGATTGAGTCGGATGGATTTCAGGCGTTCTTGGTTTTCTTCGCGGCCTGCCATTCCTTCACGTAGGCCTGCGCCGTTTCCCGGAGGTAATGGCCGATCTTCGGGTAGGTATCCTCAGCCAGATTGGCGAGTGAAATACGGACGGACCATTCCGGTCCGCCGAAGCCGCCACCGGGCATGAGCACGATGCCGCTGTGCTCGGCCAACCGGAAGAGCACATCGATGCACTCGTAATTCTTCCGGAGGAATCTGGCGAAATCCGGACCGTAGGTCTTCTCGGCCCACACCATCAGATCGAGTTCGACGTAATAAAAGGCCCGGGTGCTGTCCTCCGGCAACGTCAGGCCGAGCCCGTCGAACAGCGCATGGAACCGGCGGCGCACGATCAGCTGGCACAGGGACTTGTAGCTGTCCGCCCTGTCGAGCAGCGTGAAGGACGAAAACAGCATCATCTGGATTTGCGACGGCAGCGAGAGCCCGGCCGTGTGGTTCAGCGCCACCATCCGGCTGTCCGCCACCATGCGGTCAATGAACTTCACCTTTTCCGGTTCCAGCGTGATGGGGCTGTACCGGTGGTTCAGCCGCGCGCGCGTTTTGGCGGGCAGCTTTGCGATCATCTTGTCGAAGATATTGTTCTGGTGGACCGCCACCACTCCCAGGCGCCAGCCGGTGCAACCGAAATGTTTCGAATAGGAATAGACGCAGATGGTGTTCTGCGGCAATTCGGCCATCGCCGAGCGGAAGCCGGGAACGAACGTCCCGTACACATCGTCGGTGATGATGATGAGATCGCGCCGCTTGTTCTTCACCAGGTTCACCAGCCGCCGCATGGACTTGCCGCTCATGGCGCAGGACGGCGGGTTGCTGGGATTCACGAGGAAAAACGCCTTCACCCGCTTGTTGGCGAGCTTGTCGATTTCCGCATCCGAGTATTGCCACGTGTGGCTCCCATCCTTCCGGTATTCCACTGCCGCATCGACGTTGATTACCTTGAAGGCAAAACGATCCATGTGGGCGATCTCGATGTACGGCGTGAACGTCGGCACCGCCAGGGCGATGGTGTCGCCGCGGTGCAACAGTTCGTTCTGCATCAGCGTGTCGAAGATGTAGCACATCGCCGCGGTTCCGCCCTCGACGGCGAAGATGTCGAATTTGCCGGCGGGCGGGCGGCTATCACACATCTCCCGGGTGAGGAATTCATGCACAATGCGTTCGCAGCAGCGGAGCATCCGGCCGGGCACGGGATACAAGTCACCGATGATGCCCTGGCCCAGCTCGTAGGCGAAGGTGTCGGCATTGAACTTCAGTTTCCGGATGCCGTAGTCCCAGGTATCGCGGAGCAGTTTGATGCCGGGCGCCTTGGAATTGGATTTCAGGAATTTCTCGAACCGCCCGCCCAGGCCGGGGGTCCTGGCAATCTGGCGGCCTGCGTCGGGAATGTTGACGCTGCGGCGGGATTCCTCGAGACCGAAGCGCAAGAGCGTCCCGAAGGCATCGCGGGGCGTGGTGCAAATCCAGTTCGGGTTGCCGCGGCCAGCGTCGAGGAACCGGGCCACATCATCGCGTTCGGCGACCCTGGCGAGTTTGATCAGTTCGTCTTTCAGTTCGAACGGGCTGAGTTTGAGCAGCGCCTGCTGGTGCGCACGGGTCGTGGAGGCTTTCTTTGGCATAATGGGTTATGGTTTGGTGTTGGTTGGTTTCATGTTTGTTCACCTCGTCAGGGCGACAATCACGGGCCCCCAGACAGCGAGGAGCACGTTGGAGATGGCGTACGTTACGGTAAAACCGAGTACAGGTGTCATGCTGTCGGTCTCCTCGTTGGCGGCGGTGAGAGCCGCGGCGACGGTTTGACCGCCGGCGACCGCGCCGAGCAGTACGACCGGATGAAGCTTGAGCACGAATCGTCCAAAGTAAAGTGCAACGAACAGCGGGATGATCGTCACGGCAGCGCCGGCGATAAGCAGCGAAATACCCTGTTGTTGAATGGCGGCTACCGCCTTCGGGCCGGCGGACAACCCGATGACCGCCGCAAAGGCGCTCAAGCCGAACTCGGACAGAATCCACTGCGCCGGCTGGGGCAACGCACCGAAGACCGGATAGCGCGCGTGGAGCCAACCGAAGCAAAGGCCGGACACGAGCACACCGCCGCCGACGCCCAGCGTCAAAGGGATGCCGCCGACGTTGACGGAAAGCAACCCGACCAGGGTGCCCACGACGATGGCCAGGGCGTGGTAGGCCAGATCACTTCTACCGCCCGGCGACTCTGCATGACCTACGAATGCAGCCACACGTTCCACTTCACTCGGCCGACCGGCCAGTTCAACCACGTCCCCGCGACGCACTTCGGTGTTGAGCATGATTGGCAGGGGCAGGCCCTGGCGCTTGAGGCTGAGCAGATAGACGCCTTCCAGGTTTTTCAGGCTGATCTGTTTGCGGATTTGATTGAGCGTTTTGCCGACGATACTCTTGTCGGTAACGACCACGGTGGCGACTTCCATGGAGAACGAGAGCGCCTCCTTGCTTTCGACCTCAGGGCCAATCAATTCCCCGGCCGCGACCACGGAGCCCAGGCGTCCGGCAAGGCCAACGATGTCTCCGGCTTTCAACATGGTCTCAGGAGTGGGTTCGATATTCTGGTCCCCCCGCAGAATCCGCTCGATGGACGCGCGGTCAAACCGCTTACTCAACACGGCGACGGTCTGGTTGGCAGCCGTGCGTTCGGCGACCTCGAACGCGCGGGCCACGACGGGCACAAAAGGAGTGATGTAACCGGGCCGGGTCACCGTACCGCCTTCGGACAGTTCGACCTCCAGTTCGCGCGCTGCCTTCTTCATATCCACGCCCAGCAACCGCGGCGCGACGCTGCGCACAAAAATGATGACGCCGACCGTGCCGAAGACGTAGGTGATGGCAAAACCAACGGCCATCTGGCCGGTCAACTGATTGACCTGGTCGGCGGGCAGGCCCATGCGGGTGAGCGCGTCGCCGGCCGTGCCCATCATCGCCGTCTGCGTCAGCGCGCCCGCGCCGAGACCCGCGGTGAAACCTTTGCCGAAGCCGCACAGGTGCGCGATGATCAACACCACAACCAAAGCGGAGAGGCAATGGACCACTGACGACACGACGAGTTTGATCGAGGAGCGGTTCAGGCCGCCGAAAAACTCCGGGCCACTTCGGAAGCCGACCGCATAGATGAACAGCGCGAAGCAGACGGCTTTCAAAGCGTCCGGCAGCGCAATATCCATTTGGCCGATGAGGAGCGCCACGATGAGCGAGCCCGCCACGCCGCCGAGGCTGAACCCTTTGACCTTCACGCGCCCCAGGAGATGGCCCAGGAACAGCGCGGCGAACAGCGCGATTTCCGGAGCGGATTTGAAGATGTGGTTCAGCCAAGCCATAAATGATGTGTTGGCGGAGGGCTACCGGGCCTTGCGACGTTTCAGCGCGTCCGGTTTCAACAATTTCAACCCGGCCGCCGCGTGATAACCGTGAATCTCCTTCACATCGAGTTTGCGCATGAAGGTGATGATCTCCGGGCTGATGACCTGTCCCGGCACCATGATCGGGAAGCCGGGCGGGTAGGGGATGACGAAGTTGGCGGAAACCGCCTCGCCGCGCTTCACGCGTTTTTCGAGCTCCTTGCTGTTCAGGGGCAGGTGATCGCAATTGGCCTCGTCGTAGGCCAGGAAGAACGGTGTGCGCATATCACCCTCGTTGGTTTTTGAATTCGGGTTCTCGCGGAAGACGTCGTGGAAGCGGCTGAAGTTCGGCAGCTCGGGCAGGTCGTGGCAAAGACTCTTCACGCGGGCGTCGAACCCGGCTTTCTCCTCGGGATACCTGGCCAGCCGCCGGTCCAGATCGCGCGCAATGTCCGCCAGCACCTTGATGAGATAGGCGATGTCGCTGCGCGTGTTGTTGATGTTCGACTGGAGCAGGATGCTGTTGCGCGAAGTCTTGTTGAGTTGAATGTCAAACTTGTTGGCGAGATGGGTTTTGAACGCCGTGCCGTCGAAGCCCGCCGTGCCGCACAGCAGCGTGATCCGCGTCGGGTCGAGCACAAACTCGTCGGTGTCCCACGCGTCATGCAGGGTCTTCCAGGTCACGCCGGGCGCGTGGAAATCCGCAAAGCCGCTGGCGCGATGCGCCTTCGGCACCATGTCCGCGTTGGTGGCGATGCGGAAATATTTTGAAATGAGCGGATGATTATTGACCTCGCGGCGCAACATCAGGGCCAGTTCAATGGAGCGCATCACCAGCTCGTAGCCTTCCAGCTCGGCCTGACGGCGGGCGATGTCGAGCGAAGCGATGAGCTGGAGGTTGGGCGAGGTGCTGGTATGGGTGAAAAACGCCTCTTCAAACGTCGCCTCGGTGCTCTCCCAGCAATCGTCGTTGACCATGATGTAGGAACCCTGGCGGAAACAGGAGAGCGACTTGTGCGTCGAGGTGGTGGCGTAGACGCGCAGCTTCACGGCGTCGGGGTCGGGCAATAGATGCGTGTCCAACAACCTGGGATTCTTCGGGTCCAGTTTGGCGTGCTTCTGTTTGAAAGCCGCATACTCCGCGCGATAGGCGGGGCTGGCGTACCGTTCGCGGAGCGCCTCGCACGCGCCCATCGCCGAGCGCCGGCGGTGGAACGGGGAAAAGCGCGAGTAGGCATACCAGGCTTCGTCCCAGAGGAAGACGATGTCGGGCTTGATGGCGAGCACCTCCTCCATGAAGCGCGGCACGTTGTAAACATGGCCGTCGAACGTGCAGTTGGTGAGCAACAGCATCCGCACGCGATCGAGTTTCCTCTCCGCCTTGAGTTCCAGCAGCGTTTGTTTGATCGTGCGCAGCGGCACCCCGCCATACATCGAATACTGCATCAGCGGATACGCCTCGACGTAGAGCGGCTGGCCGCCGCAGAGGACGAGCCCGTAATGGTGCGACTTGTGGCAGTTGCGATCCACCAGCACAATGTCCCCGGGACGCACAATCGCCTGGACGGCGATCTTGTTTGAGGTCGAGGTGCCGTTGGTGGCGAAAAACATTTTCTGCGCCCCAAAGGCGCGCGCGGCCTTCTCCTGCGCGATCTTGATGTTGCCGGTGGGTTCCAGCAAGGAATCGAGGCCGCCGGTGGTAGCGGAGGATTCGGCGAGGAAGATGTTCGTGCCGTAAAAATAGCCGAAGTCGCGGATCCAATGCGACTTGAAGACCGACTTGCCGCGGGCGACTGGCAGGGCGTGGAACGTGCCCACCGGTTTGCGCGCGTAGTTTTTCAGGTTGTTAAAGTACGGCGTGTCATACCGGTCGTTGACGCCCGCGAAGATGGCCAGATGCAGTTCCATCAGATCCTCGATGCCGTAAAAAATGCGGCGGATGTTCTTCGAGTCGAGCTGGCTGGCGAGCTTTTCAACGCCGCGATCTGCAACAAGATA
>Ga0335081_10017078_pt1 | contig 11760 bp, 14 predicted proteins | sample Lox_Sample_35_FD_206713 | JGI IMG/M metagenome (GOLD analysis project Ga0335081, IMG submission 206713) | Soil microbial communities from Loxahatchee National Wildlife Refuge, Florida, United States - Lox_Sample_3.5 | ecosystem: Environmental > Terrestrial > Soil > Wetlands | place: USA... | reverse complement strand
GTGAAAAAGTAGAGCGTATTATCGAGATCAAAGTCGTATTGCCCATAGAAATGACCTCGCACGAAATCGTTGATGACGTTCTTCTTGATGGCATGTAAATTCTGGAATTCGTGTATCGCCTGGAATTTCACAACATTGAGGCCGTTTGGGAGGACGCCGTCAGGTTTACGTTTGAGGAGGTGTTCTGCTTCGTAGGCGGTAATGTGGCTGACGGTGGTAAAGACATCGGCGGCATGGGCGCCGGCACGTTCGATGCAATAACGATGGTAGATCCCTCGTTTGCCGGCCTCGTGATCGACGTCAAAGTATTGAAGATTGTTGTAAAAGTCGACGGAGCCGGCGCAGAGGTATCGCCCGAGGAGAGTGGCGTGGGTGGTAAAGATGGTGGTGACGTCGATGCGACGTTTTCGGCAGAGGGGCAGGGCAACACTTGCTAACCATTCGTGGAAATGAGCAATGACCGCCTTGGACGTCTCGTGGGACACAAACTAAGGGTCAGCGGCTATCACGGAAAGCGAGCTAGTGCCTCTCCCAAAAACCAAGCGACTAGGTATCCAAAGACAATTGTCTCGTTCGTTTCATGATCTCCTGGTGGGGCGGGGATTCCAGCTATGTTCCACAAGTCTCCCTTCCATTCATCCAAATAACTCCAGGCACTTCCCGTATCGAACAGCAACACTCGAGGGGCGCCATCAATCAGCCATCGTCCATACAGCAATTTGATGCCTCGTGCCTGCATGGATTCGATGGTTTTCTGCAGTGCTTCGGTTGGCGGATCGAGAGCTTCGACCTCGACTATAAATGATTTAGCATCGGTTTAAACCCGTACGGCGTGGGAATCGAACCTGGAGCGGACTTGTATGACAGAGGCCCGATCAGCATGTATCGGTCTCTGTATTCAGCACTGGTGACGGGTGCCTTTGACTTGAGGACGGAGTAGATGCCGCCGACTCGGTTCGCCCTACAAACACCGTCAACAAACCACCACACAGCTCCCGAGAAAACCCGCCGTTGGGGGGTGGGGGGGGGGTTACATACACTTCAGTGGAGACTTCAAAGAGGAGATGGTTGATGACATCTCTGGCTGCCATTGCGCAGCAAATTGATCGCACAGCCCAGGAACAGAGGAAGCAGGCAGGTCGATTGGCCGAGGCCCAGATCAGTAGCAGAAACCCTTGATCGAATGCAAAAATGGATCACCGCACGCAATTGATCTGATCGATGAACTAGTTGGATTGATGTAGATGATGATGGGGCACTGGTGAAGATGGCTGGTGGTAGGGAGAGAGCAGCTGACCCCCTCCTAAATAAACGGCTGACGGTCGCTCGTAGACGGTTTGCTGATTGGGCTTGTCTTGCCCTTTTGGCAATTAAATTATACGCGCCTATGTGACGTAATTTGCTCGACAGTTGGTGCAACAAAAGCCAGAAGAAGTAGGAGATAATCCGTCCACGATCGGCAACTAAAAACCGACCGCCGGGGATCGTCCCCGGACCTACCTATTCTAACCCACGTGTCACTGCATAGTTGTACAAAATCGGAAGAGGGCACAACAAAGTTTCAATCGAAACAAAAGTCTATATAGGCGAAGAAAAGATCTGGGACCCAACATGTCGCTAGATTCGAGGTCAGCCGTCAATACCCGAAATGCCACCCCTCTATCTAAATTCGGCCCGAGCGTACACTCCGCCGATAAACTTAAACCAGGGCAAACGGCCGACCACGAAAAATATTGGACGGATCAAGAAATGCTTAAAATGACCACACTTGAATCATTGGTTTGTACAACCTACTGACTCACGAACCTCGGATATCGTGATTTCTTGCCTGTTCCATCGAGATTCATCGCTCTATGATGAAAATGGGTGCCGTAACAACCCCGCCGACTGACTCAGTGGAAGTTAAATCTGTCCGAATCTTAGGGATCCAAAGCTTCCGGATGTAATTACTTTCGCGACCTGTCCGCGAAGATCGCGGGTCGGGAATTGCAGATTAACTGAGCGCCCAACATTAAAATCGACATCGGACCCAGCACCCATCATTATTCGACGTCAACCACAACACGACCAACACCAACACCAAAACATTCTCCCAGCCATGACGGCAAACAGGAACCCCTCAATCTTCAACGACTACCCCCCCAAACAAAAGAAAATAATATTGCAAAACTACATCGGCGGCCCCTTCCTCAAATCCACCTCGAGCACCTTCATCTTCCCGGTGTCACCAACCCCCACGATGGCAGCACACTGACGCACATCGTCCTCAGCATAGAACTAGACGTCGAGATTGTGGTTCAAATCGCACCAGCTACTTTTGTCAAATGGCGAACAGTCAAAGTGAGAATGCAGATTTCGAAGTTAATCAAGTTGCATCATTTGACGATGGACCATGCCTTGGTAGTTAGGGAACATGGAAAAATATTGTTGAGACAAAGGCGAGCGTTACGAACGGTTTGGAGACATCGCAGGAACCGTCCTCATCTGATGAAGGCGTTTTGAGGCTATTGGGTATTGAGCTACTGGATTGCCTTCTTCGCCGGTGTATAACGCGCGGTTTATGGTGGTGTCGAAGGGTGTTAATTGTCGGGATGAAAAGAATTGCCTTGGATGTTTGTCGCCTCGATCGTTCCATTCGACTTTCCTGTGATCGTATTACTGGTACGTTGCTCTCCTTTTAACAGGAGCTTTCACTCTGAACAATCCCGAATTGCTCTTGCGGTGGGGAATACTATTATTGTCGAGCCTTCTGAAAATGTCCACTGCGCACTCGGTCTCGTCACCCAACTCATGAAGCAAGCCGGTCTCCCAGACAGGTGCTCTCAATGATATCGTGCCTTAACATTTAGAGTATTCAATCTCATAAATGGTGATAACTAAGGTACCCGTCTCATTTGATTCCAACAGGATTGATTAACTGGTAAGTAGTTGTAGACGGCATCTAGCATCACCTAGATATTAAAGCTGTCACAGTTGTCGGATCGACCCCCGTCGCCAAACTCGTCGCAACTCGCGTCCAAGCACATCACAAACGCGTCCTCGCGCCCGGCGGCGTAAAAACCAGTTCGTCGCAGCCCGGGATTGTAGCATCCCCATCAGAGCGCAAGACATCGTAAACTCCTAGAGTTGCTGTGCGGGTGAATGTTGCATGGCTGCTTCCGTTCTCTTGACCATTGGAAAGCAAATAGCGGCTCATCGACAAGGTTGCCCCGTGAGATCCGGCCAGGGAATAGCTCGGGGGAGATGGAGCCCTGGATTGATGCCTCTGGGCTTGCAAAGATTGAACGGGACATTGCGGATGCAAAGAATTCGGAGGCCGGAGATGCTTGTCGATGGAAGGACGCGGACCCGAATGGAGCGGACTTGTGAGATAGGGTAATGGATGGGTCAATCGTCACCCTCCATACGAACAAAGATGATCCTGCTATCAAGGTCCCCCACAAGCCCTTCATCTAATCTTACGTGCGGCTAACGTTTGGGTAGGAAGAAATCTTCGGCCCAGTATTTTCGATTTTACAGGTCAAGCCATCGCCATTGAAAATTCCTCCCCATTCGGGAATGGAGCGGCATTCTACACGACCTCGGGGCCCGTCGCAGAATGATTCATCGAACGATCTTCTACGGGCTTGGCACGTGTTAACATTGGTTGGCAGTTCCGTATCCCATGAACCCTTTTCATTTGATGGGATCGGCGATTCGAAACGGGCACCTCAACTTGATATCACCATCGAGGGGGTGTGGAATTCTTTATTTGGACGAAAAGGACACGATACGCGCCGGAGCGAAATCGCACATGGGGTTTTCCCATCCGAATAAGTTAAACCGAATTTGTTTTGTTAAGTTGTTGCATTACGCAGGGAAACAAGGAGATAAAATTACGTTTATATTAAAAAGGCCGGAAGAAAAAAGTTCGAGTTCCTATAATTGCGCGTGTAATTACTTCCCCTTGAGATCCTACGAAAAGGGGATGCCTTGCATGCTGCGCAACCGGCCTGGCATCCAAATGAGTCGAAAAAAGGCTAGTCGTCATCTGATAATCAGTACTCTTGATCTACGCGGGGTGTACAGTTGCAGCAACAGCAGAGACAATCGACACAGCAGCAACAAGCCAGAATATCTTCAATGGCAAAACAGCAGAGAATGGCACTACTCATCAGCAGGGCAATGATAAACGACAGGTACGCCAAGCAGTCAATGCACGTATTTCCTCCTCCTCGCAGTCGTTTGACTTGGTCTTGTTGCTCAGTCATCTGCCGTGGACCAGCAGCTTCTATATTCATAGCGTTCGCAGAAGGTTCTTGAGAGGCCATTTCCAACGACATCCGCACCGAACGGAAATAATGAGCCAGAATGGCGCTTGAAGAGAAGACTGGGATGTGGACGATAAGCTGATTATTGAGGGAAGTGAGGATGGTTAAACGGAGCGATGCGGCCCCCTTTAAGCTGCCTCAAAGGCAATTCCCCCCCTTCCCCGGCTAAGATTGCCTTCGTCGAAGCCACACTAAGCATAATTGGGGGGAGGGCAATAGAGGGCAATCGTATTAGAGTGTAATTTAGCCGACAAGTGTCTTTCGCTGATTGGCTATTTGCCCTTCTAGGACCTATCGCGGGTCAAGAAAGAGTACGCGATTTTTGCTCTCTCTTGTGACGAACATTTCAGTCGTGCTTTTCTAAGGGCGTAATGCCTAGTATGATATGATATGTATTGCGGTTTGGGAAGGGCCTAAATAATCGTGCGATCTTATCTTTTCTCGGCATTTCTATTCCCCTTTGATCCCTCTTCAGTCACGGTCATGAATTCTCACGTTTTCCGACGCTGTCCGTTGCAGAAGCTATGTTATTCGGAATTGAATGCGGTGCTGAGATATCTTTAGCAGGTGTACGACAGATAATATTATCCTCCTCATCAAGAAACTCGAAATTATATCGCGAAAGAAGATGGGGAATCGCCTGCACGCATAGTTAACATCAACATTCTCTAGCGCATGATGTTGGTTGGTGGGGATCGTTTACCGCAAGCTGAGGTCCATACCTCGCTGTATTATCGTATAATTCAAATAACGGCACGGCAAGTAATTTCATGTTCTTAGGAACATAAAGCATCTCTATAAATTGACAATAGAGATTAGCCAAAATGTCATTTGAATGTGTTTCTTGGGCGGGGAATTACTCTTTTTCGGCATTTGAATGAGATACATTTTCTTGCATTCTTTCGGACGCGTGACATGAGGCGGAATAAACGGGTACATAAACGTTTCAAAATTCGGTCTCCACCATTGGGCAACACAGTCATATACATTCCACTCGTCAGGTCTTTCCTCCGCGTCCTCATTATCCAGAAGACTTGTGCCCTCGGGTGGGGAGAGACGTTCGGCGAGTCGTGCACGGAAACCGGGGATTTCTTCTTCGTGGGGAAGGAGGTAGTCGCCTGGTAACTTGAAGAAGGCATTGGCAATTTGGAGCATGAGGACGTGTGGGTGGTTGTGCTCGTGGACCTTTCACGGCACGCTTAATGGGAATCCAAAGTTGAATGTATGTGGGATGAGCAGTACCACGAGGATTGCCTCGCATGATCTCCGCATGCCGTATTTTTCATATTGGTCTTGGAGTCTGTTTAAGCGGGAAAGAACACTGGGGTCCTCTTCAGGCTGTGCTTCCTTCGTTCCGAATGTATAGTTTGCTGTGCGACTGTTAGTCTGGGACCCGTGCCAGGGAGTACACAGGGGATATAAGCGGAACGTTTTCGGCTGGTTTTCGCCAAAGTAGGGAGGCTCAGGAGGCGGCTGAGCCATCGGCGTCGGGTTGGGGAATGTCGACATCGTGACTGTTCTCGCGACAAGGCTGGCCTTGCTCACTCGGTTATGCAGCAGCGATGGCGATCAGTCTGGGAGGCCACCTCATTTTATGCGCCATCCCAATAACTACGGGTCGGGTCAACAGCGGCTGCCGTCCAACCTTCTTCTTCGAAATACTATGGAATCGGTGCCATTACCGAGAACACCTCCAAGTGGACATTCATTTCCTGTGCTTACGTTTCGGAGCGAATATTTTGTCGTCAGAAATTGGTGGATTTGAAACTGTAAAAGTTAGCGGAGGATCGGCCCTATTTGAGCGCGCGTCCCTCGGGGCAGGGCACTTTTTCTTCCTTTGGTCATCATCCAACCGCAATGACATCGAGGTCCATAACGGACCCACCAGCGCCTCCAGCATCCCTTCCCCGCACCCCCGCAATCTGCTTCAACACAGTCGTCCTGCGAGGTACAATCCCTGTTCCGCAATCTTCTTTCCCGGAGACGCCCGGCACCTAACGAGAGATTGACCATAGACTTCCTTCTAAAATCAAGACGATATTCCGACGACTCAATAGAAACCCATCTCAACGCCCTCCTTCCTACCCGCAGACTCTTTTCAACTCCCACACCAACAATCCTCGAAGCCCCCCACTGCAAAACTTTTATCCTCACGCAACTCTTCCCCACCTGGGCGGATCGAGACGGACTCCTTGAATACTGCGAAACTCTCGCCGAAAAACCGGTCGCCGAGTCCGTGGCCCATATTACGCCGCTGCAACCGGAGGTGTCGGAACGCGTGGACCCATATGCAAGACGAAAAAAGGAGGTTTGGGAGAAACATGATGAATTAAAGAGGGTTATTCGACAGGAGCGGGGGGTGGAGGCTGTGATTCGGATGCGGACTTGGGAGGTCATTGTGAGGCGGTGTCAGTTGGAGGGGATTGTGGGGTCGGATTGGGAGAAGGAGATGGATTTGTGGAGGAGACAAGGAGGTGATGGTGGTCGTTAAATTGAGATTTATTTTGTTAGTTAGACAAGAGATCTCGATGTGCGTACAACATCCCACGACACTTTGCCAACGACAGTTGAAACTTTAACTGATCCTTCTAGGTCTCAAATTTCTATTATCCCTATTGTTCATGACTGCAAATATGCCTTGACATCGAATATATCCTCCGAACATTCAAGCATCATCCTAACACTTTTTCCTCCTTCTTTGGTTGGCCGACTGACGAAACCAATCTCCACAAAATAAACAAATGAATCAAAGCCATGCTCCCACTCCCCCACCAAGTCGCACACGAATTAAACTCGTCATGTTCCTTGTATCCTTGCCACTGATTCCAAGCCCATTCTAGGCATAAAGCAACCACAAATCTCGCTGGAATCGAAAACCCAGCAAGCCGAAGGAGGAAGGGTATCATGTGAAAATACCAAATGTAAAAGCTGTAGTGCAACGACCTTGAGAATACGATACCAGAGAATAGTGTCATGGAGAGTAATGTTAGCGTCGCGAAGTTCGTCTTTGGCCGAGGTGTTTGCGAAATGAAGTAACCAGCAGAGCCGATGTGGAGGACCAGCAGGACAAGAGAAAATCCAGAGGAATAGAAGATTCCCGCCGGAAGGAATTTCCAATTCACGGTCTATGATTAATGACCAACAGATAGAGTGAGATACGTTAAACCAAGTGAACTGCCTGTCAAGTTGATAACTGCGGTGAATGTAATGCCATAAGTGGCCTCGAAAGGGCAACGCGACGAGAATTTGAACAAGAATCCCACCCCACATGCACCGTATCGTTTGCTCAAGACCAATCGTAAAAAGCAGATATGCAGCAACTCCGGGTGCCCATAACAACCCGCTCATCTTAACCGAAGCCCCAAGCGAAAAGAAGGTTAAGGACATCGTAAACCGTCGTTTGAGTAGGAACAATACGCCGAGGCACGAAAATAAAGCCTGAAAGGGGTCGTTGAAGAGGCCATTATGAAAGACATTACGAGCTCGAATGGTTAGAAGAAAGAAAATGCAATCCAGCTGCGGAAATGGTGATGCTAAACGATAAATTTGGTGGACAACCTATTTTTGTCAACTTTCCACCCATTAGGTCGCGGAAATTACAAATGTATGAATCAATTGTAATGCAAGGAAGACCCATTGCGCTGGGAGATAGCCCTGCCAATCCGCATCTCCTTTAATTCCAAATAATCTTTCAAAAGTGGAAAAGATGATCACATGGCCGCCCGGGTAGACGAGGGGACCCGTAGGGCCCCAAATGTTCACGTAGTCTCGTTCTCCCTGGCGGAATTGGCGGGCCTGGATAAGGTAGGTGGGGTAGTCGATTGGATGAAGGGGCCCATGGTGGAGAAAGTAAACATCAAGAAGGAACTCGACAATGAGGAGGATTGGAGACCAGTGCTTTAGGTAGAAATGACCGACCAGGGTTAGAAGCGGTGGCCGACGCGGGCGCGGGGACGGGTAGCTTTTACGAGCCGACAATTTGGGAAACGGCGGGGGTGTTTCTGGTCTGTCCAGGGCCGCAAGAGTGCCCTGTAGACGCTTTATTTGAGCTGTCATCGCGTTGGGCGTTATCATGACCGCGGCCAGGCAACGAGGATGCGGACAGGGGACCGGCCAAACTGTAACAAATAATTTCCGGGGTTTTCTTTTCTTTTTTTTTTTTTTTTTTTTTTTTCCCTCCGGAGTTTTTTTTAGACGCCCCCCTTTTTTCGCCCTGCAGCTAGACCTGTCATCGAATGCACCCCTGAATACCTCGATAACGCTAAATCTTGATATCAACCCCAGTCTTCGACACCCTCATAAGCCCGACGTATACATCAAGCACTGCCCTGATGACTTCATGTGGCACGGCTCAATACCGCCAGCCACCATGTGGAAATTCCATTTCCAAATGCTCACTCTCTGCCCCGCCGAAATTATTAAGGACCTTGGATCCTTTTCTTGGGCCGGGCGCTCGGACGTCAAAATGATTTCCGTGCGCTGCTAAATTAATCGAAGCATCCTTTGAATGGTTATAATTGGTCGACCTGACGGGGCCCGAGCGCATATTTACGACCCCTATTGTTACGGCAATGTCGCAGCATCATATGGGAGCGTTTTTTTATTTTCGCACTAACTGTTCCCCTGGTCCTGTGCACACAAGGCATCGGTGCATATCTCCTTCCACCCAGACACTTCCGACCACACGCACACTCCCTCTTTTACACTCCCTCCAGTCTCCAATTCCTTAAACCACTCCTTTACATCCGACCGTAGAGAATCGCAAACTCGCATCGAATTTTACTCTTGACGGATAATTTGCGAATACTCTTCCCTGACTTCATTTCCGCTGAGCTGGGCTCATTGTTATTTGTATTCGGGAAAAACCTGGTTTGGGCACGGAACAAAGGAATTCTCGAAGGGGCTCAAAAACGACGATAGCGACGATCTTGAAGAAGCATGGGAGTCCTGGACAAGCGACAAGCTGCCTCGTCAACGACGACTGCACCGCCCTCCTCCTCGACCAGTAATGCTAATATCGCCCCTCCCATAACTTATACTACACAAGCCTTCATGTCGCGATCCGGTCATTGCTCCGTGGTCAAGGATTCCGTTCTTTACGTGTTTGGAGGCCTCATCGAAGGAACCCATTCGAACTCGAAATTCCACCCGTTCGTATCTCTCAATTTAACCACGGGACTCTATGCAAACCCGCCGGTATGGCAAGTTTTATCGGACAAAGGTGCCGTTCCAGTGATGAACGGGCAGTGCGTTTTGACGGACACTCATTTAATTGTCGTCGGCGGAACCCCTCTCAATGCGAGCCTGATAAATCCCTATGCAACCAATGCGCCGATAACCTACTGCGGACTACAAGCTTATTCCTTTGCTGAGCAAGGATGGCAAAGTCTCATGCCTCAACAAGTAACGCCGCAAACCGTTTTCATGAATCTCAATCGAACGGGCCACGCAGCAGCATGGTTTCAAAACATCGGCAATGGACAGCCAGGGCTTTTCGTTATGGGCGGAATTCATTTCAATGCCACAACGCCGGCAAACGATGCGTTCGTCATTAGTCCCTTTGTGATACCTCAACTCGGCGGACAACCTATTATTGAAGCAACAGCGATACCAAGTAATCTTCCCCCTCCACTCAACAATGCCGGCGCAGCAGTCGTCGACGACTCGACCTCCGTCCTCGTTTTCGGCGGCACAACCACTGGAGGAGGAACACTTACGACCATATGGGAATATACTCCTAAAACCACGAGTTGGAGACAGCTACCTATACAATTAACGCACGCCATGCCAAATGCGAAAACTGGTTGGGTCGACCCGCAGCAAAACCTGTACATTGTCGACGTGTCAGGTACCAACCCGAAAAACGAGACAATGATTGTCCCTCTCGGCAAAGCCGGTTTGCGACGACGCGACTTGACTTCAGCAGCTGCCCCGTCGAACATCACCGGAGCATCAGTTGCCTTCGACACGAGTCTCAATCTCGCTATCGTCTCAGGGGGAAGCACTCAGTTCGACTTCATGGTCTTCAATATGACCAGCAACGCGTGGGTCGAAAATGTTTTTGTCCAACCTAATACAACAACTACTACTCCATCAGCGACAGGGACCGTAAGCCTTCAAACCGGCACAGGCTCCGCAATCAAAGGCCAATCAACCGGATTTAACAAAGCCAATCTCCTGGCACCCATCATCCTCGGCGGCGTCCTCGGTCTCCTCGGTCTCCTGGGACTTGTCCTCCTCATCATCTCCTACCGTCACCGCAAAGCCGCCCAAAACTCCAAAAAGGGGAAAAGTCACGCTAGCGTCGCAGCAGGCCTGTGGCTCAAATACGGAAACCAAAAGCGCGAGAGCGAAGACCCTTACTCCAAAGCCCTGGGCGGGGAAATCTTTTTGCGGAATTTGGAGGAGAAACACGGACTGAAGAGAGCGCCGACGGATCGACGGAAGACGGGGTGGAGCAAGTACTTTTCCACTGGGTGGTATCATTCGTCCCCGAATAATCAACGGGCGTCGGCGTCGACTTCTGCCACGGCGAGGGCATTGGTCAATGAAACGCGGGATCATAATGGTCCGTACGGTGGAGGTTGGGATGCCGAGTCTCGATATAGCAAGGCCTCTAGTTTCTTGAGTATTGTATCGGTGAATGATGGCAAGGACATGTCCAATGGACAGTGGGATCGCGTATCGTGGAATGATCAGCGCAGAGCACGTGCTTCGAACGCGAGTAGTGGAGTCTTGGGAAATACGGTCGACGTCCCCACTATGCCCACGACTTCGGCGTTTGGGGCTGGCGGAGTGAGGAAGATTTAAAAGAGGGCGGATATTCGGTATTGGATTTGATTTTGCTTGGATGGTGTTGGTGTTCGGTTATCCTGCTCTGATAGTTTTGGGGTTTTTGGTCATTAGCTTCATGTCTGTCCCTTTTCCTTTTTTTTTTTTTTTTAATTGGCGAGTTCACTGCGGTCGCTGGGGGATACTTGATTTTATTTATTTATTTATTTATTTCTTTTTGGATGCTATATTCTGGCGAATAGGTTTGGAGATACAACATTAGTAATGTTTGGTTTCGCTGTGACTTTACATATTTTCTTTCGACAGATCTTGTAGTAATAATCACATTTGATCCCTCAACAAAGCTTTCCAGACATCCATGTAGACTTACAGTTGACACTGCGAGGAAACCATTCACCTATGGACTCTACGGAATGGCCAGTTCGCCAATGAGATGATGATGAACAACTTTCTTTTGTCTTCGAGATCTTTCTTTCATGAGGGACCTGTAAACAATTTTTTTATCACCTTTGGTAGAGTGACGAATGACCCGAGTTACGTTCACGGGAGGTTTGGGAGCCGGGTGGTGGATGTGAATTTCAAGCTTGTTCGATTTCGATTTGCGCCGATTTGTTGATAAATTTCCGAGGCTTTGTGGTAGCGTTTGAGGCAATGCGAT
>Ga0335081_10017076_pt1 | contig 11760 bp, 10 predicted proteins | sample Lox_Sample_35_FD_206713 | JGI IMG/M metagenome (GOLD analysis project Ga0335081, IMG submission 206713) | Soil microbial communities from Loxahatchee National Wildlife Refuge, Florida, United States - Lox_Sample_3.5 | ecosystem: Environmental > Terrestrial > Soil > Wetlands | place: USA... | reverse complement strand
TGCACGCCCGCTTCCGCCGTTTCGAAAGGATTCACGGGCATCAGGTATTCCCGCATCTCGGTGATCCCGGACAGCACCGAGTTGGTGAGAATCTTCCAGTCCGGCCGAATTCGATCGAGCACAACGGCCAGCAGCAAGCCTTCGGCAATCCCAAAAGGATGGTTGGCCACCACGACCGCGGGGCCGGTCACGGGGATTCGCGCAAGATCCGCCGGTTCCTGTTGGAAGCGGATATCCAGGTACTCCAGCAGGCTCCGCACGAATTGTGCTCCCGTTCCGGCGCTCCGGGCGTGGCGCAAACCGCTGGAGACCTCTTCCGGCACGAACAACCGGTACAGGACCGGCTCGAGCTGCCGCGACCACGGACGCAGCGGGGGAGGAAGAATCTGCGTCAGATCGAGCGGAACCGGAGCTGGGGGCGTGTGCATATACGAGGCTCCCTCGTCCGCGATTACGCTCGTGTGAGAGAGCCGTGAAACGTTGGCTGTCCGGATTACAAATATGACAGTGGCGCGGCGGGCTTGTAACACGATTGTTGGCAATTGGCCTGTTGTTTGCCGAACTGCTGTGATACTGTACACGAGAGGAAGGGGACGTGGCGATGACTCCTACACGCAGGTCTTTCTTGAAAGCTGGCACGGGTGGGGTAATTACTTCGCTTCTGGGCTTCGACCTCCAACCTGCCTACGCGCAGTCGCGCGACCTGAAGATCTCGCGCACTACCGAGACGCGATCTACTTGCCCCTACTGTTCGGTGAGCTGCGGCGTCATCATCCACACCCTGGGCGACAAAGCCAAGAACGTCACGCCGCAAGTGGTCCACGTGGAAGGCGACCCCGACCATCCCATTAATCGCGGCACGCTTTGTCCCAAGGGATCCTCCCTCGAGCAGGACATCGTCAATTCGCGCCGGCTGCTCAAGCCGGAAGTGCGGCGGCCCGGCTCCGATCACTGGGAGGATATTTCCTGGGATAACGCTATCGACGAGATCGCACGGCTGATCAAAAAGACCCGCGACGATAGCTTCGTCGAGAAGGACGACAAAGGCCGCACCGTGAACCGCTGCGAAGGCATTGCCTGGAACGGCGGCTGCACCGACACCAACGAGTTCAATTATCTGGTCGTAAAGGCCATGCGCAGCCTGGGGGTCTGCTACCTGGAAAACCAGGCCCGTGTTTGACACGGCCCCACGGTCTCCAGTTTGGGGGCCACGTTCGGAAGAGGGGCCATGACCAATGGGTGGATCGACATCAAGAACACCGACATGATGTTGATCATGGGCGGAAACCCTGCGGAGAACCACCCGTGCGGGTTCAAGTGGCCCATCGAAGCCAAGCGCCAGCGCAACGCCAAGATGATCGTGGTGGATCCGCGCTTCACCCGTACCGCCGCCACGGCCGACCTGTTTGTGCAGATCCGCGCGGGGTCGGACATCGCCTTCCTCGGCGGCCTGATCCGCTACGCTATTGAGAACAACCGCGTCGCCAGAGACTACCTGGTTCACTTCACCAATGCCGCGTTTGTCGTGCAGGAAGGATTCAAGCTTCCCGAAGACGGCCTGTTTTCCGGATTCGACGCCGCCAAGAAGAGCTACGACCGGAGTTCCTGGAACTACGCTGGAATGGAACACGCGACCAGCCTGCCGTACGATCCCACGCTCGAGAATCCGCGGTCGGTGTTTCAGCTCCTGAAGCAGCACTATTCGCGATACACGCCCGAGATGGTGGAGCTCATCACCGGGATCCCGAAAGACCAGTTCCTCAAGGCGGCGGACCTGTTCACCTCGGTCCGCAAGGATGGCGACACGAAGAAAGTGGCCACCATCCTGTACGCCGTCGGATTCACGCAGCACGGGTCCGCAACCCAGACTATCCGGACTGCGGCGATGCTGCAATTGCTGCTGGGCAACGTGGGCCGCGCCGGCGGTGGGGTGAACGCCCTGCGCGGGCACTCGAACATCCAGGGCGCCACCGACATGGCCGGGGTTTTCGATATCCTTCCCGGCTATCTGAAAATGCCCAATCCGGCCGACAGCGACTTCAAAGCTTACCTGGACCGCACCACTCCCAAGCCGGTGAAACCCGCTCCGTGGGAGTCGTTCAACTATTGGTCCAACACCCCCAAGTTCGCAGTTTCGTTCCTCAAGGCGATGTACGGAGACGCCGCGAAGAAGGAGAACGACTGGGCGTTTCACTACCTGCCGAAAATCGATCGCAATCATTCCTGGACGCAGATCTGGGACGACATGTACAGCGGCCATGTCAAGGGGCTGCTGGCCTTCGGGATGAACGGCGTGGCCATCGGCCCCAACACGCAGAAGAACATCGATGCGCTGAAGAAGGCCGACTGGCTGGTGGTCTGCGAAATCTACCCGGACGAGACCAGCGGATTCTGGCAATCGCCGGGAATCACCCCTGACCAGATGAAACAGATCCCGACCACGGTGTATCGTCTCCCCGGAGCGGGCTTCGCGGAGAAGGACGGCACGTTCGTCAACTCCGCGCGGTGGCTGCAGTGGAAGAACGCGGCGCTGCCCGTGCCCGGCCTCGCAAAACTCGACCAGGAGATCCTGGCCCGGATCTTCCTCAAGGTCCGCGAGCTTTATAAGAAAGAGGGCGGCAAGTTCCCCGACCCGATCCTCAACGCGACATGGGGCTACACCGACCCGCACAGCCCGTCGCTTTCGGAAGTGGCCCGCGAGATCAATGGCCGCGCCATATCGGACGTCACCGATGCCAAGTTGAACCAGACCATCAAAGCCGGCCAGCAGCTTCCGGGCTTCGCCTGGCTGCGCGACGATGGCTCGACCTCGAGCGGCAACTGGCTCTATTGCGGATCCTGGACCGAAGCCGGGGCGCAGATGCAGCGCCGCGGAACGGAGGATCCATCGGGCCTCGGAATCTATCCGAATTGGGGATGGTCGTGGCCTGCCAACCGGCGCGTGCTCTACAATCGCGCCTCGTGCGACCCGGACGGCAAGCCGTGGGATGCAGACCGGCGGCAGGTCTGGTGGAACGAGGCGCAGCAGCGTTGGGTGGGCCTCGACGTACCGGATTTCAAAGCGGACTCTGCTCCCAAAGAGCACATGGGCCCGTTCATCATGAACAACGAAGGAGTCGGACGCCTGTTCTGCCCGCCTCCGGGCCTGGCGGACGGGCCATTCCCGGAGCACTATGAGCCAGCCGAGAGTCCCATCGAAAATCCGCTGCATCCGGCGCAGTCCACCAACCCCATCGCCAAGCAGTTCCACTCCGCGTTAGACAAGCTCGGCACGGTGGCCGACGGCTACAACATCGTCTGCACCACCTACCGGCTGACCGAGCATTACCACTACTGGACCAAGAACAACCCCATGAACGTGCAGTTGATGCCGGAGCCGTTCGTCGAACTGCCGGCGGAATTGGCCGACGAAATGGGCCTGCGCGGCGGCGAAAAGATCAAGGTGACCAGCGCGCGCGGGCACTACGTGGCGAAGGCCATGGTGACCCGCCGCATCAAGCCCATGACCATCAATGGCAAGAAGGTGTTCCAGATCGGGATCCCCATCCACTGGGGGTATCGCGGCATTGCGGAAGACGAAGGCAAGACCGCACTACTCCCCGCAAATATGCTCTCCCCGGCAGTGACCGACCCCAACGCGTTCACGCCGGAGTTCAAGGGCTTTTTGGTAAAGGTGGAGAAGGTATGAAGCCAGGCGACGTGGCGCAGGCACTCCTGCCTGCCGCGTCGGCACTCAGGCCGACGCTTTTTCCTGCGGAGACCGGGCACGGGGCCTGGTGGCGGCCAAAAAGCGCCCCGCTGAGTCGGGGCGCGGCAGGCAGGAGTGCCTGCGCCACATCACTCGGAGGCCTGCAATGAGCACCGGCAATCTTCGCATCCAAAAAATCTCGGGCCACGCCGGTCCCGTGGCCGGCGCCGGCACACAGCGCCAGGAGCAGGTCTGTAAGCTGATCGACACCACCACCTGTATCGGCTGCAAAGCCTGCGAGGTCGCCTGCCTGGAATGGAACGACCTGCCGTTCACCGAAACGGTTTTCGACAACACCTACCAGACCATGCCGGATACGGCCTGGAATTATTGGAACCTGATCCGGTTCAACGAGCACCCCCACGAAGACGGCAGCATGCAGTGGCTCATGCGGAAAGACCAGTGCATGCATTGCGCCGACCCCGGATGCCTGGCCGCCTGCCCCGCCGACAACGCCATCGTGCAATACCAGAACGGCATCGTTGACTTTCAGCAGGAATACTGCATCGGCTGCCAGTACTGCGTCACGGGCTGCCCGTTCAATATCCCCAAATTCAATCCTCAAACCAAGAAGATGTTCAAGTGCACGCTGTGCACCGACCGCGTGTCGCAAGGCCTGGAGCCGGCCTGCATCAAGGCCTGCCCCACCGGCTGCCTGCACTTCGGCACCAAGGACGACATGAAGGAATTGGCCAACGCCCGCGCGGCACAACTGCGTGAACACTCCTCTTATACCAATGCGGGTGTCTACGACCCGGCCGGCGTGGGCGGCACCAGCGTGATCTACGTGCTGCACGACCTTACCAATCCGGAGGCCTACGGCGGGCTGCCCTCCGATCCGAGCGTGCCGTGGACCGTGCGGCTCTGGAAGTATCCCCTCAAGTGGCTGGGCAACCTGGCAATGATCGGCGGTCTCATCGGCGTCACCCTGCACTATCTGCGCTTCGGCCCCAAGCATGTGAAAGAAGATGAATAACACCATCCTGCGCTATTCGATGATGGAGCGGGTGATGCACTGGCTCGCAGCCGTGGTTTTCGTCTACGTGCTGCTCACGGGCCTGGCTTTTTATTCCCCGCATCTCTTTTGGATTGCAACGTTGCTCGGCGGCGCGCCCACGTCGCGATTCTGGCATCCCTGGTTGGGCGTGGTCTTCGCCGCGGTGATGTTCCGGATGCTCCAGGTCTGGATGGCGGACATGCGGATCACCGCCGCGGACCGCACTTGGGGAGACGCCATGAGCCACTACATCCGCAACGAGGATGACGCGCTCCCGCCGATCGATCGCTTCAACCTCGGCCAGAAATACTTCTTCTGGGCCATGCTGTATGCGACCATCGTGCTGCTGCTCACGGGCGTAGTGTTGTGGTTTCCCGAGTGGATTCCGTGGGGTCTCCGCGGCTTGCGGTTCGCGGCGATCCTGCTGCACGTATCCGCGGCCCTGATCACCGTGGGGCTGTTCATTATTCACGTGTACATGGGGACTGCGGTGGTGCGCGGCGGATTCACATCCATCATCCGCGGCGAAGTGTCGCCCGCCTGGGCGCGGACGCATCACCGGCTCTGGTACCAGCGGGTCGCGGGAAAGTGAACCTTTCCCGACAAAATGTCGGAAAAATACTGCTAACCTGTTGATTTTCTGTGAGTGGCGTCCGACACTCTGTCCCTCCCATTGGTCGCGGCCCGGGAATCGAGTGGCAGCCGCGACCATCGCGCTTTGGCGAGCGTTAGGGAGGCTGCCCGGATCACTACCCCGGATCAAACCGTACCATCGCTGGAGCCGCCGTCAGCGTCTCCGAAGTTGTGCCGCGTAGGCCAGATTCAGCGGCAGCGTCCACCAGATCTGAACCGGCGACCGCTTCAGCCGCTTGGCGATACTGGCCAGAGAGTAGAAACGCTCGTTCGCGTACCGGTAACCGGCCAGGAGCTGCTCCGGGCTCATCCGCGCCGGCTGATACACCACGTCGGCACGAGCGTTATATTTCCGCCAGTCTCGGGTCAGAATCCGCCCGGCTTCATCCAGTCTTCGGAACAGCGTCGTGCCCGGGTAGGGCGTCAGAATGTTGAAGGTGGCATTCTGAACGCCAACTTCTTCCAGAAAATCCAGCGTGTCTTGGAAGATCTCGGGCGTGTCCTGATCGAAGCCGAAGACAATCCCCGCCTGCACCGCGATCCCGTGCACGTGGATCCGGTTCACGATGCGGGCATACTCTTCCACCTGGTTGAAGCCTTTGTGAACGCCTTCCACACTCCGCTGCGAGATCGACTCCAGTCCGATAAAGAGCTGCTTGCATCCGCTGCGTGCCGCCGTCTCCAGGAACTCGTCATCGCGGCCTGCGTGAACGCTCGCCTGGCTGCTCCACCACTTGCGATGAGGCCTCAGCGCCCGAAACAACTCGATTGCATAGGCTCTGTCTCCAGCGATGTTGTCGTCCCAAAAGATCACCACTTTCCCGTCGAACGATGCATACTCCGCCGCGACCTCGTGCACCGGGCGTTTGCGGAATCCGTGCCGGTACATGGCAGCCACCGCGCAGAAATCGCAGCGGTTCGGGCACCCCCGGGTCGCAAAGAGTATGCCACTGGTAAAATCGTCCCGGTGGCATAACGAATGATCTGCCGGCGCCCCTTCCAACGAGCGCACGGTGTCCTGGCGATAGATGCGCCGATAATTCCCTGACGGAAACCCGGCCAGGAATTCCTCCCACAGCCCTTCGGCCTCGCCGACGAAGATCACATCCGCGTGACGCGCCGCCTCTTCGGGCAGCAAGGTGACGTGCGGACCGCCCATCACCACACAGGCGCCTCGCAGCCGAAAGCGCGCCGCGAGGCCGTAAGCGTGGTAAGCGCTCGGCGTGTGGAATGTCATTCCCACGACTTCGGGGTTGAGACTCCAGTCGATCGCCTCGGCCTCTTCATCCACATGAAAGACCTGCCAACCTGCCGGCACGCGGGCCGCCAGATACGGCATGGTGATCTGCTGAAAGTTGAGAAAGCGCGTGCTCCGCGCTCTCCGGATCTCGTCCGACGAGGCGGTGATCAGGAGAAGCTTCGGCATCTCGAGAGCGGACGCCTGCCCGATTACACAAACTTGTACACGCCCGGCACCGGCAGCGGAGGAACCGGCACATGGTCCTTGTAATCGAAGCTCTTCGGCAGCAGGTCCTGCTGCGAGGCCATCATCATGTCCCAGGTGATCTTGCGGCCCGAATACGCAGCTTCCCGCCCCATCAGGCACGTCATCGTGCTCTCGGCGACCGCCATCGCCTCGTTGATGTATTTGCCCTTCCCCAAAATGCTGTCCACCATGTCGATGTGCTCCTGCACGTAGGGGTCGAACGGCAGGCGCGCGCCTCGAAGCGCTGAGCTGTCGATCACACCTTTGGTCCCCACGATCCGCTCGCTCACGTTCTGCGCCATCTCGCTGCCCTGGTACTGCCGGCAGCGGCTCGACATGTGGACCCCGTTGGCATACACGAAATCGGCCGCCAGGTGGTCGTAAATGTTGCCGTACTCCTCTTCGCGCGGCCGCCACGCAGCGCCGCCGGCAGCCACGACTTCTACCGGATGCGTCCCCATGAACCAGTTGCAGACGTCGATATTGTGCAGATGCTGTTCCACGATCTGGTCGCCGCACACCCACACGAAGGAGTACCAGTTGCGGTGCTGAAACTCCATGTCGCCCCACCGGGGGTCGCGCTTCTTTCCAGGGAAGCTGTTGAAGTTGAGCACCGGCGTGCCTTCCCAATACGCGTAGAGCGCCTGGATGTCGCCGATTTCGCCACTCTTCAGGCGCTGGTACTGATCGAGATACCAGGTCTGCGAACGGCGCTGCGCCCCGGATTTTACTGTGAGCTTGAGTTCTTCGGACTTCTTGGCCGCCGCCATGAATCGCCGCAGGTTCACCGGGTCGGTGGCAAAAGGCTTTTCGCAGAATACGTGTTTCTTCGCCTCCACCGCCGCTTCGAAGTGCATGGGCCGGTAGGCCGGATAGGTCGCCAGCATGACGATATCGACGCCCGAGTTGATTACCTTCTTGTAAGCGTCGAACCCCACGAAGCGGTGCTCGGCGTCCACCTTCACGCGGTCAGACAATTCCGGCTTCAGGGCTCTGAGCTTTCGGAGCGATTCCTCCAGGCGGTCCTCGAAAACGTCGGCCATCGAGATCAGTTCGACGTTGTCGCACCCCGTAAGGATGTTCTGCACGGCCGTGGTGCCGCGGGAGCCGGCGCCCACCAGGCCCGCCTTGAGCTTTTCGTTCCCGGCCCCGCGCACGAGTTCCGGCTTCACGATCGTGAAGGCGGCCGCGCCGGTCATGGCAGACGTCAGGAAGGATCTTCTGGAAAAATCGTCGTTAGGCATAGAAAACCTCGGACGAACCTTATTCTATCCGCATTCGCGTTTCGTGGGCTTGCCGTCCAACCCCCGGCGGGTGCTATTTTGAAAGCATGTTGAAGTTCTTTCCGGCGGCCGGGATGCCCGCCGGGCGAATCGCCCTCACGCTCCTGCTCACGTTCACGGCCGCGCCGCTGTTGTCCGCCGCACCGCCCACTTTCAATAAAGACATCGCACCGATCCTTTACGAGAAGTGCGTCATCTGCCACCGGCCCGGCGAGGTCGCGCCGTTCTCCCTGTTGACCTATCAGGACGCGTCGAAGCGCGCCGGCCTGATCGCCACCGTCACCAGGAGCGGCTACATGCCGGTCTGGAAACCGGAGGCCGGCTACGGGAAGTTCCAGCACGAGCGCCGCCTGTCCGCCGAACAGATCAGCCTTCTGGGTGAGTGGGCCAAGGATGGAGCGCCCGAAGGGAACCCGAAGGACAAGCCCGCCCCACCCGTTTTCACCGAAGGTTGGCAGGCCGGTGAGCCTAATCTGATTCTGAAGGCCGGCAACGGATTCGACGTCCCCGCTGATGGTCCCGACCGGTTCCAGTGTTTTGTCCTTCCCTTGAATCTGGAGCAGGACTCCTATATCCGCACCACCGAATTCCGCCCCGGCAACCGGCGCGTCGTGCATCATGGCGTCATTTACGTGGATGAGTCCGGCACCGCCCGTAAGCTTGCCGGCGACAAAGGCAGCTATCCATGCTTCGGCGGCCCCCGCGTTCCCGCCACTGGCCTCCTGGGCGGGTGGGCTCCCGGCACGATCGTGGAGCCGGGCGATCCGCAACTCTCGGTTCCGGTCAGGAAGGGCACCGACCTGGTCGTGCAGATCCACTATCACCCCTCCGGCAAGCCGGAAACCGACACGTCGTCGGTCGGCGTCATCTACGGCGTTCCTCCGACCAAGGGCAGGACTTCGGTGCTGATGGTCAACACCAACATCGATATTCCACCCGGGGACTCGAGCTACCTCGTGAAATCCAAGATTACGTTGCCCCAGGATGTCGAGGTGAGCGGAGTCTTCCCGCACGCCCATTGGCTCTGCAGGGACATGAAGATCGACGCGTTTCTTCCCAACGGCGACGTCACCCACATGGTCTGGATCAAGGATTGGGACTTCAACTGGCAAGGCGGATATCGCTATCAGTCTCCCTTGCACCTTCCCAAGGGCACTCGCGTGGAACTGGCCTATACGTTCGACAACTCCGAGAAGAATCCGCGCAATCCGTCGAGCCCGCCGCAGCGCGTGACTTTCGGAGAGCAGACTACCGACGAGATGGCGGTGGCGTTCCTCACGGTGCTCCTGCCCTCCCCCGCGGATGTCGGCTCGTTCCAGAAGGAGATGCGCCTCTCCGTCCTCGCCGACATTCTGGAATCGGGAAATCTCAGCCAACTGCGGGGCCGCATTCCCGGTCTGAATGGCGACCGCGCCCAGCAGATGATGAAGATGTTCGACAAGAACGGCGACGGCAAACTGGATGCCGATGAGCGCACCGCGCTGATCGACTTCCTGCGAACCATGATGAAGTAGGCCTCACACGCGGTACGTATCGGCGCGCCACTGTTTGATGGCGCGCTTGATGTCATCCGGCTTCATTCCCTCATCCGCGGCTCTCTTGGCCAGAGCCACGAATTCGGAGTCAGATGCGAAGCGGAGCGCGGTGAACTGGTGGATCGTCAGCCGGGCGTCGGGCGGCTTTCCGGTCAGGACGAAGTGACGGAGGCTCTCCTCCACGCGAATCGCACGGTCCTGCGCCTTCAGCGCAAAAATCCGCGCGAACAGTGCCGTCATTACCAGGGCCACGGTCAGCACCGTAATCAGCGCAGCGCTGTAAAGCCGCTCGTGGTCGCCCCAAGACAGGTAAAGGTTCACGAACGACCCAATTAACGTCAGCAGCAGGACGGGCAGCAGCACGCGGTGGAACAGGGGGACAACCTGGCGGTGATTGTCGTAGCTTTGCGTTTCCATGGTTCGGCTCCTTGGCGATTTGGTGATCGAAAATACAAGGATACACCCCGTAAACGCAATTCCACGCTCCGGCAAGTTGCCGGCGGCGGTCACTCGTCCGGCTTTAGAAGAGCACCTTGCGCCACCAGCCTGGCCATTTCTTCACTGATGCCTTCCTGGCGAAGACCTTCTTCCACGCCTTGACGATCGGCAGCGGATCGGTTCTGGCTGACTTTCCATTTGCCCTCGATTGTCGAGATGGGGATCTCGACGCCAATGATCGCCTGGATCTGTCCGGAGATGAATGGCTCGGGCGCATCGTTCACGTTCCACGGTGTGGGCCGCTTCTGTTCTTGCGCCGCCGTCAGATTCTGAATCTGCGCCCGTAGCCAGTCCGGATCGTCAATCACCCGCGGTGTCCCGCGCGCCTGCACGACCACATAGTTCCATGTGGGAACCACGCGTCCGTGTTCGCGCTTCGAGATGTACCAGGATGGCGTGATGTACGCATCCGCCCCTTGAAAAACAACCAGAGTCCCGGATCCTGAACGCAGGGCATCCACCTGATCGTTTGCGCGGGCCACATGGGCGCGAAGCGTTCCCTTTGGGCCGCCCTCTACGAGCGTGAACGGTACGAGATTCGCCAGAAGACCGCCGGCCCCGGCTGTGATGAGAGTAGCAAGAGGATGAGCGCGGATGAACGAATGCAGGGTCTCTATGCGCTCTTCCCGAAATGCTTGTGGCTGATACATAAAGCGTCCTCCGGTGGGCCCACGCGCGCCAACACCGCTTCATCTTCGATTCCGGTTCTTTTCCCCGTCAAGGTCGTCCTTGCGCAAGCCGCTGTTCGCCGGCATCTCCACAACGATCATGCGGAAGCGAACCGCCTGCTTACCGGCGCAATAGTAGGCGTGTGGAACGTCGGTTTCCAGGAACACCCCTTGCCCCGGCGCGATTTCGAAAACCTCGCCTTCGACCACCGCCCCAAGGCGCCCCTTCATCGCATAGAGGATCTCCTTGGTTCCGGGAGAATGGGCCCTGGCTTCATATCGTTCTGTTGGATGGATCACCCATTCCCACATTTCGAACATAAGAGGTCCTCTTGTCCCGAACAGTAAGCGCGCCGTCCCGCCCGCCTGTCCGCGCCACAGCGTTTTCCCTCCGCCGAGTTCAAAGACCTCGGCCTTTTTCGGAGTCGATGACGCAAGCAGGTCGGAGACTGATACGCCAAGAGCCGCCGCCGTCTGGCACAGCAAGCTGATGCTGGGGTTGCCTGACGCTTTTTCCAGCCCAGCCAGACTGCCCTTGCTCACACCCGCGCGAGCGGCAAGCTGATCCAGAGAAAGCCCCTGACGCTTTCTGAACGACGCCACACGCCGTGCGATGCCGGCAATCGTCCGGCGCGAGTCCGTTTCGTTCATTTTATTGACCGTGGCGTTCATTATGCTATGCTATCACATGATGACTGCTGCATTTGAGGCCCGCATCGCGGACGAGATCTGGCGGCGGCACCCGGACTACCGCGCGCTCAGCGTCACGGCACGAGGATTTTCGGTTCAGACCGACGCGCACTTCGGACTGGACAGTCTCGCGCCGCCGAGTTGGATGGATGCTCACCTTGAAGCCTGGCGTACCGCATTTCGCGGGTTTGGCGCGAATCCGAGGAAGACCCCGCCTTCCGT
>Ga0335081_10017075_pt1 | contig 11760 bp, 8 predicted proteins | sample Lox_Sample_35_FD_206713 | JGI IMG/M metagenome (GOLD analysis project Ga0335081, IMG submission 206713) | Soil microbial communities from Loxahatchee National Wildlife Refuge, Florida, United States - Lox_Sample_3.5 | ecosystem: Environmental > Terrestrial > Soil > Wetlands | place: USA: Florida... | reverse complement strand
GCACCGTACCGGCCGTCCCGCTTGCTCGAGTGCACAGAACTCCCGGATCCGGCAGCCCACGCGCTCGCGTTTTTGACCCTCGTTATCCACCCAGATAACGGCGGGTACGCGTGCGGGCCCGCATGGCAACTTGACCACGCAGCGTGATCGGAGTCAGGCCCTGATTCGCAGGTGCGGCGAGGACACGGGTGCCCGGCGTCTTGCCCCGTGGCTTGGAGGCTAGGCTGGCGCCCTCCTAACGGGCGCTGATGGCGTACCGTCGATAATCTGGACATACGCCGGGTAGCCGCGGTGCATTGCTGCACCGGGACCCCCCTCAGGGCAAGCGTAGCCATGCGTAAACATACGGCCTGCAACTGGCCCGGCACACGGCTAGCGCTTTTACGGTACGTCCGTATGCGCGTACATTGAGGGCGGTGTACCGGGCAGGTCTGGGTCCCCGGCGGAGCGCACAACCCGTCCGTTTGCTGGTCGCGTTGCTCGCTGCAGGCACGATCATGCTCGCCGGGTGCAGCGGTCCGGGCGCAAGGCCGGCCACCGGTCCCCACGGCGGGAAGGGCACGGCGCCGGTGGTGCCGGCGGGCGGGACGGTGGCGGGAAAGGGTTACGCGTACTGGCTGGAACGTGTCCAGCTGATCGGCTTTGAAGGCCCGTTCACGCCGCCGTCGTGCGTAGTGGTGAGCGCCGGGGGACAGCGCGTGGCGTTGCTGTTTGCCCACCGGCCCGGCCACAGTCTCTCGATCAGGTGCAGCGAGCCGCCGGGCCGGGACCTGTTCGTGGCGCAGCTGTTCACCGTGTGCTCGACTCTGGAAGGTCTCCCTGGCTTCGGTATGACGCCCGCTGAGCTGGGTAAGTGCGCGCGCAGCGACTTCGCCAGCGGAACCAGGGCGCGTCCTACGGCGTGACGCTCGACGGGCACCCCACGCGCGCGGTTGCGGCGGCCACCGGCACCTACTACGTCCCGAAGGCGGTGAGCGGTGGGCTCTGCGGCCTGTCCTGCGTTCCGGTGCCCGGGGCATATGCGGCTGGCTACGGCGCCGGGGTGCTGCTGAGCGGACTAGCCAAGGGCACCCACATCATCCATCACACTGTTTCGGCACCGTTCAACGTGAGTGTCACCTACATCATTCACGTGAGCTGACCAGCACGACGTCAGGCGACACGACGCTGACACGTCCTCTCAATCACAGCACACACAGCGGCACCCGCGTGCGGAAGTTCCTGCGGCCCTTGGTCCGGCTCCGCCTCGACAGCACTGCGTAGGGTGATGTTCGTGGACATCGCCCCCGCCGACCAGGGGGCAGTCGAGGTGATGTGGGCGTCGTACGTCGCGGACAGCGGCTACGACGGATCGCTCGTGACGGGCCTTCGCGTTCGGCGACTCCGCGGAGTTGGCCGACGAGCTCGGCCTCTTGGTGCTGCACGGTCCCAAGAGGGCGACGGCGGACCTCGTGCAGGCGTTCGTGGCGCAGGACGAGCCGTTGCCCCGGGGGGCGACCGGTGTCTGGTGCTCGGTGGCGATGGCCGGCCGCTGGCGATCGTGCGCACGACGGACGTGCGAGTCGGCCCGCTCTGGTCGGTTGACGACCGCTTCGCGTGGGACGAAGGCGAGGGTGACCGGACGCGGGCCTGGTGGCTGGACGCGCACACGCGCTTCTCCAACCGTCAGTGCACGGCGATGGGCTTGACGTTCTCCGACGATATCGGTGTGGTTTTCGAGCGGTTCGAGCTGGTCTGGCCAACGATCAGAACCTGAACTGGGGTGCCCGCGAAGCTGATGTGTGCAGCGGAGGATCGAGGTTCACCTTCCAGGATCGGCCATCTCAACCGCACGGTCAGCGGCATGAGCGGGCAATGCCAGTACCCGACAGGCATATACATTCATGCGGCTGGATGCGCCCATCAGCCTGCCGAAGCTATGGTGTGCGGCATCCCTTGGAGGCGCTCATAGCCGCCTGCAAGCCAATTCCGTTTATATATGTGTGGCTCAGTGGAGTTTGCCGTGGGCATAATGGTGTTAGGCATCGCCGGTCAGCGCGGCGGCAGACGGCAACATGCTTTCCGCTGGGCAGCTGAGTCACCCGTCGGGCTTCGTGTCCAGGGCGACGCAGAGCGATGCCATGGGCGGGTCGGCCTAGTTTTGGGGGGGCCATGAATTCGTGGTTCGTGTGGATAGCGTTCGCGCTGGTAGCCATCGTGTTGGGTCTGATAGCTTACTTCTTCAGCCTTCGCGTGCTCCGGGTGGCAGCGGCTATTGTCGCCCTGGCCACCGCGGGTTACCTCACTTGGTATGGCTTGACCCATCCGGCGAAGCCGCCCGGCAGTCTTTCCGGCGCGTTCACCCGGGGCGCTGACGCACTAATCCGTGTTTTTTTCCACCTTCGGCCGGTGACACCGGGATCCCCCGGGCCTGGGTGGATCGGCTTGCTCGTCATTGCCGTCTTGCTGGTGATCGGCTACCGGGAACTTGAGGCTTTGTCGCAGCATTGCCATGCCCGCAGTCTGGACACGTCGGAGCTTACCCGCGTCCGGCAGACCGACCAGTCTGGCGACGGCAAGGGTGCTCCGGCAGACGTGCAGCGCGATGCCCAGCAGACGGACTCGTCCGGCGACAGCAAGGGTGCCCTGACAGACGTGCAGCGCCATGATCGGCTTGCCGCGGAGCTTAAGTTCTGGCTTCCTGCGGTGGACGTGCGCGCGCCGGCCATCTTGCCCGGTGGCAGCAGGTCCAGCGCACTGGCGTCCATTGCCGAGGCCAGTGGGGTCAACGGCAGCGGCCTGGCCGGGGCGATCATCCGTTTCTTCGGGATGCTGTGGCCGAGCCCGCGCCGGGTCCGGGTCCGGGTATGGGTGAAAGGCGCCGCGGTTCCGGCAAAGGTCGACGCCCCTACGGGGGTCGCGGTCTGCCTTGACGACCCGGTAACCGGGGAGAGCATCGGTACCAAGACCTTGGCCGCGAGCAGTCTCGACAATGCCGCCTGTGTGGCGGCTGGCTACGTCGCCCGGCGCATCTTCGCTGGAGACCCCACGGCACCGCCTTGGTGCATCGGCATGGCTGACGGCGGTGATCTGGCGGCCATGCTGCTCGCGCGGCATGAGCGCGTCTACCCAGAAAACGAGGATGAGGTCACGAATGCCCGGTACACCAAGATCGGGCTTCTGGAAGAGGTTGCGTGGAGCAGCCAGTGCGCTGGCGTGGCCCGGTACGAACTGGCGCATCTTTATGATCTCACTGACGATCATGTCAAAGCTCTCGCACTGCACGCGACTAACCGGGAACAGTACAAGCGCTTCTACCGCGGACGCTACCGGCTCGCTATGTCGCTTGAGATGGTCGCCAGTTCGGATCTGGGTGAGAAGGAACCAGACACGTTCAACGCTGTACTGAAAATCCTGGACCGGTGGGATGAGACACCGGCCTATAAAAGCGAAAAGCACCGCATCGAGGACGACAAGCCTGTACTGTCCGCCTCACCGATACCCTATTTGCTGGAGGCCGCACAGAAGGAACTGCGGGAGATCGGGCGATATCTGACGCTGAAAGATGTCATCTGGCAGTCGTTCTGGCACCGTAACGAGCGCGGGGTACTCAAGCCCTACTGGCTGCTACGGCATCGGCAGAGTTTTCACGACGGCGTATGCCTCGCCCAGCTGCTCGTGGCCGTGCGCCAGCAGACTTTGAACGAAAAGCAAGCCGACCCGCTGCCTCACGGCCTCGCCCGACTACTCCCGGCCGTGCGCAAGGCTCGGAAAGACCACCCGAAGGGCCCCGTCCAGCAGCTCGTGGCCGTGCGCCAGATTATGAAAGACGACCCGCTGCCTCGCCCCCAAAAGGTCCTGCGGATTGCGACCGCCATCGCGGATGACAGCTCCTGTATCGCGAAAGTCTTGGGCATCCGGTACAAGCCAGGCAGGCCGTGGAGACAGGGGCATCATCCGCGGATGGTCAAGCGGTTGCGCACCCGCCGCCGACCCCGGCAGTACAGCACCACGTCCTGGCCAGCCGCGTACAACCTGGCCTGTGTTTACGCCGCTATTTGCGCGCACCCCCAGCAGCTCGAGGCCTGCATGCGCAAAACCGGAGACGACCGGGCACAGAACGACGCTGAGCAGATCAAACGCCAATTGCAGTACCTCGTGGGGAAGGTGGTCACCAGCCTGGAGTTCGCTATCAATAATCGCGAATGCGAGATGGAGCGCCCGTCGGAATGGATAGACCACGATCCTGACTTTGACTGCCTGCGTTCCGGCGATCAGTTCTCCGAGTTCAGGAGATTCCTGGACGCCCAGAGGCAGCGAGACTATCCACTATCCGGACAGGATTTCTACGTTAAATGCGGCGAAGGCCCGCACCGGAACTGGGATGACGAGATCAAGTACGGCTACGTCTCGTCAGGCGGCAGCAAGAAGTACGCCAGCCCTCTCAATCAACTGTTCGTCGGCTGCCGGGTCTTCGTTTACATATCCGGCACCGGATACGTCGGCGTCGGCACCGTGACTGAGACAGCTCAGCCAGTGACCGAGTTCATGGTAGAGGTGAACGGAGAGCCCAAAACGCTGCTTGACGTCCCGCTGAAGGCTCCATCTCTGGCCGAGTACACCCAGCCTGATAACATGGAATACGCAGTGCGCGTCGACTGGATAAAAACACTGCCGCGAGAACAGGCAATCAAAGAAAAAGGCTTGTTGGCGAACCAGGACAGCGCATGTAAGCTCCTCAGCAGTTTCACGCTCGAAAGACTGACTGAAAGGTTCGGGCTCGAGTCCTGATACGGCAAAGCCCAACTCGCGGAGTTCGGTGCTGTCCACCCGGCTGCCAGTGCCCGACGTCCGCCCCGGACCGGCCGCCGCGTACTGCCCCCGGCCCGCCGTGCAGCTTTCACATAGCGCCCCAGCGCATCCCGCATTGCGGGCATGCCCGGCGTTCAGGTCGATCTCATACTCCGTGTCGTTCAGTCCCGAAGCGAACGGGCCCTTCAGCTTCACTGTCGAGGTCGTCGATGAATAGGGGTCTTTATCTTCTGGGCCACGGTTCTCCCTTTCATCACTGACCTCAACATCGGCTGTTGTCGGCTTCAAATTCACGAGGGCGCAACTACCTGGGAGTGTTGTGAGCGTTACAAGTCTGGCCTGAGGCCATCGCACCGGACAAAGGCGCGAGATAATATCAATCTCGGATTGACCATAACAGGAGGGAAGAAGTATGAAAGCTCATTCAGGGAGAATATCTGCATAAATACGCCGATCGTTATGAGCGATCCACAAGGCTATACAAAGCTAGTCGGTACTGCCGGGTACTCAGACGACAGCTTTAATAAACAAGGCGTTACTTTGCAGATAGAGACGACCGCGGATAATCCGCAGAGCGACCAGGCAGTCTGGAGTAGGATCGATTTGATTTCCTTGCAACCCAATCGGGGAGTTCCTTTCTCCGATAAACGGCCGTCTGGAACGCAAGGCATCAGACTTTCATCTGTCGCATATGCCTGCAGTACAGAAATTGTTTGGGGCGATCCAGCCGTGGAAATCTAATTATGGGCGGCCGTAGCGGCTTTCCCGACTGCCGAGGATCAGAAGGCACAGGATAAAAACTCACTCACATCGGCAGAAGAGGGCGGTCAGACGGCAGCACGAGCGCCAGAAGACCCGGCCTCCGTCACCGCCCGCGAGTAACGCCAGGTCACCGCAGCCATGGTCCCTGCCGGGCTGCGGCGGCTCCGCATATCGCCCGGTCACTCGGATCCAGCCGCCCGGGCGCGTCATGCTTGACACGACCCGGCCATCGCCGGATAGTGTGGCCGCATGAAATCCCTGGTTCAGGGATTTCTCACCGGGACGCGGGGTAAAGCCCGTGTTCTGGCACCGAGGAAGGTGATATCTCCCCGGTTTTCGCGGCACTTGAACACGCCGCGGGAGATTTCACCGCTCTGGGGATGGATCACTCACTTGAGTGTTCAAGTCCCCCCTTGAACACTTCACGGTGTCTTTGACCCGGCGCTGCGACGCTGCCAGTGGCTGAGAGGGTTGCCATGCACGGCCAGTTCAGTTACCAGGATTTTGACCTGTTGATCGAACCGGGCCCGCCGGGCAGCTACCGTGCCCGGGTGCTGCGCTCGCCAGCCGGGGAGAGCGCCGCGGTGCAGTTCATGCTGCCGTTCTCGCCGGTGGAGCTGGAAAACTTCGTGCTCAAGGTTGGCCGGGGCCGGCGGCGCGCTCGCGGGCCTGGCCGCCCCGAAAGCGCTCCACTGAAAGAATTCGGCGGCAAGCTATATGGAGCGGTATTCCAAGACGAGCTCCGGGATGCGCTGCACCGCAGCCTCGGCCAGACCCGGCCTCAGGGCTTGGGGCTGCGGCTGCGGCTGCGGCTAGCCGATACTCCGGAGCTAGCCGAGGTGCCGTGGGAGTTTCTATTTGATCCACGCCATAATCGTTTCCTGGCCCAATCGCGCTATACGCCTCTGGTGCGTTACCTGGACTTGCCGGATCCGCCCCGCCCGCTGAGCGTGGAGGGGCCGCTGCGACTACTGGTGATGGTCTCCAGCCCCAGCGGGTACGCCGAGCTGGATGTCGAGCACGAGTGGGATGTGCTCACTGGCGCGCTGGCCCAGCAACTTACGGCGGGCCGGGTAATAGCCGAGCGGCTCGTTGCCAACATGAACACATTGCGGCGGCGATTGCGCCGGGAAGAGTTCCATATCTTCCATTTCATCGGTCACGGTCGCTACCGCTCCGATTGGGGCGATGGCGTGCTGGTTATGGAGGACCGCAACGGGCAGCCCCAAGAGGTGACCGGCGAGGAACTCGGGAGCCTGCTCAGTGAATACGACCAGACGCGTCTGGCGGTGCTGAACGCCTGCGAGGGTGCCCGCAGCGATGCCAGCGACCCGTTCGCCGGGATGGCACAGAGCCTGATCCAGCAGGGCCTGCCCGCGGTGGTGGCAATGCAATTTGAAATCACAGACCGCGCAGCGATCATCTTTGCCCGCGAGTTTTACGGAGCGATAACCGACGGCTACCCACTGGAAGCTGCCCTGGCTGAGTCCCGGGGCGCGATCCGTGATGAGGGCATCGTCGCCGAATGGGGCACGCCAGTGCTGTACTCGCGTGCGCCCGACGGGCACCTGTTCGACCTGACCAGGCAGGACCTGATTTCGGAGGCCGAGCGCCAGGTCCCGGCGGAGGCCGAGCGCCGGGACCTCCAGAAAGTCACGGACGACAGTGCGCTCGCGGCTGCCGGACAGGGAATGGGCCGGTCACCCACCGCCTCTCCGCCGGTTAAGCCGCCCGCACTCGCACTCCGCTATGCGGTACGCTCCGACGTCGGCCTCATTCCCGTAGAGAACGAGGACTCGGCGTACGCGGGGCCGCGGCTGCTCGCGGTGGCCGACGGGACGGACGACCCCGTGACCGGCGCGGTAGCTAGCGCGCTGACCATCGCGTCCATTGCGGAACTCGACTCCGGGCAGCCTGGCGGAGACATGCTGACGGCGCTCTCCTCAGCGGTTACCACGGCTAACGCCCGGCTGCGGGAAATGATCACCTCCAACCCGGCCGTCGAGGACACGGGCACGACACTGACCGCTCTGCTGTGGTCCGACGGGCACGCGGCCGTCTGCCACATCGGCGACTCGCGCTGTTACCTGCTGCGGGAAGGCGAGCTCTACCAGATCACCCACGACCACACGCTGGTCCAGTCGCTGGTCGACGAGGGCCGGATCAGCGCCGACGACGTCTCCGCCCACCCGCAGCGCTCGCTGCTGCTGCGGGCCCTGGACGGCCGGTCGATCGCCGATCCCGATCTTTCTGTGCACGATGGCCTGCCCTGCGACCGTTATCTGCTGTGCTCGGACGGCCTGTCAGATGTGGTCAGCGACGAGACGCTGCGGGACACACTCTCCACCATCGAGGATCCCGAGGTCGCCACCCGCCAGCTGATCGAGCTCGCGATCCACGGCGGCGGCCCGGACAACATCACCTGCATCGTGGCGGACGTGGTGGACACGGCCACAACGCGGCTGCCGCCGATCACCACCCCGGTGCTGGCGGGAGCCGCCGCGAACGTCGGCGATCTCCCGATGGCCGCCGACCACACCGATATCCCCCGGCGTCCGCTGCACTTGATCATCCTGGCGGATTGCTCAGGAGGGATGAAGGGGGAAAAGATCAATGCGCTGAACTACGCAATTGTGAACGTGATGAACCATCTGGCGGCCTGGGAGCGTGATCAGGACCAGGCCCAGGTGCTCGTCCGGGCCATCGCGTTCGCCACCACGCCGTGGTGGCACATGCCCGACCCGCAGCCCGTCACGGAGCTTCGCTGGAAACTGCTCAAAGCAGTGCCCGGAGGACTGACCAACATGGGACCCGCGTTCGCCCTGGCCGCCGAGGCGCTCGCGCCCGGCCAGATTGAGCACCACGCGTTGCGGTCGGCCATGCTGCTGATCACCGACGGGCTGCCCACCGATCCACCTGGCGATTTCGAGGCCGGCCTGGCCTCCCTGATGGCCCAGCCGGCGGGCAAGGCCGCATTGCGGCTATCCATCGCGATCGGCCGCGACGCCCAATCCGAGGCGCTGGTCAGGTTCATTGGCGACCCGAGCGTGCCGGTGCTGGTGGCGGGCAGCACAGAAGATATCGTCGACCGCCTGGAAGCCGCGTCGCGGGCCGTGCGCGAGCAGGTCCCCGGGGCCCGGACATCACGACATCCTGACCGCCCGCGCTAGAAACCGGGCTCACCAAGCCACTGGCCACATGCCCATGACGCCGGCCGCGCGGACGGCCGCGGGGGCGTAAGTTACCAGGGGAGGTGCAGGTTGACGGGCGGATTGTGGCTGCGGTTCCTGTCCGGGCCGGACATAGGCTCCCTGGGCCTGTCCAACGCCGAGATCGTCGCGGCCGTAGAGGACGCGGTGCGCGCTCACGGTGACGGGCGCGTGGTCGTCGAGCCGAGGGTGCATCTCGTCCCGGACAACGACGGCTCCGGTCATTTCAATGTGCTCCGCGGCCACCTGTCCGACCCCGGGGTGAGCGGCGTCAAGGTGGTCAGCGGCTTCGTGGCCAACTACGCCGTCGGCCTGCCCAGCGAGCTCGGGCTGCTGACGCTCTACGACCCGGCGACGGGCGCGCCTGTGGCGATCATGGACGCCACCTTGATAACCGCCTGCCGGACCGGTGCCATGACCTCCGTGGGCGCCCGCTACCTGGCCCGGCCGGACTCCCGGGTGCTCGCTCATGTCGGGGCGCGCGGCACCGCGTTCTGGAACGTCGTGCTGCTCGATGAGCTTTTCGGCCTGGAGGAGATACGGGTCACCAGCCGGCGGCCCGAGTCCCGCGAGGCGTTCGCCCGGCGGCTCGCCGCGGTCACCGATACCCCGATCCGGGTGACCTGGCCCGGACGGCGAGGCTTAGCCCGCGTCGGCCCGGCCGACGGCGACCCGGCCGAGTTCGGCGATGGTCGACGCGGACAGCACGTGCACCGTCCTGGCCGCGGGCGAGATCTTCAGGGCGTGGCGCGGCAGCCGGACACGCAGCGCGCCGGGGCTGGACGCGAACGTCACGGGCGGATCCATCGTCAGGGCCTCGCCGTCGACGCCGATCTGCACCCGGCTGGCGGAGTTGATCTCGAATCGCGGCGCGTTCCACTGGAGCCACCCGGCGAACCGGCTGACCTGGCCCGCCGCCTTGAGGGCCGCGAACCTCCCGGCGTCAGCCGCGTCGGCGATCATGACCGCCACGATCCCGAGCATCCCGCCGTCGATCCGCGGGCGGGTGCCCCGGCCGCCCAAGTGCTCGAGCTGATACGGGTTGTTCGACACGAGGATCAGGTGCGCTGTCTGGCGCGCCTCGCCGTCCGGCCCGGTATAGCTCAGGTCGAGCTGGGGCGCGTCGGGGCCGAGCAGGTCGGGCAGGATCGAGGCGGCCGTCTTCAGCTTCGCGTTCCGGTACTCGGGCGACTGGACGATCTCGGCGTAGAGCCCGAGCGAGGCGTTGTTCACGAACGTCCGCCCGTTGACCGTGGCCAGGTCGATCCGCCGCTCGACTCCGTCCGTGAACGCGTCGAGCGCGCCCACCACGTCGTTGCGGTCAAGGCCGAGGTCGAGCGCGAAATGATTCCTGGTGCCCGCCGGCACGCATACGTACGGGACGTCGCGCCGGGCGGCGACCGACGCCACCAGGGCCTGGGAACCGTCGCCGCCCGCCATGCCGATCGCGTCGGCACCTCGCGCCACGGCGTCCTCGGCCAGCTGGAGCAGGTCCAGGCCGGGCCGCAGGACGACAGCCTCGATAGCCCGCTTCTGGCATTCCTCGGCGAGCCTGAACCGTTCCGCCTTACCGCCCCCGGACTTCGGATTCATGATCAGAACGGGATGGGCGGGACGTTCGGCGCGGACTAGGTACGCCGAGCGGGCCATCAGCTGCCGACGCGTCCGCCGCAGGGCGTACCGCGCGGCCGGCACCGACACCGCACCCAGGGCCACGATGACCACCGCCCGCCAGACGGTGATGCCGGTGAAGGCCAGGCCGGTACCGAACGCCGCCGCCGCTATCAGGACCACGGCCGCGGCGACCATCCGCACCACACCCCGCCGCGACACCACGTACCAGCCGCTCGTGGCGCAGATCAGCAGGGTGACCAGGGCCAGGATGACGGCGGCCACATGCACCACGATGCCGATGAGCAAGAAGACCGCCGCGACAAGCAGCGCGGTCAGGGCGGCCATGGCGGCCACCCGCCGGGCGAGGTCCGGCTGCTGCGGGACGCCCGTCACCGCGTCCGTTCCGGCATTTGATCTCCCAACTGGCAGACCGTACCGTGTCCGCATCCGGCCTGGGTGTTAGCATACGCCGATGACAGGTCAGGGTCCCGCGGCCGAAATCCTCGAGGAGCTGCGCCGGCTCTGCGGAGGAGATGGCTCATGACCGGCGAGACGATCTGCGACCTGCTCACCCCCCTCATCGGCAAGGCCGGGACGGTGTTCCTGGTGGTGAGCAGGATCGGCCCGATCGGGTTCGCCACGCACGAGAACCGCAAACTCACCGCCGTGGAGATCCGCCCGGACGGCCTGGTCCGGATAGAACGCGAGGCCGGCTGGACCGTGATCGACCCGGCTGAGATCGTGGCCGTGGCCTGGAACGGCGATCCGGAGCAGTCGGCAGGCCAGTTCCTGTAACCGGGCGCCCTGCCCCGGCGCTGCACGCCTCCCTTCAGTACGCCGTGCCGCGTTGCGCCGTGACGAGGACCGCGATTGTGCTTGCGCGAATCGGTCGCCCGAGTCGTTCATACATAGCCGCGTTCTCATGCTCAAGAGCTTGACGCTGGACCGGTGAGAGCCGGGCGTAAAACGACATCGTGCGAATGATCGCGTTGATCTCGTCAGCGGTTTGCTCGATGAGTCTTGGTACAACCGCTACCTGAACATCACTGAACAGGCGGCTGGCGTAGTCTTGCGCCACGTCGTGGCAGCCGAGCCAGGCCCACACCTCTGAGACGTTGTCACGGCGCTGTTCCACCCCTGCGAGCGTGGCGTCGAGATCCCTATAGGCCGGCCAGCTAGCGGCAATATCTGGTGCGATCTTTCTCACGGCAGCTAGCATTGCTTCTTGATCATGCTTGCTGCGTTGCTCCTCCAGCCCGAAGTATTGCATGAGCGCGAGTGTTCCGCCGGGAACGAGCACGCCGGCGATTTTGAGCCAGCGTAAATAATCGGTGAACCCGTGGGCTGCCGCGTTGCGTATCGCGGGCATGGCGACAATACCCTC
>Ga0335081_10017074_pt1 | contig 11761 bp, 14 predicted proteins | sample Lox_Sample_35_FD_206713 | JGI IMG/M metagenome (GOLD analysis project Ga0335081, IMG submission 206713) | Soil microbial communities from Loxahatchee National Wildlife Refuge, Florida, United States - Lox_Sample_3.5 | ecosystem: Environmental > Terrestrial > Soil > Wetlands | place: USA... | reverse complement strand
ATTGGCAACTTCTCGCTTTATGAGAAACATATTAATCAAAATCCATAGTAGATATAGAGTATTTATTTGTCTTTACCAGGCATTGTTCCATTGGTTGTATTTTGTCAACATTATTCTGTCGTTTGATGAATCTCTCGGTTCGATTATACACAATGTTGCTACTTTGATGCCGACGACCAGTAATGTCTACTAGTCGAGTCGGATCCCAGCTTTAAGGTCTGCCTCTATTACATTTAGGGGTAGTTGAAGAACCTTAAGTTGCCTCACGTTTTGGTCCAGGGAATGAGCGCACTTCGGAAGATGGCTCCGGGATTGGTCATCCCCGAACTCAATACTGGCCCCACTGCCAAACGATCGCGGAACTCAAGAAAGGAAAAAAACAAAAAAAGGATTCATTTCAAGATCGACGACCTTTCTGATTGCACAGATTTGATTGATTGGGATTCGACCAGTTATTTGCCAACCTCACCCTGAGTGAAGCATATTATGAACTGTTCAATTAATTCTGCGGTCCTGCCAGAAGGATAGATGACTCTTGAGGCTTGATACGTTCCCAATCATACCATGGGTCAATCCACTGGGGTACTATCCTTCAAGGTATACTTACGTACAACAAACCGAAAACCAAAATAAAAGAAAAAGAAAAGAAAAGAAAAATTAAATAAAGAAGATACACATGATAATAGCACGCGAGACGAGAAAAATCGACACATAACAACCACCACCCCGAACATCTCCATCCTCTATTGTACGCCCCACCCTTCAATGTCCCCAGAATGCCCCCTCGCCTCCCGCGTCTTTCCGTTTCTAGATCCCTAAGTCATAACGTCGACATGTTCCCCCACATCACCGTACGTAATAATAATTCCCGTCGGCAGCCAAGTATACGGGAGGGGTCGGGTTCGTTACTCTACGCGTGGTGACGGGAGTGGTGCGTTGAAGGGCGTCCGGCTGATATCTGCTGTAATCAAGAGAGGGCGGCGCCGGGTACGATGGTGTTCCGCTTTGTGTAACGCCAGGCGCGAGTCCAGGAGATTGTTGTGAGTACGATGGTATTCCGCTTTGTTGGACGCCAGGCACGATCCCAGGCGATTGCTGTTGCCCTTGACTGCGGGGAACTTGTTGCTGAACCATGCCACCGGGATAACCCGAACCTTGGCTCATTTGTTCTATCAATTAGAAGGGTTCCAGGAAGAGGGGTCTCACGAACAGCAGGAGCAGAATAACGTGGTGCGGGTCCAAGGGAAGGACCAAGAGGAGAAGCCGATGGTTGGTATGCATAATAGACTGGCTCCTGGCCGTCAGGGTTATATTGAGTCGTCGTAGCCATCGAGATTCTTCGTAACTTAGCACTTGTTGTTTCGTTTCGGTTGTCCACTCGTGGTCGAATCAAGGCCTTTTTATACCGAATACCGCCGAGCCTCGCACTTCGCTATTGTGATGCTACACCCAAATTATGGCGAAGAATTATTACGTAAAATGGAGGCTCAGCCACCATCTAAGGAGCTTCGGACCACCCGATTTCCTATTTGTCCCAGTCCTTCAAAGCTTTTTACCCGTTGGGAACATTGTTCGTCTCATTGATATAAATAAATATTTTCTGCTTTCCTTCACCCCTCGTTTCCGAATTTAACCTTTCGCAACCACGACCTTCATACTGCATCATTTAAAGTTATGGCCACCCGTTCCGGGAGACAAAAATAAATTAGAAATCGGTGAACAAAGGAACGGATCGGTATCATTTGAGCAACAACACCTCTGTAGCTATTCTTTGTTTGTCACGCCTTGAAACGATTGTTGCGATCGCATTTTCAACGCGAATTTCGCTCTTCCCTCTGCTTAGCGGATAATCATGGCTGTGTTACGCTAAACCTCACGATATGGAGGTTTTTGTTAGTATAATGGCGCACGAGGCCGCACACAGAAATATGATGGTTGAGTCATCGCTCCGGTCCAAATGCTGGCGGAAGAATTTGCGCACCACTTGGAATAATTTTGCGCCGTTTAGGGTGGTCATTCTCTTAGTAAAGATAATTATACATTAATTATATTTTATATCCCAATTCCCAAAAGCACAATTTGCCGATCTTCGACCTGGCAAAAAAGCTTGCTACAAATTTTATCCATCCCTAAAAATAAAATAACCACCATTTGTAGGTGGATGGCCTATCTGAGTGTAATGGGAGAAACGCAGGTTCAATGATCGTAGGGCTGAGTTGGAGATTACGGACGATATGGAGGGTATCCCGCTGGCGGAGGAAGAGAAGGAGGAGGTGGTGGTGGTGGTGGTGGTGGCGGTGGTGGTGGAGGAGGAGGAGGGGGAGGAGGGGGAGGAGGAGGATAAATTGGGGCCTGCTGAACATAATATGGATATGTGGGATAAGGGAAATTTGAGGCGGCTATTTGTGAGACGGTTGCTAGACGGGGTGAGAATATACGTGGTGAGTATTGGACTGGCGTTACAAGAGCGGCAGTCTGAGGATATTGAGGACAGTAATAAGGATTCATTGGACCTTTTATGAGAGTACTAGGTCAAGAAGAACGAGTTGCTGGAAGAGGGGAGCGCTGTCGCGAACGGCCAAGGCGTTGTCTGTTCAATTGTTGGTCGGCAGAGTGGTTTTTATACGAAAATCCGTGCTCGGCATAGTCTCGAGGCTCGCGAATTGAGTCCAAAATGGATTTGCACGGCCACACGCATTTCCTCTGCCGCCCTTTGATTCTAGACGCAATTGTGCGCTGTGGCGCATACTGACGTCATGCAATAATCGTCACGAGGTTCCGAGACGCGCACTGGTTGTGCGCTCGGCGGCATTACGTAGGAAAACATTTTGCCGCATTCGATGACATTTTGGTTCTCGAGCAAACTGTTCAAGGTGGCAAGCTTGTAAAAATGTGTCTTTACGTCACAAGACGCCCGAAAAAGGAACTATAGATCCTTCGAATCTGCGGACGGGGCTTCTACCACGTGGTTACATTTGCAGTTCGCCACTTCGGAACATAACGGAAAGGCCTCGCAAGGCCAGGAAAGACGAAAAAAAAGAAAGAGTAGAGAAAGAGGCGAAGCGCATAAAATCTCTCTATCGCATCGCTCTTTGGGAAGGTCGCCCTTTTAGCAATTTTGTTCACCGGGGCTGTGCTGATGATGCCCGAGGGTGCACGGCGCGTTATAATCGAGCCCATCGGATTCATGATGTGCGAACCTTGCCTCAAAATCGACGCCATTTTTTGGCGGTTTCGGAAGAGCGATATGCCCAAAGAATCCCGGATGGATCGTTCATTCGAACAATAGGTTCAAACAATGAGAAAAATCGCTATTTCGTCCGAAAATACTGTTTCATGAAGGCGGGGCGGAAGCTAATGAGTCACATACTGCGGGATTCGATTGTAGAACCCACAAGTGGTAATTGACTGGAGACAAGCCTTTTAAGCAGCCACCTTCGAAGCGGGCTCTGTCTGAATTTTAAACAAAGGATAGTCTGACTATTTCTCTGTAGACCATCTAATATACTCAGCCTCAGTGATTCAGATGTTTACTACTACATATTTTTATAAATATCTAAATTTCAGATTTTTAACTTTTGATCTAAGATGTCTAGTTATTTAGCAACTTTTTATCTAAACTTTAGACTATTTACAATTCAGAGTATAAGTCTGTTGGGCATTCATAATGCAGCATATTGAATGAGTTGTGTTGGACGGTTTTGCTAATTTGAAGTTATATAGGCATATATAAGGGATAATTAATCACAAATCCAATAATAATTAATATTTTTATTATATTGTAATGTATATATTGTCAGTATAACTATAATTTATAATATTTATATGTTATAATATCAAGTTAAGTGTCAAATCAATCAAGTCCCATGCAAAGATGGCTACAAGGTAAATATACTTGCCACTTACATTGTGACTTATCTTATAGTAAGTAAGGTAGAGTGGAAACCGAAGATACAAATTGTAAAGCAACCAAGTGTCCATCGTCCAGCACTCATATACGAGTAAAGTAGATATTTGGCATCAGTCAGTGAGATGAGTAATGACAGAGCGTTGTCTTCCCTTGCTTTGTCTTACTTTGTCCACCTTATATGTTATAATGTTATATGCCACTAAGCAACTTAATATAATATAATATACAAATATTATATCTATAGTATGATTAATGCTTTTTGTATATATGAAGGGGGGGGTCAGGATGATGGAAATTAGATGGATGAGCAGCGACGTGAATCGTCCGGATGGAGTTGATGAAAGAAGAAGAAGAAGAAGAAGAAGATGGTAAAGAACGAGTTGATTAGAGTTGATTGCTAAGGATCAGATGATGGTGGCGGCGTGCCAAGTAAAACTAGTCTAAATCGAAATATTTAGGTCATGGTGCAGCGAGCCCTGAGCCTTGCGAGCCCCGAGTCCCTTAGCCCGTGACAGTATGTTATATCAATTACTACATTAATATAGCTATATTACCAATAGCTACTATTAGATACTGCATTGCCATAATTGGTCAATATTATATAACTGTAATGTATAAAATGCAATTTGATCATAAAATCTGAGCGATTAATATGTTATGATGAAGCAAACTCGCTTCACTTTGCCTCATATTTAACTTGATTGATATTTAAAATTAATTTGATTGATAATGTAACTTTGATGATCTGAAATCTGAGTTACATTATAAGAATTGTAAGGCAACTTGATCTAAAATCTGAAAAAGTCAGTCGGTCTCTGGTCGACTCTCCAGTTTGACTCAATCGATAGATATTATTATATCTAACTATAATTTCTTCAAATTTGCAAGTATTTATCTTCCATGTTTTTGTTATCATGACTTGAACAAAAGCTTTTGTGGCAATTATAACACCGTGAGATAACTTAGATTTTTCTCTGTAAAGTGCTTTATATAGAGTTTTGTTTTTGAGTATCTAGATAGAATTATGATTATAGATAGAAGTAATAATATATGTCAGATTAGTCTACAGTTCTCTATATCCTTAAAGATCTCATAAATTGGTTTACAAATTGTTCTGTTTGCTAGTTCTATAATACCATTTTGTTTCAATCTGTAGTAAGCAGTTTTCTCATAATGGATCTCTGTCTCTCAGCATAAACTTGCCATTTGCTTCTGATATTTATTGTTGGCTTGATTTGACATCTTAGCTATCTTATTTCTATATATTGCAGAATTCAAGGAAGTATTCTTAGACTTCTTTTTTTTTGTTTTAGATCTCAATGTAAATAAATATATCATTTCTATTGCTTTATTGATAAAGGTAAAGAAATACCTTGATTTTTCAAGTATGGTGAGATTGATCCAACTGTAGATGTCACGGTGAACTTGATTGCCAGGTTCTCTTCATCTCTTCATGGGTGGCTCACTGAGATTGGGAGTGTGGGAGCCAGAAATACATGCCTTGCTGCCATATCCCTCTTTGGGGAGTGTTTCCAGATCGGTCACCATGCCCATGATGAGTTTTTTTTTTGTTTTTTTATTTTTGGCTTCTGTAGGTTCCACTGTCCCAGATGAATGAAACGACGATGCCAAATATCATATGAAAGGGGCTTTAATTAAACTCGTTCAGCTGCCTTGCGTCCGACCGTTTTGAGTGCCTGTTCTTCAACCGTCTTGAGGTGCCAAAGCTTGTAACAGATGCATACAAAAATTGGTCACACAAAATAATGCGGCATGGGCAACAAGCGCAGTATTCGATCTCCCCGGAGAAACACCCAAAGGCAAGAAGACAAGGGGTGCGGGTTCACTCAGGTCCGGCTCAAAATCTCTGCTGCAACCGAATCTGAACCTCGCCGACATGGCTCTTAAACTATTTTCTGAAGGGTTGGCTTTGCCTTGTCAACATCATCAGGCCAACCCCGCAGTGAATGGACCCAAGCCCACTCTTCTGCTTCCTTCGCTCAACCCTTTCCCCATGACGACATGGCAGACTGCACCATTCCACGCCACGCTATTGATTACGCTTGCTTCGATTATATCTCGATCTTCAACATGAAATCAATTAATTTGTCAAAGAAGAATTTCAAGATCAAGATTTTGAATTCGTACTCCTAAACCATTCCATTAATATTGGAATTTTGCCTTCGCCTTCTTTAAAGGCCCTTCATCCCCCCCAGAAACAGGAACATTCCTCACCAAATTCTCAGGCGAAAATTCCATCCCAGCCCTTCTCTCCTCCACCCACCGGGCCTGCTCCTCCAACTTCTCCACCAGTGCCTGTAAAGCATGTCTCGTCTTCCCACTCGTCTCCCCACCATGTTTCTTCAACCACTTTTTCACAATCGTCACCGGCGGCAATACCAGCTCGGGGAACGCGGGGTTTAAAGCGTACAAGTCGAAGAATTGATATAAAAGTGAGACGACCTGGGCAGAGATTTGGTCGCGGTAGACGCGCGCGGAGGGTCCCGAAAGGTAGGTGTTCGGCACGCGTAATGATACTTGGAATTCGATGGGTTTGAGTACCGTTTGTGACGATTTTTTCGAGGATGATGGGGTTTTCATAATTGCGGAATCGAGGGTGTCTAAAAGTGTCGGTGCCAGCGGGATGTACGTCTCCGTCTGTCGTGCAATTCGCAACAATCCCTCCACAACATAAAACCTTAACGCAAAAAACTGGGCTGATGGGTTCAACTTGACCGCCCCAAGAGCAATCTGAATAACGGGGTATACAAGAGGGTACAACGCCGCCGTTTTATCCGCGCCGACATGTTGGCTCAACATTCGCGAAAAAAAGTCGAGGGAATGGATGTACTGCCAACAGTACACGATTCGTTGGGTTTCGGCGGACTTGGTGGTGATGGCGTTGCGGAGGTTAATCGCGAGTTGGCGGATAAAGGTGAAGGCCGTGGGGTAGGCGATTTGTTGGTCTATTCCGTAAAGTTCTGATAGTGTGTTTTTGAGGAAGTTAACGTGCGGGAGAGTTCGGGTGCTTGTTATTCGACTGTTCTTGACGAATCCGGCGTATGCAGACTTCACTGTCAGTACAAATTATAGATCTCTGTGCGGAGGGAAGTGTTACCTTGAGGATATTCTCTTTAAGGGCGCGGTCGCCAATAAGCATGACATGTCGAACCCAAAGGAACGCGGCGATTTTAACCGTATCTTGTTCCTCCTCTCGCTGTTTACTTTCTTCTTCCTCCTCATCTCCAGTGCGTACAGTCCTAGACCAGATATCGAGAATCGCAGCAATGAGTTGTTTCATCAATTTCCGGAATCCGGTAATGTATCGAACCAACTTTTCAGTCTGTTTGAGGACGAGAAGCGTCGTTGGTGGGGAGGATAAGTTGGGCAGGAGAATCAAGGTCGAATGGAACAAGGACTTGAGGAGTGGGACGATTTGTCGTGCTTTATCGTTTTGGATGGAGAGGTGGACCTCGCCTTTTCTCTCGTGGATGGGAACGTGATATTTTAACACTTCGGGGGTTTGTTGATACGCAATTAGAAGTAATCTGTCGAATGCTAAATATCAGAGAGAAGATAGTGGTTAGGATGTACCGGCTGGGTCTGCCAGAATATACTTTGCATTGCCCGTTTGTTTTTCCTCGCCAGTGACGTTTGACGCAGCATGTTTAACAGCAATCAAAACTTTACGCATCGTCCCCAAACTCTTTTCTTCCTGCAACAACCCCTCCCATCTTTCCAACACCTCCACCGTCAATCCGCCCTCCACAACCTCCTCCTCCTCCTCCTCCTCCTCCTCCTCCTCCTCTTCAACCCCCAACTCATCCGGATCAAATTCCAACAGCTCCCGATCATTGGCCTTCAAAAACTCATAGAATGAAGGATCCTTCTCCCTCAAACCCTCAAGACCTTCCATATGCGTCTTCTCCATCTCATCAATCGCCGTCTTTTCCTCCCCCCCGGTTTCAAGAAACTCATCCATGCTCATCCCACCAAACAAGCTCCCCTTGCCCTCACGAATAGACTTCTCTTCCGGGAGCACGACTGCGTTCGCAGCGGGCTTGCGAGCGTCATTGCGGGCTTTATTTTTGTTGTATTTGGCATGGTTTCGTTTTTGGATTTTGGGGGCTTCGGTTTGTTGTGTTGGGTGTTTTTTGAGGAACTTTTTCGTTTGTTTGTTCGTTTTTCCGGGCATGGTTCTTTGGAGAAAAAAAAGTGCGTGGATCGGCGGTCATCCAAAATTATTCGCCGCCGTTTACTTTCTTTTTTTCTTTTCTTGAAAAAATTATCAACTATTCTTTAAGAACCTTAAATGATATCTACCTTTTGAGATGTCACAAATTCGCAAATGTTTAGGGAAGAAAAAAAAAAAGGAAAAAGAATATTCCGACAAAAGCGTGCGGCAAATTTCAGGGATCATGCCCCAAGAGGAGGTTTGCCGACCATGGGTAGTTAACCATAATTCAAATATCGGAGTAGATCCAGGGCCAAAACAAAGAGAGAAGAAGAAACAAAGGACACGACCGAGTCCAGATAAAAACTTGAGTAAAGCAGTCCAGCAATTCCTCGATGAGCGCCACTGGCATTCCAACAAGTTGCTCAAAATCCTGCGAAAACAATAATCTTCGCATCCCATGACAATACTATCACCATCATCTACATTGTCTACACATAAATGGCAAGTCCTCTCTGCACTCTCTACGGACGATCGACTTATACTCTTCACCGAAATAGCCAGGGGTTTTGAAGTCACTCATCTTAGAATGTTGACAAGTAAGTTAATTCTCGAACGATGCATGGTATCCTATCTCACCCCAGCAGCAAAGCGTTAACACATCCATCATTTTCTGAATGTCAGATAAAGCCATGATACCAGAGTACCAGGATTATTTGTGATTTGTGCGTACTTTCCCCAGACAACCTTTCCTCCAGGAGTAACGAGACCCAATGAACTCACATCGACTTCAATAATTGTCTACAATTAATGTTCGTCTTGGCAGCAGAACAGAATACCCCCCGAGTCAGGACTCCAAGCTGTGTATACATCGGACTATTAGGATTCTTCTTGACTCCAATAATAGGGCACTGAACTGTCACTGCCAACTCCCGATGGGTAACATTCGCTTTCTTCATCCTCAAACCCATGGGCCGAATAAATCGTTCCATCTACAATGAGCATTTTGCCCCAGAATTAAAAACCAAAAAGAACAAAAAGAAAGAGACAACAAAGAGGACTGTGTACCTTGACAGGTCGTCGTGTGAACCCCTCCCCCACAAAAGTAGGCTTCGTAATAACCCTCTTCCAACTCTTCCCCTTACTCTTCCCAGTCTTCAAAACCTTAAATACCTCCTCCTCCGCCATCCCCCTAACTTTCGGCAAAGGCACGCTAAACCTTGCAGCAGCCTCTTTCCGCTTTTGCTTGACCATACTCGACAACTGCTTTGCCGATTTCTCCTCCGCTCGGTCCAAAAGATACGTTGGCACTGCCCCATCTGGTGCTGTGGTGGGTTCCGTGGTTTTAATGTTGCGTTGTTCATGTTGTTTTATTTGTTTTTTCATTTGGATTTTGGCGAGGGCCCTCTTGCGGTTGTGCAGTTTGGCTTTTAGGCCGGTGAGGGTTTGGGCGACTTTGCTTGCTCGGTGGGCTTCACGGGCTTCTTTTTTGCGTCTGCTTGGTTAGAGACGGACTGGAGGATTGGAGGGAGGACTTTCGTTCATGGTAGTCGAGCCGTCGACCATGACGTTTAACCGCTTCTGGAAGCAGTCAGAAGCAGTCAGAACAGAAGGTTACCTTCGATGTACTCGTTCTGGGGCATGGTGGCCTCGCCGTCAAGTTGTGAAAGTTTTGATCCTCATCAGGCAGAGAAATTTACTATGCCTGCGCCGACTTGTGCGTCAAGCCAACCGGCTTTGTGGGGATTTGGAAAATGTTCCTGGCCTGCAACGCATCACGACTAGTAGTTCGTGGGAAAAGATGAATTTTTGGTTCAACGCGCGGAACATTGACCATAACTATTCGCTACAGCAAAAGAGCCTCTAAATCATCTGTCTCAACAACTTGTTGATGGCCTCCTCCCGATCACCCGTATCACCCCCCTCGATAAAATGCTTAAACTTTCTCTGCCTCCAACCCCCCGTAGGATTACTCAACTTGAAAGGCCACAAAAAGTTGTTGGCTTGCTTGAAATTCGGGCCGACTGTGAAAATCTCATGAATCAAATCCTCCATACTCTCAATGCCGTATTTCCCGAGGGAATCCGCAATAAGGGCATTGTCGGTGAGCGGGATTCGGGACCCGTTAATTTTACCGTAGCCACGTTTGTAGATGAGATGGCGGATGGATTTAAGGTTAGGCTCGCCATAGGCGACATAGGGCTGGACGATTTGGAGCATTTCTTGGGTTGCTTTGGTGAGTTTGATGAAGACACCGTTGTTGATTTGGAGGAGGCGAAGAAGTTGCAAGACTTTACGGGGCTTCGGAGCGATCTTGTTGATACTGGAACGAAAAGGTTAGTGTTACTGCATAGCATTTGGTATTGTGCGATACCCCTTGATGCGGATGACAAAGACGAGTTTGGGTTGAGCGGGAACATAAAAATTGCCTTCCTTTCTCGCGAGACGTTTCAAGCGGATCTGTTCACGTTCGGCGTCCTGATACTCCTTGACATAGGACTCGGCGCGCTTGAAAATGACCTCACGCTTAGCCTTGGAAGCCTAGACAAGCCTGATTAGCCTCTCAAGCCCTGCCGAGTAGAACAGATAGAATGAAGAGGAAAACGCAGCATCAATCAGTCCCGAAAGATGGTATTTGATAGACTTCACCGTCCAAAGACTCGTCTACTTTATGCGACAAGGGCCGCTATCATCAATATGGATGGGGTTGCTTGTTCTCTTGCATTCATTCGCATACCTTCTTCTTCTCAACACGGGCTGCATCTCGTTCTGCCTGGGTTTTCTCCTGGGTCTTGCGTTTCTTGAGGAGAGACTCGGGGATAAGGACTTGGTCCTTGGTGGGGACAGTCCTATTCCCATTAGCATGCACGGGCAATTGGACGGCGGACATACGTGCCAACTGTTTTCGTCGACATGGGGGAACAATGCCTGTCCGCGAAGGCTCCTTCGGTGGTTATATCCAACCTGATGATTTCCGTCGGGATTAAGATTCAAAGAGCAGTCACACGCCCGAACCCTCAACCCTCAAAAGTTCGTTCTGCCTTATCTGAGATAAATTTCTCGTGCAAGCCAATTAACGTATTCCGGTCTGAACTCTATTTTGATAAGAAATCTCCTCAAATTAAATAGCGTATCCCTGTTAAACTGCAAAAACCGACCGCAGGCCAAGATGCTCCCTAATCTCCACCCTCCCACTCGCAAGCAATTCCCTCGCCGCCAAAATACCCTCATTCCCAATCCCCTCCGCAACAACCTGCTGGAAACGAAACTTTCTTAATTCGTCGGCGGGGTTCCCCGAACCATGCCAATCCAAAAACGTCACTCGTCCCGAAGACTGACCGACGCCCAGTGTATCCCTATCCGCATTGAAATCCATACTACTCACCCCTGAATCGAATTCCGCCACATTGCGCACGAGCGGACTGCCTAGCCTCGTATCCCAGAGTTTCAACATCCCGTCTGAGCCGCCGGTTAAAAGGTAATTGGATTGAGGGAGCCATTCAGCTACTGAGACGCCGGTGTCCCAATCTTCTAATTGGGCATCGAGGGGAGCGACCATTTTCGTTGGGCCGTGGGAGAGGATATGGAGAGGTTCGAAACCCTGACCGACCATGCGTAAATCCCAGATAAATGTTTTCCCGTCTGTCCCGCTGGAGGTGACTTGAAGGCCGCACGGC
>Ga0335081_10017073_pt1 | contig 11761 bp, 9 predicted proteins | sample Lox_Sample_35_FD_206713 | JGI IMG/M metagenome (GOLD analysis project Ga0335081, IMG submission 206713) | Soil microbial communities from Loxahatchee National Wildlife Refuge, Florida, United States - Lox_Sample_3.5 | ecosystem: Environmental > Terrestrial > Soil > Wetlands | place: USA: Florida... | reverse complement strand
GCGCTGCCGATCGACGCGTCGAGCGGCTTCTTCAACAGGCTCGAGCGCAACGCCTCGCCGCGCGGCGAGGGCGGCGGCGGCACCGGCGCGGCCGGCATGGCAGGGGCGGCGGGCGCCGCCGGCTGCAGCGCCGGCGCATCGAGCGGCGAGCCGTAGTCCGGCACGCCCTCGTCCTCGTTCATGCGGTGGCTCATGCTGGCGCTGCGCCAGCGCTCGATCACCGAGGTGAGCAGATCCTTATTGATGGTGTTGCCCGCGTCGGAGCGCGTGTTGCCGGCGGCCTCGCTGTTCGGCCGTAGCGCCACCGGCAACTCCTGGAAGCGCATGCGCGTCGGCAGCGCGACGCCCGAGCCAAAGGTGAACACTTCGCGCGTGCCGAGCGAGGGGATGAACGACAACAGGTTGGCCGCGGCATCCGACACCGCCGAGCGGATCAGGTCCTGGTCGCGGTCGTTGGCAAGCCGCATGACGAAGAAGGTCGAGCATTGCGAGATGATGGTCGGATCGATCTCGGCCGGGCGCTGCGTCACCAGGCCGAGGAACACGCCGTACTTGCGGCCTTCCTTGGCGATGCGCGAGAGCGCGCGGCGGGTCGGGCCGAAGCCGACCTTCTTGTCGGCCGGCGCGTAGCGGTGCGCCTCTTCGCAGACGAACAGCAGCGGCGCCACGCCGTCGCTCCACAGGCCGAAGTCGAAGGCCATGCGGCACAGAACCGACACGACCGAATCCACCACCTCGGCCGGGAAGCCGGCGAGCTGCATGATGGTCATTGGCTTGTTTTGCGTCGGCAGCCGGAACAGGTTGCCGAGAATTTCCGCCATGGTGTCGCCGCCGATATTGGCGTTCTCGAACATGAACGAATAGCGCGGGTGGTTGCGGAAGGTCTGAATACGGCCGATCAGCTTGTGATACATCATGCGCGAGTTGCGGTTCTCGAGCTTGCCCATGCGCTCGTCGAGCAGCGTGATCAGGTCTTCGATGCGGTAGGGTACCGGCGTATCGGCGGTGAAGCCGACGTCGCGCGGATCGCGCCGCTTGCTCAGCGTGCTCTGTGAATTCTGCCGGTATTGCAGATAGGCGGATTTCGCCAGCGGAATGACTTCCGAGAGGATTTCGATTTCCTCGTCGACGCCGGGCCGGCCGCCGAAGAAGACGTCGATGGTCTCCTCGAAATTGAACAGCCAGAACGGCAGCCGCAAATTGCGCGGCGTGAGCACCTGCGCCTTGTCGCCGAAGCAGCGGGCGTATTCGTTGTGCGGATCGACCAGGAAGATGCGCAGGTTCGGGCGCGCGTCGAGGATCTTCTGCAGGATGATGGCGACGCCGCTCGATTTGCCGACGCCGGTGGCGCCGAGGATGGCGAAATGGCGGCTGACCAGCTGGTCGATGTCGATATGGACCGGGATGTTGGGGTTCTGCTGCAGGTCGCCGATATGGGCGCGGTCGGCGTCGGCGAGCCCGTAAACGGTGCGCAGGGCGCCGTCCGGCAAAAGCTGGGCCTCGTCGCCGATATTGGGATATTCGGTGATGCCGCGCTGGAAGCGCGCCTTGCCGTTGTCGTTGCGCAATTCGCCGATCAGATCGAGCCGCGCCATTTTGCGGTAACTCGGCGCCCCGCCGATGCCGCCGGCCGCGGCAATGGTCTGCTCGCCGACTTCCGTGATCAGGCCGATGATGACGGATTTATCCGTCAACAGGCCGACGAATTTTCCGACGGTTGCCTGTTCGGCGGCGCGCGCGGTCAATTCAACGCTCGCCTGCGCGCCAGTGACGGTCGCCACGCGTCCGATCGCTTCGGACGGCGCCGGCGCGCGCGCGCTTTGTGCGGCAGCAAGATCCATGATCGCCCCTGTCGCAAACCTTCTTATTTTCGGGTGCCGCGCTGACACGGTACCGGATGACAGAGGTATCACGCAGGCGACGCTGTTCCGTTAACGCGGCATATATTTGCTGGCCGCCAACGGGCTATGCTTAACTGAATGTCGACGATGTCGGTAAGATTTACTCAACCACGATTTTCGTCGTCGGCCCGAGGCGCGCGAGCAGCCGCCGCAACATAATGATGTCGAGCGCGATACAGCCGGCGGTGGGCGCGAAGCCCTCGCGCGCCGCATGGATGAATACGGCGCTGCCGCGTCCCTTAATGCGCGGCCGCGTGTTATGGCCGATCTCGACGATGAAATCGTAAAGGTTGTCGGCGCGCGCGAGGCGGTCGGCGTTGCTGTCGGGCGCGAGCTTGACTGGCTGATTGTAATGGCGGTCGGCGGGATCTTCGCACCAGGCATCGTTTTGCCTGATGCGCCGCGCCGGCAGCAAGGTCGGCGGGCGCGCATGGCGCTCGCCGCGCCACCACAGACGCTTGAGGCGGAACGCGCCGCGCGGCGTTGAGCCGTCGCCTTCGCGCTTGTTGGCCTTGATGCCGCCGCGGCCGAGTGCGACCGGCAGTACGAGCGGGCCGGCGACGAGCCAGCCCTGGCGGGGATTGCCGGCGCGGCGGCGCACGATCAGTCGCGACAAGGTCCTTTTGCGCATGCGCATTTCTTTGCTGCTCAGTTCTAAATACCAGTTCCCGCTTGCTCTTTTTGCCCTGAATGGTCTACTTCGCGCAAATATTGCCGGCTGGACGTTTAAAGACCGCACGGAAGGGGCTTTTTTCAGCGATGCCGAACAAGCGCTGCATTTTGATCGTGGACGACGACAACGAGCTGCGCGAGGCGCTGGTCGAGCAGCTTGCTTTGCACGAGGAGTTCGAGGCCATCGCGGTCGATAGCGGCACTAAGGCGGTGCAGGCGGCCAAAGGCGGCCAGATCGACCTGGTGATCATGGATGTCGGGCTACCCGACGTCGATGGCCGCGAGGCGGTGCGCATCCTGCGCAAGAACGGCTTCAAGGCGCCGATCATCATGCTCACCGGCCACGACACCGATAGCGACACCATTCTCGGCCTGGAGTCGGGCGCCAACGACTACGTCACCAAGCCGTTCCGCTTTGCCGTGCTGCTGGCGCGCATCCGCGCGCAACTGCGCCAACACGAGGCGAGCGAGGATGCCGTCTTCAATATCGGCCCCTACATGTTCCGGCCGTCGTCGAAATTGCTGTTGACGCCCAAAGGCAGCAAGGTGCGGCTGACGGAAAAGGAAACCGCCATCCTGCGTTATCTCTATCGCGCCGGACAGAAACCGGTGTCGCGCGAGACGCTGCTGCAAGAGGTGTGGGGCTACAATTCCGGCGTCACCACCCATACGCTGGAGACGCATATCTACCGCCTGCGCCAGAAGGTGGAGAAAGACGCCGCCGCACCACAGATCCTGGTGACGGAAGCCGGCGGCTACAAGCTGGTGCCGTGATTATTTATTCTGTCATTCCGTGGCGCGGCCGAGGGCCGCGAGCCCGGAATCCATATCCCCGGCGCGGAGTATGGATTCCGGGTCCGCTCGCTTCGCTCACGTCCCGGAATGACTTGGGGGTGTGATGGCCATCGAGGACGACATCGCGTTCTTCGAGCGGGTGCCGACGCTGGCGGCGCTCGGCAAGCAGGCGCTGCGCGTGCTCGCCATCGGCGCCGAGACGCGGCAACTGCCAAGCGGCGCGGTGTTGTTCTATGCCGGCGAGCTCGCCGACGGCGGCTATATCGTGCAGGAAGGCTCGCTGACGCTGGAGCCGGCGACGCCGTCGGGCGGCCGGGAATACTGCGTCGGCCCGGGCACGCTGCTGGGTGAGCTGGCGCTGCTCACCGACACGATAAGCCCGGTTACGGTCATCGCGCGCGAGCCGACGGTGTTGATCCGCATATCGCGGAGCCTGTTCCGCAAGATGCTGGAAAGCTATCCGGGCGCCGCGCAACGCATGCGCGACATCATGGCCGAGCGGGTCGATAACTGGACGCGCGAACTGAGCGCGGTGAAAGGCGCGCTGGAGCCGAAGCGGTAGTCCTAACTCGTGTCCCGGACCCGGTGCACCGCTGATCCGGGACCGCATCGATTTCCGAATTTGGAACGATCCCGGGTCTGCAGCGCACCGTTCGCCATAGCGCGTCGGAGACGCGCGCAAACGCGCTTATCGCTCACGCTGCGTTGCGCCCGGGAAACGGTGTCAAATTTCGATCGTCGCCGTCACCGGCACATGGTCGGAGGGGCGCGCGGCGCCGCGATAGTTCTTGGCGATGTCGATTTGCGAAATGCGATCGGCAATGGCGTCCGAGCTCCAGATGTGATCGAGCCGCCGGCCGCGGTCGGCCGCTTTCCAGTTCTCCATCGCGCGATAGCTCCACCAAGTGTAGAGCTTCTCCGGCTCGGGCGTGAGCACGCGCATGCTGTCGATCCAGTTGCCGGCCTTTTGCGCGAGGTTAAGCTTCTCGCACTCGACCGGCGTGTGCGAGACGACTTTGAGCATTTGCTTGTGGCTCCAGACGTCATGCTCGAGCGGCGCCACGTTGAGATCGCCGACCAGAATCGCGCGTTGGTTGGGAGCTGGCCTTAAAGCCAGATGCGCGCGCATCTCGTCGAGGAACGAGAGCTTGTGCCCGAATTTCGGATTGATCTCTGGGTCCGGCTCATCGCCGCCGGCCGGCACGTAGAAATTATGCAGCGTGACCGGATCGCCTAATGACGCGCGCTCGCCCAGCACCACCGCGATGTGGCGGCAATCGGTCTTGCCGCAGAAATTCTGCGAGTCGACGCTTTCGAACGGCAGGCGCGAGAGCACGGCGACGCCGTGATAGCCCTTCTGGCCGTTGAGCGCGGCGTGCTCATAGCCGAGCTGCTTGAAGCGTTTGAGCGGAAAGGCGTCGTCCGGACACTTGGTTTCTTGCAGGCAGAGCACGTCCGGCTGCGTGCTGCGCAGGAATCGCGCGACCAGATTGATGCGCAGGCGGACCGAGTTGATGTTCCAGGTGGCGATCTTGAGGGGCATAGACTGAACCTAACACGTCATTCCGGGGCGCCGCTAAGTGGCTAACCCGGAATCCAGAGCCCATTCACAGGTCTTGCTATTTTTCTGGATTCCGGGTTCGCGGGCTGCGCCCGCGCCCCGGAATGACAAATGGCTAGTTGTGATAATTCGTGTAATCGATGTGGAACATGGCAGGGTCGGGACGCTTGCTGGTGTCGAGATTGTACACCGCGACCGTGGTGTCGAAGCCCTGCGGATCGGTGACGGTCCACTGCTTGAGCGCCATGTCTTTGGCGCTGAACATGATCATCAGCCGGCTGGTGCCGACGATGCCGGACTTTTCCTCCACCACCACGGTGATGAATACGTCGTCGGCATAGACCGCGACCAGATTTGTGTCCTTCATCAGGTTGACGTGGTCGGACAGCAGAAAGCGCAGCGGCGTCTGCGACAGCGGATAAATGTCTTGCGTCGCCAGATTGCGGTCGCGCACCACCACGGTCTCGCCGTCGGCGACGATGTCGATGGGGCTCGGCGGATCGTAGTCGAAGCGCACCTTGCCCGGCTTCTGGATGTGGAATTCGCCTTGCGTGCGGCGGCCGTCGGGGCCGACCTGCACGAACTGCCCGGACAGCACCTGCGTACCGGAGAGGTAATTCTCGATGCGCTCGATGATCGCGCGCTGCTCCGGCTTGAGCGTGGCGCTCGGCTCGGGCTTGCCGAGCAAAGCGGCGAAAGGATTGGAGATCGGGTTGGGCTGCGCCTGCGCCGGTTCGACATTGGATGTCGGCGGGAGCATGGGCTTCGCGGCGATGGTGCCGGTGACGGCCGGAGCCTGCACGTTCGGCCGCGGCTTCGGCAGTGGGACGCCTTGGGCGAAAGCCGGGGCGGCCGCGAGGCACGTCAGCAAGCAGACCGCGAGTACTGTGCGCCCGAGCCTGCGCGCCGTGTCAGGTTCCGCCATTCGCGTCCTCCGCGTCATCCCTAACCATATAGGACTGTGTGGCTATTTCGCGACCCCGCCTTCCGGCTTAGTCGCGAATGATGCGATTCTCAACAATGATTAACGCGTCGCCGGCGGCGTCAGAAACGCTCGGGGCCGTCTTCGGGGATCAGGATCTCGCGCTTTCCGGCGTGGTTAGGCTGGCCGACGACGCCTTCCTGCTCCATGCGCTCCATGATAGTGGCGGCGCGGTTGTAGCCGATCTGCAGCCGGCGCTGGATGTAGGAGGTGGAGGCCTTGCGGTCGCGCCGCACGATGGCGATGGCTTGCTGGTAGAGATCGCCGCCTTCGGCGAGCCCCATGCCGGTCGCATCGAACACGGCGCCGTCCTCGCCTTCTTCCAGTTCATCGCTCGCCGTGACTTCTTCGAGGTATTCCGGCTGGCCTTGCGACTTCAAATGTCGCACCACCTTCTCGACTTCGTCGTCCGACACGAACGGTCCGTGCACGCGGCTGATGCGGCCGCCGCCGGCCATATAGAGCATGTCGCCTTGGCCGAGCAGCTGCTCGGCGCCCTGCTCGCCCAGAATGGTGCGGCTATCGATCTTCGAGGTGACCTGGAACGAGATGCGGGTCGGGAAATTCGCCTTGATGGTGCCGGTAATGACGTCGACCGATGGGCGCTGCGTGGCGAGGATGACATGGATGCCGGCGGCGCGCGCCATCTGCGCCAGGCGCTGGATGGCGCCTTCGATATCCTTGCCGGCGACCATCATCAGGTCGGCCATCTCGTCGACGATGACGACGACGAAGGGCAGCGGCTCGAGCTCGAGCTCTTCCTTCTCGTAGATCGCCTCGCCGGTTTCCTTGTCATAGCCAGTGTGCACCGTGCGCGTGAGCTTCTCGCCATTGGCCTTCGCTTCGGCCAGGCGCGCATTGTAGCCTTCGATGTTGCGCACGCCGAGCTTCGACATCTTCTTGTAGCGCTCTTCCATCTCGCGCACCGCCCATTTGAGCGCGACCACCGCCTTCTTCGGATCGGTGACCACCGGCGTGAGCAGATGCGGGATACCGTCATAGACAGAGAGTTCGAGCATCTTGGGATCGACCATGATCAGCCGGCACTGGTCGGGCCGCAGGCGGTAGACCAGCGACAGGATCATGGTGTTGATGGCGACCGATTTGCCGGAGCCGGTGGTGCCGGCGATCAGCAGATGCGGCATGCGCGAGAGATCGACGATCACGCTCTCGCCGCCGATGGTCTTGCCGAGGCAGAGCGGCAGCTTGGCGGCGCTTTCATTGTAGTCGCGCGCCGACAGCAATTCGCGCAAATAGACTTTCTCGCGCGTCGGATTGGGCAGTTCGATGCCGATGGCGTTGCGGCCGGAAACAACGGCGACGCGCGCCGACACCGCGCTCATCGAGCGGGCGATGTCGTCGGCCAGACCGATGACGCGCGAGGACTTGATGCCGGGCGCGGGCTCCAGTTCGTAAAGCGTTACGACAGGGCCGGGCCGCGTATTGATGATCTCGCCGCGCACGCCGAAATCGGCGAGCACACTTTCGAGCGCGACGGCATTGGCGTCGATCACATCTTTCGGCAGCGTGGTGCGCTCGGAGGCGCGTTGCGCCGCCAAAAGATTGAGCGAGGGCAGCACGAAGCCGCCGCCGCGGCGCGCGGGAGCGCGCGGCGCCGGCCGGCGGCGCAAGGCGGGTTGCGCCTCTTCGTTATCAACGTAAGCAGAGTCAGGCGCCATGCTCGGCGCGGTCACGCGGCCGAGGCTATCGAAGCGCGGCTCCATGCGTGCGCCGGAGGTTCGGGCAACCGGCAGCGGCGAACGCGGCGTGCGCCGGAACAGCAGAAAGAAGCGCGCCTTCCAGCTCAGCAGCGCGTGCGCGATCAGGCCGCGCCAGGCGGAGGCGTGATCATCGTCGGCTTCATCGTCGTAGTGCGCGTCGTCTTCGATGTCGCGCATGAGCGGCTCTGCGTCTTCGCCGCGCGGCCAGCGCAGGCCCGTGGCAATCGCGAGCGTCAGCAGCGTGGCGAGACATAGCAGCGCCGACGCCGCAAGCAGCGTGACTCCCGCAAGCGGCACGCCCGTGAGCAGCGCCGGCGCGTGTAGCAGCGCGTCGCCGAACACGCCGCCCAAGCCGGTCGGCAGCGGCCAGGCATGGCTGCGCGGCAGCGTCGAGACGAAAGCGGCGGCAAGGAACGTCGCGACGATCCAGACCAGGCCGCGCCATTTTTCGCCGACCGCGCGGTGCGACAACAGCCGCCAGCCGAGCATCGCCTCCGGCAGCAGCAAGAGAACGGAGGCGAGCCCCAAGAGCTGCATGGCAAGATCGGAGAAGATCGCGCCCGGGTAGCCGAGCAGATTGTGGATCGGCTTTTGCGTAGCGTGGCTGAGCGAGGGGTCCTGCACCGACCAAGTGGCAAGCGCGATGGCGCCGAGCAGCGCCAGCGTCAGGAAGGCAAGCCCGGCCAGCTCGCGCACGCGCCGCCGCACGATGTCGCGGAAATGCTCGGAGAGAAAGGCGACGATGTCGAGGCTTCGATCGGCTGCCGGCATGTGTTTCACTGCAAGACGGCGACGAGGCGGTGAAGTGCCTCGGCGGTCGCCGTCTTGTCCTGCACCATGGCGACACGGATATAGTCCGCGCCGGGATTGGAACCGTCGGCCTGCTCGCGCGCGAGATAGCGGCCGGGCACCACGCGCACGCCGGCCTCCGCCCACAGCCGCTTGGTCACGGCTTCGCTGCCGCCGAATTTCGCAACGTCGAGCCAGAGAAAGAAGCCGCCGTCCGGCCGCTTGTAGCCGTAGCGCTGGCCGACGATTTGGTCGGCGAGATCGAATTTGGCCGCATAGAGCCTGCGATTCTCCTCGACATGCGCCTCGTCGCCATAGGCGGCGATGGCGACATGCTGCATCGGCGTCGGCACCTGCGGCGCTGCGACATTGCGCAGCTCGAGATACTGGCTGAGGAAACGGCGGTCGCCGGCGGCAAAGCCGACGCGCAGGCCGGGCAAATTCGAGCGCTTCGACAGCGAGTGAAACACCACGACGTTGACGAAGTCGGGGCCGGACGCTTCCAGCATGCCGGGCGGCGCGTGCTCGCTGTAGATCTCGCAGTAACATTCGTCGGCGAACACCAGGAAGCCGAAACGGTGCGCGAGCGCTCCGAGTTTCGCGAGGTAGTCGCGGCTGGCGACGGCGCCTTGCGGGTTCGACGGCGAAGCGATGTAGCAGGCGACCGTGCGCTTGAGCAGCGTCTCGTCGAGCGCCGCGAGATCGGGCAGGAAGCCGCTGGCGCGCGTCGCCGGCAGATAGACCGGCTCGCAACCGGCGGCGACCGCGCCGGCGGCATAAGCGGCATAAAACGGATTGGGGATCAGCACCGCCGGCAAGATTCCGGACTTGCCGGCGCGCGGCTTGACCCAGCGCTTGGCGGCGATCGCCGCGAGAAAAAGACCCTCGCGCGTGCCGTTGAGCACCAGCACTTCGCTCTCGGGGTCGACCGCGCGCGGCAGCGTGTAACGGCGGCCGAGCCATGTTGCGACGGCGCGGCGAAACGGCTCGATGCCCTTGTTGGCCGGGTAGCGGCCGAAGTCATTCAAGTGTGCCGCCAGCACCGGCCCGACGAAATTCGGGATCGCGTGCTGCGGCTCGCCAACCGAAAGATTGATGGCGGACTTGCCCGGTTCGATGCCGGCAATCAGCTCGGTCAGCCGCACGAAAGGCGAGCGGGACTCGACCGCCGGAGCAGTGGAAGAAGAAGGCTCGCGCTTGGCGGTCATCATGGGCATGCGAATACGAGGGCGGACGGCAAGCCGGGCGCCGGGTTCGTCACAATAGATAGGGCGAGGTTAAGACCCCGTTAACCAATGGGGGCCGGGCGTCTTTGGGCGCCTATAAATAAAAAGCGAGGCCCCGGCCCATTGCTGGACCGGGGCCTCAACGGAAGGGACAGTGCCGGGTTTCCGCCCCTACCGCTAGCTTGTCAGTACACGGCGACTACTGAACCACCTCGCCGTGCAGCGCGAGATCGAGACCGTCGCGCTCCACCTCGGGCGTCACGCGCAACCCGATGATGATGTCGATGATCTTCAAGATGATCAGCGAGACGATGGCATCGTAGAAGAGCACGATGCAGATGCCCTCGATCTGATTGATGACCTGGTGCGCATTGCCTTCGATCAGGCCTGGGGTGCCGCCATACTCGTTGATCGCGAACACGCCGGTAAGCAGCGCGCCGACGATGCCGCCGACCGCGTGAACGCCGAAGCAGTCGAGCGAGTCGTCGATGCCGTGCATGCGCTTGAGGCCGGTAACGCCCCAGTAGCAGACCACGCCGGCGGCGACGCCGATGACCATCGAACCGACGGGGCCGACGAAGCCCGACGCCGGAGTGATGGCGACCAGGCCGGCGACCGCGCCGGAGCAGATGCCGATGACGGTCGGCTTGCCGCGGCAGGCCCACTCCACCAGCATCCAGGTGAAAGCGGCGACCGCGGTGGCGATCTGGGTCACGGTCATGGCCATGCCCGCTTGCAGACCCGCGGTAACGGCCGAACCGGCGTTGAAGCCGAACCAGCCGACCCACAACAGCGAGGCGCCGATCAGCGTCAGCACCATGTTGTGGCCGGGGCCGCTGTCCTTGCGCTTGCCGAGCATGATCGCGCACATCAGACCGGCAACCCCGGCGTTGATATGCACGACGGTGCCGCCGGCGAAGTCGAGCACTTTGATCATGGCGTCGGAGTTGCCCGACGACAGCATGCCATCGGAACCCCACACCCAGTGCGCGACCGGCGCGTAGACGAAGATCGACCACAGACCCATGAACCACAGCATCGCCGAGAACTTCATGCGCTCGGCGAAAGCGCCCGCGATCAGCGCGGGAGTGATGATCGCGAAGGTCATCTGGAAGCACATGTAGACGGTTTCAGGGATCGTCGCCGCGAGCGGATTCGGATTGCCGCCGCCGCTGGCGATGTCGCTCATGATGCCTTGCAGGAACACGCGACTGAGCCCGCCGATGTAGGGCGAGCCGGGCGTGAATGCCAAGCTATAGGTCAAGATCGAATAAACGATCGTGACCAGACATGTGACGGCAAAGCTTGTCATCACGGTGTCGCCGACGTTTTTCTTGCGCACCATGCCGCCGTAGAACAGGGCGAGGCCCGGAACGGTCATCATGAGCACAAGGGCCATGGAGGTGAGCATCCAGGCGGTATCGCCGGAATTCGGCGAACACTTTGTCAGCACGGCCTTTTTAGGATCCGGATCGTTGGCGCAAGCCGGCGTCGGTGCCGGCGCCGCCGGAGCGGGTGCCGCAGCCGCGGGCGCCGCGCCCGGAGCCAGGGCTTGTGCGGAGGCGGTGTTAAGCCCCAAGCATAGAACGATTCCGAGCATTACCCCGAAGGCGAGAGCCAGAAGCCCCGCACGGGAGGATTTCTTCAACGTCATGGTCTACTCCTGTCCGTATTGTTTGCGGTGACTTACAGCGCAGCCGAGTCGGTCTCGCCGGTGCGGATACGCACGGCGCTGTCCAGGCCGAAGACGAAGATTTTGCCGTCGCCGATCTGCCCGGTTTTTGCAGCGCCGGTGATGGCGCTGATGACCTTGTCGACCTGGTTGGAGTCGACTGCCACTTCCACCTTGATCTTCGGCAGGAAGCTCACCGCGTACTCAGCCCCACGGTAGATTTCCGTGTGCCCCTTTTGACGCCCGTAACCTTTGACCTCGGTAACAGTCAGTCCTTGCACACCGATGGAGGTCAGAGCGTCACGGACCTCGTCGAGTTTGAAAGGCTTGATAATGGCCATGACGATTTTCATGGATTCGATCCCCGCTTGAGCCCGTTTTATGCGTTGACGCAGCGCGGGCCGGTCGCTGAGCCAAGCCCGCGAAGCACGCTTCGCAGGCA
>Ga0335081_10017071_pt1 | contig 11762 bp, 12 predicted proteins | sample Lox_Sample_35_FD_206713 | JGI IMG/M metagenome (GOLD analysis project Ga0335081, IMG submission 206713) | Soil microbial communities from Loxahatchee National Wildlife Refuge, Florida, United States - Lox_Sample_3.5 | ecosystem: Environmental > Terrestrial > Soil > Wetlands | place: USA... | reverse complement strand
TTGAAGAACTCCTCTGCGTCGCGCGAGGCTTGTGCAAAACGGTGATTGAAGGAGCCGCGGCCGGCGCCCCCCACTTCGTCGATCACGCCGTCGAAGACGATCCTCCCTTGCTCGTCCTCGTTGAACCCTTCGTAGAGAAAATGGCGCAGAAAACGTCCGCTTTGCGAGACGCCCCATCCGTAAGCGGCACGGATTCCCCCCAGGGGATTGGCGCGAGTCTTGTCGAACTTGAGAAAGCTCACGAAATCGCGGGTGCCGGCCAGCCCCACACCGACCACGCGAGGGTCGCGCGCCCGGTAAACCACGTCGTAGATGCGGCCGAGTTCGAAGCCCCCGTCGAGCGAAACGGCGGTGTCCCCAACAAAGTGCCAGCGGGAGCGCGGGATGCGCTGCGGCGCATCGGCAGGGCGGTCCCGCACGCTCATCCAATCTGCCGGATCATCAGGATTCTCGATCGGGTAAGCGAGGTGATTGCGGTCGGCGAGGGGCTGCGTGGCCGAATGGTCGTTGGGAATGAAGTTGGCGCGCACCAGTCCAGTGATGGGATGCCCGTGGTCCGAGGCTATCGGCATCTCCATGCGCATCTGCCCCGCCGGCACGTCCCACTGCCAGCCCATCCATAGCAGCGTGTATCCCTGTTTCATCAGCCGCCCGTCCCCGAAATCGGCGTCCGTTTGCGGGTCTCGCACGGGCCGCGCCCCCTGAAACACCGCGAGCATGGCTTTGCCGCCCCGATTGCCGACCTCATAGAACAGCCGGCCATTCCCTCGCGAAGAGTCTACGGGTTTGAGCATGTAGAAGTCAGCAGTGAATTCGACTTCGCCGCGTGAGTTTCGCGGAGCGAGGTCGAGGTCTACGATGCCCTTGTTGACGGCGAGTTTGGGATCGAGCGCGAACGCGACTTTGCCGATGAGCTTCTCATACGGCCCCGAGGATTCGAACGGCTTGCCGTCGAGGACGGCCTCCCGCCGCTCGATCCGAAGTTCCACCACGCGCCCATACGCGTACGGCAGAATGGCGACGAGGAGTGACCCGACTGCAATCGGTCGCGAAAGCATAGGTCGGATTACTCGCCCGGAAATGCCTGGGCGACAGGAAACTCGTGGTCAGGGGCTGCCAACGGGCTCACCGATTCCTCTTCGTTATAGGCGATCACGGATTGGTAGACTCCTTGCTGCGGCTCACGATTGACGATCAATCTTCGGCCGCGTACATCCAGGACCCAGTAATCGGCTATCCCGGCCCGTGCATACAACCCGGCCTTGGTTGTCAGATCGAGCTGCAAGGTCGTGTCGGCAATCTCGATCACGAGACGAAGGTCTTCAGGGCCAGGGTTCGACTGGATCTGCCACAAAGTCCTGGCAAGCAAGATGAGGTCCGGCTCTGGCTCGCTGGTGGGGTTGTCCTCAGGTGCCACATTGATAGGCATCTCCGCGCACACGAACTGCTCGCCAAACAGGCGCATTAACCAACCAAAAAGGGCGCTCTGCGACCTCCCGTGTGGCCATTTCTTCCCCATCTTGTTGATCAACTCCCCTTCGACGAGTTCCAAGTGTTGGTTATCCAACAAGCCCGAGGATTCCAAAACAGCGCATTCCTGGCGGGTCCATCGCTTTCGCCACGGTTCATTGGGCAACGGTGGTGCGGGTCTATCGACGACCGCTGTCGGCATAGGGCCTCCATTTGTGATTGTAGCCGCTACAGCCGCCGGACCGGCGTATTGGCGGCGCGTGCTCGCGGAGTGCTATTACTGGTTAAGTCCATGATTTTTCCGCAACTCTACAAGCACTCGCTGATCGGCGCGATCGAGTCCATCGACCTGGAAAAGGTCGGCCAGGCGATCGAAATTCTCTCCCAGACCCGCGAAAGCGCCCGGATCTTCGTGTGCGGCAATGGAGGCAGCGCTTCCACTGCGTCGCACTTCGCCACCGACATGGTGAAAGGCGCCAGCTACGGCCGTACCTCGCGCTTTCGCATCCTGGCCCTTACCGACTCACTTCCGACGATCACGGCGTACTCCAACGATGTCAGCTACGAATGCGTATTCGTCGAGCAGTTGAAGAACTTCGCGCAACCGGGAGACGTCGTCGTCGCCATCAGCAGCTCCGGAAACTCTCCCAACGTTCTGCGCGCGGTGGAGTACGGCAATTCCATCGGCTGCCGGACCATCGCTCTCACCGGCCAGGAAGGAGGCCGCCTCGGACCGCTGGCGCAGCTCGAAATCCGCGTCGGCCACCCACACACCGGCCGAATCGAAGACCTTCACATGGTCATCTTGCACATGATTTCCTACTATTTCATGGAAGAGGAGCACGTCCATCCGTAAACTTGGAGTGCGGCCCGCTGGAACGCGTCACAAGTTGTGGTCTTGGGCGCTCTCGAGCCTCCTCGCGGCGGTGTTGCTGTACGTCTCGGTACGTCACGTGGACTGGGGCCGTGTGTGGCAAACCATTGGGGCCGCGCAATGGCGCTACCTTGCCGCCGCCACGGCTTTCATCGCGTTCTCTTATTTTGTCCGCGCCGTCCGTTGGCGCATTCTGCTGAATGCCGAAGCCTGGTTCAGCATGGCAACCGTCTTCTGGGCGAACATGGCCGGCTACCTGGGAAACAATTTCCTCCCCGCACGGGCGGGTGAACTGATCCGCAGCTATCTCATCAGCAACCGCTCTTCCCTGAGCAAGACATACGTGCTGACCACGGCCCTGAGCGAGCGGCTGATGGACGTGATTGCCCTGGTCTTGTGGAGTTCGCTGGTCCTTCTCGGCCTCGACCCGAAGCCGCGCTGGATCCAGGATCTCTCCGGCACCATGGCGATCGTCGCAGGACTGGGAGCATTGGCGATCGTGGTGTTGCCTCACACCGGCAGCCTCGTGGAGAACCTGTTAGGCCGTGTTCCCCTTCCCGAACATTGGCGGAATCGCCTTCTGGGACTGGCCGGGCAGGTGCTGTCGGGACTCCGCGCCTTCCATGACTGGGGCCGTTTCACCGGCTTTACCGTGCTGACCGTGGTGATTTGGGTATCCGATGCCTGCGGTGTCCTGGCCGGAGCGCGGGCATTAGGGCTGACCATCTCATTTCGTGTCGCGCTGCTGCTGCTGACCGGTTTGGGGCTCGGGAGCGCGCTTCCCTCGACCCCCGGATATGTCGGGATCTACCAGTTTGTTGCCGTCACCGTCTTGACGCCGTTTGGCGTCGGCCGCGACGAGGCCTTGGCATACATTTTGGTGGCGCAGGCCATGGCCTCAGTGGTGTTGGTGGTGTTCGGCCTGCCTGGGCTGTACCGCCTCCGCGCGGCGCAACCCGTTGCCGCGGGCACGGCCTGAGCCTCGGGAAACTAGCCCCCTGCCGCCTCCTCGCTTTCCAACGCTTGCCGCATCTCCGCTACGCTGCGCCCTTTCCAGTATTTTCCGTAATTCTCCACGGTCATGAACGACCGCGTCCGCATGCGATCCAGATAAAGACATCCGTTGAGGTGATCGATCTCGTGCTGGAGGATCCGCGCATACCAGCCGGCCGCTTCGATATGGACCCGTTCGGCACGCTCGTTCCAACAATCCACCGATACGTATCGCGCGCGCGGCACCAACGCTCCGAAGCGCGCTACGCTCAGGCAGCCCTCGAAGAATTCCACGGTCTCTTCGCCCAGAGTGATCGCCGGATTGATGATCACGTGGAACGGGACGGGCCGTCGCTCAGTCTCTGCCAGGATCGCGGGGTCCAGGCTTTCGAGGATGTCCGCACGGTCTTCGATCACGGCGATCTGGAGAGGAATTCCAACCTGGGGAGCCGCCAGCCCTACGCCGGGCGCCTGGCGCATCGTGTCGCGCATGTGCCCGATCAACTCCTGGATGGGTCTCCCCGGGATATCCTCAATTGCCAGCGGCCTGGCCGGCCGCCGCAGCACTCCTTCGCCCGCCTGCAGTACGTCCAACAGCATCGAACACCGTCTCAACTTGCAGTCTAACCCGTATTTCGCCACACTACCGGATGTGCGCGTGAACCTGCGGAAGTTCGGGTGGCTCCTCCAGCGATGCCTGATCGCCACCTTCGACGACGGTTGCCTCAGCACAGCGAAGGGCGCAGCCTACTCGGCCCTCCTTTCGTTTTTTCCGGTGCTCACCTCGGCAGCTACCGTCCTGGTGCAGACGCGCGCAGAGTTTGTCGCCCGCACCATTGAGGATGCCCTCTCCGAGATTGTTCCGCCGGATTCCGAACCCCTGGTTGTGCAGCAGTTCCGGGTCGCGGGAGCGCGGCACAATTCCCTGCTGATCGTGGCCGGCGTGATCTCCCTCTGGGCCGCGTCGGGAGTCATCAAGAGCCTGATCGAGGGCTTTCACGCCGCCTACCGTGTTCCGCGCAATCGCGGCTTCTTGCACCAGAGCGCCGTAGCCATGGCGCTGGTGCTGGTGGTGGCTCTCCCGGTGCTGGCCGCGTCGCTGCTCGTGGTGTTTGGCGGGCAGGCTGAACCTGTGATCCTCACTTGGATCAAGGTCGACCCGCTTTCCTGGGCCTGGCAGTGGCTTACCCGGCTCACCCGTTACGCCGTCGCCCTGGCGACCACCGTCGGGGTGACTGCCAGTCTGTATTATTTCGGACCTTACCGTCGGCAGCGCTGGCGGTACGTGTTCCCTGGCGCGGTCCTCGCCACCCTGCTTTGGCTGCTGGCCACCTCGGGCTTCGCGTGGTATGCCCGCAACATCGCCAATTACAATGTGATGTATGGGTCGGTGGGCGCCGGGATCGCCCTCCTGGTTTGGATGTATCTGATGGCCATCATCGCGTTGATCGGATGTGAGTTTAATGCTGAATACGAGCGTAGTGTCCGCTAGTCAGCCGCATTCGCTACAATCTCAAGTGGTGGTAAGGGTAGCCGTCACCTTCATTCTGGCAACGTTCTGTGCCCGGGCTGCGGACTTTCCGATGACGCTGGTTTCGGAAGACGAAGCCGAACCCATCCACAGCGCTATCGTGCGCAAAGAGGCCTGGACGCTGGATACCGTGCGCCGTCTCCGCGCCGAAGCCGACAAGCGGATGAAGGAAGGCCCCTGGACTGTCACTGCCGACCGGCCTAAGGGCATCGATCTCGACATTCACGATTACTACAGCGAGGCGCCCTATTGGTGGCCCAACCCCGAAAACCCCGACGGCAAGTATGTCCAGCTCGATGGCCAGGTCAACCCCAGCCGTTTCCTGTCCAACCGAACCGCGTTAAATTCCATGTGCGATGCTGTTCTCACGCTGGGCACGGCCGCCTTTCTGCTCGATGATGCGCGCTATGCGCAGCGCGCCACGCGCGTGATCCAAACCTGGTTCATCAATCCCAAGACGCGCATGAACCCGAGCCTGGAGTATGCGCTGGCCGTGCCCGGAGTGAATTCCAGCCGCGGCGGAGGCATCATGGAAGGCCGGGCCTTTATCCGGGCCATCCAGGGCATGGAGTTCCTGGCACAGACCGGAGCTTGGGATCCCAAAGATCAGGCCGCCGCGCGGAAGTGGTTTGAAGAGTATCTCCGCTGGCTGACCGAAAGCAAGAACGGCCTGGAGGAGAAACGGAGCCCCAACAATCACTCCTCCTGGTGGACGGCCCAGGTGGCTGCGGTCGCCACCTTTGTAGACGACAACCAGACCGCTCAAATGGCGTTCAACTACTATCGGGACCACATCTTTCCCCGTCAGATTCGTGCCGATGGCAGCGCGCCGCGGGAGGAGTCCCGCACCAGGTCGCTCTCCTATTCTGCCTTCAATCTCGAAGCCTTCACCATGATTGGCCGCATCGCCCAGGTGCACCATACGGACTTGTGGTCCGTTCACACCAAGAGCGGCGCTACCATCGCGACCGTGATCGAATACCTGCGGCCTTACCTGGCCGATCCGCGCAAGTGGACCAAGGAGCAGATCGCCGATTTCCAGAACGACAGTCTTTATTTCCTGGCCTTCGCCGGTATGGGATTGAAAAAGCCCGAGTACGTGGCCCTGTTCCGCAAGCTGGAGCGGCCCGAGGGCGCCTGGCTCTGCCTGGTAGACCTGATCGTCGGCCGCTGGGAAGCCGCCGCCCACCAGACCCGCCACTAAAGCAGGGTTCCGGATTTGGGTTAGGGACTGGGCCCGCGATCCCACCCCGCTTTCCGCGTCTTGGAATAATAGAGGTGCGTGCAGACCATCATCGAACCGTTCCGTATCAAGAGCGTGGAGCCGCTGCGCCATACCACGCCGCAAGAACGCGAGCAATACCTGGAGCAGGCAGGCTACAACCTCTTCCTGATCGAAGCCCGCAACATCCTGATCGATCTCCTGACCGACTCCGGAACCAGCGCCATGTCCACCGGCCAATGGGCGGCCATGGTGCGCGGCGATGAATCCTACGCCGGCAGCGAGAGCTTCTTCCGGCTCAAGCGAGTGGCCGACGAGCTCACCGGCTTTCGCCACATGGTCCCCACCCATCAGGGACGTGCCGCCGAGCGGATCCTCTTCACGGTGATGTGCAAGCCCGGCGATGTCGTCCCGTCGAACACGCATTTCGACACCACCCGCGCCAATATCGAATTCACCGGGGCGCGCGCCGTCGATCTGCCCGTCCCCGAAGCCGCGGACACCCAGGCCTGGCTCGACTTTAAGGGAAACATGGATCCCGCCGCCCTCGAAGCGCTGATCGCCGCCGATGGCGCCTCCCACATTCCGCTCGTAATGGTCACCGTGACCAACAACTCCGGAGGCGGCCAGCCGGTCTCCATGGCCAATCTCGAGTCTATAAACCGTATCTGCTCGCGCCACGGCATACCGCTCTATCTGGACGCCTGCCGCTTCGCCGAAAATGCCTGGTTCATTCGCGAGCGGGAACCCGGATATGCGGACTGGACGCCGAAACGGATCGCTCAGAAGATGTTCTCGCTGGCCGACGGCTGCACCTTTTCCGCCAAGAAGGATGCTTTCGCCAACATCGGCGGATTCCTGTGCACGAACGACGACCGGATCGCGCAACAGGAAACCAATCTGCTCATTCTGACCGAAGGTTTCCCGACGTATGGCGGCCTTGCCGGACGGGACCTGGAGGCTATCGCTGTTGGCCTGGAAGAAATCCTGGAGCCCGACTACCTGCGCTATCGCATCGTTTCTACCGGATACCTCGGCCGGCACATCGCCGACCACGGCGTCCCGATTGTGGAACCTCCGGGAGGCCACGCCATTTATATCGATGCCGCACGCATGCTGCCGCACATTCCGCCGCGGCAGTTCCCGGGTCAGGCGCTCGCCGTGGAACTCTACCGGCATGCCGGCATCCGATCCGTGGAAATCGGCTCGCTGATGTTCGGCGATGCCGCCCGCCACGAGTTGCTGCGTCTCGCCATCCCGCGCCGGGTCTATACCCAGAGCCACATCGATTACGTCGTAGAGGCGATCCTCGAAGTCAATGCCCGCAAGGAGGGAATGCGTGGACTGGAGATTGTCGAGGAGCCTCCCTTCCTCAGGCACTTCAGCGCGCGCTTCCGGCAGGTACGAGGATGATTACTTCATCGCCAAACGTGCCTGCCGCGTCGGCACTTCTGCCGACGCTTGGCGCCCTGCCGGAGGAACGCGGCCACGATCCGCGGCGTCGCCTGCCGGCAGCGGCACTCAGCATACTCGACAAGCGTCCCGATGAGTGGAAACGCGGCAGGCGGGAGTGCCTGCGCCACGTCTGATCTATGCCCCTGAAATCGCTTTCCGAATACGAAGTCCTCGCCGCGCAGGCCCACGGACACCTGTGTGCCGGCCAGATCCTCGGCCTCCGCATGGCCATGTACGGCGTCACCCTGCTCGGAATCGAAGATCCGGCCGGGGCTGACCGCAAACGCCTCGTCACCTTCATCGAGATCGATCGCTGCGCCACCGACGCCATCCCCGTCGTCACCGGCTGCCGCCTCGGCAAACGCGCGCTCAAGTTCCGCGATTTCGGCAAAGTGGCCGCCACCTTCTGCGACCTGCGCGACCAGCGCGCCGTACGCGTGGCCGCCCGCGAAAGCGCCAAACAGCGAGCCGTCGAAATGTATCCCGAAATCCAAAACCGCAACCAACAGCAGATGCGCGCCTATCGCGAGATGCCGGACGAGGAGCTCTTCCGGTTCGAATGGGTTCGTGTCTCGTTCGGCCCTCAGGATTTTCCGGGCTATCAGGGGCCGCGCGTCACCTGCGCCGAATGCGGCGAGCGCATCAGCTTCCAGCGCGAAGTGCTCCGCGATGGCCGCGCCCTATGCCGCTCCTGTGCCGGTGAGCGCTATTACGAGCCCCTCTGATGCTGCGTTATTACATCACCGACCGCTGGGCTGCCGGTGGAACGGATGCGGTCCTCGAGTGTATCGCCCGCGCCCTTCTCGATGGTGTTGAACTCATCCAGATCCGGGAAAAGGACCTCTCGGGGCGCGACCTGTGTGCCCTGGTGCGTCGCGCGCTTGCCCTTCCCAATTCTCACGCTTCGCGGATCCTCGTCAACTCGCGAGCGGATGTCGCCCTGGCGTGCGGCGCTCACGGCGTCCATCTCCCGGCAGATTCGATCGCACCGAAGACGCTGCGTCCGATCTTGCCGGCGGGCTTCCAGATCGGAGTCTCCACCCACTCCCTCGCCGAACTCCGCGCCGCCGAATCGGAAGGCGCCGATTTCGCCGTCTTCGGCCCGGTCTTCTCCACACCCTCGAAGGCTGCCTATGGTCCGCCCCAAGGTATCGATCGCTTGCGGGAATCGGCCCGTGAAGTCCGCATTCCGGTGATCGCCCTGGGGGGAATCACGCCGAAAAACGCCGCTTCGTGCATAGCCGCTGGCGCCGCTGGAATCGCAGGCATCTCCCTGTTCCAGTCTTGATCGGGCCCTTGAATCGAGTAGAATGTTTTCCAGGCAGGCTGCCACGAACGTCCTCCTGTCTGGGATTTCGGGGACACCCGCCTGTTGTTCGCCGAAAGATGGATATTCTCTGGTTGACTGCCGGACTTGGCTGCGATGGCGAGTCGATCGCGCTCACTGCCGCCACCCAACCCAGCCTCGAGGATCTGATGTTCGGCGGCCTTCCATGGGTTCCTCGAATCAAGTTGCACAATCCCTTCATTGCCTACGAGGTCGGCGACGATTTCCTCACCCCGTTTTATCTCGCCGCGGAAGGTAAGCTGAGCCCGTTCATGCTGGTCGTCGAAGGATCCATTCCCAACGAGAACAACAAAGAGGAAGGCTATTGGGCGACGTTTGGAACAGACCGCCTGACCGGGCAGCCGATCCTCACCTGCGATTGGATCGACCGGCTGGCTCCCCACGCATGGGCCGTGGTGGCGGCCGGGACGTGTGCCACCTACGGTGGGATTCATGCCATGCAGGGGAATCCGACCGGTGCCATGGGCCTGCCGGATTACCTGGGTTGGACGTGGAAATCGAAAGCCGGCATCCCGGTCGTGTGTGTTCCCGGCTGCCCGGCCGGGCCCGACAACATGACCGAGACGCTGCTCTACCTTCTCCACCAGTCGGCTGGACGCGCGCCCATGATCCCGCTCGATGAAGTCCTGCGCCCGAACTGGCTGTTCGGCGCAACCGTGCATGAAGGGTGCAATCGCGGCGGCTATTATGAGCAGGGTGAGTTTGCCGATGAATACGGCTCCAGCCAGTGCATCGTCAAACTCGGCTGTTGGGGGCCGGTGGTGCAATGCAACATCGGAAAACGTGGGTGGATTAACGGTATGGGCGGCTGCCCCAGCGTGGGCGGTATCTGCATCGGCTGCACCATGCCGGGTTTTCCGGACAAATTCATGCCCTTCATGAATCAGCCCCCGGGATCGCTGCTCTCTTCGAATGCGGTCTCCACCTACGGCCGCGCGATCCATGCGATGCGGCGCTTCGTGCTGTCCTCTCTCAACAAGGAGCCGGGGTGGCGACACCGGTAGACCGATGAACTACGACGCGGCGGCGACCCTGTTGGCGGAATTGGACCCGGCGGAAGCGGAGAAGGTTCTGGCCGGGCTCGCAGACGCGTTCCTGACCAGACCCGGCTTCGATCCATTGTCCGCAGACGCCCTGCCGGATCCCCCTGACCCGCACCTGCAGGCCCGCTACCGAACCCTGGTCGAGCAAATCCCGGCCGTGGTCTTCATGGTGTATCTCGATCGCGGCATGGGAGAAGCCTACGTGAGCCCCCAGATCGAAGCCATTCTCGGATTCACACGCGAGGAGTGGCTCGAAGACCCGATTCGCTGGTACTCCAGCATTCATCCCGACGATAAGTTCCGCTGGAGCGCCGAAGCGGCCCAGTTGTTCCTCTCCGGGGAGCCGCTGCATTCCGTCTACCGCATCATCTCCCGCGATCAGCGCGTGGTTTGGTTTCACTGCGACGCCCGGATGGTTCGCAGGCAGGATGGGCGGCCCTGTTTTATCCACGGAGTGGCCTTCGACATCTCCGACCTGAAGCGCACCGAGGCGGCCCTGCAGGAGGAACGCAACTTCGCTTCCGCCGTACTCGACACAGTCGGGGCGCTGGTTCTGGTCCTCGATGCGCAGGGCCGGATCGTACGCTTCAATCGCGCCTGCGAACGCACCACCGGATACGCTGCCACGGAAGTGATTGGCGGACGCGCGGCGGATCTATTCCTGACTCCCGAAGATGCCCCGCGCTTCCGCGAGATCTTCGAGCAGTTCCGCGCCGGCCGGCTCACCGCCGCCGCTTACGAGAGTTCATGGGCCACCAGGCAGGGCACCCGCCGCGCAATCGCGTGGTCCAGCACGGTGCTGGCAAACGCCCGCGGCGGCCTGGAATATGTCATTCTCACCGGAATCGATGTCACCGAGTCCAACCGCCTCGAGCGCACTATCCTGGAAATCAGCGGCCGCGAACAGCGGCGCATCGGCCAGGACCTCCACGATGGATTGGGCCAGCACCTCACCGGCGTCGCCTTCATGAGCAAAGTGCTCCAGCAAAAACTGCGCGACAAGGCTCTCCCCGAAGCCCACGATGCCGCCAAGATCGTCAGCCTGGTGAACGAAGCCATCAACAAGACTCGTGAACTGTCCCGCGGCCTGTTGCCGGTATTCTCCGAAGCGCGAGGGTTGATGTCCGCGCTGGAGCGGCTGGCCATCGAAGTGGAGGATGTCTTCCAGATTTCCTGCCGGTTCGAGTGCGAGCAGCCGGTGTTGGTGCGACAGACCGGCATCGCCACACATCTCTACCATATCGCGCAGGAGGCGGTGAACAACGCCATGAAACATGGCCACTGCCAGCACATAGTGATCAACCTCACCGGCGGCGAGGAGTGGCGCCTGACCGTGTACGACGACGGGGTGGGCATTCCCGAGTCGCGGCCCGGTACCAGTCCCCAGGGGATGGGGCTGTTGATCATGGGCTACCGCGCGAAAATGATCGGAGGCACCTTGGAAGTCCGCCCCGGCCGCAACGGAGGGACCTCGGTCTGCTGTGCCTTCCCCGCCAGCAGCCTGGAATGGGAGGAAATATGACGCCGACACACCACTCCCCTGCGAAGAAAGCCTGCGTACTTCTGGTAGACGACCACCCCATCGTCCGGCAGGGTTTGACCCAGTTGATCAACCAGGAACCGGACCTTGTCGTGTGCGGATATGCCGAGGATGGAAACGGCGCCCTCAGCGAGATTGCCGCTCACCGGCCCGACATTGTCATCCTCGATATCTCGCTCAAGGGGCCGGACGGCCTCGTCGTGCTCAAAGACATTCGCGCCATCGATGCGTCCCTGCCGGTGCTCGTCCTTTCGATGCACGATGAATCGATCTATGCGGAGCGGGC
>Ga0335081_10017070_pt1 | contig 11762 bp, 8 predicted proteins | sample Lox_Sample_35_FD_206713 | JGI IMG/M metagenome (GOLD analysis project Ga0335081, IMG submission 206713) | Soil microbial communities from Loxahatchee National Wildlife Refuge, Florida, United States - Lox_Sample_3.5 | ecosystem: Environmental > Terrestrial > Soil > Wetlands | place: USA: Florida... | reverse complement strand
GATACAACAGTCATTCTCGTGGACGACGGCGTAGCGACCGGAGCAACGATAAAGGCAGCAATCTCGGCACTCAAAGAAGAGAAAGTTGCAAAACTGGTCGTAGCCCTTCCCGTAGGACCTCCGGAAACCGTGGGAGTTCTGCGCCGGATAGTCGATGAGCTCGTTTGTCTCGAAACGCCATTTGTATTCAGGGCGGTAGGCGCGTACTATTACGATTTTACCCAGGTATCGGATGATGAAGTCGTAAGCATCCTCAGAAAATCTTCCGCCAGCGCGGCTTGAGTCGAAGAGCATCTCACCTTACCGCAGCGCACATCAAAAAGACTATGCAGAAAATCATGAACCTTTTCGCAGTAACCATATTCCTGTGCGGAGATGTTATGACAGGGCGGGGGATCGACCAGATACTGCATATGTGAACCTTTAAAACAAGGGACAGGGAAACTATTTTCTCCTTGACAACTGTCAACCATATCAGTAGGTGTATATGAGTTTCTTATAATATCAACCTCAATAATGCGTGAAAATGACTTTCACGCTCGTAAAACCCGCATAATCATTGACTAGCGGGTTGTGAGTAACTTGCAAAATGATGTAGCTATGCCAGCCTGAGCTTTTTGATTTTCTTGAGAGCGGCCTCGAACTGCTCCCGATAGTGATAGTCCTGAGGCAAAGTTAGAATATTCTGGCTGCCTTCTTTGCTCAGCTTGGCTGGTAACATGAGAAAATTGGTACGGATCGTATCCAACGTGGCATATAGATACTCGCTGGGAAGACACAACCGCTTGAACCAGTGGACGATATTGAAGGCGAACAGGAGCATTTGAAAGAATGCCACATTCGCCAGCCAATCCTCGGTTGGAATTTTTCCAAGGGGATAATCGTAGAGCAGCTCCCGAATGTTCTTCTCGATGGTAGCTCGTTTGGCATAAAACTGCCAGACTCGCCAAGGATTGGCAGTAAGATTCGTGACGATGGCGTGGTAGGCATACCTTCGGTCTTTGAATAATGTAAGCTGCTTGGCTTCGACAGGATCTTCGGGAATCGGACGCCTGACCACGATAAAACGATGAGGGCGCTTCCAATAGTTCGGTTGGTATTTGAACTCGCCCACATCCCAACCGTTGCTCAGTTTTGTGAAGCGACACGCTCGTGCTTTGGATTTGATGGTGGAGTATTCCTTGGCCACAATTGCATAGCCGCAGCCAATACTGTCGAGAAACTTGATCAGTCGACGGCCAAAGAAGCCCGAGTCGGCCCTGATCCGAATTCTTGAACGTGCAATATTTTGTGGAGCCTTGTCTAGGCAGCGTTTGAGAAAGGCCACGACCCCGGAACTTGAAGCGGCATTTCCTGGACGGAGCGAGCCGTGCCAGAATTCCTGGAGATGGGCTTCGAAACAGAGCAGCGGATGGTATGACCGCCTGCCGTGTTTCTTTGGATTGTAACCCACACGGGCAAACTGAATTTTGCCGTAAATCGTGAGCACGACGGAATCTAAGTCGAAGATCAACGATGTCCTCGACTTGGGCAGAGGGAATAAAGTCAGCCGAAGTCGATCGTGAAGCGCAACGAGTTGTCGAATGTCCTTTGGGGTAAGTTTTTTTAGAAACCGTCGTAGTGTGGATTGATCGGGAAAACGTGGAAGTCCCAGCAGCGAGAGAAAGGCTCCGTTGTATTGCAGGATTTCGGTCTTGTTGATTCGACGCAAACCGATCATGATAACGAAGAGAAGCGCCAGGATTAAATCGGTTGGTCGATAAGTGCTGTTTCGTTCTTGTTTTCGGAAGGAACGCCGTAGAAGCGGACGAAGTCCAATCTTGTTGCAAAATCGTTGAAGCAGCACCATTCCGCCAAAGTGAGTGAGATGGGCGCCCTTGAACGAAAGACGCAGTGTTTGCAAGCCTTTTGGCATTTTGCAATACTGAAAAAGGGGTTGTTTTATGGTTGGTTTTATTCCGTCCAAAATGGACGGAAAGAAGCCATAGTCTATTGTAACGTTTTGTTAGCATAAATTCTAGGTATCTTGATCAATAAGTCGGCATTACACGCATTATTGAGGATCAACGAAAATGGAAATTTCATTTTGTATCGTGCATTTTGTAATAAGGTTTTCTCTCAATAGCAACTTCCTGAAGGTGATACTCTATTCATTCGGGCGGGGTAGCACGTTACAAATTGAATTTGTGAATATTTCACCATTTCTGGTGAGCAGGTACAGAAGTCCTTAATCTTTATTTACCATTAGTGCTACGGGAAAAGTCGATAAAATTCCGGCAAGAGCAAGGCCCTGTTTTCCGTCTTGTTGAGATTCCGAGCGAATGATCTCATCGGTAAAGATATTTCTATAGTGTGTTTCCCTGTCAGCATCAGGCAGGATTATAAAAGTGTTCTCCCAGAGAGCCTTATCCAAAGGGATTGGCCCTTCTCCCGGTATGAGCAGCCACAGGAGCCGCGGAACAATAACGATCATTGAGGCGCCACCCATCTTCCTCGCAAAGACACAGACATGGTCAGCCTGAGATCCGACGATAGAAAGAGGCAGGTACACGCCTTTCTCAAACAGACCCCGGTTTGCTTTCCGGAATATGAGTGCTTTATAAATCAGGTACATCTTTATCCTTCCGTCATTCATACTGTGATACAGTTCTTCTACAAGATTCACTACAGCTATCTCAGCTTCTTTTCTTTTCAATTCCGCCAGCATGCTTATCCGTCTTTCATAATCCACTGGCCTGCGGTTGTCAGGGTCAACGAGGTTGAAATCCCACAATTCCGTCCCCTGGTAGAAATCAGGAACGCCAGGCACGCAGATTTTGAGCAGCGTCTGGGCAAGGGAGTTGTACATGCCGCAACGTGAAATCTTCTGCTGAAAAGGGATAAATTTGGACAGGAACTGGTTTTCCGGCGCGGGGCGCAAGATACGATCTATGAAGTTAGTCAAAGCCTGTTCATGCGCTTCGTTCGGGTTGATCCAACTTGTATTCACTTTTGCCTCGCGCGATGCTTTAATCATGTAGTCACTTATTCGCCCGACAAACTCCTTATAAGCGTTCCCTCCGACCGCCTCCACAGGCCAGGCCCCTATGAGTGTCTGGTATATCAGATATTCTTCATTCCGATCCGGCGCCCCAACGCCGTCTATCACAGTTTTTCTCCTTGTGTTCATCCGCGCCCACGCTCTCACATGGTCTCCCCACTCCCGTGGTATCTCAGACAGCACGTTGATCCTCGCCCTCACGTCCTCGCTTCGCTTCGTATCATGCGTGTCCGTAGTTATGAGCGCATATGGCCAGAGCTTCATCCGCTCTATATTCTGTCCGTGGAATGCTTCCAAGGGTGTGCCGAACCGCTCCAGCATGCCGCCTACCTCGTTTAATGATACGAGCCGGTTATAGACGTAGAAGGTTGTGTCCTCGACTCCTTTCGCCATGACGGGACCTGTGATTTGCTGGAACCGCATCACAAAGTCGAACTGTTTTGCCTTATCCGCATCGCTGAGGTCCTTAGGAAACCGGAGCAGCAGAACGTCTTTCAGAAAATCGAAGATAGACTCGCTGATTGAAGGGTTGTTGCGCTTTGCTCGAGACACAGCCTGCTCGATATACTGGATGTCGCGATCGGATACCTTCCACGTGTTCGTGTATGTTCTGTATACCGGGAAGGCAGCGATCACCTCGATAACGGCTCTTCTAAGGCTGTACAAGGTAAAATCCCTCGTGTGCCTGTTCGTTTCGGATATGTCATTCAAATAATGACCAAGGGTGTTGACCTCGCTCGACAGCGTCGCCAACATAACCTCCTTTTTTTTTGCGGATATCAGGTCCTGTATGTTGACCTTCTTTCGAATGAATTTTTCGTAGATGACGTCAAAGGCCTTCGCATTTTTACCGTCAATAAAGATTCCGTTTACAGAATTCAGGAACGCATAGCCCGTCGTTCCGTGGATCGGCCAGTCCTCGGGCATACGCTCGCTCTTTGTCAATATTTTTTCTCCGACGATGTAGAAAGGCTTGTATTCCGGGTTCTTCAGCACGGTTTCGTCATATTGCACCGCGAGTTCACGCTCCGTTTCGGACATCGCTTCCGGCTTTATCTGCCCCTTGTCCACCCCGTTTTCTCCGATAAGTATCTTCTGGATAAAGCAACCACGCTGGATCCAATAAAAATACTCAACAGGATTGAAAAGACCGTCCGGGTGGTCGATCCGCAAACCTGTGACGTCCCTTTCCCGAATCAGCCGAAAAATCAAGGCGTGGGTCGCCGCAAATACGGCGGGATGCTCCATATGGATTGCGCCGAGACCGTTGATATCGAAAAACCGGCGATAGTTGATCTCCTCCGTTGCTACCCGCCAGTAGGAGAGACGGTATATCTGCTTGCCGATAAGGCTATCCAGGAGATCAAAGCTCTTTGAATCGCCTTTTGTTCCGTTAAATAGCATTGCGTTCTCTGCAATGTGCATCCTGACTTCTTCATTCCCCGCGAAGAGCACCCGGAGACGCCGTTTGATTACTTCCTTCTCACGATACCGTTCAGCAATACGCACGGGATCGGTTTCCGTAAAGGGTGGAAGGTGCTGGAGCGCCGTAATAATGCTCAGAAACTCGGTCATTCCGGGACTCTCTTCGGGCAGAAAGGTCTTCAGTTCCTCAAGGCGATGTTCCAAAAGGGAAATGTACGTCTCGGGGAGGACCGGAAACTTGTGTTCATGATAATACACAAAGAAAGCGCCCTCTTCGAAGGCCAGTCTCAGTTCCTGTCCCTCCAGAACATGTCCATACTGACCACCAAGGACAGGAATTAGAACCTTGTTCTTAAGTTCTTTTTTGACCGGCGCCCAGTCGATGTCGAAATATGCTGCGTAGGGGGAGCAAAGGCCGTTTTCAAGTACATCCATCCACCATGTGTTCTCCGAGCTCTCGATGCACATATGATTGGGAACAATATCAAGGATTTGTCCCATCCCGCACCGGTGCAACTGATCGATCATTGCTGCATAGTCCTCTTGCGTGCCGATCTCCAGGTTCAAGGAATTGTGGTCCACAATGTCGTAACCGTGGAGGCTCCCAGCTTTTGCCTTGAAATACGGCGATGCATAGATGTCGGTAACGCCGAGTTGATCAAGATAGGAAATGATCCGCGTGGCGTCACGGAACGTGAATCGATGATTGAACTGGAGCCGATATGTTGAAACGGGGATTCTCGGCGACGGCAAATCTTTGGTCATTTCACCTCCCTGGTCATTTTGTAAAGAAGAAAACTATGAGCATGAATCGGGATTTTCGTCATTTGTGAATTAATCGTGGGTTCGACTGCTGCGCCCTTGCCGCCCCATACTTCCTCTGATGAGTCAAGTACTTTGCACCACCTTCCTTCCGGGAGTGTAACGCGAATGTTTTCCTCTTTTTCGCTGAAATTATAAAGGCAAAAGACTTCATCTCTTCCCCGCCATCTCCGCACGAACAATGTCCTCTCAGACTCGAAATGCGAGACTTCCAGATTGTCCTTGCTGAGCGTTCGAAGAACGAGCATCTCTTTCCTCAGGCGGATCAGGTTCCGATAAAATTCGAACAGGATTCGATGCTCATGCTTAGAATGGAGCTTCAGAGTGAGTTTTGAATTCCGAAATATTGTTTCGGACAGGGGGTCCGGGACTTCTCCCTCCCATCCGAAGCATGAGAACTCTTCTCTTCTCCCCCTTCGAACCGCTTCCACAAGTTCCTCGTCTGAATGACTCACGAAATATTGGAAGGGGGCCGTTTCTCCATACTCCTCTCCCATGAACAAGAGCGGAATATAGGGAGACAGAATGACCACACCTGCTGCGAGCTTGAGCTGATCGAACGAGACCATCGATGACAACCGTTCGCCCTTCACCCGATTTCCCACCTGATCGTGATTCTGGGAAAACACGACGAACTGATGCGCCGGTCTCACTTTCGAGGAGCTGCCGTGCTTTCGTTTCCTAAAAGTTGAATACTCACCTGAATAGACAAACCCCTCTCTGAATGCCTTCTCAAGATGCTCGATTTTTCCAAAATCCCGGTAGTAGCCCCCTTGCTCTCCCGTAAGGAGCGTGTGGAGCGCGTGATGAAAGTCATCGTTCCACTGCGCGTCTATCTCATAGCCGCCTAGGTCCTTCGGATTAAGCAGTCGAACGTCGTTCAAGTCGCTCTCGGGAATGACGTACACCTGTCTGTCAAGGAATTCAGCCCGCTGATGTACCGCCTCCCCTAGTTCCTGCAGGAAATGTTTTGAACTGAAATCGAATATTCCGTGTATTGCATCGATTCGCAGGGTGTCGATGTGATAGTCGGTTATCCAATGAAGCGCGTTCTCAATGAAATAGTGTCGCACCTCATCTGAATACGGGCCGTCAAAATTGATCGCGTCTCCCCAAGGCGTTTTATATGTGTCGGTAAAATAATGGCCGTAGTCCCAGAGGTAATTGCCTTCGGGGCCGAGGTGATTATAGACGACGTCAAGGGCAACGGCGATGCCATTTTGATGGGCCGCATTCACGAGACGCTTCAATCCCTCAGGACCGCCGTATGAGTTTTGAACCGCAAAAGGGAAGACTCCATCATATCCCCAATTCCTCGTTCCGGGAAATTGCGCTACTGGCATGAGCTCTATGATATTTACACCGAGATTGAGCAGGTAACTAAGATAAGGGACGATTGCGTCAAATGTCCCTTCCGGTGAGAAGGTCCCGACGTGAAGTTCGTAGCAGATGTAATCGGGGAGCGCGAGTCCTTTCCATCCTTGGTCGTCCCAGGGAAATGTGGTGTGATCGACGACCTGAGAAGGCCCGTGGACCCCTTTCGGCTGGTATCGTGAAGCCGGGTCAGGCCTTTCTTTTTCTCTATCGAGCTGGTAAACGTACTGTGTTCCCGGGAATGCGTCCTCGGCTTCGATCAGCCAGTATCCCTTATCGACCCTTGTCATGGCAATCAACCGTTCCGTAGGCGCCACAATTTTAAGGGTCATATTATTCAACAACGGAGCCCAGACTGTAAAGGTGCAGCGTCCGTTTCCTTCATAATGAGCGCCCAGTACCATCCCTGATTGCCCTCCAACGATACTCTCGTCAGCTCAAAACGACGCTCCGTCCTGGGTATATTAGTTGAACAGGAAGATATAATTACAATTCCAATACGCTTCTGTTCTTGTGCTCTAACGCGTACCAGATTGACAGGTAGTCACGCACCTGTCTTGTGATAAGAAAATTGGTTTTTACATGTTCCTTGCCGAGCTCTCCCATCCGCTTTGCCATGTCGGGATTATTGAGCAGTTGTCGGACTCGGAAGGCTGCACCTTCAGGGGAGTGCACAAGGAAACCAGTCACACCGTGCATGATCTGGCTCGGGATTCCGCCCACGGCGCTGCCAAGAACCGGCTTTTCCTTCCACATAGCTTCGGATACGGTGAGGCCGAAGCCTTCTTTGATGGATTTTTGAAGAACGATCGTCGCCATTCTCTGGAGTGCGTTTATTTCTTTGTCGCTGAAAGCAGGCAGGAGAAGGACGAAAATGTCCGGATCATCGGCCGCGTACTCGCGCACGTCAGCGAGGACCGCTTCGCCTTCGGGGTCATCTGTAGCGGGACTCCCGGCAAGGACGAGGATGCAGTCGTTGTATTTTTTCACCATGCGATAGGCCTTAATCACCCCGATGGGGTCCTTGAAGCGGTCAAAGCGGGATACTTGAAGAAGCATCGACCGATCGAAAGGGATGTTAAACTTTTTCGCCGTCTCGCTGACTTCTTCCTGCGAAAGCTCCCTGTTTTTTTCGCTCAGCGGATCGATGGATGGCGGGATGATGAACTCATTAACGCGCATGGATTGGGAGAACCTTGCCACGGAGAAGACAGCGGCATGATATCGGTTGCAGTATTCCTTGAGGTAATTCCACACGTCATGCCGGGGGTTGGACACGTCGATGTGGCATCGCCAGATCCATGTGCCTTTCTTCGCGAAATTGATGAGTGGCGCCGGCTGTGGATCATGGATGAGAACAGCATCCGCCTCTAGATCGAGCTTTTCAGCGTTGGACTTGTTTACTTCGAGGTGGTGAGCCCACATTTCCTGGGTGATAAACTCCTCGTTCCCCTGAAGTGCGTTATGAATTTCTTTTGTGATAGAAAAAAAATCGCCGTCGCCTTTGATCACCTCCCACCGCGCGTCAATTCCGAGTCCTTGAAGAATCGGGATCATACGGTGCAAAATTTCTGCCACGCCACCGCCCTCTCGGGTGGAGTTGATATGCAAAAATGTCTTTTTTCCGAACAGCTTTCCGAATTTGCGCAGAAGTACAAGGTCGCCTTTCGGCGATACGCCCTTATATGCATCTATCATGTGGTCGCCCCTGCGGATTCCATATCTTGCCGGACCGCTTCTTCACCTGCCGTAGCAATCCGCGTCCTGATTCCTTCCAGATTGTGCATGAACGGATCGATGAATCGCAGCTTTTCCGCTAGGTCCTTTTTCCCCAGTTCCTCATCGAACCATTGTGAAAAATCGTTGGACTTCCCCTCGAAACGCCGACGCGCATCTAAAAAGTGATAGTACAGAGAACTGGCATCTATATATTTAATCGCCATGAGGAATTCGGCAAGGTTTCTGACCCGTACGCCCGCCTGAAACACCAGGGTTATCGTTTCATTGAAGAAAAACTCATCGCCGGGCATCGCATCCCGAGTTTCTGGAAACCTTTTGAGGTAATCATCAATAACCTGGAGCAATTCTTTTCGGAGCGTTTCTATGTTGCCGAAATCATAGGGATCGATGTTGGAAAGTTGCTCGGCCAAGGCGCTCTCCTCGAGACTCGCACCGGCCCATTGGGAGAAGTCGTTTGTGTACTCAAGGATATGACCTTTCAATAAGTACTGATAAGTGTGATGGAATATCGACCCTTCGCTAACGACAGCGAGTGCAGTCCTTAACTCGCTAAGATTTTTCGCCTTCTTCCCCGTAGCCTTAATAATGGTTACGCACTGTTTGAATTCGAAGACTCCGCTCATCTGTTACCCTTTTCACCCTTTCATGAAAACTGCTGGCAGGAGTAAGTCATATGATCCATTCAACATGAAACTGCGGAGCACGCTACCACTTCATGCTGGGCTTTGAAGTGACGTCCGTAATGCCCGTTACTCCTGCGGTTTTTCCCGAAACTCCGCCCGAATTTTTGGCAAGCTCTCCGGATAATGCTCCTTCAGGAACCAGATCAGCTTTTCGCGTATGTGGCAGCGTAGGTTCCAAGCCGTGGCGGAATCGGGGGCGCTCATGAGTGCACGCAGTTCCATAGCGTGCTCCGTGGCGTTCGTAACCTGGAGTGCCCATGTTTTGCCGTCCCACAATTCAGTGGTTGAAAGAAGACGATAGAGCTCTGTGCGTACGTCTTCTACCGCGACGCTGTAATCGGTGTACAAGAAAACAGTTCCCAAAATGTCGGCAGTCTTGTGGGTCCAGTTCTCAAACGGATGTTCAATGAAGTAGGACAGCGGCACCACAAGACGCCGAAGATCCCACAGACGCATAACGACGTTCGTTGTGCCGATTTCCTCGATCCGCCCCCATTCTCCTTCCAGGACCAGAACGTCGTCAATTCGGATGGTCTCCGTCATGGCAATCTGGATTCCAGCAATGATGTTCGATAGCACCGGCCGCGCCGCCATACCCGCGATAAGTCCAGCGACGCCCGCAGAGGCAAAGAGGCTGATGCCAATATGCCGGATGTTTGGAAACGTCATGATCATCGCCGAGACGGCGACGACGACGATGGAGGTGATTGCAACGCGCCGGATCAGACGGGTCTTTGTGTGGACTCGCCGCGCCAGAAGATTGTCGCTTACGTCGATCTTGAACTTCGAGGAAATGAAGTCGTCTAAGACCGCCGTGAGATTAATAGCAAGCCAAGCAGTAGTGGCGATTATGCCCAATGCGACGGTGTGCCGTAGGCCTTCGAGGAAGTCTGCCGGCATTTTAAGTGATGGAAGAACGCTCAGGATTGCGATAAGGGGGAAAAATATTGAAGCGGGGCGTCGGGCGTGTGCGACGAGCGAGTCATCCACGACACTTCCAGTCCGACCTGCGATACGCTTTAAGGCTAAGAAAAGAAGGAAATGGGCTAAGAGGGCCAGGAGAACCGCGCCTCCCAAAATTGTTGCCGTCAACAGATACACCTTCCATTCTATCCCAAAGAGAATCATAAAATTCCTCGAACTACTGCAGCAGTTACGACCTATTCACCCTTGGCCGCAGGCCTCAGTCACTTGATACCAGCCGTCCCATGACAAACTGACCAGAAGGAGAAATAAAACGATTTTGAATGTATATGTTGACCTGCGAAAGCCGGAATTATAATAGAAGTATAACAGAACAAGGTCTGCAAATGGGATTCTCCATATATCAAAAAAAAGCTTAATTTTATACTCATGCAAATTTGTTCATTTTTTTATTCTTATGTTGATGCTTTTTTGACCACGCGAGGCTGGCATGGACATAAAAAAAGGGCCACCATGTTTGGCGACCCTTGGAACTGATTATAAGGCTAATCTTTATCGTGCTATTCCCTACCGTGCCCTTCATGTCTCAGCCCGCCATGCTCGCCTCTGGGCTTGTCCCAATGACGTTCCTTCTCCCAAGTCAGCCAGTTTCTCTGAACCATGTCGTGAGGCATACGCTCACGCCCAAGGGGAATGCCGCGGTAGGTGGGCGGCATGTTGATCAGGGCGCGAGGTACCCGTCCGTGTCCGATTGTGCGCCATGGACCGTTATAACAGTTACCGATAAACTACCCTCCCCGATACGGGCGATACCAGTACCCATGATAGAAGAAAATATCCGTTTGGACGTCAGGCGGATAATACACATAAGTACCTGGTATCACGACCAGGGCCGGCGGTGCTGGAATGACCAACCCGGGCAGGGGAATGTCGATGTTGATGTTCACTTCGGCGCTACTCATTGCCGGAGTAAAGAGACCGAACACAAGAAACATGGCGACGCTTCCTCCGAAAGCACTCAATAAAGTTTTCTTGTCATACAACCTCCTTTATTCTCCATTCTTCCGCCATCAACGTCCCTCTGGCGCATGTTCCAAAGAGCTGCCTCCCAGGAGTTCCCACACACTAGGGAAAGGGAGGCAGCATATGGAGTGATGCTTTCCTCAAAAACGTCTTACTCTGGGCGAATCGGAGTAAACTTGGCGCCTTTGAGAGATACTCCTGCCATCAATCCTTTCTGATCAAAGACAAACCCCGCAATGGGATTCTGACTGATGAGGGTTGCGACTGACGCAGTTGCCCCAACTTGGACAAACGCTACTTCAGCGTCCACGCCTGCCTCCCATCCTTCACTCTTGCGGAATTTATTCAGTGCATCGAGATATGCTGGGCCATCGCAGACTCCTTCGACTGTGAGTGCACGTTGCAGGACAGAATGAGCACGCCGACCAGACCAAGTCAAGTCATCTTCGGGGAGAACATGTCATTTACTGTCAGGAAAGTTCCTCGTCGCCGGTTGGGTCAGGGCTTCACTTCCGAGATGACTTCCAGTTGGATCGGCGAACCGAGTGGAAGGCTCGCGACACCAAAAACAAGGCGATCTCTTCCCCGAAGACATCTCGAAGCAACTCCGATGCAGCATCGGCGACTTTCGGGTGCTCAGTGAACTCAGGCGTCGCGGCGACGCACACGCCGAGCCTCACGACGTGGCTCACGCGGTCCAACGAACCTAGCTGCTTCTTCGTGAGCGCAAG
>Ga0335081_10017069_pt1 | contig 11762 bp, 12 predicted proteins | sample Lox_Sample_35_FD_206713 | JGI IMG/M metagenome (GOLD analysis project Ga0335081, IMG submission 206713) | Soil microbial communities from Loxahatchee National Wildlife Refuge, Florida, United States - Lox_Sample_3.5 | ecosystem: Environmental > Terrestrial > Soil > Wetlands | place: USA... | reverse complement strand
TGCCGGAAATGGTGAGGAACGAGAGCCCTTCGTTCCAACCGACTTGGTCGAGGGTGTCGCCGCCGGGGTTAAGCGAGTTGACGCCGTAGAACGCCGAGGGCTGATGCAGTCGCACGAAGGGTTAGGCCGTGGTCCAGTGCCCACCCGGCTGGTGGTTGCGATCCACCAGCACCACGCGTGCCTGCATCTCAGATTCGATGGCGCGATCGGCGTCGTCGACCGCTGCGTGCCGGTCCGGGCACCGACTCGCGGGTTGCCTGCGGGCCACCAGATCCCCGTCTTTTCGGTGCGCACCGGGCATGGACCCGGTGTGGAGCACTAGCGGATGGCGCAGGATTTCGCCGAACAACCCGGCTGGAAGTCCTACAAGGGTCGTATCCGAGTTCGGCTTTTTTGCCTGTTCTTATTTGCCTGCAAGTTCGGGTGGTGGGGTTGGACGCGTCTGACCGACCGCAGCAGCGTCCTCATGGACCCGTCGTAGGTCCAATGCACAACCCGATTACCAGAGGTCAAATGGCCTTACGCGCAGCGTTGAACCAATGTTGGATCCACCACCGGTGGCGGTTTTGACAGAGATTACTGTTGGCCTTGGATGGCGGCCGGACCGGAGGGACCGTTCTGGATTCCCGGGGTGAACTGGTTCGGGACATTGAGGCCGGCATTCGGGGGTGTCGAAGGGCTGAGGTAACAGAATGCGCCACCCCCAACGCTGCCCGTGTAAGTGCAGCGCTCGTGCGGGTCAGCGATGGCCGGTGCTGCTGCTCCAACGGCAGCCACGACGGCGATAGCGGCGCTAACTAGGATTTTCGTGATCATTACTGGTGCTCCATGATAGTTGTTACCGAGGTCTTACCGAAAGAACGGAGCGGCAGCCTAAGTTTATTCCGACTGGGATTCTACGCGCTTCCGGTCTCGGATGGCAGCAAGCTTGACGAATGCCGTCAGATCTGGGCGGCATACTTGGGGCAGTACGCACCTATGCTGGCGCCGGCACAGTACCCGGCATGATAGCCGTCCAGGTTACTGCTGTTGATCACGTCCTGCGCGACCTGGGTCGGCGTCTTGCCCTGATCAAGTTCCGTGCAGGCCGTATGACCGGCGGAGATGCCGACTTCCGGTGACACGTACGTGATGCCCTGGGACCTCAGTGACGCCAGGAACCTCTCATCGTTAGGGTTGGCATGAGCGGTCAAAGCTGCCGCTTCCAGCGGCTACCCAGACGCCGAAGTGAGGTCAGTTCTTGTATACCGCGGCTTGCCGTCGCCGAAGCACGCTTCGCGCCGGATAGGCCCGCAGTCGGGGCCCAGCAAGCTCACTGGGAGCGAGACGCGCGTCGAGCGCCGCCTTCCTCGCAGCGCGCTCTCATTAGGCACCTTGCAGCGTGGGGACGACTACCCGGTCGGCCTCGCCGGGTATTCGCACACTCTGAGCCAGCGCCGTTTCACGGGCTCGCGCCGCATCAGCGCCGACGCCGGTCTCTTCGGACACGGCGACGAGGTAATTAGCCCGAGAGCTCGCGACAAGTCACCCAACTTGCCAACGGTCGAACCCAGTTACTAGGATATGCAAGTATCTGCTTAGGCGCCGTATACGACACCCGAGGACACCCATGACCACACAGATCCCGCACTTCATCGATGGGCAGCGCACCCCCGGCCAGTCCACCCGCACCGCTGACGTCTTCAATCCCAGCACCGGCCAGGTGCAGGCCAAGGTTCCGATGGCCGGTAAGGCCGACGTCGACGCGGCGGTGGCCTCGGCCGTCGAGGCCCAAAAGCGTTGGGCCGCATGGAATCCGCAGCGCCGCGCCCGAGTGATGATGCGATTCATCGAGCTGGTCAACGACCACGTCGACGAGCTCGCCGAGCTGCTGTCCCTCGAGCACGGCAAGATACTGGCCGACGCGCGCGGTGACATCCAGCGCGGCATCGAGGTCATCGAGTTCTGCATCGGGATTCCGCATCTGCTCAAGGGCGAATATAGCGAAGGCGCCGGACCGGGTATCGACGTCTACTCGCTGCGCCAGCCCCTGGGCGTGGTCGCGGGTATCACCCCATTCAACTTCCCGGCGATGATCCCGCTGTGGAAGGCCGGGCCGGCCCTTGCCTGTGGAAATGCGTTCGTCCTCAAGCCAAGTGAACGTGACCCATCGGTCCCGGTGCGGCTGGCCGAACTCTTCCTCGAAGCCGGTCTGCCCCCCGGCGTATTCCAGGTCGTACACGGCGACAAGGAAGCCGTTGACGCGATCCTGAATCATCCCGACATCAAAGCGGTCGGCTTCGTCGGGAGCTCCGACATCGCCCAGTACATCTACGCGACAGCCGCCGCCAACGGCAAGCGGTCGCAATGCTTCGGCGGCGCCAAGAACCACATGATCGTGATGCCCGACGCGGACCTCGACCAGGCCGTCGACGCGTTGATCGGCGCCGGGTACGGCAGCGCCGGCGAACGTTGCATGGCGATCAGCGTCGCGGTGCCGGTCGGTGAGCAAACCGCGGAACGGTTGCGCGCCAGGCTCATTGAGCGGATCAGCAACCTGCGCGTAGGCCACAGTCTGGACCCCAAGGCAGACTACGGCCCGTTGGTCACCGAGGCCGCACTGACCCGGGTGCGCGACTACATCGATCAAGGTGTGGCCGGCGGCGCAGAAATAGTGATCGACGGCCGCGACCGACGCAGCGACGACCTGACTTTTGGGCTGCCTGACGGCGCCGCCAACCTCGAAGGCGGCTTTTTCATCGGACCGACCCTGTTCGACCACGTCGCCCCTGATATGTCGATCTACACCGACGAGATCTTCGGGCCCGTGCTGTGCATGGTGCGGGCGCACGACTACGAGGAGGCGTTGCGGCTGCCGTCGGAGCACGAGTACGGCAACGGCGTGGCGGTCTTTACCCGCGACGGCGACACCGCCCGCGATTTCGTATCCCGGGTGCAAGTGGGCATGGTCGGTGTCAACGTGCCGATCCCGGTCCCGGTGGCCTACCACACCTTCGGCGGCTGGAAGCGCTCCGGCTTCGGCGACCTCAACCAGCACGGCCCGACGTCGATCCAGTTCTACACCAAAGTCAAAACCGTCACGTCACGGTGGCCATCCGGCATCAAAGACGGCGCCGAATTCGTCATCCCGACAATGAATTAGGGTCGGCGGCTTCATGGAATTGTTTACCCTCAGCGACGACGAACGGGTCATCACCGAGACGGCTGCCGCATTCGCCGCCAAACGCCTCGCCCCGTACGCGCTGGAATGGGATGCCACCAAGCACTTTCCGACAGAAGTGTTGCGCGAGGCCGCCGGACTCGGCATGGCGGCGATCTACTGCCGCGACGATGTCGGGGGCAGTGGGCTGTGTCGACTCGACGGGGTCCGCATTTTCGAGCAGTTGGCTGTCGCCGACCCGACGATCGCAGCGTTCCTGTCCATCCACAACATGTGCGCGTGGATGATCGACACTTTCGGCACCGCCGAACAACGCAAGGAATGGGTTCCGCAGTTGGCCTCGATGGATGTTATCGCCAGCTACTGTCTCACCGAGCCCGGCGCCGGGTCCGACGCCGGCGCTTTGAGCACCCGCGCCGTCAAGCGAGGCGGCGACTATGTGCTCGACGGCGTCAAGCAATTCATTTCCGGCGCGGGGGCCTCCAATGTATACGTGGTGCTCGCCCGCACCGGGGGCCCAGAAAAACCGGGCCCACGCGGCATATCAGCCTTTGTCGTCGAAAAGGGCACTGAAGGGCTGAGTTTCGGCGCCCTAGAAGAGAAGATGGGCTGGCACGCGCAACCCACCGCGCAGGTGATCCTGGATGGGGTCCGGATACCCGCCGACGCGATGTTGGGCGGCGCGGACGGCGAGGGCGCCGGCTTCGGCATCGCGATGAACGGCCTCAACGGCGGTCGGCTCAACATCGCGGCGTGCTCGCTCGGCGGCGCGCAGGCCGCCTTCGACAAAGCGGGAGCATATGTGCGCGACCGGCAGGCGTTCGGCTCTCCCCTGCTCGACGAGCCGACCATCCGGTTCACCCTGGCCGACATGGCTACCGGGCTTCAGACGTCGCGAATGTTGTTGTGGCGGGCCGCGAGTGCGTTAGACGCCGACGACGCCGACAAGGTCGAGCTGTGCGCGATGGCCAAACGCTATGTCACCGACACCTGCTTCGAGGTCGCGGACAAAGCCCTGCAGCTGCACGGCGGCTACGGCTACCTGCGCGAGTACGGTCTCGAGAAGATCGTCCGCGATTTGCGGGCGCATCGAATCCTGGAAGGGACCAACGAAATCATGCAGGTGGTCATCGGTCGGGCCGAGGCCGCGCGGTTGCGTGCCACTGCCTAGAAAGGCGATCATGACGACCATTGCTTTCCTGGGACTGGGCAACATGGGCGCGCCCATGTCGGCGAATCTGGTTGCCGCCGGCCATACTGTGCGCGGGTTCGACCCGGTGCCCGCGCCGGCGGCTGCCGCGGCCGCCAAGGGCGTTGCCGTATTCGACAGCGCTGCCCACGCGGTCGCCGAGGCCGACGTCGTCATCACCATGCTGCCCAACGGCGACGTAGTCAAACGCTGCTACGCCGAGATTCTGTCCGCCGCCCGATCCGGTGCGCTGTTCATCGACAGCTCCACGATCTCGGTCAACGACGCCCGCGAGGTGCACTCGCTGGCGGAATCGCACGGGGTTTCGCAGCTGGACGCACCGGTCTCCGGCGGAGTGAAGGGTGCCGTCGCCGGGACGCTGGCGTTCATGGTGGGCGGCGACGAATCCGCACTGCAGCGAGCACGGCCAGTGCTGGAACCCATGGCGGGCAAGATCATTCACTGCGGGGCGGCCGGGGCCGGGCAGGCCGCCAAAGTGTGCAACAACATGGTGCTGGCGGTGCAGCAGATTGTGATCGGCGAGGCATTCGTGCTGGCCGAGAAGCTCGGCTTGTCGGCGCAGTCCCTGTTCGACGTCATCACCGGCGCGACCGGCAATTGCTGGGCGGTCCACGCCAATTGCCCGGTGCCGGGGCCGGTACCGACATCGCCGGCCAACAACGACTTCAATCCCGGCTTTGCGACCGCGCTGATGAACAAGGACCTGGGCCTGGCAATGGATGCGGTGGCCTCAACCGGTTCGGCGGCGCCGCTGGGCAGGCACGCCGCCGAGATCTACGCCAAGTTCGCCGCCGACCACGCCGACTTGGACTTCAGCGCGGTGATCGAGATGCTGCGCAGCAGCTGAGGTGTGCACCTACGGCGCGGTGCTTGCGCCCGTTGCCCGTTCAGGATCCCTCAGCAACAGCGCCCGAACCAGGCGACGGGGTCCGTAAGGCCGCAGCATCTGGCTGGCCGGCCGGGAGCGTACTCTTTGCGGCCACCAGAACCAGCGCCCGAGAAGCGTCGCGATGGACGGGGTCATGAACGCACGCACGATCAGCGTGTCGAACAGCAGCCCGAGGCCGATGGTCGTCCCGATCTGACCGAGAATTCGCAAATCGCTGAACACGAACGAGGACATGGTCGCGGCGAACACCAGGCCGGCGGCGGTCACCACCGAGCCGGAGCCGGCCATCGCACGGATGATTCCCGTCTTCAATCCGGCGCCGATTTCCTCTTTGAACCGGGAGATCAGCAGCAGGTTGTAGTCGGATCCCACCGCCAACAGCAGAATGACGGCCAGCGCAAGCACGATCCAATACAATTTGATTCCGGCGATATCCTGCCAGACGAGCACGGACAATCCAAAAGAGGCGCCCAGCGAAAGCGCCACTGTGCCCACAATGACGAGCGCGGCAACCAGGCTTCGCGTGATGAGCATCATGATGAGCAAAACTAGACTCAACGCTGATATTGCGACGATCATCAGGTCGTATTTGGCGGCATCGCGGATATCCTTGTAGGCCGCAGCGGTGCCGCCGAGATAGAACTTGGCATATTGCAACGGGGTGCCCTTCACGGCCTCGTGCGCTGCCTTCATGATCGGGTCGATATGCGAGATGCCTTCGGGGGTCGCGGGATCACCTTCATGCGTGATGATCATGCGAGCGGCCTTGCCGTCCGGCGAGAGAAACAATTTCAGCCCGCGCTTGAAATCGGCGTTGTCGAAAGCCTCCGGAGGCAAGTAGAAGGAATCGTCGTTCTTGGCGGCGTCAAAGGCTTGGCCCATGGCGGTCGAATTTTCGATCATCGCCGCCGTCTGGTCGTAGATCCCCGACATGGTGGCGTAGTTCGACAGCGTCAACTCTCGAAGGGTCTGCTGGCTTCCGATCTGTTGCGGTATCAGCGCCAGCAGTTGCGGTTGGATCGCATCCAATTTATCGAAAGTCGCCGCGAGTTTTCCCAGCTGCTCGGCGACCTGGTCGATACCGTCGAGTGCGTCGAAGACGTTCCTGAACGCAAAGCAGGCCGGGATATCGTAGCAGTGCTTTTCCCAATAGAAATAGCTGCGAATCGGCCTGAAGAAGTCATCGAAATTCGCAAGCTTATCTCGCAAGTCATTCATCGTGGCGACCGTTTGATGAAAGCTTTCCGTCTGGTCGTGAGTAGCAGCGGCCAGCTGCTGCTGCAGGGCATACTGGCGGTTAAAAGTGTCGATCGTTTTCGCAATCTCTGCGGCCTGCTTCAGCATGTCGGCCGCGCGGTCTTTCTGGTATTTCAGGTTCTCCATCTGCCCGACGCTTTGCATGCTGATCTGAAACGGTATCGAGCTGTGGTCGATCGGCGTCCCCAAGGGCCGGGTCATGGCCTGCACCTGGGCTATACCAGGGACATGGAAGACGCCTTTGGCCACCCTGTCCAAGACGAGCATGCCGGCCGGATTACGCATATCGTGATCGGTCTCGACCATCAGCAGTTCGGGATTCAGCCGGGCCGGAGAAAAATGCCGCTCCGCGGCCGCATAGCCGATATTGGCCGGAGTATAGGCAGGCATGAATGGGCGAGGGTCGAAACTGGTCTTGTATCCCGGCAGGGCGAGTAGACCGACCAGGGCCACCGCACACGTGACCACAAGAATCGGCCCGGGCCAGCGGACGATGGCCGTACCGACCCGCCGCCATCCCCGGGTCCTCAGCATGCGCTTGGGTTCCAAGAGACGAAAATGACTGCCCACGGTAACCACGGCCGGGCCCAAAGTGAGCGCGGCCACCAGCGAGACAAGAACGCCTATTGCCGCGGGAACGCCCAGGCTTTGAAAATAAGGCATCCGGGCAAAGCTCAGGCAAAATACCGCGCCGGCAACGGTCAGGCCCGAGCCCAGCACAACACGGGCGGTGCCGTGATACATGGTGTAGAAAGCGGTTTCACGATCCTCGCCGGCTCCCCGCGCCTCGTGATAACGGCCGAGGAAAAATATCGCGTAGTCCGTACCGGCGGCTATGACCAGTAACGTCAGCAGATTAGTCGCATACGTCGAAAGTCCGATGATCCCGAAATTTCCAAGAACGGCGACAATTCCGCGGGCCGCCGCCATCTCGATAAGGACCGTGAGAAGCACCAGGATCATGGTGACGACGGAACGGTAGACCCAGAGCAACATCACCGCGATCACCAGCAGGGTTATCAGAGTGACTTTCGCGGTACTTTTGCTGCCCACCGTAAACTGATCCGCGAAGAGCGGCGCCGGTCCGGTGACATAGGCCTTAACCCCAGGCGGTGGTGGCGTATGCGCCACGATGTCGCGGACAGCGGCGACGGATTCGTTTGCTAGCGCCCCGCCTTGATCACCGGCAAGATACACCTGGACATACGCGGCCTTGCCGTCTGTGCTCTGCGAGCCCGACGACGTCAGCGGATCCCCCCACAAGTCCTGGATGTGCTGGACATGCTTGGTATCGGGCGAGAGCTTCTGAATCAGGCTGTTGTAAAATACATGGGCGTCGGCACCGAGGGACTTGTCGCCTTCCAGGACGATCATCGCCAAACTGTCGGAATCGAATTCGTGAAACACTTTGCCGATGTGCTTCATCGCCTGCAGCGACGGTGCGTCCGCGGAGCTCGCTGCCACGTTATGTGTTCTGCCCACCTCCTCCAATTGCGGTGCGGCACTATTCGTTATGGCAACGGTGGCCAGCCAGAACAGCAAGATCGGCACCGAGAGCCGGCGGATGGTGTGCGGCAAAAAAGGCCGCCGGACGTGGTTGCTCATGAGGACTTGTCCAGGCAATAGGTGTAGGCGTTCACTTCGTTGACTGTCCTCTCGTCTTTGACCACACCGTTGACGGTGATGCGGCAACCGATGGAATTGCTGTTGCCCTGCGCCACAATGTTGGCGAAGACCGCGGGCTCGGTCGTCGTTATGGTGTACGACCACGGCAGGGTAGCGTCATCAACTCGCTGCGGCTGAGCATTGACGTCTAGGTAGTTGATGGTCGCCACCGTCCCGGGAGCGCCGAAGACCTCGAGGATCACCTGCTTGGGGTTGAACGGGATGATGTCATTCGAGATGCCGCCGGTGGCCGAAGTGTTGTGGTGAGAACCGAAGATGCCGTGTAGCCGATACACGCACAACCCTGCGGCAGCTACCACCAACACGGCGGCCAGCAGCATCCACCCCCGCCTGACCAAACGGGTAATTGAAATCCCGTTCACCCGTTAACCTTCCGATAACCGGTGACGCGATCGCTCGCGCGGCGTCGTCCTTTCCCGCGCTGCCAAGCGGAATCGACGGCTATAACAGTACGGTACGGGACCGGACACTACAAGGGATGACGGAATGCACATTCGTCCGCCCGGGACGTGTTCAACCCACGGGCCCGGTCGGTGATCGTGCCCGATACCGCGTTACCGGGTGGGTCGGGTGAGGCTGGGGATGATGACGTCGTCGACGAGGGCTCGCACCGTACGACGAGTGGGGGGCCGGCCCGAGATGATGGACCGGAAGATGAGGTAACCGGGCAGCACATCCCAGAGTTCGTCGCTGATCACCGCACTATCGATCTCACCGCGGTCGACGGCCTGTTGCAGGATGTGGCGCATCAAGGCTTTCCGCTGGTCGACAAACTGGTGCTGCATCGCGTCGTTGAGCGCGCTGTTGCGCGACACCTCAACGAGAACTGCGCGCATGGTGCTCGCGTGCTGGTGGGTTTGCTCGCAAACCAGCTCCCCCACTCGTAGTAAATCGCCCCGCAGCGTACCGGTATTGGGCGGGACCGCGACCTGGCGGATCCCCTCGGTGAACGCGGCCAACACCAATGCCGCTTTGGATGGCCAGCGCCGGTACACCGTAGCCTTGCTGGCCCGGGCGGTGGACGCCACCGCGTCCACCGTCAACTTGTCATAGCCGTGTTGCTGCAGCAGCTTCAAAGTCACCGCAAGCAATTCGGTTTCCCGCGGCGACCATGGCGAAGCCTCCGCGGCGCGGTCTGCGGTCTGGGTCACAGCGTCCACGATAGAACGATTGCTTACAGTCCACGCTCGCCGTGGCCGGCGACGCAACTCGTCGGATGGCGACGAGTAAGTCACGCAGGCTGCACCGACCCATTAGCTGGGAGCAGCCTGCGCTACGTCGCGGCATGACCAAAGTGGTCGGCGCGCTGGGCGATGTCGGTCGGCATGTCACCGGCGGATTCGCTGAGCTTCTGCATCCTTACGCACTCGTCGGTGCCGTCGAGCCAGAACAGGAATCGCTACGGCGGCGGCAACAGTTGGGCCACTGTGCGTGTGGACACCAGGGTGGGGTTGCCCACCGGGATCGCGCGCCCCTGCCAGTGCAGGTAGCCGGCACCAGCCTGCAAATTGACATACCAGCCGGTTTTCGGCCCATAGGTCAGCGGGACGATGAAGCCATCCGGCTGCTCGACGACCCGGATCGGGGTGGTGTAGCGGCGGGCCGTGCGCCGGCCGGTGTAGTCGATGACCGCAAAGATGCTGTGCGGGCGACCGGCGCGGCCGAACGTGGAGACGCCATCGGACCCACTCTGCAGCGCTACCTGACCGGCGACCTGCACTAACGCTAGAAGTCGCCTGCGTTGCGCCGCAACGTTTCGATGGACGACACCAGTGCTTGGGATTCGTCAGCGTCCATTCCGATGTCGGCGAACACCTGCTCGTTGAGCGTGACGGTGGCGTCCTCGACCGTGGAGCGGCCGAGATCGGTGATCTGCACCAGCGTCGTCCGCCCGTCGGTGGGGTGCGGCACCCGCTGAACCAGCCCGTCGGCCTCCAGTCGGCGGATTGCGTGGGTCACGCTGGTGACGTGAACCTGCAACCGGTCGGACGCTTTAGTGATCGGCAGTGCTCCGGTTCGGCTGAACGCCAGCAGCCGCAGCAACTCGAAGCGGGAGAAACTCAAGTCATGGGGACGCAGCGCAGTCTCGACCCGGGCCAGCAGGATTTGATGCGCACGCATCACCGAGGTGACCGCGACCATGCCCTGGGCGACGTCGCCCCATCCGGCACGCTCCCAGTTAGCACGCGCCTGGGCGATCGGGTCACGCTTGTAAGGTCGCTCGTCGGATCGCTTGTCCGGCCTTGAGGCAGTCACGCCCTTTCTTACCGCACTTGCGGCCAACGAGGGCGCGCGCCCGGCGACGATGCGGGCCGAGCCCGGCTTCCCCCGCCCCCTCGCGCGGAGCCGGGAGTTCAGCTTGCAGTCATCGCGGCCGTTTTTCCAACCGCGGACAGCACCGCTTGGGTGGACGCGCGGCTGCCCACACTGATCCGTGCGCCGCCGTCGGCATCGAACCGAATCCGTAGCCCGCTCCCGGCGAACTCATCGCGCCACAGCCGACCCCTCGACGGCAGGTATACGAAGTTCGCGTACGAGTCGGTGGTATAGATCCCCATTGCGCTGAGCCGCATCCGCAGATAGCGACGTTCGGCAGTGATCTGCCGGATCCTTTGCAGCAGTTGGTCTTCCGCATCGTAGGAGGCCACGACCGCAACCAGGCTGGTGATCGCAATGCCGAACGGCTGCTGGTGGGCCCACAACGTGCGGGTCAGCTCCGCGGAAGCTAACCCGTAACCGATCCGCAGTCCCGCCAGCCCATACGCCTTGGAGAAGGTCCGCACCATCAACACGTTGGGGAACCGTGCGATTAGCGCCAAAGCTTCGATCCGGTGCTCAGCCGCGGCGAATTCGATATACGCCTCGTCGAGCAGCACGATGGTGGCAGGCGGTACCCGGCGCAGGAAGTTCACGATTTCGGCCGTGGACTGCAGCGTGCCAGTTGGGTTGTGTGGCCGGCACACCACCACCACCCTGGCGTTGGCGGCAGCGTCGGCAAGCGCATCAAGGTCGTGATGGCCGTGTTCGTCGAGCGGGACGGTCACCGGCGCCAGCCGGGCCATTCGCGCGAGGATCGGGTACCCGTCGAAGGTTGGTGAGGCCATGACGATCGTGTCGCCAGGAGAGGTCAGTGCCTGCAAGGCCTGCGTGATCACACCTGTCGCACCGGCGCCCAGCACCACCTGGTCCGCGCGCACGCCGACATGGCCGGCCATCACCCGGCGCAGCCGCTCGGGCAGAAACTCCGGATAACGGTTGGCCACATCGATCGAGCGGATCAACGCCGACCGTACCGCCGGAAGTGGTGGGAACGGATTCTCGTTGAGCGACAACGCAAACGGATCGATGGCGTTCGGTAAGGCGCCACCGACCTCGGCGCTGACGGGGCGCAGGACGGCTTGCATCAGCCCCGCCCGCCCCAGCGGACCGCTGCCGCGCCTGCGAAGTCGCCGGCGTGCGCGAAGCCGGCCATCATGACCACGCTGCCGACGCTGAGCTGTCCGTCGGATATCGCTCGGTCCAGGTTGATCGGAATGCCTGCGCCGAACAGGTTACCGCAC
>Ga0335081_10017067_pt1 | contig 11763 bp, 18 predicted proteins | sample Lox_Sample_35_FD_206713 | JGI IMG/M metagenome (GOLD analysis project Ga0335081, IMG submission 206713) | Soil microbial communities from Loxahatchee National Wildlife Refuge, Florida, United States - Lox_Sample_3.5 | ecosystem: Environmental > Terrestrial > Soil > Wetlands | place: USA... | reverse complement strand
GAACTGATGGCGTACGCGCGCCGCGGGGAGAAGATCCCGCTGCCGTTGCGCTGGCGCACCCGGCGCGACCAGGTGACCGGCACCGGCCAGGCTATCCGCGCGGTGGACCTGCTGTTCGAGAACTCCGGCGGGCGCGCGCTCAAGCTGGGCACCCCGATCCAGCGGTTCTGGCGGGACGCGCACGCGGGCCGGGTGCACGCCATCAACGACCCGGAACGGGCGCTGACCATGTTCGGCCGCGGCGAGTTCGGCCACGACGTGCCGCCGGACGCGATGTTCTGATGCACCTCCACTACGACGAAGCAGGCCAGGGCGCCACGGTCGTCTTGCTGCACGGCGGCGGCCCGGGCGCCTCCGGGGTCTCCAACTTCGCCAGGAACTTCCCGGTGTTCGCCGGGCACTTCCGCACCGTGGTCGTCGACCAGCCCGGTTACGGCAAGTCCGGCAAGCCGGCCGTGGCGGGCAACTACTTCACTTTCGCCGCGGACGCGCTGAAAGACCTGCTCGACGAGCTGGGCATCGAGCAAGCCCACCTGGTCGGCAACTCCCTGGGCGGCGGCACCGCGGTAAGGTTCGCGCTCCGCTACCCCGAACGGGCCGGGCGTCTCGTCCTCATGGGACCGGGGGGCCTGTCCCTCAACGTATTCGCCCCGGACCCGACCGAAGGCGTGAAGCGGCTCGCCGAGTTCGCCGCCCCGCCCGGCCCGAGCCGGGAGAAGATGGCCGCGTTCCTGCGCACGCTGGTCTTCGACCAGCGGCTGATCACCGACGACCTGATCGACGAGCGGTACGCGGCGGCCTGCGATCCCGAGGCCCTCACGGCCATGGCCTCGATGGGTGCCTCGTTCTTCGACGCCGGCAGCTTCGAGGACGGGCTGCTGTGGCGCGAAGCGCACCGGCTGCGCCAGCGAGTACTGCTGATCTGGGGCCGCGAGGACCGGGTCAACCCGGTGGACGGCGCGCTGGTGGCGCTGAAGATGATCCGCCGCGCCCAGCTGCATGTGTTCGGCGGCTGCGGCCACTGGGCGCAGCTGGAGAAGTTCGACGAGTTCAACCGGCTGGCAATCGAATTCCTGGAGGCCCCATGATCTCCTCGCTTGGCTACCTGCGGTTCGAGTCCGCCGACGTGGGCGCCTGGCGCGAGTTCGCCCTGAAGGTCCTCGGCATGACGGAAGGGCGCGGCCCCGAGCCCGGTGCTCTCTACCTGCGGATGGACGACTTCCCCGCCCGTTTGGTCATAATTCCCGGCTCAGCCGAACGCCTGCTCGCCTCCGGCTGGGAGGTCGCCGACGCGGCCGGCCTGGCCGCCGTGGGCCGGGCCCTGGCGGCGGCCAGCGTCCCCTACAAGGTCGCCACCCCCGACGAACTCGCCGCCCGGCGGGTCGGTGCCATGCTGCGCCTGGAGGACCCCGGCGGGCACCCCGTGGAAGTGTTCTGCGGCGCCGCGCTCGAGCACCGGCCGGCGGTCAGCCCCTACGGGAACCGCTTCGTCACCGGCGCGATGGGCCTGGGTCACGTGGTGCTGCCGGTGCCGCCCGGCTCCTCGGCCGCGCTGGACTTCTACACCGAGGTCCTCGGCTTCCGGCTGCGCGACTCGATGCGGATGCCGGCCGAGTTCTTCGGGGGCCAGCCGGGGGACCCGCCGGTGTGGTTCCGGTTCCTCGGCTGCAACCCGCGGCACCACTCGCTGGCCCTGGCGCCGGTGCCCGCGACCGGCGGCATCATCCACCTCATGATTGAGGTAGCCACTATCGACGACGTGGGCCAGGCGCTTGACCGGTGCGCCCGGCGCGGCGCGCCGGTGTCGGGGACGCTCGGCCGGCACGCCAACGACCTGATGGTCTCGTTCTACGTGCGCACCCCCGGCGGGTTCGACATCGAGTACGGCACCGTCGGGCGGCTGGTGGACGACGCCACCTGGATCAGCCGGGAGACCACCGCGGTCAGCCTGTGGGGACACAGCTTTGCCGGCCCCGCCGCGCACTGAGGCGCCCGCCGCGGCCCGGTACCGGCAGGTCCTCGGCCACTTCTGCACCGGTGTCACCGTCATCACCACGGATGGCCCCGCCGGGTTCGCCTGCCAGGCGTTCGCCGCGCTGTCCCTGGAGCCGCCCCTGGTGCTGTTCTGCCCGAGCCGGTCCTCGGCCACCTGGCCGGCGATCGAGCGGGCCGGGCACTTCTGCGTCAACGTGCTGGCGGACGGGCAGCAGGAACTGGCCCGCAGGTTCGGGACCCCGGCTCCCGACAAGTTCGCCGGGGTGCGCTGGTCCCCTTCGCCGTCGGGCCCGGTCCTGGACGGCGCGCTGACCTGGGTGGAGTGCGCGGTGGAGGCGGTCCACGAGGCCGGCGACCACTACCTGGTCACCGGCCGGGTCGCCGCGCTCGGCGCGTGCCGCCCCGGCCGGCCGCTGCTGTTCTACCGCGGCCGGTACGCGGCCACGGACCCGGGCGAGGGCCCGGCCGAAGTCGTCGACACGCTGCTGGCCTGGCCGCGGCACGCCGACTGGATGTGATCCGGGCGCGCCTGGGGGGTGGGGCGCGCCCGGAAGTCAGTATGCCGTGTCGTCAGTACTCGGTGTCGATCGCGGCCAGCGCGGTCTGCACCGTAGGCGCGTCCGAGACCACCATCTGGATGGTGGCGCTCTTGCCCGTGACCGCATCCCGGACGGCGTCGTCGGCCATCGCGGCGTTGTGGGCGTCGATCCATTCCTGGGACAGGTACTTGACGGGCATCGCTGCTCCCCGAGGCTATGACCAACCGAGGTATGACCAAGCGCTTGCTCGGGCACCCTAGCCCGTCCCCGTTGGGGTCGTCAAACGCCGCCGGAGCCCGATGGCGTTAGCCTTTTCAGGGACTCATTCCACGACTAGGGGGACCCATGCCAGAACGCACCTCGTACACCCAGGGCACGCCGAACTGGGCGGACCTGCAGACCACCGACCAGGACGCCGCCAAGGCGTTCTACTCCGGCCTGTTCGGCTGGACCTACGACGACCAGCCCATGCCGCAGGGACCGGTGTACTCCATGGCCCTGCTCGCCGGTCACCCGGTCGCCGCCATCGCCCCGCAGTCACCCGAGATGGCCGCCGCGGGCGCGCCGCCCATGTGGAACACCTACATCGCGGTCGACTCGGTCGACGACGTCGCCGGCCGGGTCGAAGCCGCGGGCGGCAAGGTCGCGATGGCGCCGTTCGACATCATGGACGCCGGGCGGATGGCCTTCGTCATGGACCCGGCCGGCGCCCCGGTGGCGCTGTGGCAGGCCAGCCAGCACATCGGCGCCACGCTGGTGAACGAGCCCGGCACCCTGTGCTGGAACGAACTCATCACCAGCGACCCTGGTGACGTCAAGTTCTACACCGGCCTCCTGGGCCTGACCACCTCCACCATGGACATGGGCGGCGGCCAGCAGTACACGCTGTTCGAGGCCGGCGGCCAGCAGGTGGGCGGGAGCATGGCCCCGCCGATGCCGGGCATACCCAACCACTGGGAGGTGTACTTCGCCGTCGACGACGCGGACGCCGCCGCGGCCAGGGCCACCGAACTGGGCGGCACGGTCCAGGTGCCGCCGTTCGACATCCCGGTCGGGCGGATGGCCGTGATCGGCGACCCGCAGGGCGCGGTGTTCAGCATCATCAAGCTGGCCCCCCAGCCCGGCTGAGCCCATGGAGATACCCAAGCCAAGCGAGGACGACAAGCGGTTCTTCAGGTCGCTGCTCCCCGAGGACCCGGAGGTCGAGGTCAAGCCGATGTTCGGCAACCTCGGCGCGTTCGTGCACGGCAACATGTTCGCCGGGCTGTTCGGGTCCGCCGTCGGCGTCCGGCTCGGCGAGCCGGACGCCGGCGAACTGGCCGCGGTCGACGGCTCCGGTCCGTTCGGGCCCGCCGAGCGCCCCATGGGCGGCTACCTCAGCCTGCCCGGGGCCTGGCGCGACGACACGGACCTGGCCGCGCAGTGGGTGGAGAAGGCCCGGGCCTACGTCGGCTCGCTCCCGCCCAAGGCGGCCAAGCCGAAGAAGAAACGGGCCACCGGTTAGCGTAGGGCGGCGGCCACCGCGTCGTGCGGCGAGGTGCTGGGACGGCCGGTGAGCTGGCGCAGGTGGCCGCTGTCCACGTACAGGTCGCCGTGGGCTAGGCCGCGGTCCGCGTCGGCGAGGGTCGCCGCGGCCTGCTCGGGCAGGCCCACGCCGACCAGCAGCGCCGCGTAGTCCGCCACGGGCATGTCGCGGTAGCTCACCGGCCGCCCGGCCTGGGCGCTTATCTCGGCCGCGATCTCGGCCAGGGTGACCGCTTGGTCGCCGCCGAGTTCGTAGACGCGGCCCTGCTGTCCGTCCCTGGTCAGCACGGCGGCCGCGGCGGCCGCGTAGTCGGCCCGGGTGGCCGCGCTGACCCGGCCGTCGCCGGCGCTGCCGGCCAGCGCGCCGCGTTCCAGGATGGCGGGAATCTGGGCGGTGTAGTTCTCGGTGTACCAACTGTTCCGCAGCAGCGTGTACGGCAGGCCGGAGCCAACCCCGCGCCCGCCCGGCTGCTTCCCATTAGGCAGTACCCACTTTCAGGTAAGGTACTTGCATGGAGGTTAGTAACCAGGTAGCGAGGCCGCTGTGGGAGTATTTTCCCGACGGCGTGCTTCCGGCGGGCTGTCCCAGCCGGGTGGTCCTTGACCACGTGACCAGCAAGTGGGGCGTGCTCGTCCTGGTTGCGCTGGCCGAGCAGACGCTGCGCTGGGGGGAGTTGCGCCGCCGCGCCCAGGGCATCAGCGAGAAGATGCTGGCGCAGACCCTGCGGACGCTGGAGCGCGACGGCCTAGTGCACCGGGACGCGCAGCCGGTGATCCCGCCCCGGGTCGACTACAGCCTCACCGCCCGCGGTCGTGACCTCGCCGCTCTCCTGCTGCCACTGGTCGAGTGGACCGTGGCCAACGCCGACGACATCCTCGGCCTTAGGACCTGACCCGCCCTTCCTCGGCGCGGCTCCGCGCGAATGTCGGAAGGGGAGCGTAGCTTGACCGCTTGAACCCCTACGAACCCCCGGGAGCCCGCCATGCTCGGCCACGACCACGCGCTGTCCGGCGCCCTGGCCTTCGCCGCCGTCGCGCCGCTGCTGCACGTCAGCGGCGTGCACCTGGCCGCGGCCACAGCCCTGACCGCGGGCGCGGGCGTGTTCCCCGACATCGACGAGCCCGGCTCCACGATCGCCCGCACCTTCGGCTTCCTGACCGGGGCCTTCGCCTGGGTCGTGCACAAGATCAGCGGCGGCCACCGGAAGGGCACGCACAGCCTGCTCGGCGTCGCGGTCATGACGGTCGCGGCGCTGGGCGCCGGATCCTGGCAGGCCCACGCCCGCCCGTGGTGGCATCTCGTCCCGGCCGGGCTCATCCTGGCCCTGCTGTTCTCGGCGGGCCTGCGCGCCCTGCACATCGGCGGCCACCACGGCGACGCGATCGGGATCGCGCTGGCCGCCCTGGCGCTGTGGAAGGGCTGGGACCTGGCCCTGGTCACGCCGCGGCACGTGCCGGTGCTGGCGCTGTGCGTCGCCCTCGGGATGCTCGCCCACATCGCCGGCGACATGTGCACCCACGACGGGTGCCCGCTGCTGTACCCGCTCAGCCGTCACGAGTTCGGGCTGCTGCCCGCGCCGGTCCGGATCACCACGAACAAGCTCGCCGAGCACTGGGTCGTCTCCCCCCTGCTGCTGGTCGGCCTGGCCTATTTCGTCTGGCGGGATTCGGGCCTCACCCTGCACCAGCACCTGGCCGGCCGCTGACCCACCTCCCACGGGTCAAACGACATCAATGCCCCAGCGTTGCTGCCCCGGCGACATCGATGGTCCACTGTTGCTGTTTCCGGGCGCGCTCCGGCGCGGCTCCACGTGGGCCTGTGGGGCTGACGGGGTGCGTGAGACTGATGGGGTATTCGGGACGGGTAAGCCCCAAGCCGTGTGCAGGAGAAGCCCGGTCAGGCGCCAGCCGGAGAGGAAAGGCACGCCGCGCTCGTGGTGAGGCACTTCCTGGCGGCGCGGGTGGTGAGGGTGAGCCGGGTGAGGCTGGCGCCCGCGGCCACCGCGACGGGGAGCACCGCGAGCCTGCCGGGCGTTCTGGCCGCCTGAGTGGCGAGCAGGGCGAGCAACGCGATGTCGATGGCGGCCGTGCCACTGGCGGCCACGGCGGCGATAGCGGCGGAGGCAGCGGAACCGGCGCCGAGCCAGCGAGGACGCCCGGGCAGCGAGGTGGGAAGCCAGCGGGTGAGCGGGCCGGTGGCGGCCACGGTGACCAGGGCGCTGCCGATGGCGATCGCGAAGGCGAACCCAGCGAGGTGGGTCACGAGTCGGGCACTGGCGGGCATGCCGGCCCAGTGCCACGGGGAGACGAGTTGGGCGCCGATGCGGCTGGCCAGGGCGGCGCCCAGCCAGAGGAGACCGACCAGCGGGCCGGTTCTGAGCAGGGCGAGCGCGGTGCGGCGGGCCTGGGCCGCGGTGAGTTCGGCCCGGAACCCGTTGGCGACCTGCTCTGGCCGGCCGAACTCGGCCAACGCGGCGCGCGCGGCTTGATCAGGCGCCAGCCCGTCCGAGCGGTAGGCGTCGGTGGCATCGGCGAGCCCGGCGCCCAGTTCGGCCAGGATGTCCCGGCGCGCCCTGGCCGGGCCGATCAGCCCGCGGGCCACCTCGGTCAGGTAAGACCCGATGACCTGCTCCGCCGTGCCCGGAAGGTCCGCCGTGCCCGGAAGGTCCGCCGTGCCCGGAAGGTCCGCCGTGCCCGGAAGGCCGGCCGGCGCGGCGCCAGGCGGGCGGGTCATGATGTCACCGCCCGCGGTTGCGGCCCGAGCAGAGCGGTGACCGCGGTGGAGAACTCCTGCCAGGCGTTGCGTTCGTCGTCGAGCATCCGGCGTCCGGCCGGGGTGAGCTCGTACATGCGCCTGCGCCGCCCGCCCTCTTCGGACCACCGGGTGTGGACAAGCCCGGCCCGCTCCAGGCGGCGCAGCGCCGGGTAGATCGTGCCGGTGGGCAGGTCGAACTGGCCGCCGCTGCCGGCCCGCAGCGCCTCCATAACCGCGTAGCCGTGCCGCGGGCCGTCCTCCAGCGCGGCCAGCAGCATGCCGTCCAGGTGACCCTTCAGCGCTTGCGCCCTCATGCGTAGTAATGCTACCTTCACGTCAATAAGTAGTAAAGCTACATGTAGCTAATCTCCCCACAACCGGGCCGCGAGCAGGTGACTCCCATGCGGCGGCCCGTGCCGGGCGGAAAGCGCACCGGGCGGAAAGCGCACCGGGCGGGAAGCGCACCGGGCGGAAAGGAGGCCAGGCGATGGGAAACGTGGCCGTCACGCCCGGCTTCGCCTGGGCCATCGCGGGCACCGGGGCGGTGTTCGTCGTGTTCCTCATCCCGCACATCCTGGCCGGGCTGACCGCGACGGCCGCCGGCGCGGCGGTCATGGTCTCGCCCAAGGGCAGCCGGCGGCATATCCGGATGGGCACCGTCTACTTCTGGGCGATGGGCGCGCTGGTCGTCACCGCGGCTGGGCTGACCGCGATCCGCGGACCTCGCGACCTGCCAGTCTTGGGCCTCGGCCTGCTCGCCCTCGCGCTGGCCGGCGCGGGACGGCATGCTCGCCGGCATCCGGGAACACGCAACCCGGGAACACAAACTCACATCCTCGCCATGACCAGCTCATACACGGTGCTGCTTACCGCCTTCTACGTCGACAACGGCAAGAACCTGCCGCTCGCCGACCGTTTGCCGGGAATCGCCTACTGGCTGCTCCCGGCCGTCATCGCCGCCCCGCTCATCGTCCGCTCGCTGCGCCGCTACCGTTCCCCGCCCCGCCGCGAGCCGGACCCAGCGGCACCCGGGCACCAGCCAAACGCGGCACCCGGGCACCAGCCAAACGCGGCACCCGGGCACCAGCCAAACGCGGCACCCAGGCATCAACCGAACGAGGCCGGGAAAACCACAAGAACGGGGACCCCATCATGGACACGCTGACCGAACCGCCCCCCATCACCAGCCGTCACCCATCGTTCGCGCGCTGTCAGCCGGCCACGTACTGGCTGGCCACCGCGGCGGTGGTGGCCGAACTCGAGCTCGGCGGTGCCTGGGACATCGCCCGCCTGCCCATGGTCCGCGACCTGGTGACCGGCCTGGGCTATCCGTCTTATTTCCTGGTCCTGCTGGGCGTCTGGAAGGTGCTGGGCGGGCTCGCCCTGCTCGTCCCGCGCCGCGCGCTGCTCAAGGAGTGGGCCTACGCGGGCACCTTCTTCGTCTACACCGGAGCCATCGCCTCCCACCTGACCACCGGCTACGCCCGGAGCGAGGTGGGGCTGCTCGCGGTCCTGACCACGCTGACCGTGATCTCCTGGGCGCTGCGGCCACCCGGCCGCCGTTTCCGTCAGGTCACCGAGCCGTGAGCCGGGCCGTGAGCCGGGCCGTCAGCCGGGCCATGAGCGGCCCGCTCAGCCTGGTCGTCAGGAACGTCCTGTTCACCATCGTCGTACCGGGCGCGGGTGGCGCCTACGTTCCCTGGCTGATCCTGACCCGGCACGGGGCCCTCCCGGCCCCGGCCGCCTGGTACGCCCTGCCGCTCGTCATCGTCGGCGTCATCCTGTACGTCGCCTGCGTGCGGGTCTTCGCGGTGGCCGGCCGGGGCACGCCGGGCCTGTGGGACCCGCCGCGGCGGTTCGTCGTGGCCGGGCCCTACCGCTGGGTCAGGAACCCGATCTACATCGCCGCGGTGCTGATCGTCTCGGGCGAGGCGTGGCTGTTCGGATCGCCGGCTCTCCTGCTGTACGCGGCCGGCCTGGCGGTGGCGTTCCACCTCTTCGTCGTCGGCCACGAAGAACCGAGGCTGCATGCCCGGTTCGGCGAGCCGTACGAGGCCTACCGCCGTACCGTTGCCCGCTGGATCCCGCACCCACCGCCCGCGAGCGCGGCCCCCCGGTGAGCACGCGAACGCGCCCCCCGGTGAGCACGCGAGCTAGGGCTGAACCCGCACCACCGGCGGCGGCCCGCCCCGCGGCCCGAACGTTTCCACCACCGCCGACACCCCCGCGTTGCCCGCCCCGGCCACCACCACGAGCACGGCGCCCGGCGAGTTGAGCACCCGGAAAGCCACGTCAGCAGCCGGAACAGGCAGCGGGCCGGGCTTACCCCGCCCTGAAGGACGGGGCTTGCGCCCGACCAATCGGTCACCGATGCCGTGTGCTCGCAGCGCCCGGCCGGTCTCGGTCAGTAGCACCGACGCGTTCGGCTTGCCGTTTTCGAGCAGCCCGGCGGTCAGGCCGCCCAGGCTGCGCAGCCGTGGGGCGAGTGTGGTGTCGACGCGCCGTTCGCTCACGCCCGTCGGGTCGAGCAGCTTCTCCCGCATCTCGTTCCCCAGGGAACCTAACGGAGTGGGTCCTCCGCCCCGGCTCACCTACGAGCCTGCGCCGGGGCACCCCGCGTCGGCAAGGTCCCGTGCGACAATCCCGGCCGCCGCCGCTTGTGCGCCGGCCCAGGCTCAGCCGAGGGTGAAGGAGCACGCACCGGTGTCCACCGTGAAGGAGCACGCTTGATGTCAGCACAGTACGGGCCCGTCGGCATGGTGGGCGTGGGCAACATGGGCGGGCGGATCACCCGCCGGATGACCGGAGCATGATCAGCAACCGCGTGGTCGACGCCCTCGGCGACCTGGCCGGCGGCGTCCGGGTAGCGGAACAGGAGGGGTACCAGCATGCACGTGAGCCACGGCCGGATGCCAGGCCAGCCGTCCTGGCAGCGGACCGCGACCTTCACCGGGACGGTGCACTCCGATCCCGTCCTGACCGCGCCCGAGGTCGTGATCAACACCGTGATCTTCACCCCCGGGGCCCGCACCTACTGGCACCGTCATCCCGGCGGCCAGCTGCTCGTCGTCACCGCGGGGCGGGGCCTGGTCGCCACCCGAGACGAGGTCCAGGTCGTCGGCAGCGGCGATGTCATCTGGGCCGGGCCAGGCGAGGAGCACTGGCACGGCGCCTGCGAGGACACGCTGCTGACCCATCTGGCCGTCTCCCACGGCACCACCCAGTGGGGCGGCGAAGTCGGGGAGAACGACTACACCGCCGCGCAACCATGACGAGCGAACAGTACGAGGTGCTGGCGGTCCGCTACGGAACCAGGCAGGCCAGCGCGGCCGAGGTCTTCCTCAACTACCACGCCTACCGCGAGCCGGACCGGCCGCTGCGGATGGACTACTTCTTCTGGGTGGTCCGCAGCCCCGCGCGGACGGTCGTCGTCGACACCGGCTTCTCGCCGGCCGGCGGCGCGGCCCGCAGGCGTACCCTGCTCATGGACACCCAGGACGCGCTGCGCGCGGCCGGCCTTACCCCGGACGCCGCCGGCCACGTCGTCCTCACCCACGCGCACTACGACCACATCGGCGGCCTTCCCGTCTTCACCCAGGCCGAGGTCCTCATGAGCCGGGCCGAGTACGACTTCTGGACCGGGCCGATGGGCCGGCGCGGCCAGTTCGCCCACACCACCGAGGAAAGCGAGCTGAGCCACCTGCGCGAGCTGCGCGAGGCCGGGCGGCTGACGCTGACCGGCCGGGCCCACGCGGTCGCGCCCGGCATCGAGCTGACTCAGGTCGGCGGGCACACGCCTGGCCAGGCCATCGTCACCGTGGCCACCGCCGCCGGGCCGGTCGTCCTGGCCTCCGACGCCGTCCATTACTATGAGGAGCTGGAGCGGGACCGGCCGTTCTCCACCGTGGCCGACCTCGCCGACATGTACGCCGCCTTCGACCAGATCAACGAGCTGGCCCGGGGCGCCCGCGTGGTGGCCGGGCACGACCCGCTGGTCGCCGAGCGCTTCCCCGCCCGCGCAGGCTCCGCCGACGTGATCCAGATCTCCCCCTGACCGGCGCCCGATTATGAACCACGCGCCCAGGCCCCCCGACCATGAACCACCCGCCCAGGCCCCCCGACCATGAACCACCGCCCCATAGTCCCCGTGCGCCCCGCCCATGCCCCTGGGGTGCCTCCCCGCGAGAAACAACGCGGAGGATCTGGGTTATACGGAGGATTTGGTACCCCTCGACTTTCGCATTCTTAGGTGCGCTTGCTGCCGCCTGGTATTACAGTCGCGGTTTTCCGATCTGTGATCGCGCTGCCGCTCAGCGTGATGTGGTGATGCCCAGCTACCGGTTACAATGCGTCACCTCCTTTCGTCTGGCGAGGATCAGGTGGCTACGGCGGCGAGGCGGGCGCTGTAGTGGTGCCAGCGGGCGGCGGCCTGGTGCCGCCTTCGGCGGGCGGACCAGCGCAGCGCGAAGGCGAGCCGGGTCCGGTTCATGAGCCCGCTGGTGTACTGACTCGCCAGCCGGGTCAGCCTGGCGGTCTCGGCGACCGAGAGCTTGATGTGGCCGATTCCGCGGGGGCAGGGCTGCCCGCCGCGGGCGGGCACCGGCGCGTCGCCGAGGGGGATCACCAGGTCAGCCTCGCCGGCGTGGACTGGGGGAAGGGTGATCTTGCCGTGCAGGGCGCCGCGGATGGCGACGTGGCGGAGCTGGGCGAGGGCGGCCAGCGCGGTATGCCGGCAGATCCCCTCGAAGGACCGGATCTGGGACTGGTCGAGGCAGTCAGCCCAGGACTGCCCGGTAGCGGTGACGTAGGCGGAGAACACCGTGGGTAGGGTGGGCTGCCCAGCGAGGTCCCGTATTCATCCTGGATGAACCCGGGCCTTTTCCGGGCAGCCTCCCTCCGAACCCGGCGTGCCCGCTTTCCGGGCACCGGGCTCTCCGGCGATTTATGCCG
>Ga0335081_10017066_pt1 | contig 11763 bp, 6 predicted proteins | sample Lox_Sample_35_FD_206713 | JGI IMG/M metagenome (GOLD analysis project Ga0335081, IMG submission 206713) | Soil microbial communities from Loxahatchee National Wildlife Refuge, Florida, United States - Lox_Sample_3.5 | ecosystem: Environmental > Terrestrial > Soil > Wetlands | place: USA: Florida... | reverse complement strand
GGCTGCTCACCGGCGACCCAGTCACCGAGGCCGGGAATATTCAGCGGCCGCGGTGAGCGCGCTCGCGGGCGGCGCCTCCGGCTTCGCGGACAGCCGACTGCTTTCCGGGAACCGGTACGCTGCCGCGCGAACCGGGCTATCCGCCGGTCTGCTGCATCACCGGGGCAGCCACGGCGGTCTTTTCCAGGGCCGGCCTTCTGCTGGGTGACCGGAGCGGTCATCGCGATCTGGCGGCGCGAGCGGTTGGCGCCGCCGATGAAACCCCCAGCGGACCGAACGCACGGTCGGGCACCTTACCAAACGAGCCGTACAGCTCGATTCCGGCCACACGTGCGACGTAGCTCGAACCCGTCTTGGTGATCCACCCCCTCATAAGGCTTGCCTGCCGCTCAGGCGTGTCATGTGATGGCGAGTGCACCGTGACCCGGGAACCCGGTGACTCACCGGCCCGGCATCTGCACGGTCATCCCTCGAAGCGGCGAGGCTCCTACGGCCTCCTGCTACAGTACCCATGATACGTGGCTAATACATAAAGTATCAGTCTCGTTTGGTGGAGGTCAGGCGCCGGGCCAGGTCACGCAGCTCAGCGGCGGGCGGGTCCTGCATGGTGAGCAGGTCCGAGACGAGCTGGCGGACCAGGGGATGGCCGCGGACCAGTTCCGCGGTGATCTGCTCGGCGCGGAGCAGCGTAGCGACCGCCTCGCTAGCCTGGCGGCGCTGGGCGTGAGCGCGGGCCGTCTCGATGAGCAGCCGGGCGCGCCGTTCGGCAGACAGGCCGCTGGTATCCACGGCGGCAGCGGCCCGCAGCGCGCGGCCCGCATCACCGAGGTCGACTGCAATCGCGACCTCTTGCAATCCCACGTTGGCCGGGCCGAACTCGGTGTTGAACTCGGCCCGCCCCTCACCGAGCCGCCTGGCGACCTGCCGGGCGCGCTCAAGCTGGTCATAGGCGGTGTCCGGGTCGTTGACCCGGGCAGCAACCACGGCGCGCTGCAAGGTCAGCCCGCCCCACAGGGACATCGCCCGCGGGTAACCTTGGCCAGTCATCGGCCACAAGGCCTCGGCCGCGGTACGGGCGGTCTCCTCGGCCTGGTCGTAATGGCGGGCAGCGATGAACACGAACACCAGCCGGAACGCCCCCGCAGCCACCAGCAGCGGGTTGCCCGCCCTGGTCGCCGTCCTGGTGGTGACCCGCCCGCTGGTCGCCTTCCTGGCCACCATCCGGACCGAGCTGACCCGGGGAGAACGCGCCCTCACCGGCTTGGATGGCGCCGCGCGGCATCGTCGCCGCGGCCAGCGGCTTCGATCCATTCCCTGCCATCAGAGTTCAGGGCGGTTGCAGCGACCTGAGCCAGGGCCGTATGCAACTTTGCTAACAACGGTCCTGGACCACTATGGACGCAGGGGGACTGAGAAGCCGCGCGAGCAGGGCAGGTGTGACCGCCTGGACGGCGGTGGACGGCTCAAATCCTTCTCGTAATGCGTAGGTCATCAGTTCGATTTCGATAGGCGGCTCCAGGCAGAAGCCAAAAATAGTGCGGAAGGCTGCCGCGGACCGAGCACTACGCGGACGGCGAGCACGCATGCGACCAGCGGTGCGGACCGCTACGTGACCACCGGACCACCCGGCCCCACGTATGCGACACCCAGTGCCGGCCGCACGCGTGCAGGCCGATGAGTCCCGCGACGATCCTGCGGATCCACTCGATCATCTCCTCGGCGCTGGACCTGGCCGTCCGTTACGAGTGGGCCGAGCGCAACGTCGCCAAGAACGCCAGGCCGCCGCATCCCCGCAAGCGCGAGCCGGACCGCACGCCATGGAACCCGGACACGATGACGCACCGATACCGCCGGTACGCCCGTCGGGTGGGCATCACCAGCTCGCTGAAAGAGTTGCGGCACTATTCCGCCACCCAGCTCCTGGCCGCGGGCACTAGCCGCCGAGCAGGCCTATCGTGGTTGCTCGTTGCACCGCGTCGTTCCGGGATGAGACGCCCAGCTTGCGGTAGATCGCCTTGACCTCGGTCTTGACCGTGTGGCTGGAGAGGTACAGCCGCTCTGCGATCTTGTCGGCGGTGAGGTGGGTTTGCAGATAGGGAAGCAGCCGTAGCTCGGCCGGGGTGAGCGGCAACGCACCGGTCGCTCTCGGGGCGGCGCGGGCCGCTAGGACGTCGCGGAACTCCCTGACCTCGTCATTCAGGGTCCCGAGGGCTGGCCGGCGGCTCACGATGTCGTCGATCTCGCGCAGGAGCTGACGGACCGTGGCCTGCTCGGCGAGGGCCAGGTACACCCTGGCCAGCTGGAGCCGCAGCCGGACGGCATGGTACGGCAGCAGGTAGGTGGCTGAGGGGCGCGCCCGCATTGCCTGGGCGAGCTGCCGGCGTGCTTCCTTCACGTCACCGTGGTGCAGGGAAAGCCTGGCTGCCCCGGCGAAGGCCGGGAGGCTGAAGATGTAGTCGTGCAGCCGCTGCGCATCGATCGTGTCAAGCGCGAGCTTCAGGTGGCCGGCGGCCTCCGCCCACTCGCCGCGGTCCATGGCGAGCCACGCGAGCTGGGCTTCGCAGATGGGGATCGTGTCCCAGTTGCTCATTCCGGCTGCAATGGTGGACGCCTCGGCGAAAACAGTGCGGGCCTCGCCGGGCTGCCCGGCAAGCAGGTGCGCTTCGGCGAGCATCCACAACGCGCTGTCGCGCCATGGGCTCCAGGCGGGTTCCTGGGCGAGACTGAAGGTCGCGTCGGCCATCATCTGCTCCGGCCCGCCGGCGCACATGCCCGCCCGCAACTGGGCCCGGCCGGAATCGAAAGAGGCCGCACCACTCGCGGGCTCGCCGTCGAACGACGCGGCGTCGACGAACGCCGCCCACCGCTCTGCCTTGGCTGCGTCGCCGGTCAGCACGCCCTCCCAGCCAGCGAGCACCGCAAGCGGCGGGTAGCGCGCGATGTTCGCATCGCCGAGCACACCGTACCAGCGTTGCACAGTTGACAGCTGCCCGGCCATGTACGTCGGCAGGGCCAGTTCGGCTGTCAGCCGCACCGCGCGGTCCCGGTCATCCGTGTGCAGCAGGTGTTCCAGGGCCAGCGCCGGGGATCCGTTGGACTCATACCAGCCGGCGGCTCGCCGGTGCAGCGTCATGATGATGCCGGGTTCGGTGCGGCGAAGCTCCCCGAGCAGGAACTCCCGGTACAGCGCGTGGTAGCGGTACCACTGCCGCTGGCCGTCGAGCGGGGTCAGGAACAGGCTGTGTGCCTCGATCCGGCGCAGCTGCATGGCCGCCGCTGATGACCCGAGGACGGCCTCGCACAGCGGCCCGCAGAGTTGCTCGAGCACGGCTGTGCGGCGCAGGAACCGCTGAATGGCCTTCGGCTGCCCGGTCAGGGCCTCGCGGTACAGGTAGTCGGCCACGTACCGGTCCTCGCCAGTGACGGTCTGCACCTGGCTGTGGTTCTGCTTCGCGATCACGGCGGCGAGGTAAAGGCCGGCCGGCCAGCCCTCTGCCCGTTCGGTCACCTCGGCTGCCAGTTCCGGGGTCACGCTGACCTGTGCGTGTGCGAAGATCTGCCGGGCGCCGGCCGCATCAAGGGCCAGGTCGCCTGCCCCGAACTCCAGCGCGTCGCCTGACACGAGGAACCGGGGCAGGTGTGGCTGCTCGTCACGGCTGGCGGCGGCCAGCTGAGATCCTGGCGGGATCGCCGCGATCACCACGCCCAGCACATCGTGGCAGGCGGGCGATCGCACCTCGTGGAGATCGTCCAGCATGAACACGAACGGAACGGCGCTCGCGCGGATCTGCGAGGCCAGCCGTGGCGCAGCGCGGCCCAGCGCTGACACTCCGCGCCCGGCCACATCGGCGATCAGGTCATCGCCGCCCAGGCCGGCCCGGCTGTACGCGGCGGCCAGCGAGGTGAGCAAAGTCGCGGGATCATCGTCGAAGAGGTCCAGCGACACCCAGGCCACGCGGCGATCCTCCGCCCGGGCCCACTCCGCCAGCAGGGTCGACTTCCCGAAGCCCGCGGGCGCCGTGATCCCGACGATGCGGTGACCGCCCGAGCGAGCGGCCTCGATCAGCCCGGCCCGGCTTACGCCGCCCGGGCGAGGCTGCGGGACTGAGAACTTGGCGTCCAGCAGCAACTGGCGAAGCTCAGGAACCGCCGGGGGCGCGTGGCGTGAGTCCACCGTCACGGCCGGACCCTGATCTGCTGCTGGGCCAAACGCGTACTCTGCTGCGCTGCCTGCGGGCGCCGCGCCCTCCGCCACGGCACACCCACGACAAGTTTCCGCCCCATGGGGCCCTCACATGCCGGTCTTCCGTGATCACCGTCGATCCGCGTCTGCGTAACCTCACCAGGCTCTCATATGGTGATACGGGCGACAACACCCACGGTGGGCGATGTGTCCGAATCGCCGGTGGTTATACGGTGGCAGGGCACGAATGGCCGGCCACGCGGCGGCCTCCCCGCTGATCCTCGCCGGCACGCCTAATCAATGCAGGTGCCTGGGTGAGGGGGGAAGATGACCACGCTAGGACGGGCGTCTCAGGACGCGGGCATGGCCGCAGCGGCTTATCCGGACGCGGGCGAAACCAGGCGGCTCCGCGCGGGGAGTCTGCGCTTCTTCCGGACGATCGCCGAGTCCGTGGGTGTCCAGGGTCCCACTGGGGCAGTGGTTATCGCGGCCGCTGTCCTCGCCGGCGTCTCCGGCGGCGGGACCGCCCTGGTCGAGGTCGCCGCCGCGGTGGCCATGGGCTTTGTCGCCTACGCCTTCGTCATCTTCACCCGCGGCTTCAACAGCGCAGGCTCGGTGTACGGATTCACCGGCGCGGTCGCCGGGCCCGTATTCGGGTTCGTCTCCGCCTGGACGCTCATGCTGGTCTATGTCAGCTTCGCGGGCGGGATTTATACGGCGACGGCAGACGAAGCGCAGCCCGCCTTCGCCGTCGCCGGCCTGCACCTGCCGTGGCAGGCATACGCGATCATCGCCTTTGTCCTGGTGATGGTGCTGGCATATCTGGACATCAAGATCTCGGCCACGGTGATCCTGGCCCTGGAGGGCGTCTCGATGCTGCTCGTGGTCACCGTCTGCAGCATCGTCCTGGCCAAGGGCGGTTTCCACGGGCACGCGTTCAGCTCGGCCCCGTTCCGGCCAGGCGGAGTAACCCTCTCAGTGCTCGGTCTCGGGATCGTCCTGTCGTTCTCGACGTTCTCCGGGTTCGAGGCAGCATCGACGCTGGGCGAGGAATCCCGGCAGCCGCGGCGGCTGATCCCGCTGGCGATCATGGCCTCTCTCGCCGTGGTGGCCGTCTTTACGATCGCGGTGGTGACGAACGCCTACCCGAGCATCGGCCAGCTCTCCACCGCCACGGTGCCGCTGGTCACGGTAACCGACAAGTTCGTGGCCGGCTGGATGGGGGACCTGGTCAACTTCGGGGCGGTGGTCAGCGCGTTCGGCGCCGCGCTCGCCTGCGCGGTCGGAGCCTCCCGCATCGTGTTCGCGCTCGGGCGTGATGCCGGGCCCGCCATGCTCCGCCGGACCAGCCGCATAACGGGCGCCCCGGCCGGTGCGCTGATCTGGGTCGGCGTGGGCAGCCTGCTCACGATGCTGCTGTTCATCCGCGAGCCGCTGGCCACCCGCGCCGTCGCGATCAGCCTCGCCTACGGGGCCGATCTGATCATCGTCGCCTACATCCTGGTCGTCATCGCCGCCATCATCTTCACCGTCCGGCGGCGCATGTCCCCCGTCAAGACCGTGATTCTCGTCATCGGCCTGGCCGTCCTCGGCTATGTCGCTAAGGACACCTTTGCCCCACTGCCCGCCGCGCCTTTCAACTGGGACGCGCTCGCCGCCGGGATCACCCTTGCCGCCGGGATCGTCCTGCCGTTGGCGTATCCGCCTTTGCGGCGCGGGATCGCCAACTCGCCCCTGCTCAAAGCCGGTGCCAGCGCGCTGCTCGGCCCCAGGCCCGGTAAGTGACCCACGTGCATGCCGGGTCAAGGTGCGCGGTGGGCTCGTCGAGGATCATCCCTTGACCTGTTCGAGAGCCGCGACCAGGATGTGATGTGCACACCTTCTAACGGCCACGTCGGGGCATGGACAACACCAGCACGCTGTATTCGGCCCGCGAGAGGCGCCTCGCGGGCGCGCCGTCGTTCGACCTCATCAAGGGCAAGCTTCTGCGTCCCTTGGTGCGGCCCGAGACCATCCGCCGTCCGGGGCTGATCGAACGGCTGGCCCGCGATGATTCCCGCCCGATTGTCTCGGTGGTCGCGCCCGCGGGTTACGGGAAGACGACATTGCTGGCGCAGTGGCCCGAGCGCAACGGCCAGGCGATCGCGTGGGTGTCGGTTGACGAGGGGGACAACGACCCCAAGCTCTTGCTCAGCTACGTCGCGGAGGCGCTCAACGCGATAGAGCCGGTCGGCAAGCGAGTATTCGACGCCCTGGCCTCCCCGGCGAGCTCGGTGCCCGGATCGGTGGTGCCCAGGCTCTGCTCGGCGTTCTCGTCGATGACCAGGCCGGTCGTGCTGATCATGGACGACGTGCACCTGCTGTGCAACGCCGGATGCCGGGCCGCGCTGTCGGTGCTGGCCCACCACGTGCCGGGCGGGTCGCGGCTGGTGCTGGCCGGCCGGACCGAGCCGCCGGTGCGGGTCGCGCGGCTGCGCGCCGAGGGCAGGCTTGTCGAGATCGGCCCCGGTGACCTGTCGCTCACCGTGGAGGAGGCGGCATCGCTGCTGCGCGCCGCCGAGGTGGTGGTGGGCGACGAAGAGGTGGCGGAGTTGCACCGGCGGACCGAGGGATGGCCGGTCGGGCTGTACCTGGCCGCGCTGTGCCTGCGGGAAGGCGGCTCGCCGCGGGGCGCGGCGGTCTCGTTCGGCGGAGATGACCGGTTCGTCAGCGAGTACGTGGAGTCGGAGTTCCTGGCGCGGATCTCCAGCTCGCAGCGGGTGTTCCTGACCAGGACCGCAGTCTTGGAGCGGATGTCCGGGGCGCTGTGTGACGCAGTGCTCGACGTGCCCGGATCGGCCGCGACCCTGGCAGGCCTGGCCCGGTCGAATCTGCTGCTGGTGCCGTTGGACCGGCGGGGCCAGTGGTACCGCTACCACCACCTGTTCCGCGACATGCTTCTGGCGGAACTGGAACGGCTCGAGCCCGGCCTGATCCCGGAGTTGCGGCGCCGCGCCGCCGCCTGGTGCCTGCGGAATGACCTGCCTGAGGAGGCGCTGGAGTACTCGATCCTGGCCGGGGACGTCGAGACGGTCGCCCGCCTCACGCAAACGCTGTGGAGTCCGGTCTACCGTGCGGGCCGGACCGCGACTCTTCAGCGCTGGTTCAGCTGGCTGGACGACCGGGGCGGAATCGAGGAATACCCGCTGAACGCCATGAACGCCGCGTTCCTCGCCGAGAAAACAGGGCAGCCGGCCCCGGCCGAGCGGTGGGCCGATGCGGTCGATCGCTGGCAGTACCGGGAAGCGAGCCCGCCCCGAGACGCCTACACCGAGGCGATGGCCGCCACGCTCCGGGCCGTCATGTGCCGCCGCGGGGCCGAGCAGATGCGCGCCGACGCCGACGCGGCCGCGCGGAGGTTCGCGGCGGCGCACTTCGTGCCGGGAGTGACTCCGCTGCTGCAGGGGACCGCGCGGGTCCTGTGCGGTGACCTCGACGGCGGCGATGCGTTCTTCGCCGATGCCCTCGGCCTCGAACAAGAACGCGGTGCCCCTGACATAAGGGCGGTCACGTTGTGTGAACGGTCGCTGGTGGCGATGGCGCGCAGCCAGTGGGAGCAGGCCGGGGCCTTTGCCAGCCGTGCCCGTGCTCATTTGCGCCAGGCCGGGGTTGAGGACTCCTACGCCCTCGCCCTGACGGCCGCGGTGCAAGCCCGTGTCGCCGCGCACCGCGGAGATGTCCCGGCGGCGCGCCGGGAACTCATTACTGCCCTGCGCCTGCGGCCCTTGATGACGTACGCGCATCCGCACTGGGCCGTCCAGCTCCGGATCGCGCTCATCCGCGTTCACCTTGCGCTTGAGGACCTGGCCGGGGCCAGGACGATCATGCGGGAGATCGCTGAGATCCTCAAGCGGCGGCCAGACCTGGGCACCCTGGTCGGCGAAGCCCAGGAGCTACGCGCCCGGCTGGCCGCCGAGCGAAGCTCCAGCATCGCCGGAGCCTCCGCCCTGACCGCCGCCGAGCTCCGCCTGCTGCCGATGCTGTCCACCCACCTGCAGATGCACGAGATCGCCGACGAGATGTACCTGTCGCCGCACACCGTCAGGGCGCAGGGCAAGTCGATCTACCGGAAACTGGGCGCCGCCAGCCGCGGTCAGGCGGTTGCCCGGGCCCGGGAGCTCGGCCTCCTCGAGGGCTGAGGCTAGGTGCCGAGTAGGCCGATCGCGGTAGCTCGTTGCACCGCGTCGTTGCGAGACGAGACACCCAGCTTGCGGTAGATCGCCTTGATCTCGGTCTTGACCGTGTGGCTGGAGAGGAATAGCCGCTCCGCGATCCTGTCAGCGGTGAGATGTGTTTGCAGGTAGGGGAGCAGCCGCAGCTCGGCGGGGGTCAGCGGCAGCGTGCCAGCGGGTTTCGACACCGCGCTGGAGGCAAGGAGGCGGCGGAAATCCTTGACCTCTTCCACGAGGCTTCCGAGGGCCGGGCGATGGGCCAGGATGTCGTCGATCTCGCGCAAGAGCCGGTGGACCGTCGCCAGATCGGCGATGGCGAGGTAGACCTTGGCCAGCTGCAGCCGCGGCCGGACGGCATGGTACGGCAGCAGGTAGGTGGCTGATGGGCGGGCCCGCATCGCCCTGGTGAGCTGCCGGTGCGCGTCGTTCAGGTCACTGCGGTGCACGGAAAGCCTGGCGGCCCCGGCGAAGGCCGGGATGGTGAAGACGAAATCGTGCATCCGGCTTTGTTCGATCGTGGCCAGCGCCATCCCCAGCCGGTCGGCGGCCTCCGCCCACTCGCCGCGATCCATCGCGAGCCACGCCAGCTGGGCTTCACAGATTCCGATCGTGTCGGAGTTGCCCATCAGGGCGGCGGCTGCGGACGCCTCGGCGAACAGGCCGCGGGCCTCGTCCAGGCGGCCGGTGAGCAGGTAAGCCTCGGCCAGCAACCACAACGCCGTGTCGCGGTACGGGCTCCACGCGGGCTCGCGGGCCACGGCGAAGGTCGCGTCGGCCACCATCTGCTCGGGACCAGCCGCGCACATGAAGGCCCGCAACATGGCGCGGGAGGAGTCGAAGGAGGCCGTGCCATCGGCGGGCGCGGGATCGAACGAGGCAGCGTCAACGACCGCCGCCCACCGCATGGCCCCGGGCGTATCGCCGGTGACCACGCTGGCAAGGCACGTATGCACCGCAAGCGGCGGGTAGCGTTCGATGTTCACATCGCCGATCGCGCGGTACCAGCGCTGCAGCGTTGACAATTGCCCGGCCCGGTAGGTCTGCCGGGTCAGCTTCGTCACCAGCCGTACCGTGCGGTCCCAGTCAGTCGTGGGCAACAGGTGCTCGACGGCCAGCAGCGGGGCTTCGTGGGACTCATACCAGTCCGCGGCCCGCTGGTGCAGCGTCATGATGATGTCGGGTTCGGTGCGGCGAAGCTCCCCGAGCAGGAACTCGCGGAACAGGCAGTGATAGCGGTACCACTGCCGCTGCCCGTCGAGCGGAGTCAGGAACAAGCCGTGTGCCTCGATGCGTCGCAGTTGTATGGCCGCAGCCGGCGACCTGAGGACGGCCTCGCAGAGCGGGCCGCTGAGCTGCTCGAGCACAGCCGTGCGCCGCAGGAACCGCTGAATGGCCTTCGGCTGCCGGATCAGGATCTCCCGGTACAGGTAGTCAGCCACGTACCGGTCATCACCGGCGACGGTCTGGGCCCGGCCGCGGCCCTTCCTCTCGATCATGGCGGCGAGGCAGAGGCCGACCGGCCAGCCTTCGGTCCGTTCAGTCACTGCCTTCGCCAGCTCGGGGGTCACGCTGACCTGCGCGCGCGAGAAGATCTGCCAGGCGCCAGCCGCATCGAAGGCCAGGTCGCCGGCCCCCAGCTCCAGGGCATCGCCCGAGACCCGAAGCCGTGGCAGGTGAGGCTGCTCGAAGCGGCTCGCGACAGCCAGCTGGGATCCACGGGGAATCGCCGCGATCAGCACGCCCAGCACGTCGTGGCAGGCGGGCGACTGCAGTTCATGAAGATCATCCAGCATGAGGACGAACGGCTTCGGGCTCGCCCGGAACTCCGCGGCCAGCCGCGGCGCCGCGCGGTCCAGCACCGATACACACGGGCCGCAGACATCGTCGATTAGGTCACGGCTGGCCAGTCCGGCCTGGCAAAATGCGGCCGCCAGCGAGGTCAGCAGGACCGCGGGATCATTGTCGAACCTGTCCACAGACACCCAGGCCACGCGGCGATCCTCGGTGGCCGCCCACTCCGCCAGGAACGTCGACTTACCGTAACCCGCCGGCGCCGTCACCGCGACGTAGCGGCAACCGTTTGAACGGGCGGTCTTGATAAGGTCGCCGCGGCTCACCGCGTCCGGGCGGGGTAGCGGGACGGAGAACTTCGCGTCGAACAGCAACTGGCTCAGGCCGGGAACCAGCGAGCCCGCTTCGTGAAGATCCACGTTCATGGCCGGATCTTCACCTGTTCGTGTCTCAACCTCGCGCTCTGCCGCGGTAAATACCGACATCGCGTCCTCCCACCAGGACACAGGCACGACACGACCCGCCGATGGCGGTCACCAGCTGCCGTTCTCTTCGTGATCGCCGAGGGTCCGCTCCTGCCGGCCCCTTCCCATGGTTCCTATCGGGGCAACCGGGCGCATAGCCCACGGTGGGCTATTTGCCGGCTGATGGACCCCGGCGGCCCGGCGTCTACCGGGCCAGTTCTTCGAGCGTGCGGCGGCGCTGGCGTTTCCCGAAGATCGCGACTAGGCAGGCGGGGAGGAGCGCGCCCGGGATGGTGATCAGCAAGATCCAGCCCAGCGGCGCGGCTGCGGTGAAGACCACTCCGCTGAGCAGGACGCCGCCCCAGGCGCCGAGGTGGCCGACGCCGTCGGTCCAGCCGGTGCCCAGCGAGCGCATCCGGGTCGGGTAGTTGCCGGGTATGTACACCCACATGCTGAACTGCCACAGTGTGGTGCCGACCGTCGCGACGACGAAGAAGGTGACCAGGGCGGGGGTGGTGCGCACGGCGTAGACGCCCCACCAGCCGCCAGCGAACATGATGGCGCCCGCGAGTTGGGTGTATTTGGGCTCGGCCCGTTCGCCGAAGAGTGCGTTGAGTAGGTAGACGACGGCGGAGGCCGCCGCGGCCCAGGCGGCCAGGGCGAATATGAAGCCGGCACTGTAGTGGCGGCTATCGGCGAGGAACAAGAACCGGTAGCCCGCCTAGCCATAGACGTGGCCGTAGCCGAGCACCATGACCACCAGCAGGAATACGGTGACGACCACGTACTGCCCGCCGAACGGGGCGAACCATCGTGTCTCCTCCTCGGCCACCACCTGGTGCGGAGTCAGGTCAGGCTCGGGCAGCACGGGCTGACGTTTCATGACCCGCGCCTCCATACGCTCCACGATCTTGCGCGCTTGGTCGCGGCGCTGCCTGGCCTCCAGCCAGCGCGGCGACTCAGGCATCCGCCAGGACAGCACCATCGCCACCACGATGTTCAGCCCCGCTAGCAGCCACAGGTAGCGCCGGTACTCACCGGGGATCCAGTAGTGCGGGATGAGGCTGGCCAGGACGACAGCGAGCAGGAAGATGGCGAGCACCTGCGCGCGCAT
>Ga0335081_10017065_pt1 | contig 11764 bp, 11 predicted proteins | sample Lox_Sample_35_FD_206713 | JGI IMG/M metagenome (GOLD analysis project Ga0335081, IMG submission 206713) | Soil microbial communities from Loxahatchee National Wildlife Refuge, Florida, United States - Lox_Sample_3.5 | ecosystem: Environmental > Terrestrial > Soil > Wetlands | place: USA... | reverse complement strand
ACCCGGTCCCTGGGGCGTACCCCGATGTCGCGCAGGCCGCCCGCCACCCGGTCGCACAGGTCGTCGAGCTCGGCGTAGGTCAGTGCCCGGCCGGGGGCGATGAGCGCCGTCTTGGCGCCGAACCGCCGGGCCGCCCTGGTCACGATCGTGCCCAGGTTCGCCGAGATCGGGCCAGGCTCCTCCGCTGCCCGGCTCCGCGCCGTATCAGCCTGTGCCGGGTCGATGGTTGTCTCGGCCATGATCCCCCCTTTCGGGCCAGTCCCGCGTTATCCGTCATCTAGCCGTCAGGTAACCGGCTTGTCAAGGGAGGCCGTTGCCTGCGGCGCGTCCCCGGCGCGTCCCGGCTTGCGACGTCCGGTCCTTGACAATGCCGGCGCGTGGGTCGAATGTTGGCTTCCGTACCAAAGTGGCGAGTGTTTCCTCGTGACGGCCTGATTCGATCTGGGGGATTTCATGGACCTGTCGCCAGATTTTTCTTTCCAGCCGCTGCCGGCCTTGGAAAACGAGACTCTGCGGCCATTCCCGGATGTGGCCAGCCCGCTCGGGCCGCTCGCCGGGCTCGCCGGGACGTGGGCCGGCCGGGGCTTCAACATCATCTGGCGGCCCAACCACGCGCCCGGGCAGGATCACTTCCTCGAGATCAACGTGACCAGCGAGCAGCTCGAACTCACCCCGATCAGCGGGCCGATACCCAACCGCGGCTTCCTGCAGCCCGACATCAACATGTTCGGCCTTCGCTACCTGCAGCAGATCTCGGACGCGAACGTGAACGCCGGCCTGCACATCGAGCCGGGCCTGTGGGTGGTCATCCCCCATACCAGCGACCCCAACGTGGTCCCCACCGTGGCCCGCCTGGCCTCGATCCCGCATGGCACCACGATCCTGGCCCAGGGCACCGCGACCACGTCGGCCGGGGCGCCGCACATCCCGAACACCAGCATCAAGCCGTTCACCATCGGCCATCCGCGCCCGGAGTTCGACTTTCCCGAGCAGACCCTGACCAACCACACCAGCTTCCGGACCTCCGGCGCCGGGCTGACCGGGGTCACCCAGGCCATGGTCGACAACCCCAACAGCATCCTGCAGGCGGCGATCGCGGGCCAGCACATCACCGCTACGACCACGCTGCACGTGACCAGCACCAACACCCCGGTTCCCGGCGGCGGAACCGCGAATACGGCCTTCCTGAGAGGCACCGCGGACGGCCCGAACGCGAACGCGGCGAGCGTGAACGCCACATTCTGGCTGGAGACGCTCCAGGGACAGTCGGCTCCCACCCAGCTGCAGTACGCGCAGACCGTGCTGCTGAACTTCAACGGCCTGAGCTGGCCGCACATCACGATCGCCACGCTGACCAAGGCCTGAGGGTTACCGGCCCAGGTACCGCGCCCGCTGCACGCGGCCCGGGCCGTCCGCCCCGCCGAGGATCTCGGCCAGCTTGTCCAGGTTGATGTTGCCGCCCGAGACCACGCACACGATCTTCCCGGTCCCGGGGCCGGCCGCTCAGCGCGGCGGCCGGCGCGAGGGCGCCGGCCCCCTCGGCAATGACCCGGACCCCGCTCGGCCAGCGTGCGTACCGCGGCGGCGACCTCGGCCACCGGGGACGGTCACGGCGTCGTCCACCAGCGCCGCCACCAGCGGCCACATGCTGTCCAGCACCCGCCGGCTGCCCGAGCCGTCCGAGCTCGATCACTGTTCCGCCCGTCCGGGCAGGCCCGCCACGGCCGCTTGGATCCCGGCCCGTTCCGCCCCGGTGACCGGTTGCCGCAGCGCCTCGACGACCGGGGACAGGTGCTCCGGGCGGCCCGGGCCGATCACCACCTGGGCCACCCGCTCGTCGGCCAGCAGCCAGCCGAGCGCGAGCCCGGCCAGCGAGGTGCCGCGGTCCGCGGCGATCGCCTGCAGCCGGTCCAGCGCGTCGAAGGTCGTGCCGGTGACGAGGCTGGCGTACGGCCCGGGCCGCTGGGTCATCCGCGACCCGGCCGGGTACGGCGCACCGCGCCGGTACTTGCCGCTGAGCCAGCCGCCGGCCAGCGGGCTGAACGCCAGGTACGCGACGCCCCGGCTGGCGCACAGCGGGAGCAGGTCCGGCTCGTCCTGCCGCGCCAGCAGCGAGTAGCTGTTCTGCACGGCGCGCGGCGCGCCCGCCTCCAGGGCGTTGGCGAGCCGGAGCGCGTCGAAGTTACTCACCCCGTACGCGCCGATCAGGCCGGCGGCCTGGGCCGCGCCGAACGCGCCGAAGGTTTCCGCCAGCGGCACGTCCGGGTCGTAGTCGTGCGCGAGGTACAGCTCGACGTGGCCGACCCCGAGCCGGTCCAGGCTCGAGCGGAGCTGGCGGGCGACCCGGTCCGGATTCAGCCCGTGATCCCCCCGCCGAAGTTCCCGCAGCCCAGTGCGATGCGCGAGACGGTGAGCCCCGGACTTTCCCCCAGCATCGGCCTCGCCGCCTCCCGTCAGGTCGGCATCACCCTAGCGGCGAGCATGCCCGCCACGCTACCTGGCCCGGCACGGGGTAGCCGGGTTACCTTTGCCTGGACGGCCTGGCGCGACAAGGGGAGGGTGGGGCATGGACAAGGACCTGGCGGATCAGGTAGTCGGCATCGCGGCGCGGGTGGTCGCCAGCGGGGCGATCTCCGCGAACGGCCATGGCAACGTCAGCGTGCGGGTTCCCGGGGCGGAGGAGATGTACTTCACCGCGGGTCCCTCGCTGCGTGACCACCCCGCGTCCGCCGTCGTGCGGGTCGGGCTGGACGGAACCTTGCTGGAGGGCGAGCTGCCGCCGATCCAGGGCGCCGTCGTCGCCATGCATACCGCCATGTACGACGACAACCCCGACGTCGGCTGCGTCCTGCACACCCACTCGCCGTACGCCACCGCGTACGCGGTGGCCCGGCGTCCGATCGGGTGCTGGATCGAGGCACTGGCCATGTTCGGCCTCCCGGACGGCGTGCCCGTGGCCGGCTACGGGCCGCGCGGGTCGGCCGAGGCGATCGCCAGCATCCGGGCCGCGGTCACCCCGGGCGTCCCGGCCGTGCTGCTGGCCAACCACGGGGTGCTGGTCTTCCACCGCACTCCGGAGCTGGCGATCCTGGTCGGCGGGGTCGTCGAGGAGGCCGCCCAGGCCAGCATCAACGCCGCCGCGCTGGGCGGTCCCGTCGAGATACCGCCGGACCTGCGCGCCGCGGCCCTGCAGCGCGCGATGACTTTCGACCGCCTGGGGACGGTGCGAGCGTAAGCATGGCCGGGCGGCTGACCCGGCTCGGGATTCCGGCTGCCTTCGCCCTGCTGCTGCTGGTGGCCACGATCGCCGTCTTCGTATCGTCCCGCCCGGCCGCCGCGGCGCGGCCCGGCGGCTGGGTGACCAGCTGGAGCGCCAGTCCGCAGGCCGCCGTGCCCGGCACGGCGGCCGCCGCGGGCTTCGATGACCAGACGCTCCGCGAGATCGTCTTCCCCAGCGTCGGCGGCGACCAGATCCGGCTCGAGCTGACCAACGCCTTCGGCACCTCGGCCCTGCTGATCGGCCACGTGACGGTGGCTTTGGCGGGCCTAAGTGCCTCGGTGGTGCCCGGCACGATCCACCCGGTGACCTTCGGCGGCAGGCCGTCGGCCCGGATACCGGCCGGCGAGCAGGTCCTCAGCGATCCGGTGGGCATCCAGGTGCCGGCCCGGCAAGACCTCGCGGTGAGCGTGTACCTGCCGGGCCGGACCGGCCGGGCCACGCTGCATACGGACGCCCAGCAGGTCAACTGGGTCTCGGCGGCCGGTGATCACGCAGCCGAAGTGGGTGCGGGTGCGTTCACGGCCGCGACCAGGTCGTGGTACTACGTCAGCGGCCTCCTCGTGCGGTCGCCCGGAGCGGCCGGGACCGTGGTCGCCTTCGGCGACTCCATCACCGACGGCGTGCAGTCCACCGCCGGCGGCAACGACCGCTGGCCCAACGACCTGGCCCGGAGGCTGGACGCCCTGGCCGGTCCCACGCTGGCGGTGGCGGACGAGGGGATCGGCGGCAACCGGGTGCTGGCCGGCTCCCCGTGCTGCGGGGCCAGCGCCCTGGCGCGGTTCGCGCGGGACGCCCTGGACCAGCCCGGCGTCCGGGACATCATCGTGCTGGAGGGGATCAACGACATCGGGATCGGCGCGGGCCCGCGTCATCCGGACGCCGGGCTCACCCCGGCCCGGATCATCGCCGGGTACCGGGACCTGATCGCCCAGGCGCACGCGCGGGGCGTGCGGATATTCGGCGCGACCCTGCTGCCGTATCAGGGCGCCGGCTACTACTCCCCGGCGGGCGAGGCCATCCGTGAGGCGGTGAACGCCTGGATCCGTACCAGCGGCGCCTTCGACGGCATCATCGACTTCGGCGCGGTGATGCGCGACCCGGCCGACCCGCTGCGGCTCAACCCCGGGTACGACTCCGGTGACCACCTGCACCCCAACGACGCCGGTTACCAGGCCATGGCGGACGCCGTCAACCTGCAGATGCTGCTCCCGCCCCCGCGCTAGCGGGCTCGAACGGGCATGCTCATCGCGAGCCGGTGCCGGTGGCAGACCGGCTGTCGTACCGTCGCGTCGATACCGGCGTGGCGCTGTATCAGAACTGCGCTGGCCCTCTCCGTAGAGAAAAGTGGGGGGTGCCATGGGCGGGGTGTCAATCGGTGTGGCCGCAGTGACGGCCGGGGATCTCGACGCAGAGGCAGCAGAGGCAGCGGAGGCGCTGCCCGCCGCTGACCGGGCCCAGGACCGGCCCTCGGGATGGTGGCGGGCATGGCGAGACCGGTTCGGGCTGGCCGAAGTGTGCGGCACCCTCGCCGCCGTGGCCGGTTTCGCCGCCGGGTACGCCCAGGCCGGGTCGCTGCTGGCCGCCGCCGCGCTGGCGACCGTCTGCGAGGCCATCGGGTTCTACGGCTGCATCGGCGCCAAGACCGTGGCGTCGGCCCGCCGGGCCACCCTCCACCTGGGCGGATGGCGCAGGCTGGCCGCCGGGGCCTGGCACGCGGTACATGAGCAGCTGGCGTCGTGCGCGGTCGCGGAAAGCGTGGATGGCTTCCTGATCCGGCCCGGCTGCCTGGCCGGCGCGGCCTGGCTGCTGCGGCCGCTGCCCGGCGGGGTCTGGCTCGGGTTCGTGGTCGGCAAGGCTGCCGCCGACGTGGCCTGGTACGGCCTGGAGGCCTCCGCGCGCCGCGGCGTGTCCTGGTCGGCCAGTGTCGCCAGGATCAGTGCCGTCAAGACCGGTGCCGTCAAGCCCGGGGCCAGGCTGGCCACGCCGTACCTGGCGCTCGACCCGGCCCGCGCGGCCGAGCGCTTCAGCGAACTGGCCGCCGCGCTGCCGGGCGTGGCGGTCCACTACGCGGTCAAGGCCAACCCCGACCCCCGGCTGCTGGCCCGCCTGCACGCCGCCGGGTGCCTTTTCGAAGCCGCGTCCTGGGCCGAGGTCCGCGCGGCCGCCAAGGCCGGCGCCGACCCGGGGACCGTGCTGTACACCAACCCGGTCAAGCCCGCCGCCGACATCGCCCGGGCCTGGCGGGCCGGGGTGCGGCGGTTCGCCGCGGATAGCGACGGCGAGCTGCACAAGCTCGCCGAGCACGCCCCGGGCGCCGCGGTGCTGCTGCGGCTGGATGCGGGGGCCGGTGGCACCGTCGGCGACCAGGGCAAGTTCGGGGTGCCGCCCGGTCAGATTCCCGGGCTGGCCCGGCTCGCCGCCTCGCTGCGGCTGCGGCCGTACGGGCTGACGTTCCACGTCGGGTCGCAGAAGATGGACCCGGCGGCGTGGGACGGCCCGATCCGCCAGTGCGCCAGGATCATGACCGAACTGGCCGCCGACGGGATCCGGCTGGAGATGCTCGACCTGGGCGGCGGCTTCCCGGTCCGCTACGACGCCGACCCGCCGCCGCTGGCCGAGTACGCCGCCGCGATCGGCCGGGCGGCCGCCCTGCTGCCCTACCCGGTGCAGCTGGCCTGCGAGCCGGGGCGGGCCATCGCCGCACCGGCCGGGACCATGGTCACCTCGGTGATCGGGGCCGCGTGGCGGTACGGCACGATGCGGGTCAGCCTGGACGCCGGTGCGTTCCACGGCCTGATCGAAGCCCTGGAATCGGGCCGGGAGCTGCGTTTCCCGGTGACGATCCCCGCCGCGGGCCAGCGGATGCTGGTGCCGTGCACGCTGACCGGCCCGAGCTGCGATAGCCAGGACACGATCCTGGACCAGGTCTGGCTACCGGAGCCGCAGGCCGGCGACCAGGTGCTGATCGGCAACGCCGGCGCGTACACCACCTGCTACTCGGGCCGCAGCACCTTCAACGGCTACCCGGCACCGGGCATCAGGATCGTGCGGAAGGGCACTACGCCACGACCCGTTCGGGATCATGAAGCAGTCCCGGCCTGACGGTCACCACGGCTGGCTGCTGTCCCCGTAGACCTGCAGGTAGGTCAGCGGCCACTGCTCGTCCAGGATGCACAGGCTGACCTTGGGGTTGCGCTGTACCGCGAGCGCCTTGCCCCGTGCCGCCATGGTCGAGATCAGCAGGTCGTCGCCGTCCAGGACGAAGTACACGACGGTCATGACGGGGCCGTCGTTCTTGCGGTTGTACCCGAAGATTCAGGTCCGGTGCTTCCGCACGAACTCCCGGCGCTCAATTCGGTCCATGCCAACAAGGTAATCGGCCCGCACTGAACTAGCATGGCGGCTGAGGGCAGCCGGCATGACTGAGCGCAAACCGCGGGAGATCAGCTTCGCCTCGTGGATCGACCAGCAGATCGCCGAGGCGGCCGACCGGGGTGCCTTCGACAACCTGCCGGGGGCGGGCAAGCCGATCCCCCGCCGGGGCGGGGTCGACGCCTGGCTGCAGGATTACCTGCGCCGCGAGGGCGTGTCCGCCGACGAGATGCTGCCCACCCCGCTGCGGCTGCGCAAGGAAGCCGAACGGCTGGCCGAGTCGGTCGGGCAGCTGAACTCCGAGGACGAGGTCCGCGAGGTCGTCAGGGACCTCAACAGGCAGATCCTGGATTGGCGCAGGATCCCCACCGGGCCGCCGGTGTACCTGCGGCTGGTCGACGAGGAAGCGATGGCCGCCCGGTGGCGGGACGCGCGGCACCGGTCGCCGGCCCCGCCGCCGGCCGCCCGCCCGCACCCGGATCCGCCGCCGCGGCGCCGCGGTCGGGAATGGGCTGGCCGGTGCCGGAGACGACCGCCGGGATGAAACGCGCGGTCAGCGCCGCGTGCGGGTGCAGGGTGAGTTCCAGGACGCCGGTGGCCGTGCTGCAGGAGCGCTCCCACCACAGGAAATTGCCCATGCCGTAGGCGACGAAGGTGTGCCCGAGCCAGCCGGATCCCTGCAGCATGTGCGCGTGCGCGCCGACGATGATGCTGGCTCCGGCGGCGGCGAGCCGGGGCGCCAGGCGCAGCTGAGCCTGGTCCGGGCAGGCCTCACCTTCGGTGCCCCGGTGCATGAACACGATCACGACCCTGGCCAGCCGCCTGGCCGACCGGACGGCGGCCAGGGTGCGGCGCCCAGGCCGCGGCGGCGCTGGTCCCGATCCCCTGACGCGGCGCTGTCCGGCTCGCCGAGGCGGCGGTGGTTCGGGGCGCGGCCGGAGTCGCCGTGCAGGCCACCACGGGGAGCAGGAACAGCACGTCAGAAACGACGGCGAGTGCCCGCCGGATCACAGTGCCCGCCGGATCACAGGGCCCGCCGGATCACAGGGCCCGCCTCACAGGGCCTCCAGGAGGACGGCCTTGAGGTCGCCGTGGCTCAGTGAGACGGGGTTGCCCTGCATGCTGCTCGAGGTCATGGCCTTGGCGGCGATGTCGTCGGCGTCATCGGGCCCGAGGCCGAACGCGGCCAGGCCCGGCACGCTGAGCAGGGTGAGGGTCTCCCTGATCCAGGCCAGGCCGTCCTGGATGGACGCCTCTGGTTTCCCGGTCAGCAGCCGGGCCACCTCGGCGTACCGGTCGAGGACGGGGGAGCCGGGCGCGCCCGTCCGCAGGGTGCGTACGTTGGCGTCGATGACCGGTGCCAGCAACGCGGCGCAGGCCATGCCGTGCGGCACGTCCGCGGTACCGCCGATGACCCCGGCCAGGCCGTGCACCGCCCCCAGCTTGGCGTTGGCCAGCGCCATGCCGCCCAGCAGCGCGCACGTGGCCATGTCCGTCCGTGCCGCCAGGTCGCCGCCGTCCGCGTGGGCGGCGCGCAGGCCCGTCGCCGCGCGGCGCAGCCCTTCGCGAGCCAGCCCGTCGGTGACCGGGGTGGCCCGGACCGAGACGAACGGCTCCAGGCACTGGGTCAGCGCGTCCAGGCCGCTGGCCGCCGTGACCGCCGGCGGGCACGACACGGTGAGCACCGGATCGACGAGCGCTACCCGCGGGATCATCAGCGGGCTGCGCAGGCTCGCCTTGAGCTTGTGCTCCGGCACGGCGAGCACCGCGTTGGCGGTCACCTCCGCCCCGGTGCCGGCCGTGGTGGGCACCGCGACGCAGGGCACGGCAGGCTGGGCGACCTTCTGCCCGGACCCGACCACCTCCAGGTAGTCGAGCGGGTCACCGCCGTTGGCCAGGAGCATGGCGACCGCCTTGCCGAGGTCGATGACGCTCCCTCCGCCGAGCGCGGCGATCACGTCGGCGCCGTGCTCGCGCGCGGCAGCCACTCCGGCCCGAGCCAGCCCGACCGTCGGCTCGCCGGCCACCGGGAACGCCGCGGTCGGCAACCCCAGGCCGGCCAGCAGGTCCGCGTGACGCGCCGGGTTCGCCCCCGTGCACACCAGCACCCGCGATCCGAGCCCGGCCAGCACGCCAGGCAACTCCGCGGCCCGGCCGGCGCCGGCCATGATCCGGCCAGCGGTGGCGAACTCGAACCCCGTCGCCGTCATGACGTACCGCTCGCCCAGCCCTCGTCGTCCGGCGGGAACACCGCGGAAAACCGGGTCGATGCCCGCGGCTCGGCCATCATCGCAGCGACCGCGTCACGCCAGGTCGCATAGTGCGGCGTCAGCTTGTGCGCCGCCGAGGCGTCCGCATCGCGGTAGACCTCGACCAGCACCATATGCGCCGGATCGGCCTCATCCTGGATGACGTCGAAGCGCAGCACGCCCGGTTCGGCCAGCGATGCCCGCGCGTTGGCCAGCGTCGCGGCCAGGAACTCCTCGACCTGCCCCGGCCGGATGCGCACATGAACATGAACGACCAGCATGCCCTCATCCTGCTACACCACGCCCGCCCCGTTTACGCGGATGCGGCGAACCGCGGCTACGGTGGACATTTGCACGCCAGCGTAGTTCCCGCCGGGACACGCCAGTCACAGGCGGCATCCTCATTCACTGAGGTCAGGCGGAAACCGGGTTTCCCGTTGCGTTGACAGCCGTCGCGCTTGCTCGCCGCGTCAGTCCGCGAGCATAATCACCACCAGCACGGGTAGAAACACAACGTATCCGGGCCTTTGGTCCCTTTCGCGCTGCGCGCATCCGGTACGTAATGGTCCAGATGCAGAAGTTGGGTCGTCGGCCGGACGCCATTACCGGCTCCTGCCGACTGGCATCGCAGGGAGTGAGGCAGTGCGGCAGGTACCCGGGGAGGCCGCAGTTCCGCGTACCCGCCTGGTGGAGCTGCCCGGCCGCGGGGTTACGCGGGTATGGGAGTGCGCCGGCCCCCAGGGCGCCGAAACGCTCATGCTTATCCACGGGGTGACCTTCACGGCCGAACTGAACTGGGGAAAGGTCTTCGCCCCTCTCTCGCGGCACTTCCGCGTCGTCGCCATCGACCTGCGCGGTCACGGCGACGGGATAAGCGCCGGGGCACGGTTCCGGCTCGAGGACTGCGCCGACGACATCGCTGCGCTGGCGGAGGTCATGGGCATCGGCCGGTTCGTCGCTGTGGGCTACTCGATGGGCGGCATGGTCGCCCAGCTGCTGTGCCGGCGGCACCCGTCGCTGCTGTCTGGCCTGGTGCTGTGCGCCACCGCCTGTAACGTCCTGGGGTCACCGGCGGAGAAGCTGGTCGCGCTGGCGGTGCCGACGGCGGCCGCCGCCATCCGGTGGAACCCGTTCCTGCAGCCGATGACCGCCGAGCTTCTCGGCATGGCCCTGATAGGCCCCGTCGACGACCCGGCCACGGCCAGGCAGGCTCACGCCCAGCTGAGGCGGACCACGCTCGGTACCGCCATCTCGGCCGTCCAGGCCGTCTGCGAGTTCACCTCGCACAGCTGGATCGGCCAGGTCGACGTCCCCGCCGCGGTGGTGGTCACGGCCCAGGACCGCATCGTCCCGGTCAGCCGCCAGCTGCGGCTGGCCCGGGCGATTCCCGGCGCCTCGGTCCACGAGGTGGACGCTGATCACGCGGTGTGCGTGACGAAACCGCAGCTGTTCGCCCAGGCCCTGATCCAGGCCTGCTGGTCGGTGACGGCGGCCCGCGGCCGCCGCACCCAGACGGGCCTGACCGGTACCGCGCCCTGAACCGGCGCGTATCCTCCGGCGTAGCAGGCACCAACGGTGAGAGGGCTCTGATGGCGAACGCATCCGAAGGCCGCCCGGTCACGATCTTCGGCCCGGACTTCCCGTTCCCGTTCGACGACTGGATCACGCACCCGGCCGGCCTCGGCTGGATTCCGGCCGAACGGCATGGCGAGGAAGTCGCCGTCATCGGCGCCGGCATTTCCGGCTTGGTCGCCGCCTACGAGCTGATGAAGCTCGGCCTCAGGCCGGTCGTCTACGAGGCCTCGCAGATGGGCGGGCGGCTGCGCTCGCAGCCGTTCGAGGGGGCCGAGGGGGTGGTCGCCGAGCTCGGCGGGATGCGTTTCCCGATTTCGTCGACGTCCTTCTACCACTACGTGGACAAGCTGGGCCTGCAGACCCGCCCGTTCCCCAACCCGCTGACCGAAGCCGCCGGAAGCACGGTCGTCGACCTGGAAGGCGAAACGTACTACGCGGGCTCGCTCGGAGAGCTTCCCCCGCTGTTCACCGAGGTCGCCGGAGCCTGGGCGCAGGCCCTGGAGGAGGCGCGCTTCACCGGTATCCAGAACGCGATCCGGGCGCGTGACGTGGCCACGCTCAAGTCGCTGTGGAACGACCTGGTGCCCCGCTGGGACGACCGGACGTTCTATGACTTCGTGGCCAGTTCCCAGGCCTTCTCCAAGCTCTCGTTCCGCCACCTCGAGGTCTTCGGCCAGGTCGGGTTCGGCACCGGCGGCTGGGACTCGGACTTTCCCAACTCCATGCTGGAGATCTTCCGGGTCGTCATGACCAACTGCGACACCGACCAGCGCCTGATCGTCGGCGGCGTCGGGCAGGTGCCGCGCGGGCTCTGGCGCTGCCCCGCGCCGCGGCCCGCCCACTGGCCTCAGGGCACCTCGCTGGCGTCACTGCACTCCGGCGCGCCCTGCCCCGGCGTCGCCCGGATCGCGCGCGAGGCCGACGGCCTGCTCGCGGTCACCGACGAGTGGGGCAGCACGCGCCGGTACTCCACCGTGCTGGTGACGTGCCAGAGCTGGCTGCTCACCACGCGGATCCAATGCGAGGAGAGCCTGTTCTCGCGGAAGCTGTGGACGGCCCTGGACCGGACCCGCTACATGCAGTCCTCCAAGACCTTCGTCATGGTCGACCGGCCGTTCTGGAAGGACAAGGACCCGCGCACCGGCCGCGACGTGATGAGCATGACGCTGACCGACCGGCTGACCCGCGGCACCTACCTGTTCGATCACGGTGACGGCCAGCCGGGCGTGATCTGCCTGACCTACTCGTGGATGAGCGACGCGCTGAAGATGCTGCCCGAGCCGGTCGA
>Ga0335081_10017064_pt1 | contig 11764 bp, 11 predicted proteins | sample Lox_Sample_35_FD_206713 | JGI IMG/M metagenome (GOLD analysis project Ga0335081, IMG submission 206713) | Soil microbial communities from Loxahatchee National Wildlife Refuge, Florida, United States - Lox_Sample_3.5 | ecosystem: Environmental > Terrestrial > Soil > Wetlands | place: USA... | reverse complement strand
CGATGTCGGCGGCCGGCGGGAGCCAGACTGATGCCTCCGGACGGATGCGGTCATCGAGGATCGTGTCGTTGAGGATCATCTCCGCCGCGAGGAGTTCGTTGGGGATTAGGAGGCGGCGGCCTTCCGCGGTGCGTAGCACCGTGTAGTTCAGGCGCACGTCCTCGACCACGCCGGTCTGATCCCGGATCGCGACGTGGTCGCCGATCCGCAGCGGCTGCGCGATGGTGAGCATCACTCCGGCGATCAGGTTGGCCAGCGTCTGACGCGCCGCGAACCCGACGACCGCCGCGATGATCGCAGTCGATGCCAATAAGCCCGCAGCCAGCTTGTTGAGGCCCCCGAACTCAGAAACCGCGATCAGGACACCAATCACGCAGATGCCCACGGTGATCAGCCGCCGGATGAACCGCACCCGAGTATCGACGCCAGGAGCCAGATCAGCGCGGGCCGCCCAGTGCGAGATGGCGCGATCAGCCAGCACCGCGCACACGACTGTGAGGACCCCCGTGAGGATCGCCGTCAGCTGGTGCGAGTGCTTGTCAAGGAACGAGCTGCCGATGATGAGAACATCGCTTCCGCGCATTGGTAGTCACTGGCGCGGTGCTCGCTCACGCGAGCCCGTTTCCAGATTCCCCTTTCAATCCGTGCGTGCGGTTTCCCCGCACGCGGCTTACTGATGATCTTCCCGGTATGGCAACGCAGCCGGCCGAACCACGAGGAGGACGCGCTGCCTGCCCGGAGTCACCGGGACAGAACTGGTTGGCGCGCCGCGCCTTCGCCGGCGACCGCTTGGCCGACATGGGCGCTCCGGCGCTCACCGGGAGCGGACTCTCACCGGCTGGCCTGATCCAGCTTTCAAGGAACATGGCCGGGCCAGCCTACCTTCGCGCGCACCGGCCCCGAAGAACTCGCGACAGCGCCCTCAGTAGACAAACCATCGCCGAAGCGCCTATTAGCTGCACCTAGGAAGAAGGACTGTGCGGGGCGATCCGGGCGATCGCGCGGATCGCGTCCCACGGGCTCTCCGGCATGTTCGCGGACGACGCCTCGGCGGCGCGTGGGTAGACGTCTCCACCAGAGCGCGGGTCTACGCAGGATGCTCAGCCCCGCCCCGCGGCGCCGTCGAGTCTGAGGCGAGCCCGGCCGGAGCGGAGCTCGCGCTGCCGAGACCCTGCCGGTCGGCCGTGCCTGCACGATCGAGGTCGGGCGAGTCGGCGAAATGCACCAGAACGCTGGCGTCCAGGCGCGCGAGTTGGTCCTCGACGGCAGCCCGGCAGTCCGGAAGAACCTTCGCGTGGAGTTCCTCGAGCAGCGCAAGCAGTCGCCGGTTCACCTGAAGGGAGTTGGCGCCGTACTCGCGGATCTCCGTCAGCGCAAGCGCGAGGAGGTCGTCCCAGCATCGCGTACGAATGAGAACGACGCCTCGTGCACCGTCTACGGGCACCCGCTCTCGGCTCGGGAGATCGGCTGTGCCGATTGTGCGCAGCAACTCTCCCATGTGGTCGAGCACCTGAACGGCCGTTGTCGGGTCGTTGATCGCTGCCGACAGCGCACGATTGGCGATGTCGACCATGATTCGGATCGCGAACGCGGGGTCCTGCTCGATCGTCCGCTCAATCCCGAGGGCCAGCATCCCACGTAGTCGGTCGGCGTCCGCCGTGCCGTATGCAGCGTCGCCAAATACTTCGATGAGCGTCTCATCGGCCGCGACGAAGTCACCCACCCAGTGCGGGAGGACGAGCAGACACTTGTGCTCGCGGGCCCAGCCGACGAGCCCGCGGCCGTGAATCGCCTGGATGGACCCCGCGCGGGTGCTCCGCACGACGAGTACAGGTGCTTCGGTAGCTCCGTAGTCGTCCGAGATCAGATTTGGCGCGTCGGGGGACGTGGCCTCGAGAATCATGTCTTGGAACGCACGCTGCCCGGCGCCTGCGACGCCTGCGGCGACCGCGACCGGACGCAGCCGGTGGAGGAAGCGGCCGAAGAACACGACGAACAGGAGCACGCTCGCGAAGACGAGAAGTCCGGCGGTCGTGACGCCGAGATTCGGCACATACTTGTCCTGGACGCGCCGCAGCAGCGCGAACGAGAAGGTGAGTGTCCCGACGAGGACCGCAAGCACCGCTTTGAGCGCTCGGTCGCGGTACCACAGCCTCATGTACCTGGCGGAGAAGGTCCCGGTCGTCATCTGCACACCGAGCACGCTCACCGTCACCACGAACCCGAGCAGTGCGGCCGTGGCGCTGACGATCGCGGTGAGTACGGTGCTTGCCGTCGAGGGCGTGTACTGCCAGTACGGCGGCAGGTGTACGTCCTTGTCGATGAGGAGGCAGACCGAGCCGAGCACCATGCCAAGCAACCCGCTCAGCAGAGGCAGCAGCCATAGACACGTGAGCGCGTACTGGCGTATGCGGAAGCGCGTTGCCCACATGGCCTCACCTCCGTCGACGCGGTCGCGGTCGGCGCATGTTTACGTCGTCCCTTTCGGCTTGTGGTCCCACGAGCCTCCGCAACATCAGCCCGTCGAGCAGGAGGAACGTCCCCGTCAACAATGCCCAGGCCGCGACCGCGAGGCGGATGCCCGTTGACGTGCGGGCGCTCGCGGTCACGAGCACGACGCCGAGAACGATGTCGAGCAATCCGGCGACGATCCGGTACCGCCGACGCGGGTCCTTTTCCCCGAGTTGGTCGTCGTGAAGCCTCCCCGAGAGACGGAGCAGGCCCATCGCGATCGCGGTGGCGCCGAAGAAGTCGAGGAGCGCTCTTTCGCTGAACAGGTCTCTGAGCGGGTGGCGGAGAGCGAGAGCGACTCCTGCTGCGAGCGCTAGGCCGCCCGCCACGAATCCGAGGCGCCTCCCTCCGGCTTCGCGGTGGCCGCCGACCCAGCGAAGCGTGATTACCGCTGCGATGATCCAGTAGACCGCGATGAAGCTCGCGAGGTTCGTGAGCCCTGACCCTGCGACAAGGAGCGCGGTGCCAAGTGCAAGTGCGACCGTGGCGCGGATGAGGTAGATGTAGTACGCGCGGCGCGGCACGGGCCGCGAGTCCGGTGCCGCCTCGGGGCGAGGACGGGCAGCGACAGCGCCGTTATCCTGCATCTGCGGCGAATCGCCGCCCGCTGGGTTTCTCTCAGTAGCAGGCATCCCGTTCGCTCGCCGTCGCACCGGGCGCTTTCCCCCCGACAGCCAGGTCGGGCTTGCCGGTCGGCTCAAACTCGAACCTGTCCTCCTCCGCGAGCAGGACCGTCAGATCGCGCTCCAGCGCGCGGAACTCGCCAGCCTCGATGTCGTCGGCACGACGCGACGCAGAGGCCTCCACCGAGCCGTTTCCGCCCTTCATGATCACCACCACGTCGAGCACCCGATCGTGTTGCTATCGATCAGCGCCTTCAGCTCGGACGCCACCTCGCCGGCGACGTTCGCGTTCTCGGCGGGAAAGCCAACGACGAGGCAGTCGACCGGCCAAAGTTCGTCAGCGCATATGGGCGCCATGCTTGCTCCGATCTGTAGCCTCTGTGTCCGCACCGACCGGTGGGTCCAACGCACAGGCAACACGGCGTCATCGCAAAGCTCTCGCTATGTGTGTGAGCCGCAAGGAGCTTGCATCCGTGCCCGCGCCGCGCATCCGATCAATGCGGCAAATGCTTCCGTAGTTATCCGTAGGTCGCATTCACGGGGCCTTGCCTGCTACTGGCGCGCCATGTGGACCTTGAGCTCGGCCTCGGGGTCGTGGATCAGCTCCCCGCTGAGGTCAACGGTCACCTTGTGCAGCGTCCCGGTGAACCGGAACGGGGCCTGGTAGTCGTCGGTCACGGTCGATCCTGGGTCCGCGCCGCAGGTAAGGGGCCCTGGGTTGAACAGAAACAGCGTCGTGTAGGCGACATCGCGGCTGCCGACGAGGTCGCCGTCGATGTAGAGCTGGAATCGGCCGGGCATCCCGTGGCCGTGGGCGGGGTCGGGCTTGCCTGTCGGTTCGAACTCGTAGCGCAGCTCGTGTTTGCCCGGGGCCACCTCGGTGTCGGAGACGACCTCCATGAGCTCGCGTCCGACCCAGTTGTGGGTGTAGTGCAGCCGGCGGTTCTTGACGTAGAGGGTGAAGCCGCCTGCGGCGGTTCCCTGGCAGAGCAGCACGCCCTCGGCCCCTTCCTCGGGGATCTCGACGTCGGCGGTGATGCTGTGCGGGCGGTTGATCACTCGTGCGCCGGCGAAGAACGGCACCGACTGGGTGTTGGGGTAGTAGACGAACGAGTCCCGCGGGGCGGCGATCAGCGGTTTCTCGACCGCCATGCGAGGGACCCCGCTGGAGTCGACCGGCATCACGTCGTACTTGCCGGCCTCGACGTACCAGGTCGCGATCAGCGCGATCAGCCGATCGCGGTGCTCGGCGGCCACGTCGTGGGTCTCGGCCGGATCCTCGGCGACGTGGTAGAGCTCCCAGCCCTCCGCGTCGAGCTGCGCGAGCATCTCCGCCGAGATTGGGTCCCCGAATGCCCTTCCCGCCTCGGCGAACGACGGACCGGGCCAAGGGCACACCGCCCGCCATCCGTCGTGGTAGATCGAGCGGTGGCCCAGCATCTCGAAGTACTGCGTCGTGCGCCGGCTCGCAACCGCCGGATCGTCGAAGGTGTGCGCGAAGCTCGTTCCGTGTAGGGGCGACTGCGGCACGCCGCGGATCGTCGCGGGCGGCTCGATCCCGAGCACGTCGAGCACGGTCGGGACCATGTCGATGATGTGCGCGTACTGCTCGCGCACCTCGCCGCTCCTCGCCTTGATGCCGTTCGGCCAGCTGACAATGAACGGATCGGAGGTCCCGCCGCGGTAGGTCTCGCGCTTCCAGCGCCGAAACGGCGTGTTGCCGGCGAACGTCCAGCCCCACGGGTAGTGGTTGAAGTGCTTCGGGCCGCCGATCTCGTCGATCGCCGCGAGGCTGTCCTCGAACGGCTCCTGCGCGTTGTTGAAGAACTGCGCCTCATTCGTCGTGCCGGTCGGACCGCCCTCGGCGCTCGCGCCGTTGTCCGAGATCACCATGATCAGCGTGTTATCGAGTTCGCCGATGCTCTGCAGATAGTCGAGCAGCCGCCCGATGTGATGGTCGGCGTGGCTCAGGAAGCCGGCGAACACCTCCATCATCCGCGCGTACAGCCGCCGCTGCCCGTCGCTGAGTGACTCCCATGCGGGCACGTCGGGGTCGTGGCGCGAGAGCTCAGCGGTCTGCGGGATGACGCCGAGCTCCTTCTGGCGCGCGAACACCTTCTCGCGGTAGGCGTCCCAGCCGTCGTCGAACGCGCCCTTGTAGCGGTCGGCCCACTCCTTCGGGACGTGATGGGGTGCGTGCGTCGCGCCGAGACAGAAGTGCAAGTAGAACGGCTTGTCGGGATCGACCTGCTTGGCGTCGGAGATGAACTGGATCGCCCGGTCGGCGAGGTCCTCGGTTAGGTGGTAGCCCTCCGCGGCCGTTTTCGGCGGCTCGATCTGGTGGTTGTCGTAGATCAGGTCCGGATCCCACTGGCTCGTGTCGCCCCCAAGGAACCCGTAATAGCGCTCGAATCCGCGGCCCAGCGGCCAGCGGTCGTACGGGCCGGCGGCGGTCTCCTGGCTGCTGGGGATCAGATGCCACTTGCCGATCATGTAGGTGCTGTAGCCGTGCTCGAGCAGCATCTCGGACAGGAACCCGTTCTCGAACGGGACCAGCCCGTTGTAGCCGGGATACCCGGTCGCCATCTCGGTGATGCACGCCATCGCGTTGCTGTGATGGTTGCGGCCGGTGATGATGCACGACCGGCTCGGCGAGCAGAGCGCTGTCGTGTGCATGTTGTTGTAGCGCAGGCCGCGCTCGGCCAGGCGGTCGAGGTTCGGCGTCGCGATCGGGCCGCCATAGCACCCGAGCTGACCGAACCCCGTGTCGTCCAGCACGATGAACAGCACGTTCGGCGCGCCTTTCGGTGCCCGCACCGGAGCTGGCCACGCCGGCGTCGACTCATCCGCTGTTCGGCCGATCACACCCGGGAAGGGCGTGCCTGATGGGTACTCGTTCAGCGGCATGTGGACGCTCCTGGTTCGTGAATCGGATTGGTCGGGTTAGCGCGCCGCCGAATCACCCCAAGCGGATGATCCGCGCCTCGGCGGGACGCCGGTAACCGTAAGCTGGCTGATCTCATCTGCGCGATCAGACACCGATGCGGTTAATCGAGATCCCCTCAGACGCGACCACAAAGCAGTCGACCGGTCCGAGTTCATCAACGTTGATGTAAGCCACCTGTTGTCTCCAATCTGAAGCCCCTCGCATGCGGTACAGGCCGAGACTACGCGTTCACAGTGCACGCACCAGGTCCGTGCGGACGGTTCACCCGGGTGATCGCGAACGCGCGCCTGCCGTTCGTCCGGGCCCGGGCATTCTGCTGAACCATCCCTATCCGCGAGATCGCGGAACCCCTCTCCCTCTCCACAAACACATCCGGTCGCACAAGGGCGGGCTTTACCGCGAGCTGGGTGCGCGCTCTCGGCCGGACGCGATCGCCCGCGCCAGCTCGCTCGGCCTGACGGGGTTCGCAATCACCCGGGTGAACGCGCTGCCATTCTCGTGAGAACAGGTTGCAAGGTGTCATCGTCGAAGACGTGCGTGACCGGACTATCGGCCGATCGTCGGAGGGGCGCTTCATGACAAGCTTGAGCGCGCCTCCCCCGGCATGAGGCTCACGCGAGTCGCGGGCAACGCTGCGCTGATCTACAGGTCCGCGACCATGCCGAATTCCGGCTCACTCTGCTCGAGGCCAGTGACATCAACGACAGTTCCGAGCGCCCGCGAGGAGCTGGACCCGGCAACGGGGGCACGCGATAGAGCACACGCAGATGGGGTTGATGCGGGCAGCGACGCCAGACCAGGCCAGCGTCCTCTTAGCGCTGACCCACCCGTTCCCCCGGCTGACACGGTGCCGTAGATGGGAAAGGGAATCAGCGAGGTCCTGACGTTTGCCGTCGGCGTGGCGATCAGTCCGGTGCCGATCATCGCGGTCACCCTGATGCTGTTCTCGCAACGGGCACGGGTGAACGGATTGATGTTCCTGCTCGGCTGGGTCGTGGCGCTTGCCGTCATCAGCGGCGCCGCCTACGCCGCCGCCGATCAGGCCAACGCCGCCACCGACAGCACGACCGCCGACACGATCGCCTGGGGAAGAATCCTCTTCGGCGTGCTCCTGCTGCTGCTGGCCGCGCGCAACTGGCGCACCCGCCCGGCACCCGGCACCGAACCCGAGATGCCGAAGTGGATGGCCGGCATCGACACGTTGAAGCCGGGCAAGGCGCTCGGTCTCGGCCTTCTCTTGGCCGGCGTGAATCCGAAGAACCTGATGCTCGCGGCTGCCGCCGGCGCCGGGCTTGCGGCGCTCGGGCTCTCGACCGCGAACGCGATCGGTTCGTTGATCGTGTTCGTCGTCATCGCCAGCCTTACGATCGGTGGGCCGGTCGTGTACTACCTAGTCGGAGGCGATAGCGCCAAGGGCCAGCTCGACGAGATGAAGAACTGGCTAGCCCTCCACAACAACGCCGTCATGGCAGTGCTATTCCTCGTCTTCGGCGCCAAGCTCATCGCCGACGGTCTGCCACCACTCACCTAGAGCGAGGCGCGTAGACGGGAGCCGGCTACGCTGTGTTCCAGGCGAGCGCGCCAGCCGGTGGGTCATGGTCGGCTGGTCGAGACCGATGTCGCTGTAGGCCAAGAACGAGACGTCCTGAGCGTCGCTTAGTGTGGTCTTTGAAATGCCGTCGAGCGCGCACTCGCTCTCCACGACACAGCTCGGGATCGACGTCTGATTGGCTGCGCGCGCCGGCTCGACGTGGCTCGAACAGCTTCGCGGCCCGCCTGATCGCAGCATGCGCATGCGCGTCGGCTCGCTACCCGATCTAATGCGGCGTAGGTTCTTCGGTGGGGCGCTTGTCAAGGGGTTCGTCGTCGGACGGTGCACGCGGCCGTTCAAAAGTGACGTTGATGTGTTCTCGACGGTCGCGTCGCACGGCCTCTCCCGCCTCACGCATCGCCCGCTCGTCCGCCGGCCGCAGATCTCCGGCCAGCGATCGCGGCCACAGCTTCCGGGCCAGCACGACGTTGACTTCGGCCGCCATCAGCGTGATCTCTGCAGCGATCAGCAGCCATGCAAGCATGCCTACGACGGCGGCAAAGCCACCGTAGGTCTGACTGCTCCCCTTCAGCACCTGAGTGACGTACACACCTCCGAGTGCCTGTAACAGCAGCCAGAAGGCGGTCGCTAGCACAGCTCCTGGCAGGACCTGGCGGATCGTCACCGGGGCGGCCGTGAGCAGCCGGAACGAAGCGAGGAAGACGGCAAGGTCGATGCCGGCCGCCGCTGCGATGCCGAGCACTTTGGGGATCGCCGGTGTTATCGCGCCTGTGGTCGCAAGGCCGACTGTCGCGGTCGCAGCGACCGTGATGGTTCCGAGCGAGGCGAGCACGAGCAGTCCCCGGATCCTGGATTTCACGAACCCGTGTCGATCCGGTTGTGGAACGGCCCAGAGGTGATCGAGCGCGTTGCCAATCGCCAAGGTGACGCCGAGTCCGGTCCACACGGCACCTGCCAGCCCGACCGCGAGGGCCACGCTGTTTCCAGCGAGCGACCCGATGTGACCGCTGATTTGCGGACCGATCACCGGCATCAGTCGTAACGTGGAGTCGAGAACCTGCTTCTGGAAGGAGGGATCGCTCTGGAAGGCGAAGCCAAGAATCGACACGAAGGCCAGCAGCAGCGAGAAGACCGAGAAGAAGCCCCAGTAGGCCACCTGGACCCCGAGCCCCGCAGCATCGTCCTCGATGAACTTCTTGACGACCGCAATCGGAACGGCGACCGCGGCATGGCGCGCCTGCCAGCCATCTGATCGCTTGAGCGCGCCCGCCCAACTCATGTCCGGGAGCCCCGCGCTCGGCTGCCGCTGCTCGGTTGACGCGTTCGCGACAGAGGCTTCCGGTTTGCTGGGATCACGTCAGGGGCCGGGTCGCCGAACCCGGGTGTAGCTAGGAGGAGCCGCGCGTAGCGATGTGCGTCACGGCGCGGATCGCGTCCCAAGGGCTTTCCGGAATGTTCGCGGACGGTGAGGCGCCTGGGTGTTGCGGACCGATCCGCACGCGCAAGGCCTGTGGCCGGGCGCGAAATCGCAGCGGGGGGGTCGAGCTTGAGAGCTTCGCCGTCGATGCCGGCGGCGATTGGCCCGTCGGAGCGGACTTCGAACGAGCGTGCGGTCCACTGCTGCACGCGCTTCTCGCCATCCCGTGCCGCGCCTGCTCCGAGGACCGTGATGCCGAGCACGCCGCGGTCAAGGCGCGGGCGAGTGCCGGAGGCGATCGCGCGGCCGAGTCGGTACGATCGTTGGAGACGAGCACGACGGCGCTGGTCTTGCGCTCGCTGCCGTCGGCGCCGGTGAAGCGCAGGTCGAGCGCGTCTCCGTCGGGACCGAGGACCGTCGGCATCGTCTCGGCGATGGTTCGGAGCTTCGCGTCGCGATACCCCTGGCGCTGGACGGCTTCGGCGTAAACACCGAGCGATACGTTGTTCACGAACACGCGGCCGTTGACCTCGGCGAGGTCCACTAGCCGCTCGCCGTCGTTGGTGAACGCGTCGAGAGCTCCCACGACGTCGTCGCGGTCGACGCCGAGATCGAGCGCGAAGTGGTTGCGCGTCCCTGCCGGCACGCACACGTACGGAAGTCCCCGTTCCGAGGCGATCGCGGCGACGATCGCCTGCGTGCCGTCGCCGCCGGCCACGCCTACGGCGTCGGCGCCGTCCGCGAGCGCGTCGTGCACGAGCGTCGCGAGGTCATCACCGAGGTGCAGCTCCACCGGCTCCACGCCTCGCGCGCTAGCCTCGCGCGCGACCTCGAAGCGCTCCGCCTTCCCGCCGCCCGATTTCGGGTTATAGAACAACACTGCCCGCCTGGGCGGCGGCGCGACGGGGAGGCTCGCGTGGACGGTGAACACTCTGCGCGCGCCTGCGAGCGAGAGCAGGAGCCCTGCCAGGATCAACACGTCCTCGAGCACGCGGCCCTCGAGCGCGACCAGCACGACCGCGCCGGCGAGCAACACGCCCGCGCCCGCAGCGGCGGCGAGGCGCGCAGCACCTCGGTGAACCAACGCCCACCACGCCGCCAACAACGCGAGCACAACACACGCGAGCACCGTCAGGCCACGCGGGAATCCTTGCACGCCGACGACGACCGCCAGCACGACAGCCGCCGCCAACAGAACAAGCGATGTGATCGCAGCCAATCGCCGATTCACCACGTCACCGATTCATGAACTCGCGTCGTTCGCGACCCCGGCGAGGGGCCGTCGGTTTCGAGGTCCGAGCACGCATGGAGCTACCTCCGCAACAGCCCCGGTCCGCGACGGCGGTCGCGGCGGTCATCCCGCCGGTCACCTCGGTCATCGCGGCGGTCCTCGCGCCGGTCACCCCGATCATCGCGACGGTCACTACGCCGGTCGCGACCTCCGAGCAGTCTGGGTCGATCGCCTCTCTGTTTGAACAGTCCCATCTTTCATGCTCCTTTCATCTCGTCGTGACGATCCGTTTCGACCGCGGCGATCATTGCCTGGGTCGGGATCCGTCCGTTCCCCAGCAGCTCCCCTCCTGATCGGCGCACGGCGGAGCCGAACGGTGCCGCCCAGGTGTTCTCCCAGACCAGCAACGCGGCTGCACTGCCCGGTTCCAGTGTTTCCCCGATGTCCTCGATGTCCTCCTCGGCGAGCAGGATCGCGAGGTCGCGCTCCAGTGCGCGCAACTCGCCGATCTCGCTGTCGTCGGCGTCGCGCAGCTCAGAGGCCTCCACCGAGCCGTCCTCGTCCTTCATGATCATCACCAGGTCAAGCACCCGGATCGTGTTGCTGTCGCTCAGCGCCTTCAGCTCAGACGCCACCTCGCCCGAGAAGTTCGCCTTGTCCGCCGGGAATCTGACCACCAGGTAATCAACCGGGCCGAGTTCATCAACATTGATGTCAGTCATGCCTTGCTCCAATCCGTAGCCCCTGTGTCGCTGACCGGGTGCCCGCACGCTAGGGCTACAAGGCGTCGTCGCCGACTCCCGGTATCTGTGTAAGCCGCATCGAGATTTGCATCCGCGCCCGCACCACGTAACCCGTCACAGCGGCTAACCGCGTCCGTAGTTATCGCCGAGTCGCGGCGCACCGGCATGGGTGAAGTCGCCCTCATTGAGATTCAGTACTTCGCTGGGATGTATTGGTTGGTGTGGTCGGGCTCGCGGTAGCCGCTTGGCTTCTCGCGCGCGGGAAGGACAACCGGCTCTCTGGTCGGGGACTCGTAGGGGATCTGCTCGAGCAGGTGGCTGATGATGTTCAGCCGCGCACGCTTTTTGACGTTGGAGTCAGCGACGTGCCAGGGGGCGAACTCGGTTGAGGTCGCGGCGAACATCTCATCACGGGCCTGGGAGTACTCGTACCACCGACTGTAGGACTTGAGGTCCATCGGCGACAGCTTCCAGACCTTCCGCGGGTCGTTGATACGCGACTCGATTCTCCGTGTCTGCTCGTCCTGGCCGACCTCGAGCCAGTACTTGATCAGGATGATGCCGCTGTCTACCATCGCCTGCTCTACCAGAGGGGCGAGTTGTAGAAACCGAAATACTTCGTCCTCAGGGCAGAAGCCCATCACCCGCTCGACGCCGGCGCGGTTGTACCAGCTGCGGTCGAAGATCACGACCTCGCCGGCCGCCGGGAAGTGCGACAGGTACCGTTGGATGTACATCTG
>Ga0335081_10017062_pt1 | contig 11765 bp, 11 predicted proteins | sample Lox_Sample_35_FD_206713 | JGI IMG/M metagenome (GOLD analysis project Ga0335081, IMG submission 206713) | Soil microbial communities from Loxahatchee National Wildlife Refuge, Florida, United States - Lox_Sample_3.5 | ecosystem: Environmental > Terrestrial > Soil > Wetlands | place: USA... | reverse complement strand
GCCGGGCCCAGAAAATTCTCCGATGGAGGCCAGGCGTCCGGTTGGACGAAGGTTTGACAATGACGATCAGGTATTTTCGTCAGAAACTCTGATTCCGGGCCTTCTCCGTTTCCGCGTGAACCACTAGCAGCGGTTTGGTTACCACGTGCAAAGCGATTTTGATCGCAGATCTGCGCCTGCCGGCGCCTTTACACTATTTCCTGTCTGCGTCGGACGCCACTCTCGCACAAAATCTCGACCCTTTTGAAAATTGGCTGCGCATCCGGCTCTCGACCGCAAAGCAACATGCCGGCGGAAATTGTTGTGCTTTGAAAATCCGCGGGAAAGACGCACAATTCATTCGTGTCCGCCACCGGCAATATCGTTTTCCGGGCGCGCCGGTTTGAATTTGTGTTTCCCCGACCGACGCTCGTCATGGGCGTTGTCAATATCACCCCCGACTCGTTTTCGGACGGGGGCAGGTATTTAAATGCGGAGCCTGCTGTTGCCCATGCGCTCGAGCTTGCCGCCCAAGGGGCGGATATCCTTGATATCGGCGGCGAATCCACACGGCCCGGCGCCGAACCGGTCAGCGAGGCCGAAGAATTGCACCGCGTCATCCCGGTTGTGGAAACACTCGCGGCGCGAGTCAAAATTCCGCTTTCAATTGACACGATGAAGCCCGCTGTTGCGCGCGCCGCGTTGCAAGGCGGCGCAAGCATCGTCAACGACGTGGCGGCCAACCGCGAGGACGATGCGATGTGGAAGGTTGCGGCGGAATTTCGCGCCGGTTACATTTGCCTGCACGCGCAGGGTATGCCGCAGACGATGCAGGCCAACCCGGTTTATGTGGATGTGGTGCGCGACGTCAGCGCGTTCTTTAGCGAACGGCTGGAACGTTTGAACACCTGCGGGATAGTGGCCGAACAGGTCGCGCTGGACGTCGGCATCGGGTTTGGCAAAACGCTCGAGCATAATTTGCAGTTGCTCGCAAACTTGCGGAGTTTTACAACGATGGCACGTCCGTTGCTGATTGGCGTTTCACGCAAATCGTTCATCGGAAAATTGTTGGGCGGAAAACCGAACGAACGCTTGCCGGCTTCGCTCGCTTGCGCGAGCTTGGCAGTGGCGTCAGGCGCGCAAATCATCCGCGCGCATGACGTGGCGGAAACGGTCCAAGCCTTGCGCATAACCGAAGCGCTGTTGGCGCGGAAGAGAAATTGATGCCTGACCAGATTCACATTCAGGATTTATGGCGGCCCGCGTTGGAGATTTTGATCCTCGCGGTGCTGATTTATTACGCCTTCCGTTTCCTGCGCGGCACGCGCGGCTGGCCAGACGTCATCGGCTTTGTGGTCGTGCTCCTGGCGCTGGCCCTGGTGACAACGGCCCTGGATTTGAAGGTGCTGCGCTGGCTGTTGGGCGCATTCTCGGCGTTTTTCGCCGTTGCAGTTTTGATCATTTTCCAGCCGGAACTGCGTCGCATGCTCGCTGAGCTGGGCAATTTGCCTGTCTTTGCCAGCGCGCACGAACAGCGCGAAAGCATCGAAGTCATCATTCAAACCGTGGAGCGCCTGGCGGAAGTGAAAATCGGCGCGCTCATCGCCATCGAACAATCCATCCAGCTTCAGGAAACCGTCGAATCCGGCGTGCGGGTGGATTGCGCGGCAACGCCGGAAATGTTGGAAACGATTTTCTTCCCGAACAACGCCATCCATGACGGCGGGGTGCTGATCAAGGGGGATCGCATTACCTACGCGGCGTGCATTTTCCCGCTCACCCAACGGCAGGACCTGAACAAGTCGCTCGGCACGCGCCACCGCGCGGCGATTGGTTTAAGCGAGGAAACCGATGCCGTCATTGTGGTGGTGTCCGAGGAAACCGGCATGATTTCCCACGCGTACAAAGGCCAACTGGTGCGCGGTGTATCCCTGGAGGAACTGCGCGCGTTTCTGACCTCGGTGCTGGTGCAACCGGCAAAATCACGCCGTAGCGTCGAATGGCTGCGCGCCCGCTTTGGCGAACGCCCCAAACCCGGTCCCGCCGTAATCACCCAGAATGGGCCGCGCTCGACGCTCAAACCGGCAGAACACTGAATACTTATGGCGCTGCGCGACTGGTTTATCAAAGATTTGGGCTGGAAATTGTTTTCCGTCGTTCTGGCCGTCGCCATCTGGCTGACGGTCAACAAAATTCTGGGGGAGACCGGAGGTTCCACCGAGCCGGTGATCGGTGACAAAGAAACCACCTATGACGACCTGCCGATCCTGGTGGTCTCCGCAGCCTCGGACGTACGCGATTTCCACGTCAAGCCGGACGCAGTAACCGTTACCGTCAGTGGCGCGCCCAATATCATGGCGATCCTCCAGGCCAACCAAATCCGCGCGGTAGTGGACCTCACGAGCAACCAGCCCACCAAGAAATTGCACCGACGCGTGGACATTTCGGTGCCGCTCGGAGTAAAGCTGGTGAGTTACAGCCCGTCCAGTGTGGAAGTGATTATCCCGCCGCCCACCGAAAAAAAGCCATGAGTTCCCCTAGAAAAATCTTCGGTACCGACGGTGTCCGTGGCACGGCCAACATCGAACCGGTCACCGCTGAAACCGCCCTCAAACTTGGCCGCGCCGCCGCGCATGTTTTCAAAAATCTCGAACGCCAGTCACGGGGACGCGGCCGCCACAAAATCGTCCTCGGCAAAGACACGCGGCTCTCCGGCTACATGCTCGAAAACGCCATTTCCTCCGGCATTCTTTCGATGGGAGTGGATGTGCTGTTCATCGGTCCGCTGCCGACCCCCGGCGTCGCCTACGTCACCCGCAGCCTGCGCGCTGACGCCGGCATCGTCATCACCGCCTCGCACAATCCCTATGCCGACAACGGCATCAAATTCTTCCGCGCCGACGGTTACAAGCTTGACGACAAGATTGAGGCCGAGATTGAACACCTCGTTTTCAGCGGTAAAATCGAAAATATCCGCCCGACCGCCGATGACATCGGCAAGGCGGTGCGTATTGATGACGCCCTCGGGCGCTACATTGAATTTGCCAAAACCTCGATTCCCCGCGGGCTGACGCTGGAAGGAATGCGCGTCGTGGTGGATTGCGCGCACGGCGCGGCCTATAAATCCACGCCCTGTGTCCTGCGCGAACTCGGCGCGGAAGTCATCGTTTATGGCAGCCAACCCGACGGCATGAACATCAATCGGGATTGTGGTTCGATGCATCCGGAAAATCTTTGCCGCAAGGTCGTCGAACACAAAGCCTGCGTCGGCATCGCCCACGACGGCGACGCCGACCGCGTTTTGCTCTGCGATGAACGCGGCACGTTGATTGACGGTGACGATATCATGGCCATCGCCGCGCTGGACCTGCTCGCGCAAGGCGCGCTGGCCCAAAAAACGCTCGTGACCACCGTGATGAGCAACGCCGGACTGGACGCCGCGATCAAAACTGCGGGTGGAAAAGTCGTCCGTACTGCCGTCGGCGACAAGAATGTGATTGATGAAATGCTGCGGGGCGGTTTCAACCTCGGCGGCGAGCAAAGCGGGCATTTGATTTTCCGCGATTACGGCACCACCGGTGACGGCCTGGTGAGCGTGTTGCAGGTCCTGCGCGTGATGCGGACCACGCGCAAGCCGTTGAGCAAACTCGCCCGCTGCTGGACGCGTTTTCCACAGCTCGTCACGAACGTTCGCGTGCGCGAAAAAATACCGTTCGAGCAACTCGACGGCCTGACGACGCTCGTCAGCGAAGCCGGGAAGGCATTGAAAACACAGGGGGGACGCGTACTTCTGCGCTACTCCGGCACGGAACCCAAGGCCCGCCTGCTTCTGGAAGGCCGCGATGCCGCCGCACTGAAAAAGTGGTCAGACAAAATCTGCGGCGCGATTCAAAAGCAGATTGGCGAATGAATTTTATCCGTTCACGCCCCCAGGCGGGCAAGACGCCGGACTGGAAAAAGGCCATTGTGACGCTCAGCCCGAATCATTAGCGAACTTTGGAAGTCGTTGATTTGCAAGCGCCGTTCTGAAAAGTCGGGTGAAGTAATTCTAGCCGGATTTTTTGCTCCGAGGGCGAGTTCGATTCGGTCAGTATTGATTGGTCAGGCGGGAACCTTGCCAAAACAATTGCTAAGGATTCGGGCGCTCAGGGAAGGCGACAAGATTGTGTTGACGTAGTTTGGCTTAAATAATTTAATTTTCGCCTTCAATCCTAAGTGTAACCAACCCGCCGGTGAGACTTACATCGAGAAGGTCACGGGCCCAAAAGCTCGCTATTTCTGAGCGTCAACGAAACCGCGTCCAGTTGTATGCCGGATATTGAGTAGGGATCCTCACCGCCAGACAAAGAACGGAATGTCAGCTTGGTCGATGGACCTACCGCTGTGAAAATGTATGACGCCTGTTGCCACTGGAGGTCCGACCAACTGTTATCCATGTCCCCAACCAAAGTGTCCAAGTAATCGTCATTGATCAAAACCTCCGCCCGCGGGACATGCGGGGAATCCCCTAAGACCCACTCGATGCTGTTGGGGTTGCGACACCAAGCAAAGCTAAGTCTATAATTCAGACCGGCCGTTGTGGTAATATTCGTGGAAATGGCTCCCGGTTCACTGCCATCCAAATCCAGTATGTAATGTCCCTCAAAAGCCCGCTGGCCATCGCCCCAGGTTCCATCGATGCCAACATCCACGTTTCCCGAGTCCACACGCCATCCCCCGCAGAAAATATCATCTGCTTCAGGTGTAATATTCCCGACATCGCTTTCAAACGAATTGTTCCAGACGACGCCGGGATAGAAACTCGTGGCCGCGACGGCAATGTTCGTATCCACGGGATCAAGGGGCAAGCCGCTGCCGTTCACGCCAACGGCCCCTTGATAGACCAGTAGCAGTTTGTTAGTTGCCACATCAGGAGCTGGAAATGTAATGAGCAGGCTGCCGTTTGCCGGCAGGATTCCGCTCCAGTTGGTATGAGCCAGCAAAGTTCTGTTTGCGCTGTCATCATCCTGATAGAGGTAGAAAATGCCGCTGCCAAATGATTGGCTGGAAGTGTTGACGATCAAATTCGTGTATTGCGTCAATTCGGAATCATAGCCGATGGCGCTCACTGAGATCGTGCCGCGAAAGAAATAGTCCAAGATCCCGGCGCTATACTCAATTGCTTTGGGAATGAGATCTGTGTGGTATTCTTGAAGAACGTTGGTGTCGTTTACTGTTAATATGGCGCGCATTTCCGGTTCTTCCATCCTTCCTGGATGCCTGACACCGAGATACTTGATCACGCTGTGGTGCTGGACGTGAATACCAGCGCCGTTTTTCTCGACATAGACTCGATTACCCGTCACAAGCTCTTTAAGCGAGACGGAATCCAGGTTGTCAAACAGATGCCCGGTTTGACCTTGCCCTTGGACTGTCTATGCCAGAGATGGGAACGGAAAATAATGCTGGTCGCCGGGACTGAAATATTCGGCGTAAAGGGCGTCTTCGCCGAGAAAATTCCCATTGCTGAATTCAGCCAAGCCAAGTTTGTCACTATCGTTGGCATCCGCATCCAACGCTGAAGCATTCCCTACAAAATGGCCACGATCCCAAAAATCCTGGACTTTTGAAAAGCCTCGATTTTGCCAGTAAGACCAGCCTCGTTGCTCAAGCGGAAAAGCATTCAGCTCGCGAAGATATGTACCTTTACCAAAAGCTTCAATCCAATGCTTGAAAGCATGTTCATCATTCCTGACATGGTCTGGCGAGGTTAAATCTTGGTTCAAATGCAGTATGTGGCCCATAGTGTACAGGGAATGCGCCATGTTGGCATCACGGTCGGCCTTGACGATGTTCGTCAGAGCCGCCATTTGATACGTTCGCGCGCACTCCCAAGTTTCGGTGTTCGTTTCTGACGATGGCACACGCCAAGGCAAATGAATTCCTCGTGCCGTCCCCCACGCAAATGAATTCGTGACTTTTGCATAGTCAATGAGCCCCAATTCTACATAAAGCAATTCTCCCACATCGGTGATGCCTCTGGCTTGCCCCGGTACGCGTGTTGGTGTAACCGTGTAAAAATGGTTTGCGTAACGCGGAGTGTCATCTTCAAAAAAAGCACCGTTTGTGACCCAGCTAATCGGAGGAAGTGGGATGACTACCTCAGATTCTACAGGCTGAAAAGACAATGGCGCGTTAGGGTCAACAGAGGCAGCATTGAAAAAGTTAACATATCCTTCCGAAGATAGAACAGCAGCTTGCGCTATTGCTTGGTGAACAAGTCGAGAATGGCCTTTGCAGGGTACTGGATTAACACCAAGTATAATGGCCAGCCCGAAAAAGGCATTTATGACGGCTCCTCTTTTCGTTCCATGATTGTTCATAATTTAAACGCTAGTCATTTGGGTTTTAGCAGAATGTCCCCAACATCTCCCTCCCATGTGCCTGCAACAGCCATGTAGTTGGTATGAGAGATTTCCATAATTGAGCTTTTCTCATCAGGCCATTCACCTCCAGCGCCAGCAATTCCAAGGATAACATTGCGAGTCGCCCTTAGGTGAAAGTATCCTTTTTTATCGGTGTAGGTTGTATGGTTCGGACTTTGTACAAGGAAAACAGCCGCACCTTGAATCGGCGCACGAGTGTTAGCATCGAGAACTCTGCCCCACACTTCTGATGACCGCGGCGTCGCATGAGGATACGGGACACAACCCGTCAATAGGCCTAGCAGCAATATCGAACAGAAGTGAATCGGAATGCTTATTGAGTGTCTCATAGATTTATATTTTGTATTTAAAATTCGGATATTTTCCAGGTGCCGTTCTCTTTTACGAAGTCAACGGGAAAAAGGAGCTGATGCCCGTCGATGGTTTGATAGAAACAGTATTCGGCAGTGTCGTTCCTGATATAAACGGGCGACAATGTCCCGATTGCATTAATGTCCGAAGTCAAATCGTCTATTCCGATACTGCAATAGGCGCTGCGATACCCATCCGCCGAAACGCTGGAAAAACAGGTAATCGCGCCGGGAATGTCTCCGCTTGTGATATGAGCCACCATATTGTTCCACGTTTGCAGAGGGCCATCGCTCGTGACCTTGACCAAAATCACCCGATTATTTCCGGTGTCGGCAGGCAGCATGTTCAAATCGTCGGCGATGTAATTCAATGGCACTTGTTCCACCAGAAACGTGCGGCCAGAAAGATGAAGCCAGCTCTTGAAAACGGGGGCCGAACCTATTGACGGGTACCAGGAAAGCCAGGACGAACCTGAATCGGTGGCCTGGACGGCAAAACTTTTGCCCTGGCCCATCGTCATTTTGCCGAATTTGAGCGTCTCATCCTGCAAGCCATACCATTCGTCATAGGCCGAGGGGATTTGTTGCGGATCCTGCGTGTTAAAAAACTCGGTGACGAGCTGGATGGTACTTTCTGGGTCTGACAATCCATAAACATTCGGCGCTGCCGGCTTGCTCCGAAATACAAGGTCACATTCCACGCCACCGCGACGGTAATTCACCACCAGGTCTGCGTTAATCCCAGAGAAACAATTGCGATAGGTCATCTGATTGGATGCAGTCAGCCAGCCTATGGAATTACTCAGGACACCGATAATGACGGCGTTTCTTCCGTCGTCATACGTAACGCACAGCGGGCGGCTCTGCAACTGCCGGCCATCGGGAGTGATGACGGTCAGAACGCCGTTGTAAATATCAGCGGGACAGTAAAGGCGATGGCGGCCTTGGGTGCCTGCCGCAGTCCCATCGGGCAGAACGGTGATTTGCTCCCTCGACTCCGCCAGTTGGCCGGAAGTGTTGGTGTAATTCATTCCGGTGGCGACGGTGACGATGCGATGAACGCGGTTGGTGCCGTTTTCGACCGTGGTTTTTTCCAGCACGGTGTAATCGGGGCCGCGCTCAACCGCCGTAAAGCCGGACGACTGGGCGAGTGAATAGTGGGGAGTAGTTGCAACGGCCAGAACGAAAGCCGGAATCCAGAATGAACGTCTCATAACGTGCCTTCCAATCCGTTTATTCAAAGAGCCTTACGAGGCTAATCTGTACCCTTCTACGGACGAATCAATAAAATCTTTCGCACCGGCGAAAATTTTTAGAATGCGTTATGAGGAGTATGAGCATACTGGAGGCTTCGTCCCGTCGGCGCGGTCGGTTGCCGTCACGAGACGTCGGAGTGCATTTCGAGCAAATCGCCGTGGATGATTTCTATTTTTGCGGATACCCCACCGTTTGGGCGAGAATGATTTTTTGCTCCGGGCGCAATTTCATGGTTTTCGCCAGGGCCGCCCGGTCCACCGACCCGCGCACCACGGTGGCCAATCCTTCGGAGGCGCAAAACAGGTAAACGTTCTGGCCGATAAAGCCCGTGTCCGCCGCGGCATAACGATCCTTGTCTTCATCCGTTCCCCCGCCCATCCGAGCATAATCAGCCACATAGACCAGCTCCACGGGTGCTTCCTTCACGAAGGATTGCATTCCCGTGGCCGCCCGGATGTCCTCGGCCAGCACCGGCTCCAACACGTGCCCTTTGGCTTCGTACCGAAAAAGGCCTTCTGCCGTCGCGACGTAGATGTCAATTTCCTGCCGGTTCATCGCCGACGGCGCGGTCCGCTGTCCGGAATCCGGACGGTTTGTCCCGAATGCCGCCCATAACAAATCGCCGAGCAATTGCGCCGGCAGCTTTTCCGGGCTGAACGAGCGTGAAGATTTGCGTTCCTTCAGGGCCTGCAGGAGCGGTTTGCCCCCGTCCATGTGCGGAGGTGGGAGTTGAAGCGGTTTGAGCTCCTGGGCGGAAGCCAGTACTGAAAAGGCGAGCAATGCCGTCAATCCCCAACGCGCGGCATGGGATGATTTTGTATTCATAATGGTTCTCCGGTGAGTTTGTACTGATTCTTTCGTGATTAGCCAGACTAAAATAACGCCCTGAAAGCATGAAGAGCCAGACCGAATATTCAATCACAAAGCCGCTGGCGAGAAGACAGTCAGGCGCCAAGGATTGTTCTCCCTTTCCGACGCTTTTGCGAAGGCTTTTTAAGCAATCGGCGATTGCCGCGGACTCGTGGATTGGGTTGGAAGGGTTGGCGTGGGGTGAATTTTGCCCAACAATTTTTCAATTTTCGCCACCAGTTGATCGGGGTCAAATGGTTTCAGGAGGAAATCGTTGGCGCCGGACTCCAGCCCGGCAAACCGGCCGAATTGGCTGCACATGCCCGTCAGCATGATAATCGGGATGGAAGCCGTGGCGGGATCCCGCCGCAGACTTTCGCAAACGTCAAAGCCGTTCAACCCGGGCAACATCAGGTCCAGGATAATCAAATCGGGAGATATCGAGCGGGTCTTTACGAGCGCGTCAGTGCCGGTTGCAGCGGTGCCGATGGCAAAACCTGCTGTTTTCAGACTTAAACTGATGATTTCAAGCTGATCGGGATCGTCCTCTACAACCAATATTTTCCTTCGCATACAACTTTATTCAACTGGCAAGCAGCTAACGTTATCTTTCGCGCGCACAATCATCGCTGCATTAAGCAGGAATGATGCCGCATGTAGTTCCGACGGCGGAATTTGTGGTCAAAACGCGAAGATGGCCCAAACGGGCAATTTATGATTCCCGGCAACAACGCAACGTTCAAATTCTTTGACGATGTCTTCGCAGAGGTTACACTTGTCACCCAGCAGATTCGCTCACTTGAGAAACGATGGACTGCTCCCGGTCCGCCCAATTGAAGAATATGTCATCGCCAAAAATAAGGGCGCCACTCGACCCTGGTTTTCAACCCGCTATTCTGGTCAATCGCAATTACACCGTCGCCACGAGGAAATCCGGCCACGCCCTGCCGCTGGTCGTCGGCCTCGAACGCGAAAGCGGCCTTGTTTCGCGCTTTGAAACGGTCGTGCGCCCAGAAACCGACGCCGAGACGCTCCGCCACGTCGAGCGCATCGTGAAATTCCTCCTTTGGTCGCGCGGTGGCTGGAAGTTGTTCATCGGCGGACCCAGGAACATCGGTGAATTCGTTCGCAAAACTTACTCGATGCGCGGCGCCCGCAAGTTCGATTGCGAAATGATGGAAATCGCCTACGGCAAAAAATTTCAAGTCGTCATCACCACACCCGGCAAGGTGCCCGCCAACCGGGAAATGCAGGTCGCCGCGGGCGGCCACCTCAAGGGCTGCCGCATCGGTTTCGATCTCGGCGCGAGCGATTACAAGGTTTCGGCGGTGATTGATGGCGAACCGGTGTTCACCGAGGAAGCGCCGTGGGACCCGAAAAACCAGCCCAACCCCGAATATCATTACCACCACGTTTCCGCCGCGTTGCACCGCGCCGCCGCGCATCTGCCGCGCGTGGATGCCATCGGCGGCAGCTCCGCCGGTATTATCGTGGACAACGAAATCCGCGTCGCGTCGTTGCTGCGCGCGATTCCGAAGCGAGATTTTCCGAAAGCGGCGAAAATTTTCAAACGCATTCAGAAGGAATGGAACGTGCCGTTGGTTGTGATGAACGACGGCGACGTAACGGCGTTGGCCGGGGCTCTGTCGCTCCGCAAAAAGGGAATGCTCGGTATCGCGATGGGTTCGAGCGAGGCCGCAGGTTTCATGGACAAGCAGGGCCGCATTCTCGGCTGGTTGAACGAGCTGGCATTCGCGCCGGTGGATTACAATCCCCAAGCCGCTGCTGATGAATGGTCGGGTGACCGCGGCGTGGGTGTCATGTATTTTTCGCAGCAGGCGGTCAACAAACTTTTGCCCGCCGCCGGCATTGCGCTGCCGGAAAAACTCGGCTTGCCGGAACGCCTCAAGGAGGTCCAGCGACTGATGGCCAAAGCCGATCCGCGCGCGGCGAAAATCTACGAAACCATCGGTGTGTATCTCGGCTACGCCATGGCGCATTACGCAGATTTTTACGATTTCAACGATGCGCTCATCCTCGGCCGCGTCACCACCGGCCGGGGCGGCGACATCGTCCTGGAAAAGGCGCACGAGGTTTTGCAGGAAGAATTTCCGGCGGTCGCCGCGAAAATCGCGCTGCACGTGCCGGACGAAAAATCCCGGCGCATCGGCCAGGCCGTGGCAGCCGCGAGTTTACCGGAAGTGAAGAAATGAGGTTATGAAACTGCACAATGCATCGGCCCAAATTTTCGTCCCGGACGGACGGCCCGTCGCGGACGCGCTCAAACGCATCACGCATCTCGGCATCGGCGCGCATCAGGACGACCTGGAATTCATGGCGTTCCACGGCATCCTCGAATGCTTCGCCAGCGACGCAAAATGGTTCGGCGGCGTCGCCTGCACCAACGGCGCGGGCAGCGCCCGTTCCGGTGCTTATGCGCAATTCACCGACGCGCAGATGATGGCCGTGCGTCGCAACGAGCAGAATCACGCCGCCGTCATCGGCCAATACGGCGTGATGATTCAATTGGATTATCCCAGCAGCGCGGTCAAAAGCGCGACCGACCCGTCCCTGAAAAATGATTTGAAGAAAATCCTCGCCGCCACCCGGCCGGGAACTGTTTACACGCACAACCCGGCGGACAAACACGACACGCACGTCGGCGTGGTCGTGGCGGCGTTGCAGGCCATGCGCGAACTGCCGCGCGAGCAGCGGCCCAAAAAAGTCTTCGGCTGCGAAGTCTGGCGCAACCTCGACTGGCTGCCCGATGCCGACAAGGTGTTGATGGATGTCAGCGGCCACGACAATTTGGCGGCGGCGTTGAATGGGGTTTTTGACTCGCAGATCGCCGGCGGCAAGCGTTACGACCTCGCCACGCTGGGCCGCCGCGCGGCCAATGCCACGT
>Ga0335081_10017061_pt1 | contig 11765 bp, 11 predicted proteins | sample Lox_Sample_35_FD_206713 | JGI IMG/M metagenome (GOLD analysis project Ga0335081, IMG submission 206713) | Soil microbial communities from Loxahatchee National Wildlife Refuge, Florida, United States - Lox_Sample_3.5 | ecosystem: Environmental > Terrestrial > Soil > Wetlands | place: USA... | reverse complement strand
TCGGCCCGGCGCCGACGAAGCTTTCCCAGCCCGCGCGCAACGCGAGGCCTTCGACCGGGCGCCCCACCGGATTGGGCCGATCGAGCACCCACACCGTCTTGCGATGCTGCGCCGCCGCTTCGAGCACATAGCGCAAGGTCGTCGTGAACGTGTAGATGCGACAGCCGAGATCCTGCAGGTCGATCAGGATCGCGTCGCACGTCTCCATCATCGTGTCGGTCGGCCTGCGCACCGCGCCGTAGAGGCTGAACACCGGAATGCGGTGCACCGGGTCGAGAAAATCCGGCGACTCGATCATGTTGTCCTGCTTGTCGCCGCGCAGGCCGTGCTGCGGCCCGAACGCGGCCGCGAGCCTGATGTCGGCGCAGGCCGCGAGCGCATCGAGCGAATGCGTGAGGTCGCGGGTGACCGAGGCCGGATGCGCGAGCAGCGCGACGCGCCGGCCGGCGAGCGGCGCCCGCAGGGCGGGCTCGGCGATGAAGCGATCGATGCCGAATTTCATTGTTATGCTTATACCTCAACACCCACCACAGTCATCGTCCGCGCAAGCGGACGATCCAGTACTCAGGGGATCCAGACATGGTGCCCTTTACCCCCGACTTGATCGTGGGGCGGGCCATGACGGCGCAGGTGTGGGTACCTGTGGCTACGCTGGAAAAAATTCATGCGCGAAGCAATCGAAATGATGGAAGTCCGCCTTGCCGGGCGGATGCGCCAGCGCCCAATAGGACATGCGACCGGCCGTGTCCTCGGTGACCGCGGCGAGACCGAGCCGCCATCCCGTATTTCGCGGCAGGGCCGACAGCCCCTCGAGGCTCAGGGACGCTTGCAGCGTGTAGCGCTCGGCGGTCGACTGAACCGCGATCGCCGGCGCGGCGACCTCGGTCGCCACCCGCATGCCGGTGCGGTAGCCGGCGAAGCGATAGGCCGCCCATTGGGTCGAAGGGGCAAAGTTGAGCTCGTAATAGGCTGCCCCCGGCGCGGTGCCGATGAACGCCTCGAAACAGGTATGCCGCCACAGCCGGTCGCCGCGCGTGGCCGCGGCGAGCGGCGGCAGGCGCAGATCGCCGAGCTTCCCGCCGACCCCGTAGGACAGCACCAGACGGCCGGCGGAGGGACGCGCAACGTCCACCGCGATGTGCGTCGCCGCGGCGCACCGCGAATCCGGATGGCGTCTCAACGCATGGCGCATCGCACGAGTTTACCGCATGTCGCGTCGCAAGCGCATATCCCGGCGAAGTGGACGCCGGTTCGCCGATAAGGATATGCGCCAATGCGTGAATCGAGAGCACGTTCCGATTCCACCGGAACGGAACGTGCTCCAGCCGAACAATTGCCACGCTTCCCGCCGATCACCTGTCGCGGCGGCGCCGCGCCTTTATCATGTATCACGCGGCGCCCGGTCCACACCGAAAGGCCTGCCGCATCCCGCTTGAAGGAACCGCGGCACCCGCGCGATTGTTGATCGAGAAACCCGGCAACACACACCAGCGAGACACACCATGCGTACAATCTTGATCCTGGCCTCGGCCGCCGTCGCCCTCACGCAGGCGACGCCGAGCCATGCCCAGTCGGCCTATTCGTATCCGTGGTGCGCCCTCTATGGCGACCGCAGCGGCGCCCAGTCCTGCTACTTCACGAGCTGGGGACAGTGCATGGCGACGCTCGAGGGCATCGGCGGCAGCTGCATCCGCAGTCCGTATTACCGCGGTCCGGACCGCCCGTACCGGCGCCATTGATCGATCCGATCGATCTGCCACGCCTCTTTGGGCGTGCGCGACACGAGGGCGAGCCGACGGAGTCGAAGTAGAATGAAAGTAGAATAGTGAGGAAAACACCCCGGCGCGCTTGCGCGCCGGGGTGAAATCTGCGATGTAGAAATTCTAGTCTCGTGTTTCCGCGCCCGGAGGCCCTCGCCTGCGGGCGTTTTGCGTTTGCGGCCCCGCCGCACTGCTTTCGATGCGCGCGCGGCGCGCCACGCTTCTCCCATCCCATTCAACCCAATCGGCATGTTCGGCGATCCGGCCATCCGCATCGGCGGCCGGCGTCGCGCCTTCCGTCGCGCCCGCCGATGCCACAACCCCGTCAGAGGACCTGCGACCATGGACGACGATGAGACGACCGACTTCCGCGGCATTCTCGGCAATCTCGCAGCGCAGCCCGGCGGGCTGTTGGGCGGCCTGTTTCCGCCACAGCCACCTTACGGTCCGCAGCAGCCGGGCGCCCTCGCGTTCGGCGCGGACCCGAATGCGATCTCGCTTGCAGCCGCCGAGAGCGCGGCGGAACTCGCGCGCACCTTGCGCCAGATCGACCACCAGGCCGCGATCATGGCGGCGTTCGGCAAGGCCATGGGCGCGCCGGGGACGAGAAGCGCGGATCCGACGGCGCAGGGCGTGGATACGGGAGCGTCTGCTCCTGCCGAGGCGCCGGCTGCATCGCCGTCCGCACCCGTCGTCGCCCAGCGCGCGCCGGTTCCGGCCACGCCGCGCACGCCCATCGATGCCAATGCGGCTTTCCAACGGAGCGCCGTGCCGCTCCCAAGGCCGAGACCGAACGTACCGCAATGGCCAACTCCCGGGGTATTCGACCAGCGATGGCCAAGCCTGGAGAATCCTGGCGCGAGCACGGTGCTGCAAGACACTGCGAGCGCGCCCTTGCCGCGCCTGTCCAAGGCCGCGTTGGAAAATCCTGACTGGAGCACGCTGCCGCGCAGCGTCGCGGGCGTCCCCTCGCCGGGCCCGAATCCCGGCCTGATCAACCCCGCCACGCGCACGCTGCTGCAGGACACCGTGGACATCCCATCGCCGGGGTGGTCCAAGCGAGACTTCCCGACCTTGCAGCAGTTCGGCATCGATCCGGACGATCTCGTGCGGCGGATCGTCGGTGCCGAGTCCTCGGGGAACCCGAACGCCGAGAGCGAGTCGTCGTCGGCGACCGGATTGGGGCAGTTCACTAAACCCACCTGGCGCGAGATGTTCGCGCACGACAGGCCGGATTTGGACGATTTCTGGACGACGGATCCAAAGGCGAAAATCGATCCCGAGAAGGAAAACAAGATTCAGCCGCTACGAACCGATCCGGTTCTGTCGCGGCAAATGACGGCAACCTACGCCGACCAGAACGTAAAGGCGCTGCAGCACGCGAACGTCCCCGTCACATATCGCAATATCCATCTGGCCCATTTCCTCGGGCCGAACGACGCGATCAAAATTCTGACTGCGGATCCAAACGCGTTGGCGACTTCCGTAGTCTCCGCAGGGTCCGTCAGATCCAATCGACGTGTAATAACTCCCACGCGGACTGTCGGCAGCTTGCTTCAATGGGCCGAGGACAAGATGAAGCACGGGGCTGGACGCCAATCGCCCTTGCGCTGAGACGAATCCGCCGGATTGCCGGGCGGCGCCGCATCGTCGCCGCACGGCGGATCAACGCGCCATGCAATAGTGGTTGCTCGCCACGATCCGCTTCCGATCGATCGCGCCAAAGTAGGTCTCGGTCCAACCTTGATGGATGCCGAAGACCGGCTCGTTCATGTAAAAACCGTCAAACCGGCATCCTGTCTCGACCGGCGTGCGGTTGCCGCGGAGATTGACACTACGGCCGCCCGATGGCACGCGCTCTCCGTTCGAAAGCACGACCGGATCGTTCGGAATCTCGAGGGAGTAGAGCTCATCCGAAGGAGTATTGTCCCCTGGCCATGGCGGATCGTATTTGTAGCAAGACGATCTTGGCCCCTCCATGGAGATGTAGACGATCCTGCCGTTTCCGGCCGGCGGCTCGGACTGCAAGTATCCCTTCGTCGTGAACTTCGGCTTCCAGGTCACGATCGGGATGCGGCTTTCGTGCAATCGCCGGCACACCGGCAATGAGCCGGACTGCGCAGTCTGCGACGCCGGAGTTTCGCCCGGCGCAGCCTGCGGCGTCCCGTTGCCAAGGCAGTAGCGCGCCGACGACACCACATCGAACGTGTCGAGCCGGTGAAGCGCGATCGTGCCCTTCGGCGAGGGCGGGAGGGAGACCTCGAAATATCCCCAGTAGTTGTAATACCCCACATTGAACTGGGGACTCTCCGCAGCGGTGATCTTGATCTCGCCCGCCTCGCTCTCCTTGCCCTGGACGGTCATCGTGACCAGATAGCCCTTGTCCTGATCCGCGATCCGGACATCGTCCTCCGCTACGCCGAACGAGCCGTAGATGATCCGCGGGACGCCGGATGGCCATCCCGACATGAGATGTCGGAGGCTCGCCAATTTGCCGTAGTTGATGTCCCAGGTTGCGATCGGCACTCGCGCCTCGTGCGGGGGCTTGCAGCGCGGCAGATACGCGTCGACGTCGTGGATCTCGCGTGGCGGCGCCGCAGTCGCGGTCCCGTGGCAAGCGAGCAGAAGCAGTAAGCCGAGCGCCGCCGGCAATTTTCCGAACATGGATGGTGTTCCCCTTCCCCCCGTCTTCGCGGCGATCGCGAGAGGGAGATGGTGACAACATCTTCACTCTCGGCAGCACCGGCCCGGCAAATTGCGCAGGCGTACCTGATGAGAACATAGAGAGAACGATCCGTCAATCGGTAGTTGAGTGGGCACCGGTGAAAATCGGCGGGCGCTTCAGCGCGCCAGGCAGTAGTGGCCGCTCGCCAGGACCCGGTCGCGCGCGATCGCGCCGAAATAGGTCTCGATCCGGCCCTGATGCATGCCGAACACCGGCTCGTTCATGAAGAAGCCGTCGAGCCGGCAGCCGCTGCCGGCCGTCGCCCGGTTGCCGCGCAGGTTGACCGCAAGCCCGCCGGAATCCGGCGCGCCCGGGTCCTCGGGCAGCGAGAACGAGTAGAGCTTGTCCGGATCGGCGCTGCAGTCGTCCTTGGCCGGATCGACCGTGATGAAAACGATCCGGCCGTTGCCGGTCGGCGGCGCCGTGCGCAGGTCGCCCTTTCGGGTGAGCTTCGGCTTCCAGGTCGCGATCGGCACACGGCTTTCGTTGGTGCGCCGGCACTCCGGCAGTGAGCCGGATTGCGCCGCGGGCGGTGACGCGGCGGGCGTTGGCGGCGCGGTCGCGTCACCGGCGCCGAGGCAGTAGCGGCCGGTCGAGACGACGTCGAACGTGTCGTGGCGGGCGAGCGCGATCGCGCCGTTCGGCCCGGGTTCGAGCCTGACATCGAAGAACCCGACGAAGTGATAGGCGCCGTCTTCCGGCTGCGCCTGGTCGAGGGCGGAGAGCTTGATCACCCCCGCGTCGGCGCCCGGACCGGCGAACCTGACGGTGGCCGAATAGGCCTTGCCGGCCTCCTCGACCGCGACGTCGTCCTCCTGCGGCCCGAGCTCGACATAGACGAGGCCTGCGCCGCCGGGCGGCACCCGCGCCATGAGCTGCCGCAGGCCCGCCAGCCGCTCGCCGTCCCAGCTCGGGATCGGCACGCGCGTCTCGGCCGCGCGGCCGCAGCGCGGCAGATACGGGCCGACGTCGACGTCGGCCGGCGCCGCCGGCGCGACAGCCGGACGGGCGAGCAGCAACAGCAGGCCAAAGGCGGCCGGCGCGGCGAAAAACCGGGTCATACGAGCTTGGTCGGGCCACTCCCGCCGCCGGTTCACCGCACGCATGCCGCCAACCTCGATTTCAATTTCAACCGCGAGCCAAAGGAGACAGCCAATGGGCCGCAACCTGGAACGACTGGTGCAGAAGGCGAGAACCGAGCGGCCGCCGCCGCCGGAGCTCCCGGACAACGCACTGCCGATCTTCGCCGAGTGTGGAAGCGTGCAGGCGCAGGTCGGCCGCCTGATTGCGGCAGGCAAGCTCATGGAAGCCGATCGGGCGCGCTGCTTCAATTGGCAACGATTCTTCCGGGGCGACGCCCCGTTGAATCCCGAGCAGTTGGCCTTCGTCAGGCTGCAGGCGGCGATCGCCAGGGAGAAGGTGCCCGACGTCGGGGCTGCTTACGTGTTCTCGATGGCCAGCATCCTGGAATGTCTCAACCCGATGGACGAAAACGCGATCAGCGAGTGTCTGTAGATTCATTGCAGATCGATTGCAGATCCCTGTTCTTTGCAATGATGCAAAAATCCCACTTAGCGCGAAGTCCTCATCCGCCGCTTGAAGCGGATGAGGACACGCCGACCCACAGGAGACGATCGATGCCATTCCAACCCGGCCAGAGCGGCAATCCGGCCGGCCGCCAGCGCGGCTCGCGCAACAAGCGCACGATCCTGGCCGAGAAGCTGTTCGACGACGCGGCCGAGACCCTCGTCACGGCGCTGATCGCGCTGGCGCAGCAGGGCCACCCGGCGGCGCTGCGCCTCGCCATGGATCGCATCTGGCCCGCCAAGGACGGTCCCGTCGCGTTCGCGCTGCCGACCATCGCGTCCGCCGACGACGCGGTCGGCGCCATGGCGAGCATCGTGCAGGGGCTCGCCGACGGCGACATCACGCCGTCCGAGGCCGCCAAGCTCGCCCGCGTGGTGCAGACTTTCGCGCAGACCGTGAGCACCGCCGTGCTGGAGCAGCAGGTGCAGGATTTGCTGAAGAAGGGGCGGTAGGCCTCTGCCCTTCCCCACCCACCGCCGTCATCGTCCGCGCAAGCGGACGATCCAGTAACCACGGCAGCCGGCGGTGGCTACTGGATTGCCCGCTTGCGCGGGCAATGACGCAGAAAATTCACTCCCTTATCGGCTCGGTCGCGACGATCTCGATGCCGAAGCCGGCGAGGCCGACATAGCGGTGCTCGGCCGCGGTGAGCAGGCGGATCGACGAGATGCCGAGGTCGCGCAGGATCTGGGCGCCGAGCCCGATCTCGCGCCACTGGCGCGCCCGCTCGGCGTCGGAGCTGCCGCCGGTGCCCGCATGGTTCTCGCCGTTCTTCGGGATCGCCGACACCGGCACGCCGACCGAGCCGTCGCGCAGAAACACCATCACGCCGCGGCCCTCGCGCTTGAAGTGATGCAGCACCTTGGAGACCGTGTTGGCGCCGCCGAACACGTCGCGGATCAGGTTGGCGCGGTGCAGCCGGGTCGGCACGTCGCGGCCGTCGCCGATCCGGCCGTACACCACCGCCATGTGGTGCACCTGGTCGAAATGGGTCATGTAGGCAAAGCCCTGCAGCGGGCCGATCTCGGTCTTGACCGTGAACTCGCCGATGCGGTCGACCAGCTTCTCGCGCGCCTGCCGGTAGGCGATCAGGTCCGCGATGGTGATGCGCTTGAGGTCGTGCTTGGCCGCGAAGGCCGCGACCGCGGGGCCGCGCATCACGGTGCCGTCGTCGTTCATCAGCTCGGCCAGCACGCCGACCGGCGGCAGGCCGGCGAGCCGGCAGAGATCGACGCACGCCTCGGTGTGGCCCGAGCGCATCAGCACGCCGCCCTCGCGGGCGACCAGCGGAAACACGTGGCCGGGCCGCACGAAGTCGGCCGCGCCGCTGTTGCCGTTGGCGAGCGCGCGCACCGTGTTGTTGCGCTCCTCGGCCGAGATGCCGGTGGTGAGCCCGTGCTTGACGTCGACCGAGACCGTGAAGGCGGTGCCGAGCGGGGCGTCGTTGAGCGCCACCATCGGGTCGAGGTGCAGGCGCTTGGCCTGCTCGGGCGCGAGTGGCGTGCAGACGATGCCGGAGGTGTTGCGGATGATGAACGCCATCTTCTCCGGCGTGCACATCGCGGCGGCGACGAACAGATCGCCCTCGTTCTCGCGGTCGTCGTCGTCGGCCACCACGACGATCTCGCCGCGCGCGAAGGCGGCAACCACGGTCTCGACGAGCTGATGGGTTTCGGGCGTCATTGGGGCGGGTTCCGGCGCGCTTTGTACTGGCGCCGCGGCGGGTTGGCTAGCCTGTCTCTACGGCGTCATCGTCCGCCTATCCCGACGGCGTCATCGCCCGCGCAAGCGGGCGATCCCGTAACCGTCACAACCGGCGGTGAGTACTGGATTGCCCGCTTGCGCGGGCAATGACGAACGTCTTTGTGAGGATTGAGGCGACCGCCCCCTATTCGATCGCCTTGATGCCGGCCGCCTTGATCAGCTCGGCCCAGCGCGGCGTCTCGGTCCGGATCGTCGCGGCGAACTCCGCCGGATCGCCGAGGATCAGGTCGATCCCGAGAACCTCGAGCTTCTGGCGCGCCTCGGCCTCGCCGAGGATCGCCACGGTGTCGCGGTGGACCTTGTCGATGACCGCCGCCGGCGTGCCGGCCGGCGCCATCAGGCCGAACCACGGCACGGCGTCAAAACCCGGATAGCCGGACTCGTCGAGCGTCGGCAGGTCGGGCGCCGCCGCCGCGCGTTTGAGCGAGCTCACCGCAAATCCGCGCAGCTTGCCTTCGCGCACCAGCGGCAGCCCATTGGCGATGTTGACGAACGAGAAGGTGACCCGGCCGGCGACGAGGTCGGCCAGGTAGGCCGTGCTGCCGCGATAGGCCACCGGCCGGATGTCGAGATGCGCCACCGACTTGAACAGCTCGCCGGCGAGATGCTGCGAGCTGCCGATGCCGGCATGCGCATAGGTGAGCTGGCCCGGCTGCGCGCGCGCGAGGGCGACCAGCTCGGGCAGCGATTTGGCCGGCGTGTCGAGCGGCACCGCGAGAATGTTGTTGGCGACGAAGACGCGCGCGATCGGCGCAAAGTCCTTGACCGGATCGTAGGGCAGCTTCACGTAGAGGCTCGGCGCGATGGTGAGCGAGCCGTTGCCGCACATCACCAGCGTATGGCCGTCCGCCGGCGCATGGGCGACCCGGTCGCAGGCGATGTTGCCGCCCGCCCCGGTCACGTCCTCGACCACCACCGGCTTGCCCCAGCGGGCCGCGAACCGCTCGGCGAGCAGGCGCGCGACGATGTCGGGCGAGGTGCCGGCCGTGAAGCCGACCAGAATGCGCACGGTCTGCTGCGGATAGTCGGTCTCGGCGGCCGCCGGGGCCGCCGCCAGAAAGAGTGCCGCAATGCCTGCGTAGATCGTCTTCATCGCGCCTCCCCACGAAACGCAGAGCCATCGCATGTGAGCTGAGCACAACGCCTGCGCTCCTTCTCCCCCTAAAAGGGGGAGAAGGAGCGCAGGCAGCGTGCCCGCCTCACATGGCCCGCCAGACTAGCCCATTGTTGGCGGCGCCGTCTTTGCCTTAAATGCCGCGATGATCACCGAAGATCGGGTTTTCATCGCGGGCGCCGGCCCGGTCGGCCTCGTCGCGGCGGCGGCGCTGGTGCGCGCCGGCATCCCGGTCACCGTGTTCGAGGCGGCGCCGGAGCTGAGCAAGGAGTCGCGCGCCTCGACCTTCCATCCCTCGACGCTCGACATGCTCGACGACCTCGGGCTGGTCGCGCCGCTGATCGCCACCGGCCTCGTCGCGCCGCGGGTGCAGTACCGCACCCGCCACGACGGCGTGATCGCGGCGTTCGACTTCGGCGCCATCGCCGACGTCACCCGCCACCCCTACCGGCTGCAGAGCGAGCAGCACAATCTCACCCGCATCATCGACGCCGCGCTCGGCCCCGACCCGCGCTATCGCGTCGAGTTCGACAAGCGCGTCGCCGGCGCGACCCAGGATGCCGACGGCGTCACGGTCACGCTCATGGCCGCGGACGGCACGACCGAACTGCGCCGCGCGCGCTGGCTGATCGGCGCCGACGGCGCCCGCTCGGAGGTGCGCAAAGCGCTCGGCGTCGAATTCGAGGGTTTCACCTGGCCCGAGCGCTTCCTCGTCATCGGCACGACGTTCGATTTCTACGCGCTGGTGCCCGGGCTCGACGCCGTGAGCTATGTCGCCGACCCGGCCCAGTGGCACTTCTATCTGCAGATTCCGGGGATGTGGCGCATGATGTTTCCGATCGCGCCCGAGGTGAGCGACGAGACCGCGACCAGCCGCGCGTTTGCCCGCGCGACCCTTGCGACCGTGCAGCCGCACGCGACCGAGGCCGACATCGCCCATGTGACGCTCTACCGCGTCCACCAGCGGGTGGCCGCGTCGTTTCGGGTCGGCCGCACGTTTCTCGCCGGCGATGCCGCGCACATCAACAATCCGCTCGGCGGCATGGGCATGAACGGCGGCATCCACGACGCGATCAATCTGACCGGGCGGCTCGCCCGCGTCTGGCGCGGCGAGGCCTTTGACGCCGAGCTCGACCGCTACGACGCGCAGCGCCGGCGCGTCACGCTCGAATACGTGCAGAAGCACACGATCCAGAACAAGCGCAATCTCGAGACCGCCGATCCGGCCGAGCAGGCGCGCTTTCGCGCCGAGTTGCGCGCGATCGCGGCCGACCCGGCGCGCACGCGCGACTACCTGATGCGCATCGCGATGATCGCGAGCCTCGCGCGCGCCGCGGAGTTGGGGTAGGCGTGCGCTTCGCCGTCGTAGGGTGCGCAAAGCGAAGCGTGCGCACCGTTGCAGCGCCGGGTGGGCACGGCGCGTTCCGCGCCTTTGCCCACCCTACGGGCCGCCATACGTCACCCGCCAGATCGTGCCGTTGGCGTCCTCGCTCACCAGGAGCGCGCCGTCATGCGCGACCGTCACGCCGACCGGGCGGCCCCACACCGAAGAATCGTCGACCACGAACCCGGTCAGGAAATCCTCGTATTCGCCGCTCGGCACGCCGTCGTTGAGGTGGATGCGAATGACCTTGTAGCCGGTGCGCTTTGCCCGGTTCCACGAGCCGTGCTCGGCCACGAAAGCATCGCCGCGATAGTCGGCCGGAAACTGCGTGCCGGCGTAGAACGCGAGGTGAAGCGAGGCCGAATGCGCCTGCAGCAAAATATCCGGCACCGTGATCTTGTCCTTGAGGTCGGGGCGCGCGCCCGGATGGCCCGGATCCGGATGGGCGCCGATGTAGTACCAGGGCCAGCCGAAAAAGCTGCGGTCGCGCACCCGCGTCACGTAGTCGGGGACGAGATCGTCGCCGAGGCCGTCGCGCTCGTTGACCGAGCACCACAGGTCGCCGGTGCGCGGATGAATGGCGAGGCCGACGCAGTTGCGCAGCCCGCCGGCGAAGATGCGGCCGTTCCTGCCGCCGGGATCGAACACCAGCACGGCGGCGCGGTCGGTATCGTCGTCCCAGGCGGCGCCGGTCCCGTGCGCCGCATCCCAGCGCGCGACGGCGTCCGGGCTCTTCGGCTTCATGCCTTCGCCGGCGTTGCCGGCCGAGCCGACCGACACGAACATTTTTCGTCCGTCCGGCGAAAAGACGAGGTCGCGCGTGGTGTGTCCGCCCTTGGGCAGCGTGCGCACCACCGGCTCCGGCCGCCCGCGCGCCGCGAGGTCGCCGTTGCGATAGGCAAAGCGCACGACCGAGCCGGTCTCGGCCACATAGACCCACTGCGGATCGCCGCCGGGCGGATAGAACGCGACGCCGAACGGCGCGTCGAGGCCGGATGCGAACACGCCGGTCTGGCGCGGCTGGTCGTCGCCGTCCGCGGCGCGCAGCACGCGGATGCGGCCCACTTCGGTCTCGGCGACGAAGATGTCGCCGTTCGGCGCCGTGACCAGCGAGCGCGGCTCCTTGAATCCGGAAGCGAAGAGCGCGACCCGAAAGCCCGGCGGCACCTGTGGCGACGCCGACGCCGGCCGGCGCACCACGCGCGCGTCATTGTCGGCGGAGCGGGTCGCGAACGGCGGCGGCAGGTCGGCGGGCGTGATCTTGCGGCGAACCATCGGCGCGTCGGCGCGCCAGTCGCCGAACGCCGCCGCGCCGGTCAGCAACTGGCCGCGCTCCGCCCCATCGGATGCCGCCACGAGCACGGCGAACGCGACCGGGATCGCGAGCATCTCACCGCGCATGGGTCCCACGCGCGGTCACGTCGATCGGGA
>Ga0335081_10017060_pt1 | contig 11765 bp, 7 predicted proteins | sample Lox_Sample_35_FD_206713 | JGI IMG/M metagenome (GOLD analysis project Ga0335081, IMG submission 206713) | Soil microbial communities from Loxahatchee National Wildlife Refuge, Florida, United States - Lox_Sample_3.5 | ecosystem: Environmental > Terrestrial > Soil > Wetlands | place: USA: Florida... | reverse complement strand
TCAACGAGCGGCGCGATGCGCTCGCGGCGCTCATCACCAGCGAGCACGGCAAGGTGTTCGCGGATGCGCAGGGCGAAGTCACCCGCGGCATCGAGATCGTCGAGTTCGCCTGCGGCATCCCGCAGCTGCTCAAGGGGGATTTCACCGACCAGGTGTCCACCGGCATCGACAACTGGACGCTGCGCCAGCCGCTCGGGGTGGTCGCCGGGATCACTCCCTTCAACTTCCCGTGCATGGTGCCGTGCTGGATGTTTCCGCTCGCGATCGCCTGCGGCAACACTTTCATCCTGAAGCCGAGCGAGCGCGACCCCTCCGCATCCGTCGTGATGGCGCAGCTGCTCGCCGAGGCGGGGCTCCCGCCCGGCGTATTCAACGTGGTGCAGGGTGATAAGGACGCGGTGGACGCGCTGCTGGCGCATCCGGACATCAAGGCGGTGAGCTTCGTCGGCTCCTCGCCGATTGCACACTCGATCTATACGCGCGGGGCACAGTCAGGCAAGCGGGTGCAGGCCCTCGGCGGCGCCAAGAATCACATGGTGGTAATGCCGGACGCTGACCTCGACCAGGCGGTCGATGCGCTGATCGGCGCGGCCTACGGCTCGGCGGGCGAGCGCTGTATGGCGATCTCGGTCGCAGTGCTGGTCGGCGAGGTCGCCGACCGGGTGATGCCGGCGCTCGCCGAGCGCGCGCGGCGCCTGCGCGTAGGTGATGGCATGGAGAGCGGCTCGGAGATGGGCCCGGTGATCAACGCGCAGGCTCTCGAGCGCATCCGCGGCTACATCGCCGACGGTGCGGCGGCGGGCGCCAGGCTCGTGGTCGATGGCCGCACTGATGCCACCGGCGGCCGGCCCTTCGTAATCGCGGGCCTCGAGCGCGGCTTCTGGCTGGGACCTACGCTCTTCGACCGCGTGACGCGCGAGATGCGCATCTACCAGGAGGAGATCTTCGGCCCGGTGCTCGCGTGCGTGCGGGTGCCGGACTTCGCCGCCGCGGTCGAGCTCGTCAACTCGCACCCGCTCGCCAACGGCGTCGCCTGCTACACGCGCGACGGCCACGTGGCGCGCGAGTTCGGCCGCCGCATCCAGGTCGGCATGGTGGGCATCAATGTGCCGATCCCCGTGCCCATGGCCTGGCACGGCTTCGGCGGGTGGAAAGGAAGCCTCTACGGCGACACCCACGCCTACGGCGAGGAAGGGGTGCGCTTCTACACCCGGCAGAAATCCATCATGGAGCGCTGGCCGGAAGCCACACCCAAGGGCCCCGAGTTCACCATGCCGACGGCGAAGTAGGCCGCCCGGTTACCGCCCGGCCTGCGCGAACTGACGCGTCATGTTGTCCTGGATCATGTCTCGCGAGAGCGACGGGCCCAACCCGGTGTTGAGGTAATAAAGGGCCTTCAGGAACGCCAGATCGCCGGCTGTGATCGCGGTCGGCTTCTCACGTGTGCCGCAGCTCGATGACATCAGGTCCAGGATGCTCGGCAGCGGATCGCAATGATCCGGCGATTGCGCCACTGACAGGCTCAACATCGCGAGGGAGTCAGCGATCGTCCCGAGGGCGTAGCCGCCAATTTTCGTCGTGTCGACCACCAGGATGACGACGCCGATCCCGATCCCACTGCCGGTGCTTCCGCCCAGACGCGTTCCCAGGGCATGACTGCCGCCGAGATATTTCTCGGAGATTTGCGGCCAGACGGGCAGCACGTCGAGCCCCACCAATGCCACGTCTGTATTCAAGACGATGGCGCCGCCCCTGGTCGTCAGGTAGAAGCCCTGAATCGCGTGGTCGGCTCGGTACGCTATGAGGTCCCGCATCCCTCCCGAATACCTGCTGCCAAAGGCATCCGTCGCCCACTTGATGACGTCATCCATTTTTTCCCGTGGGCTGCTGGTGAAAATCATCCGCACGTTGGCCGCGCACCGCGGGTCCGCCTGCACGGGCGCGCCGACATATGCGGCCAGCGCGCGGACTCGCGCCGTGACGAAGGCGTTGTCTTGCGGGCGCAGCCCAACGGTCAGCGGGCAAATGCTCTGCCTGCCTCCCCGCCAACGCGCCAGGTTGCGCGTCGTACCGGTACTCACGTACCGCACCGTCGCGTGATGCGCTATGAATTGATGCAGGCTGTCTCCCGCCAGCTCCTGCCCGGTAGGAGGGGTCGGAGACGTCACGGTCACTGCGGGAATCTCCGGCGAGGTACCGGCGTTCAGGTCGGACGGGATGGGCGGCAAACCGGTATGGGAGATTGGGTCGTCCGGCGTCAACTCGGCCGCCGGCGCGCCCGCCGTGGCAAGCCACCCAATCGTCATCACAACGACGGCGAGTACGATGCTACGCATACGGACTGACCTCGCGGAGCTTGCGTACAGCCGAACCTATCACTCCCCTGCGCTAACTCAAGCTTTTTAATCTCTCGTTAACGTCCGTTTAATGAACCCGTGGAGGAACCCTACTGAGATGGGCAGACAGGCAGTTGTCGTGCTTTACGTGGTGGCCATGGCAGCCGTCATCGTAGGCGTGGATTTCGCGTTCTTCAGACACCGATTCTGGGAACGGCTGATGGTGAACATCGGCATCGTCCTGGTCTTCGCGGCTTTCTACGCGCGATTCCTCCGGCGGCCATGATCGCCACCTACACCGCCTTCCCGAGCCGCGGTTTCGCGGCGGCGAACTGCTGTTCCTCGGTGCTGCCGGCGAGCGCCGTGATCGAGGATTGGCCGCCGCTCACCACCTGCGTCACCGCATCGAAGTAGCCGGCGCCGACCTCGCGCTGGTGCTTGGTGGCGGTGTAGCCGGAGCTCTCGGCGGCGAACTCCGCCTGCTGCAGCGCCACGTACGCGGTCATCTGCTGCGCCTTGTAGGCGCGCGCCAGCTCGAACATCGAGTAGTTGAGCGCGTGGAAGCCGGCGAGCGTGATGAACTGGAAGCGGTAGCCCATGGCGGCGAGCTCGCGCTGGAACCTGGCGATGGTCGCGTCGTCGAGCTTCTTCTTCCAGTTGAAGGACGGTGAGCAGTTGTAGGCGAGGAGCTTGCCGGGATGCTGCGCGTGCACCCCTTCGGCGAACTCGCGCGCCTCCTCGAGGTCGGGCTTGGCCGTCTCGCACCACACGAGATCGACGTAGGGCGCGTAGGCGCAGCCGCGCGCGATCGCCGCGGCGAGGCCCGCCTTCACGCTGAAGAACCCTTCGGCGGTGCGGCCCTTGCCCGCATCGATGAACGGCCGGTCGCGCTCATCGACGTCCGAGGTGAGGAGCGTGGCGCCCTCGGCATCGGTGCGCGCCACGAGGACGGTGGGCACGTTGCACACGTCGGCCGCGAGGCGCGCGGCCACGAGCTTGGCGATCGCCTCCTGGGTTGGCACCAGCACCTTGCCGCCCATGTGGCCGCATTTCTTGGCCGAGGACAGCTGATCCTCGAAGTGCACGCCGGCTGCGCCCGCCTCGATCATCTGCTTCATGAGCTCGAAGGCGTTCAGCACGCCGCCGAAGCCGGCCTCGGCGTCGGCCACGATCGGCTTCAGCCAGTCGATCGAATCATCGCCCTCGGCGTGGTGGATCTCGTCGGCGCGGCGCAGCGTGTTGTTGATCCGCCGCACCACCGCCGGCACCGAGTCCGCCGGGTAGAGCGACTGGTCCGGGTACATCTCGCCGGCGAGATTGGCGTCGCCGGCGACCTGCCAGCCCGAGAGATAGATGGCGTCGAGACCCGCCTTCACCTGCTGCATCGCCTGGTTGCCGGTGAGCGCCCCGAGGGCGTTCACGAGCGGCCTCTCCTGCAGGTAGCGCCACAGCTTCTCGGCAGTGAGCCGGGCGATCGAGTGCTCGACGGGCACCGTACCGCGCAGCCGCACGACGTCGGCGGCGTCATAGCCGCGCTGGATGCCGCGCCAGCGGGGACTGTCACGCCAGCTGCGGCGCAGCTCCTCGGCGGTCGGCAGGGCCCGGGGCAGGCTCGTGATGGTGCTATCGCTCATGTCGTTACCTCGTCAGTCATGTAATCAACCGTATCCCACGGACTCGCTCCGGGCGCAGGCGGCAAAAGCCACGTCTTTTGCCGCCGGCAACGAAGCTGCCGTCCGGCGAAATCGCTTGCTGCGATTTCGCCCCATCCAATCAGCTCAGCAGCTCGTAGGCCGGCAGCGTCAGGAACTCATCGAAGGTCTCGGACTTGATCATCCGCTCGAACAGGCGCGCGGCGGTCGGGAATACTCCCTGGGTGAGGCGCGCGGCGCCCACCTCGGCGTGGATGCGGTCGAGCTCGGCGTGCAGCAGCCGGTCGAAGCGCGCCACCGTCACGGCAGCGCCGTCGCTGGTGCGCGCGCCATGGCGCAGGCACTGCCACAGCTGCGAGCGGCAGATCTCGGCGGTCGCCGCATCCTCCATGAGGTGATAGAGCGGTACACAGCCGTTGCCACGCAGCCAGGACTCGAGGTATTGCACCCCGACGCGGATGCAGTTGCGCAGGCCCTCCTCGGTGATCGCGCCGTCAGGAATCGCCACCAGGTCGGCGGCGCTGACGTGCACGTCCTCGCGCAGCACCGACAGCTGATTGGGGCCGCGCATCACCGCATCGAACGGCTCGCGCGCGATCGCCGCGAGGCCCGGGTGCGCGATCCAGGTACCGTCGTGTCCGGCGCGCGCCTCGCGCAGCTTGTCGGCGCGCACGCGCGCCATCGCCGCTTCGTTGGCCGCGGGGTCGTCGCGGATCGGTATCTGCGCCGCCATGCCCCCGATCGCGTGCGCGCCGCGGCGGTGGCAGGTGCGGATCAGCAGATCCACGTAAGCCTTGAGGAACGGCCGCTCCATGGTGACGCTGGCCCGGTCCGGGAGCAGGAAGTCGGGTCGGTTCCGGAATTTCTTGATGAAGCTGAAGATGTAGTCCCAGCGGCCGCAGTTGAGCCCCGAGGAGTGCTCGCGCAGCTCGTAGAGGATCTCATCCATCTCGAAGGCCGCGAGGATGGTCTCGATCAGCACCGTCGCCTTGATGGTGCCGCGTTGCATGCCGAGCGCGTCCTGGGCGGCGAGGAACACGTCGTTCCAGAGCCGCGCCTCCAGATGGCTCTCGATCTTCGGCAGGTAGAGGTACGGACCCGTGCCGCGCGCGGCGAGCGCCTGGTGGTTGTTGGCGAGATAGAGCGCGAAGTCGAACAGCGCGCCCGACACCTCCTCACCGTTGACCGCCACGTGCTTCTCGGGCAGGTGCCAGCCCCGCGGGCGCACGATGAGCGTCGCGGTGCGCCCGGCGAGCCGATAGACCTTGCCGGTCGAGGCGTCCTCGAAGCTGATGGTGCGGCGGACGGCATCCGCGAGATTCACCTGGCCGCGGATCACGTTCTCCCAGGTCGGCGCGAGCGAATCCTCGAAGTCGGCCATGAAGGCGCTCACCGGCGCATTGAGCGCGTTGATGATCATCTTGCGGTCGACGGGACCGGTGATCTCGACGCGCCGGTCGAGGAGATCGGCCGGGACGGGGGCGATGCGCCAGTCACCGGCGCGCACCTGGGCGGTGCTCGCGAGGAACTGCGGCAGGGCGCCGGCGTCGAACTCGGCCTGGCGCCGGGTGCGCTCGGCGAGCAGCTCGAGCCGGCGCGGATTGAAGCGGCGATGGAGGCTCGCGAGCAGCTGCAGCGCGAGCGGCGTCAGCACCTCCTCCGAGCGCTCGATCTTCCTGCCCAGGATCTCGACCCTGGGGCCATTCGGCTCGCGGGAGTAGGCCCGCTCCGTTGCGCTGCCCTGCATGAAAGGCAGCATACACGGGTGTGAAGGGAATTTGACTAAGGAAACTTCACACTGTTAATTTCACAAGACGGGATAGCCCGTGCCCCTGGTCCGTCTGACATATGCCGGAACTCATGCGCCGTGGACATTTCCTCGGCACCAAGCTGCGCTCGCTCCGCAAACGCAATGGGCTGACGCTGGAAGAGCTCTCGGTGCGCTGCATTCAGCGCGACCCCTCGAGCGCCCCCTCGGTGTCCTACCTCAGCATGATCGAGAGCGGCAAGCGCATGCCCTCCCCCGCGCTCCTCGAGCTGCTGGCGGCGGTCTTTCAGCGTGCTCCCGCCTGGTTCCTCGACGAGAGCGCCGAGCCCGAGCCGCCGGTCGCCGGAGCGGCCGCGGGCGGCGTGGCGCACATGCCGTTCGAGCCCGCGTTCCTGTTCTCGCGGAACCTGCTGCAGGCGGCCATCCCCGAGCTCCTGGCGCAGACCGGCACCAGCGGGCGGCAGTTCGCGCACCTCCTGATCCGCTCGCACCAGGAGATGTCGCGCAACGACTTCCCGGATCTCGAGCGCGCCGCCGAGAGCGTCGGCGAGCGGCGCTTCCCGCTCGGCGTCGAGGACCTGATGCGGCTCGCAAAGCGCCACGGGCTCGAGATCCGCTGGTTCGACCGCAAGCCCGTGCTCGCGCGCGACAAGGATCGCGAGGTGCGCAGCATGGTGCGCTCCTTCTTCCAGGCCCCCGGGGTGGTCTATGCGAACCGGGCGCTGCAGTCGGACCCGGCGCGGCTGAAGTTCGATCTCGCCGCGCACATCGCCCACAAGGTGCTGCACGGCGGCGACGGGCTCAAGTCCCCGCACGCCACCGGCGGGGAGATGGGAGGGAGCCCGGAGGGCGGCTCGGGCGCCGCGGGCCTCGAGCCTCAGGACGTGCTGCACGCCTGGCGCGATTTCGAATGCAGCTTCTTCGCCGGCGCGCTGCTCGCCCCGCGGGTTCCGTTCCGGCGTTTCCTGGCGCGCGAGCGCTACCGGGTGGAAGCCGGCACGAAGCTCGAGCTCACGCCGGCGGTGGTGATGCGGCGCATGACCAAGGTCTCGCCCTACCCTTACTGGCACTTCTTCGACGCTTATCCGCCGGGCTACCTGCGCGCGGTCTACCGCGGCAACGGCATACCGCTGCCCTGGGGCAACCTCGCGCAGGTGTCAGATCCCTGCCCCAACTGGGCGGTGTTCCGCATGATCGACGGGCAGCACGGCGAGTCGGGCTCGCAGATCTCGGTGCTGCGCGACGGCGAGCAGTCGCTGCTCTACTGCTGCCACTCGGTGCGCGTGCGCGACATGGCGGGCAACCCGCACGTGCTCTCGGTCGGCGTCGACCTCGCGCCCGCGCTCGATGCCAACGGCGTCGATACCGCGGCGACCGTCGCGGCGATCCTGCGCGAGTGCCTGCACCGGCACGGCGAGGCGCGCATCCCCAAGGAGGCCACCCAGGCGCTCGAGGCGGTCGCCAACGTGCTCAACATCGCCTGGATCGGCGATGCGCTTTGCGCACCGGCACGCATCATCTGCCCGCGCAGCGCCCGCTGCCCGCGCCGGGAACGCTGCGAGCACGCGCGTCCCTCGCGCGCCCGCGAGATCGCCGACGTGCGCGAGGAGATCCTCGGCCGCGAGCCGTGATGGCATCATGGGGAGCCAAAGCGCTTCACGGAGAGACCCGATGACGGCAGGACTCAGGAACTGCGCCCGGGCGGCATGCGGTCTGGCGCTCGTGCTCGCCCTGGCGGTGACAGGTCCCGCGGCCGGCGCAGCAGCCGGTCGCGACCGGGCCGCGCTCGAGAGCGAGCAGGCGGCGATCGCGCGGTGGCGCGCCGCGCGCGTGGAGAGTCTCACGAGCGACAACGGCTGGCTGACGCTCACCGGGCTCTACTGGCTGAAGGAAGGCGACAACACCTTCGGGCGTGCCCCGGGAAACGCCCTGGTACTCGACAATGCCGCGCTCGCCGACACCGCGGGCTCGTTCGTGCTGACCGGTCACGAGGTGCGTTTCCGCGCGCGCCCCGGCAGCGGCGTGACTCACGACGGCCAGCCGGTCACCGAGCTCGAGCTCGCCCCGGACGCGAGCGGCCATCCGACGGTGCTCAGCTGCGGCGCACTGCGCTTCTACGTCATCGAGCGCGCCGGCAAGCTCGGCGTGCGCGTGCGCGACCTCGACAACCCGCACCGCACCGGCTTCCGCGGCCTCGAGTATTTCCCCGTGAGCACCGACTGGGTGGTGAATGCGCGCTTCGAGCGCTACCAGCCGGTCCATCACATCAAGATCATCAACATCCTCGGCATGGAGCTCGAAATGGAGTCTCCGGGCGCGGTGGTGTTCAACAAGGACGGCCGCGAATGGCGCCTCGACACGGTGCTCGAGGAGCCCGGTGACGACGAGCTCTTCATCATGTTCGCGGATGCGACCAGCGGACATGAGACCTACGGCGCCGGCCGGTTCCTCTATATCCCGATTCCCTCGGGCGCCAGCGTGCCGGTGGATTTCAACAAGGCCTACAACCCACCGTGCGCGCTGAATGAGTTTGCGACCTGCCCGTTGCCGCCCTGGCAGAACCGTCTGAAGCTCGCCGTCACCGCTGGCGAGAAGAAATACGCGGGCGGAATCGATCACCACTTGTGAGCTACGCGCCCCGCCGAGGCACATGGATGTGCCCGGCGCCGAAGGTGGCGGGTAAGGACAGGGATGTCCGAGCCCGAGCCAATTAAGTCAAGGCTCGCGGCGCCGCTGCACGCGCCGCGCGTCGATGCGCTGCGCGATCCGTTGCCGGACGGCCGGAATGAGCGCGAGACCCGCCGGCGCCGCGAGCGCCTGGAAGGGCCCGAGCGCCGTGGCGATGGCGGCGTGCGCGGACGCCGTGGCGGACGGAAACGCCATGAAGGCATCGCTTCTGATCACGTTGGCGTCGGTCTGGACGTAGAGCGGCAGGAAGCCGGTCACGCTCGAGAGCGCCTCGTAGTCACCGACGAACAGCCCGCCCGAATCAGGCGCGAGATCCATGTCGAAAGGTCCCGAGAGGTGCGTCTCCTGAAAGGTGCTGCCGTCGCTCGAAGTGACCATCCAGGCATCGGCGAGCAGCGAGCCGAACGGCGCGAAGGCATCGTTGCGCAGGTCGTAGTAAGTCACGGCGATGACGCCGCTCGCTTCGACGTGAACGGTCGGCGTGTACGCCTGCACCGAAGGATCGGCATTCACCTCGATGGGCGCAACCCAGGTCGTGCCGCCGTCGGAGGAATGAGTCAGCGCGATCCCGTCGTGAGCGCCGGAGGCGAAGCGCGAGTCCTGCCAGGCGACGTAGACGATACCGCCGGGACTTACGCTCACGGAGACGATGTCGGCGCCGTCGCGCACACCCTGCCCGGTACGCGGATCGACCGTGCCGACCGGCTCGAGCTCGGCGATCGTGATCGGCGCCGACCAGGTCGTGCCGTGATCGAGCGACTGCACCAGGCGCGCGAATGCCGTGGTCTGCCCGCCCGTGCCGGTATCGAGCTCGGTGAAGACATCGAGCACCACGTCGCCGGGCAGCACCACGATCTGGTTGCCGAGCGTCTGGTTGGCGACGCCCGGATCGTAGATGCTGCGCGCCGCCGCCCAGGTGGCGCCCGCATCCGCGGTCATGGCGAGGTAGCTCGGCCCCGCGCTCGGCCCGCTGAGCCGGTCCCAGACCACGTAGACGTAATTCGAGTCGGTGGTATCGGCGGTGATCGAGCCCTTGTCGTCGAAGAACTGCGCGCCGTCCTGGATGAGCGCGGCCGGCGCGCTCCAGGTGAGGCCCCCGTTCAGCGACTGCGCGACCAGCATGGCGCTCGATGAGCCGGCCGCCAGCGCCCCGCCGGTGAAGGACAGGGACAGCGCGTACACCACACCGCTCGGGGAAGCCGTCAGCCACACATCGCTCGCGCGCGCATAGTCGCCGGCGTTGCCGCTGCCGCCGCCGGTGCAGCGCGAGAAGGCCGCGTTCGACAGCGTCCAGGTCATGCCGCCGTCGAAGGAGGCCGCGAGGTTCAGGCCCTGCGCGCCGCCGTTCGACCAGCGGTTCTGCTGCCAGCCCGCGACCAGGTTCATGGGATTGGCCGGGTTGACCACGAACGAGGGCTCGGCCGCGGTATCGGTGTACAGCGTGCCGCTCGGCGCCACCCCGTCGCAGCCGGCGGCGAACGTCGATGCTTTCGAGAGCTGCGCCAGCGTCACCGAGCTGTACGGCGGCGGTGTCGGGTTGCCAGCCCCACCCCCGCCTCCGCCCCCGCAGGCGGCGAGCAGCGCGGGAACAACCAGGCTGAGACCGCCTCGTGCCGGCATCGTCCGCTCTCCGTCAGTCGTCCGAATCCCTGGGTGCGGGCGTGCCGCCGAACCCGTAGCGCACGCCCACCCACGCCCCGAGCGGGGCTCCCGGGCCGCGGAACTGGGTCACGCTCGGCGCCACGCCCGCGGCCGGCCCGAAGCTCTGATCCGGACCGGTGAAGAAATTCTCTCCGAGAATCCCGAAGTCATAGTAACGCGCGTCGAGCACGTTGTTCACACGGGCGAAGAGCTCGAGGTTCCCGCTGAGGCGGCAGCGGGCATCGAGGTTTACCAGCACATAGCCGGGCAGAGGCCCGTTGCGATCGGCGTTGTTCTCGTCGCCGCGCGCATACACACCGCTGCTCACGAGGACGCTCGCGCCGACCGAGAAGCGGCCGCCCGGATCGTAGTCCGCACGCACCTTGAAGGTCTGACGCGGAATCGAGGGGATCCGATCCCCCGCAGTCACCAGGATGGCGCCGTTCCCGTCGGCGCTCGAGTTGAAGGGGCTCGACTCGCTGAAGCTCGAGTCGAAAACGGCGTCGATGAGGCTGTAGCGCAGCGTGAGGGCGAGCGGACCCTGGTGAGTGGAAGCTGCGAGCTCGAGCCCGGTGCGGCGCGTCGCGCCGATGTTGGCGTAGTAACCGGCATTGGGCGCGCCGGGGCCCGCGCTGACGAACTCGATGTCGTTGGTGAGAAGGCTCCGGTACGCGGCGGCGCTCCACTGCCAGAGCGGCGTCTTGCCGCGCACGCCGAGCTCGAGCGTGCGCGCCACGACGGCTGCCAGCGGCGGATCGGAGATGAAGTCGTTCGGCAGCTGGCAGGGCGCGGACGGACTTGCGCAGGCGAGCTCGATCGCAGTCGGAGCCCGCATCCCCTCGCTGTAGCCGGCGTAGAGCGTGAGACCGGCATGCGGATTGAAGTTGGCGCCGGCCGCGGGAGTGAAGCGCGAGAACACGTGCGCGCCGTCGAGCTGCGGCGCGAGCCCGCTGAGATCGGAGATCCCGGCCTCGGCGCGGCTGTAGCGCCCGGAGGCGGTGAGCGTCCAGCGCGGCGCCGGGTGCCAGGCGTCCGCCACGAACAGCCCGAGATCGTTACCGCTGGCGTCGACGTCGGTGACCGGCGCGAACGGCCCGAGGCCCTGGGCGTAACGATCCGCCCTGAAGGCGGCGCTCTGCGCGAGCTGCCGGAAGTGGGTGTGCGCCGCGTCCTCGGTCACGCCGAGGGTGAGCTGGTTCGGATGGCTCCCCGCTGCGCTCACGGTGAGCTGCAGCCCGCCGCCGTAGCCGTCCTCGTCGATGTCGGCGGCGGCGTTCGAGCCCTCGATGAGGTCGGGCGCACCGGTCGAGGGATTGATCTGCCCGTAGTCGCCATTGACGTTGCTGTCGAGACTCGCGCTGCGGTAACTGCGGTAGTAGGCGTTGCCCCCGAGCAGCACCGCGGAGCTCAGGAATCGGCTGCCCTTCAGCGTGGCGAGCGTCAGGCGGTTGTCGGTGCTGTCGGGCCAGGTGTAGGCCTGACGGTCATCGGCGAGCAACGAAAGCGGGAGCGTCTGCGTGCCCTCGAGTGTGTTGTCGGCGGCGGTGAGGGCGAGGTCGAGGTCGGTCTTCGCATCCTGCCAGCCGACCTTGCCGAAGAACTGCCGCACCTCGCTCGGGTTGTGATCCGCCCAACCGTCGTCCTTGAAGTAGCTCGCGGTCACGAATGCATCGAGCGGAC
>Ga0335081_10017059_pt1 | contig 11765 bp, 8 predicted proteins | sample Lox_Sample_35_FD_206713 | JGI IMG/M metagenome (GOLD analysis project Ga0335081, IMG submission 206713) | Soil microbial communities from Loxahatchee National Wildlife Refuge, Florida, United States - Lox_Sample_3.5 | ecosystem: Environmental > Terrestrial > Soil > Wetlands | place: USA: Florida... | reverse complement strand
CGGGGTGGACGATGAAGGGAAGCGAGAACTTGCTCATGCGGAAAAACCAGTTGGGATGGCCGGCCCACTCGACCTCGATATCCTCGGAGAACGCAAACGGCGCGCGCGCTCCGGATCTCTCCAGGTCCTCAGGAATCACCCGGTTGTAGATACGGTCGATCGGAACCAGTGTTGCTCCCTTTTTGTAGTAGAGCCTCCTTTTTTTCCTCACGATCTCCCTGATATTGACGGTTGCAACGCCGCAGAGCCGCGTTGTCAACAGGAAATCGGGTAATGTTTTCTGCTTCAGCGGGTCGATCTCCATCAGGATGACGTTCTCGGGAGCGCGGTTTCCCAGGACAGCCGACCGGAACAGGCGGCCGTACGCCTCGCCGTCTATTCCGTGCGCGTACTGGGCGAGATCGGGAGAAATATCGTAAACCGCGCCGTACTCCTGGCAAAGCACTGGCTGGTACGCGAAGAGCGTGGGGAACCCCTGAAGCTCGATCAGCCTGGGGTGAAGCCTCCCATCGGGGGTCCTCTCGATGCCGAAATCGACGGCAGCAAAGAGCGGGTGGGGGTCCTCGCGCATGGCGCGGTAGCGCTCCGGTATCGCCGCTTCTGAGGCCGAGCGGTATTCCGCGCTATCCGCGAGCTGCTCCATGATCTCCCGCCCACCCTCCTCCATGGCGCGCATTAACGGGCCGGGGATGAATATCGGGGTCTCGCACACGCGGAATCCGACATGCGTGCCGCAGCGGGCGTCGAGCCGCTCAAGGAGCCGCTGGTACCGCTCCGGCGTCCACTGCCTGTTGAATTCGCTTCGCAGTTCGCTGATCATCTAATGTGCCCCTGGTGGCGTGAGCGCCCGGAGAAGCTCATGAGAGCACGAACTTCCCGTCCGACATGATTTGCCTCTCGTCCGCCCATATGCTGAAGCGCGTTCCCACGACGTCAATGTGTGCGCCCGACGTCCAATTTGCACCCGTTTGCTCTCCCGCCGGGTTGCCGAATGCGATGTGCACCCCGGGGATCTTCTCGTCCTGCAGGATGTGTCCGATCACGTGATCCACGGCGAGGTTCGTGCCGATCGCGAACTCCCCCACCCGGTCGCTCTCACCGTCCGCGTGGCAGTATTCCCAGAACTCTCGCTCCAGGCCGCGGTTCTCCGAGCGAGCGCTTTTGAGCCGGCTCCCACGGATTTCCACGGTGAGGGGCGCGGCAGCAAGGTCGCCGTACTTCGCGCAGAGATAGTCCCCCACCACGCCGTCCACGACGAACGTCCCCTCGACCGCGCCCGGGCACGTGAAGATCTCTCCCCCGGGGAGGTTTCCCCAGTGATCGGGACTGATGAGACCGCTCGTCTTCACCCAGCGGAGAGAGGGACTGAGATCCACGGTGATATCAGTTCCCAGCGGCGTCGTCGCCCTGATGCGCGAGGCGCCCTGCACGGCGTCAAGCACGCGCGCGCTGAGCGAATCGACAGCACGGAAGTCGGCGCGCATCCCCTCGGTCATGATGCGCCGGTTGATGTTGATCATGTGGGCGTGGCGGATCTTCCGCTCGCTCACCACGCGGGTCATTTCCATCCGCGTCCCGAGCTCGCCCGGCTGGCCGACGGCGGCGTACACGCTCACCTGGCTTCGGCCAAGCTCGTCGAGGATTTCCCTTGGCATCGTTTTGTGGGGGCGCGTCCCGAAGTCCTCGAGGAGGAAGACGCTGCACGACGCTCCCGCCCCCAGGATCTCCCGGTAGATGCTGGCCCCGATTGCTTCAGACGCCGCGTCCGTGATCAGCGTGACCCGCTCTCCGGGACGCACCGCAAGGCAGACCGCGATCGCGTTGTGCGCGCCGGGGAGGAGATCGGGGTCGAGGGGGATGTTCAGGAGATCAGTCGGCATGGATTGCTTCGCTTCGCTCGCAATGACGGGGGCTTGTCATAGATTGCTTCGTCGCAAAAAGCGCTCCTCACAATGACAGCGGTGGCATGGCATGGATTGCTTCGGCCGCCTGCGGCGGCCTCGCAATGACCGGGATCGGGTGCTACAATCCATACTTAGTCTCTTCAATAATGTAGTCGACGACCGCCTTGAGGTCACCAGTTTTCTCGAAGACGCGGAGCTGGCGCTCGGCGCCGGTCCCCGCCTGGAGGATCTGCCGGACGTACTCCACCTCCTTCCGGCTCCCGAGGCCGTCGACGACGTCGTCAACGAACTCCAGCAGCTCGCCGATCAGCTCTCGCGCCGGAAGCTCCTCCTGGCGCCCGAAGTCAATTAACTTCCCCTCTGTGCCGTACCTGCTCGCCCGCCACTTGTTCTCCATGAGAAGCGCGCGGCGGTAGAGCCGGAACCCCATGTTCACGGAGTAGAGGTTGTAGAGCTTCACGACGACCGCCTGCATGAGCGCGGCGAGCGCGATCGTTTCGTCGGCCCGCATGGGAATGTCGCAGATCCGGAACTCGAGCGTCCCGAAAAACGGGTGGGGCCGGAGATCCCACCAGATCTTCTTGGCGTTGTCGATGCAGTGCGTTTTGATGAGCAGGTTGACGAAGTTCTCGTACTCGCCGTAGCTCTGGAAATAGTCGGGGATGTTCGTCCGTGGGAACTTGTCGAACACCTTGCACCGGTACGACTTGAGCCCTGTGTTGTAGCCTTTCCAGAAGGGGGAGTTGACGGAGAGCGCCAGGATGTGCGGCAGGAAATACCGGGCGGCGTTCATGAGCTGTATGGTCGTCTCGCGGTCTTCGATCCCGACGTGGACGTGGAGGCCGAAGATCAGGTTTGCGCGCGCCACCTGCTGCATATCCTCGACGATCACCCTGTAGCGGTCGTCGGGGAATATCTCCTGCGTTTTCCAGTCGGCGAACGGGTGTGTGCCGGCGGCGGCAAGTCGGATGCCGTTCTCCTCGGCGAGCCGCACCATGTTCCGTCGCAGCTCGCACACTTCCTGGCGCGCCTCCGCGATCGTGTGGCAGATGCCTGTGCCGACCTCGACCACGGAGCCGTGCATCTCGGGCTTGACACGCTCCTGGAGGCGCATCTTGCCCTGCGCGATGATCTGGGACTGGATGTGGGAGCGCAGATCCCGCGTGACGGGGTCGACTGTCTGGAACTCCTCCTCGATCCCGAGCGTGAACGTCGGCCGGCCGCTCATGGCTTCTTCTTCCCCGGCGACTTGCGCGGGGCGGGTTTACGGTGGGTCGGTTTAGCCGCTGAGCTTTTGCGCACGGAGGATTCTTCCCGGAGCGGATTCTCCGCGGAGCTTTTGCGGGCAGCGGATCCTTCCCGTGGCGGGTTCTCCGCAGAGCTTTTGTGGGGAGCGGGTTCCTTCTGCGCGGGCGCCTCGGAGGCGGTCCCTTTCAGGAACTCCGCCCATCGGTACTCCCTCGGAGTGCCTCCACCCCCCGTGACGCGGGCTATCGCCATGGACGCGACGGCGTCCACGATCCAGGCGAAGTTGTCGGGCCCCACGGAATGATAGTCCGCGTCCGGTGCAGGGTTCAGGAAATCGATCGCGTAGGGGATGCCGCCGCGCACGGCAAATTCGACCGTGTTCAGGTCGTACCCGAGCGCGCGGTTGAGCGTGAGGCAGTCCTCCGTGATCCGCCGCTCGAGCGCCGCATCGACGGGCGGCCCGTCCCGCACGTAGCGCTCCTCGTGCGGGCGGCGGGGGTCGTACCGCATGATGTGCACCTTCTCCCGTCCGATGCAGTAACAGCGGAAGTATTCGTCGAATTCGATCGCTTCCTGGAGCGTCATGACGAGGTCGCCGGTGCGATCGTATGCTTCGAAGAACTCCGGCTCGTTCGCGACTTTGTACACGTGCTTCCATCCCCCACCACTGTGCGGCTTGAGAAACGCCGGGAAGCCGACCGTCTGGAAGACGGCGTTCCAGTCGAGCGGGTAGATGAGGTTGCGCATCGATTGCGACGTCGTCTCGGGCGGGTGCTGGTGCGAAGGGAGAAGCACCGTTTTCGGCACGGCCACGCCGAGCTGCGCCGCGAGCGAGTAATTGAAGAACTTGTCGTCGGCGCTCCACCAGAACGGGTTGTTGATGACGATCGCGCCGTGGAGCACGGCGTTTTTCAGGTACGACCTGTAGTAGGGGATGTCATGCGAGATCCTGTCGATAATCAGGTCGTACCCGGAGGGCACTTCCATGTCCGTGGCGCCGAGCTTCACGGCCCCGGCTTTCACGGCGCCCGACGTTTCGTTGATGCGCGCGACGACGGCGTCCGGGAACGTGTTTTCCATGCCGAAGAGTATGCCGATGCGCTTCATGGGAGCTCCGTGATGTGTGTTTGCCGGCGCATGATTCAGGGGATGAATTTTGCGATCATGCTCCTCCACCAGGGCCAGTCGTGCCCGGCTCCGTCCCCCCAGACGTCGAGCACGCGCGGCAAACCCTTTGCGTCCAGCATTCCCGCCAGGCGGATGTTGTCCTGGAGGCAGATGTCGTGCTCGCCGGTGGCGAGTATTATCGTCACGTCATGGGCGAGCCTGTCAAGATACCAGGCGTCGGTCAGGCCCGGGAGGTAGTCCACCGGGTTGTTGAAATAGCAGTCGTCGTCATAGTAGCCGGCGATGAACTGGCGGATGTCGAACGCGCCCCCCAGGCTGATGCACGATCCGATCCGGTCGGGATGGCGGAGCGTGATGTTGACGGCGTGGTAGCCGCCGAACGAGCAGCCGGTGACGGCCAGGCGATTCCTCCCGTTCTTCCCGGAGGCAAACGGGAAGACCTCATCCAGCAGGTAGCGCTCGTAGGCCATGTGGCGCACCACGCGCTCGCGTGGGGGCGCTCCGTAGTTGTACCAGCTCTCACCGTCCACGCTGTCGACGCAGAAAAGCTGGACTCTCCCCCCAGCAAGCGGACCGGCGAGCGCGCCTACCATCCCCCTCTCCTCGTAGTCGAAGAACCTTCCCTTCGAAGTCGGGAACACGAGGAGGGGCACCCCCGCGTGGCCGAAGACGAGGATCTCCATCTGGTGCCCCAGCGAGGGACTCGTCCAGGTGTGATATTCCCGGTTCATGACGACCGGACAGGCGAACGAAGCATGGGCCTATATATAGAGATTTCGGCCTGGAGAATCAAGAAATCTGCCATTTTGGGAGGAACCGGAAAATGCGTATCATGTCTCCACCTCATGCCAACAGACAACACGACTGATCAATGAAAGGCTTCAGGGAACGGCTCCAGAGTAACGAAGTCCTCGTCTTCGACGGAGGGGTAGGCACGTACCTCTACCAGAAGGGGATCTACATCAACACCTGTTTCGACGAGCTAAACCTCACGAACCCTGACATCGTCTCGGAGGTGCACCGCGATTACATCGGGGCGGGGGCGGACGTCATCGAGACGAACACGTTCGGCGCAAACCGGTTCAAGCTCGCCCCCCACGGGCTGGAGCCACGCGTCAGGGATATCAACGTGAAAGGGGCGCAGCTCGCCCGTGCTGCAGCCGGAGACCAGGTGCTCGTGGCCGGGTCGATGGGTCCCCTCGGTGTCCAGATCGAGCCCCTCGGCAAGCTCTCCTACGGCGAGGCGCGCGAGGCATTCCGGGAGCAGGCCGCAGGCCTCCTGGAGGGAGGTGTGGACATTGTGATACTGGAGACGTTCTCGCTCGTGGCGGAGCTGGCGCAGGCGATTCAGGCCGTGCGGGAACTGAACCCCGATATCCCGCTCATGGCCCAGGTCACGATTAACGATGACGGAAACCTCCTCAGCGGCGCCACGCTGGAGAGTTTCGTCAAGGGGGTGGGGAGCTCCGGGATCGACACGATCGGTCTCAATTGCTCGGTCGGCCCCCGCGCCATGCTTGACGCGCTCGAGACGCTGAAGACGCTGACCGCGCTCCCGATGTCGGTGCAGCCGAACGCGGGGCTCCCCCAGAACATCGGCGGGCGGAACATCTACATGACGTCCCCGGAGTACATGGCGGAGTATGCCAAGAGGTTCATCCAGACGGGCGCGACGATCGTCGGGGGGTGCTGCGGAACGAATCCCGACCATATCCGCGCGATCCGGCGGGCCGTTCGGGCTCTCCAGCCCGTGAAGCGGATGGACATGAAAGGGGTCAGTTTCGAGGTCAAGGCGCCTGAGGCGGTACGCGTCTTCCAGAAGACGGAGAAGTCCCGCTTCGCAACGAAGCTCGTCAGGGGAGAGTTTGTTGTCCTGACAGAGCTGGTCTCCCCGAAGGGGGTCTCACCCGCGCGCGAGGTGGAAAAGGCGCGGCGGCTCCACCAGTTCGGCATCGATGCCATCAATATTCCCGACGGACCGCGGGCCTCCGCGCGGATGTCCGCGCTGGCGATGGCGTCGATCATCCAGAGGGACGTGGGCATCGAAACCGTGCTCCACATTGCCTGCCGGGACCGGAACGTGATCGGGATGCAATCCGATCTCCTTGGGGCGTGGGCGCTGGGCCTGAGGAATATCCTGGCCATCACGGGTGACCCGCCGAAGCTGGGGAATTACCCGAGCGCCACCGCCGTGTTCGACGTGGACGCGATCGGTTTGACAAACGTCATCAACCGCCTCAACCACGGGCTCGACCTGGCCGGGAACCCTATCGGCGATCCGACCGGATTCTCGATCGGCGTCGGCGTGAACCCGGGGGCGATCAATCTCGACGAAGAGCTGAGGCGGCTCCAATGGAAGATCGAAGCGGGGGCCGAGTACGTAATCACGCAGCCCGTGTTCGACATTCGCATACTCGAGGAGTTCATGAAGAGGATCGAAGGGGTGAATGTGCCGCTGATCTGCGGCATATGGCCGCTGGTCTCATACAGAAACGCGGAGTTCATGAACAACGAGGTTCCGGGCGCATCTGTGCCCCCGGAGATTATGGAGAGAATGAGGAAAACGACGACGAAAGAAGAGGGGTTTGCAGAAGGGGTCAAAATCGCGCGGGAAACGTACCACCATATTAAGGGAAATGTGGCTGGAGTCCAGCTTTCAGCCCCAATGGGCCGAATTGAGGGAATTATGAGGATTTTGGAATGAACCGAAGAACACATATGCCAAATTATCAGATTTTTTGTGAGGTACATCACCGAAATATGACAAATTAATTTCGTATTATTTTGCTAATTCGTGTCGTTGAGGAGATTTCCGGAGGGGGGACCCGCTGATGACGACCGGGCAGACGCTACTCTCGATAGCCGCGTTCATACTCCTGACGACAATACTCAAGGGCGTATATTCTTCGCTCGACCGCACGGGGCAGGACATCTCCGGCGGGCAGGATGGCATACTGGCAACGACGATCGCCACTTCTTACATCGAGTTTGCCAACGGTCTGGCGTTCGACCAGGTCACTGACACTTCCGACGTCGCGCTCACAAGTCCCCTCGCACTGACGTATCCACCCGGCCCCGAACCCGGTGAAACAACGATGGATACATTCAACGACTTCGACGACCTGAACGGCTACTCCGATGAGAAGACGGCGGGGGGATCGGATCGCCGCTACATGACCACGTTCGCGGTCTCGTACGTCGACACCAACGACCTCAGCAAGAGCGTCTCGTACAGGACGTATCTCAAGCGCCTGGACATGAGAACCTGGAGGACATTCCCGCCACCCGGATCGGACGAGATCATCGACACGCTGAAGACATCGATCGTCATGGGCTATTTCCACTTCTTCTAGGAGGGGGGACAGGTGTCGGCAATACTCGACGTGCTCTGCTCGATCTTGATGGGGGGGATGCTCCTCATGAACGTTATCGACGCGCAGAACCTGGTCGCCGAGGACTCGTCGACCTACCAGGGGGATGCGTTCGTGCAGGAGCTGCTGATCACGCAGGTGCAATACATCGAAGGAGAATTCCAGAACATGGGCTACGGGCTCTCTCCCGGCAAGCAGACGATTCTCGCCGCCGGCGACAGCTCAATTGCATTCCTGTGCGACGTGAACCGCGACGGTACGATGGACACGATCTCGTACACGCTCGGCCCGACCTCGGAGCTTGCGGCCACGCAGAACGAAATGGACCGGTATATCCACCGTCAACTCAACAGCGAGGCGCCGACCAGTCCCGCGGTCGTCACCTATTTCCATCTCACCTACATCACCGCCACGGACGACACGCTCGTCACTCCGGTCTCCGCCGGGGACCTCGGGCGCATCAAGGAAGTGGAGATCTCGCTCGAAGTCCAGAACCCGTACGCGCTCTATCGCCCGCAGGGGATGGTGGCCGCCGGGCAGCGGAACGCCCTCTATTCCACCTCGTACTGGCAACAGACGCGCCTGGCGTCGCAAAATTTCCGTCGCTGATCGGAAGCATACTCGGAAGGGGAGACCATGGGGGGAAGGGCGGCGTTAATCCTGATCCTGGGATTCAGCTCGTTGATGGGGTACGCGATTCTCAACCTCGGCGGCGCGGCGACGCGTTCCGTGACCAACATGTCGGCATACGCGGCGATGACGGCCTCGCACAACCTGGCGCTCGCCGGGGCAAACGCCGCACTCTCCCGGCTCTACCGCGACACAAGCTGGGGATCCTCAGCTCCCGTCACTATGACGCAGTCGTTTTCGGGAAGCCCGTTCGACGGCTCGTTTACCGCGACGGTTTCCCCGGTCCCCGGAGGGAAGCTCCTCAGGAGCGTTTCCTCGTCGTTTGTCGACGGCAACGCGTACGGCGACACGGTCGACGTGACGGTGGCTTCCAGCTCCGACAACAGCTTCTCGCTTTTCGCCTGGATGACCAACCTGGAGAACGGCGTGTTCTGGATTACCGGAGATTCTATCTGGGGGAGGGTCCATTCCAACGATAACCTGACGATGAGCGGAAGCCCGGTGTTCCTCCAGAAGGTGACCACGTCGAAGGGGCTCATCCCGCCGCTGGGCAAGTCCCAGGTGATCGGCGGCACAACGTATACCAACAAGGCGATTTTCCAGAATCCCCCGGCACCGGAAACCGGGGTCGCCCAGATCCAGCTCCCGAGCGACATGAGCGGACTGGCCGCCGCCGCCGCCTCACCGAACGGGAAGAAATACACCACGGATATCTGGGTCACGCTCGACCCCGGGGGGCCCGCCGAGGGAGACGGCGTTGCCTACGTGCGCCAGACGCAGCTCGGCCCGATCATCGACACGGTCGGGCTCGGCGATCCGAATTTTAACGGCGTGATCATGGGAACGGGCGTCGTGAACGTGCAGGGGACGCTCGACGGCAGGCTCACGATCGCCTCCTACAGCACGCCCACGGCATCGACGAACAACATCGTGATCCAGCAGGACATTTTCTACCAGCACGATCCGCGCAACGGCGCGAGCTCGGACATGCTGGGACTGGTCGCCAACAACAACGTCATCGTGGCCGATGACATCCCGGGCGCGACCGGCAGGACAATCCAGGGGAGCGTTTTTGCACGCACAGGCTCGTTCACCGCGCAGAACTATTCAACGCGCCCCATCAACGGAGACCTCAACATCCTCGGGTCGATCGTGCAGAACTCACGCGGACCCGTCGGCACGTTCAACGGGAGCGCCACGCTCCAGAGCGGTTTCCTCAAGCGTTACAAGTACGACGTTCGACTTGCCGATCCCTCTGTCAGACCTCCGTTCTATCCTGGCTTCATCAAGAAGACCTACTCGATCTCACAGTGGTGGGAAAGTTACCACATCATGAATTTCCACTGACCCATAGGAAATGCCGGAGGTCCCTCGGATCCCCGGCGCTGGACCCCGGGGTGTGCGGACCCCCCCCGCCCCCCGGGTGTTCTTTCCCCGAGTTCCGGTTCGTTGATTTTCCTGCCGGATTTGGGTTAATTCCTGCATGTCCACCCCCCTGATGAAGCAGTACGCCCAGGTGAAGGCGAAGCATCCCGACACGATACTTCTCTTTCGCATGGGTGACTTCTTTGAGACGTTCGAGGAAGACGCGAAGATAACGTCGCGCGTCCTCGGGATCACGCTCACCAGGAGGGGCAACGGCGCCGCCGGCGAAATCCCGCTGGCGGGGTTCCCCCACCACGCCCTCGACGCATACCTCCCGAAGCTCCTGAAGGCCGGCCACCGAGTCGCCGTTTGCGAACAAATGGAGGATCCCCGTTTCGCCAGGGGGATCGTGAAGCGGGAAGTGATCGAGGTGGTGACGCCCGGCGTGGCCTTCTCCGACCGGGTGCTCGACCAGAAACAGAACAACTACCTCGCTTCCATTGCCCTCGATTCGCCGCTTGCTACGGGCACCGATACAGTCGGGTTCGCGTTCGTGGACGTGACGACAGCCGATTTCCGCACGGGAGAATTTCCGCTGCGCCACCTGAGAGAACAGGTGGCCTCCGTGGCCCCGGCGGAGATCATCGTGCAGAAGCGGGACCGGGACGCGCTCCGGGAGCTTCTCCAGGGGGCGTTCGGAGGTCTCTATACTACCGTGGATGACTGGGTCTTCACAGAGGAGTACGCGCGAGAGACGCTCACGGCACAGCTCGGGACGCAGTCGCTCAAGGGGTTCGGGCTCGAGGAGATGACGCTCGCCGTCGTGGCCGCGGGGGGAGCGATGCACTATCTCCGCGAGACGCAGAAATCCAACCTCCTCCATATCAGGAAGGTGGTCCCGTACGAGGTCGGCAACCATATCGTCCTCGACCCGGCCACGAAGCGGAACCTGGAGATCACCTCCTCAGCCGCGGGTGCGGGCGAAGGCAGCCTCTTCGGCGTCATCGACAGGACGCTCACGCCCATGGGGGGAAGGCTCCTGAAACAATGGGTGAACAACCCCCTGAATGCCGTCGGGCCGATCCGCGAACGGCTCGATGCGGTTGAGGAGTTTGTTTCTTCCCCCCTCATTGCGGAGGCGCTCCTCCAACCACTAGGCCAGGTGGGAGACCTCGAGCGGCTGACCACGCGCATCTGCACCGCCCGCGCCACGCCGCGGGACATGGTCGCGCTCCGCTCTATGCTCCTGGCGACGGGAGATGTGCGGGAGGCACTTGCAGGCTCTTCCTCGACTGCCGGCTCCTCACCAGCCGGCCGCTCGTCGTCGACCGCCGATACCAACACCCGCGCGTCCTCCACCGCGGCTGCCGCCCGCTCCGGTGCAGCCTCGAGCGCGCTCGTGCCTATCGCGGAGACGCTGAACCCCCTCCCCGGGACTACCGCGCTGCTTGAGAAAGCGCTCGAGCCGGAGCCCCCTGCCACGCTCGCCGACGGGGGGGTGATCCGCTCGGGGTACAACCCCGAGCTTGACGAGCTGCGGACGCTCGCCTCGAGCGGGAAGCGCTGGATCGCCTCGCTCCAGCAGAAGGAGCGGGAGCGGACGGGTATCCCATCGCTGAAGGTGGCATTCAACAACGTCTTCGGCTACTACATCGAGGTCACGAACACGCACCGGGAAAAGATCCCGGGCGACTACACGCGGAAGCAGACGCTCGCCAACGCGGAGCGCTACATCACGCCGGAGCTGAAGGAATACGAGGAGAAGATTCTTCACGCCGAGGAGAAGATCCTCTCACTCGAGACGCAGATATTCAATGACGTCCGGCTCGCGGTCGCCGCCGAGGCCGCGACGCTGCAGGCGGACGCGCACGCACTGGCCACACTCGATTGCTACCTGTCGCTTGCGCGCGTCGCCGTCGACTACGGCTACGTCCGCCCGGACGTGAACGATTCCACGCTCCTTGCGATCGTCGACGGGCGCCACCCGGTGATCGAGCGGCTCCTCCCCCCGGGGGAACAGTATACCCCGAACAGCGTCAGGCTCGACACCGGCGCAGAGCAGATCCTGATCATCACCGGCCCCAACATGAGCGGCAAGTCGAGCTTCCTCCGGCAGACG
>Ga0335081_10017058_pt1 | contig 11765 bp, 12 predicted proteins | sample Lox_Sample_35_FD_206713 | JGI IMG/M metagenome (GOLD analysis project Ga0335081, IMG submission 206713) | Soil microbial communities from Loxahatchee National Wildlife Refuge, Florida, United States - Lox_Sample_3.5 | ecosystem: Environmental > Terrestrial > Soil > Wetlands | place: USA... | reverse complement strand
AACCGCCACACGACGCGCACGTGGTCGGAGGAAGAGGTATTGCCCAGGGAGCCGAAGGCGATGCCGACAACAAAATAGAGAAGACCCACCACAAACGCTGTCCAGAGCCACCCTCGACGAGCCGATGGGTCCGTGCGTTCGCTTTCTGTTTGATCATCAACCAATGGAGTCATTATGCGCATAGCAATTGTTGCGGATCCTCATTCTTCAAAAAAGCAGGTTTTAATGATCAGCCGGGTATCAAGTCACAATAGCAGAATCGGTTTTCACGCACGACGACCTCTCCACGCGTGAATGAAACGTGATCTTTGAACATTGGTCCGTCGTACACAAAAGTATGGTATTCGCCATTCTCGCCGCACGCGTCAACCGTTGGCGGCAACTCAGAAAGAAATTGCTCATCCAGAACCCTGCCAACGAATTGCCTTCCGAGCGCGTTGGTGTCCACGCACGTGGTAATCGCTTTGAAGCCAGTTCCCGTCAGAGAACGTACCAGTCCCATTGTGTCTCTTTTCCAGACGGGGAAAACACACCGCAAGCCGAGTGTTGCGAGATTGTCCTCCCGATATTTCTTCAGATCTTCGAGAAAAATATCACCAAACACCACCGAGGTAACGCCGGCATCCCTGTATTGAATCAGCACGGCCGCCATTCTTGATTCATACACCTCGTTCGAAGCATTTTTGGGAATGAACACCTTTTCGAGCGGTAAGCCCAGCGAGGCCGCCTGCCGCTCAAGGAGAATCCTCCGTACTCCGTGCATGCTTACGCGGTCGTACTCCTCCGTCACCGTGGTGATCAAGGCCGCGACGCGATAGTTATGATTTTGAAGGATTTCATAGAGGGCGATCGCACTGTCTTTTCCGCCGCTCCACGAGACGACTACACGTTCCATATGTTTACAACTGCTTGCTGTAAGGTCAAATTCGAAATCCGGGTCACTGACAAATGAGGCCAGGATGCAAGTTCTTTTCTCCGAAAACCTGAATACCGTCGTGCACCTGCGGTCATGCGGCCGCTAAACCAGGTTTCAGGTTGAAGTATGGATTCTAGTGAAAAGGCGGGGAAAGTCAATTTCCGAGGGAAATACTGCCCAAATCACCCCACGCCATCCAAAGGAGCAGGTGCAGTGGGAAATGTAGGCAATTTGGTTTTTTGAGTCAATCTGTGCAAGCGCGGGCGGGAGGATCCATCCTGTCAGACAACACAATGATAATGCGTACGCAACAATTCGCTAACGGTTTGTCCGTAGATTGAATTGCCCTGTTCAAACGACCACCCGACCCTTTCTTGAACGAGTACACCATGGATGCAGGCACGCACGACAACGAACCCTTCCTTCTCCGCTTCCTGAAAGTCTGTCTCGAAGAAGAGCGAAACGATCCCTCATCTCCGGATGGACTCAGCGACAACGAGCTTTACTCTGTGTTCGCCTTTGTCGTCATTGCAGTAGCTTTCCTTGAGCTCACCCTCGGACCGTTTTCTCTTTTGAAGTGATGATCGCAGCGAGGAACTGTCTGGGTGCAGCGGTGATTTGAAGTGTACAAGCGGTTCGGTCGTCAACCAACACGATAAGAAAATAAGAGCAACGAATTTGCTTCGCTGGCAATGCTCCGTGTGTGATTCTGTCTAAGTCAAACCTCCTTTGGTGGGGTCAACCGGATTTTTTCCACTTGATCAGGAAGCGAGTATCAGAAATCAGCTCACAGGCGAGACAGCCATTTCCTTTATCCAAAGCTCAATGCGGCGTTGAATCTGGTCGCGTATCGCGATCGTCTGCCTGAGCCGCTCGTCGTATGTCCCCTGCAGTGCTGCGGGGTCTGGGAAACTCCAGCCAACCTTCTTTGAAATTCCCGGGAAGATCGGACATCGTTCACTGTTCGCTTCGTCACAAACGGTGATCACGTAGCTGTATCGACGTCCCTGCTTGAACAGTTCGAAAACATCCTGCGTCGTCTTGTGCGAGATGTCGATGCCGATCTCGGCCATTGCCTCCACCGCAAGCCGGTTAAGCCTGCCCGGCTCTAATCCGGCACTCTCCGCCACGAACCTGTCTCCCGCCAGGTGGTTCAGTAGCGCCTCCGCCATCTGGCTTCTGGCACTATTGTGGACGCAAACAAAAAGAACCCGTTCTTTGGTCAACGTCAATTCCTGTTCCGTTCGACACGCTTCTTACATCGCATCGTGCTCCGGTGCCAGTTTCTTTTCCTCTGCGTGGTGCTTCACGACTCTTGCCTGTGCAAGGAAGATCACTTCTTCCGCAATGTTCGTCGCAAGGTCTGAGATTCGTTCCAGATTGCGGCTGACCCGTATGAGTTCCAACCCTCCCTGAATGAATTTCTTGTTCTTCTGGAGCAATTCGATCACTTCGAGTGTCATGGAGCGGTTGAGGTCATCAACCAAATCGTCCCGTTTCAAAACGGCCTGGGCAAGCTCCGAGCTCACGTGCACGAAACTGTCCAGCGCATCTCTGAGCATGGCCTGGGAAATCTCGGCCATCTTGGGAATTTCCATCAGCGGTTCTTTCGGCCGCGTCTTTGCGAGTTGCACGGTCGATTCCGCGATGTTGACCGCGTGGTCGCCGATGCGCTCAAGGTCGTTGCTGATCTTCTGGGCGGCGAGGATTAACCGAAGATCGCTCGCAACCGGCTGCTGCAAGGCGAGGATATCGACCACGGCATTATCCATTTCGATCTCAAAAGAATTGATCCGGTCGTCCGAGTCAATCACTTTTTGAGCCGCGACACTGTCTTCATCAATGACGGATCTTATCGCCATCTTGCATTGCTCCTCCACAACACTCCCCATGCGGATAAGTGTCGTTTTGAGGCTTTCGAGTTCCTTTTCAAATCTTCGTTCCATAATGAAGTTTGATTTTGATGATAGGAATTTGAAAAGAACTTACATCATTGCGAGGAGATCAGAGCACTGGTGCTATGATCGACGTGGCAATCGCCTCTCAGGATTCCTCTTTGTCCACAAGAAGTGCTGAAACTTGAGATCTTAAGCAGGCGATTGCTTCGTCCCGCGTTCGGGGGACTCGCAATGACAGTTCCTTTTGTGTCTATCCGAATCTCCCGGTAATATAATCTTCGGTTCGTTTCTGTTGGGGGGCTGTGAACATCGTTTTGGTATCGTCCACTTCGATCAATTCCCCCATGTAGAAGAACGCGGTGAAGTCGCTGACCCGTGCCGCCTGCTGCATATTGTGCGTCACGATGGCAATAGTGTAATTCTTCTTCAGGTCGTAAATAAGCTCTTCAATTTTTGCGGTTGAAATGGGGTCCAAGGCGCTCGCGGGCTCATCCATGAGCACGACCTCGGGGTCGACTGCAAGCGTTCGTGCAATACACAATCGCTGTTGTTGTCCTCCGGAAAGGCTCATCCCGGATTTATTCAGCGAGTCCTTCACTTCGTCCCAGAGCGCAGCCTGTTTAAGGCTCCGCTCCACCGTTTCGCCGATCTTATTCTTGTTCCGAGTACCATTGAGACGAAGTCCTGCCGCGACGTTGTCAAAGATCGACATCGTGGGAAAAGGGTTGGCTTTCTGGAACACCATCCCAACTCTTCGTCTCACCACCACCGGGTCGCTGTCGTACACATCCATCCCATCCAAAAGGACCTTTCCTGTGAGCGTGCCTCCGGCCACCTCGTGCATCCTGTTGAGCGAGCGGAGAAACGTCGATTTTCCACACCCTGAGGGTCCAATAATCGCAAGAACCTGGTCGGTCGGAATGGCAAGCGTAACGTTCCTGATGGCCTGGGTCTTTCCGAAGAAACAATTGAGATCCTTCGCGATCATCTTGTGAGGAATTGACGAAATCGGTGGTTGACCTGGTGTTGTGTTTTCCATAGCTGCAGTCGCAGATTCTTCAAGTGTTGCCAATTCCATAACGGCTCCTGGTGACTAGACGAAAGAGAATATTCACGAGAAAAACAATACAGATAAGAACGAACGCCGCTGCCCAGGCCTGATTGTTCCAGTCTGTGAAGGGAGCCTTCGAATAGTCGTAAATGAACACGGTCAGTGATGCCATGGGTTGGTTGAGCGATGTGGACCAGAACCGGTTGCCAAGGGCGGTGAATAACAAAGGCGCGGTCTCCCCCGCAGCTCGCGCGATTGCCAACAGTACTCCGGTCGTGATCCCTTTGGTTGCTACGGGCAGAATGACTCTAATCGTCGTTTTCCAGCTCGGGACTCCAAGGGCGAGAGACGCTTCGCGCAGTGAATGCGGAACCAGAAGGATCATTTCCTCCGTCGTCCTCGTGACTGTGGGAATCATAAGGATTGCCAGCGCGACGCTTCCGGCAAATCCGGAGAAGTGCTTCATCGGGATGACTACAATGACGTACGCGACGATTCCTACGACAATCGACGGAATACCGCTGAGGACATCGCTCATGAATCGGACGGCAGCGCCAAACGGGTTCTTCCCGAATTCTGCCAGATAAACACCTGCGATGATGCCAATGGGGAGTCCGATCAACCCCCCAATGCCGACCATCATCAGTGACCCGACAATGGCGTTCGCCATCCCTCCCCCTGTCTCGCCGACCGGCTTGGGCATGTGAATGAAGAAGTCGAGGTTGACAGAGCCGATCCCCCTGGACAATGTATACCCGAAGATGACAAACAACGGAGCGATGACCACAAGAGCGCTCAGGACCGAGAGTCCAATCATAAAGGCGTTCTTGAATTTTCGCCAGCGATCCACGCCTGCGTTCGATCCTTTTGTCATGAAGCGAACCTTTTCGTAACACTCCAGACGATGACTCTGGCGATTGCGTTCAGAATAATGGTGACACCGAACAAGAGCAGACCCACCTCAATCAAAGAGCTCAGATAAAGATCCGATGTAGCTTCCGTGAATTCGTTCGCAATGACGCTTGCCATCGAGTATCCGGGATCAAGCAGATGGATAGATATCCTGGAAATGTTCCCGATGACCAAAGTGACCGCCATCGTCTCTCCAAGCGCTCGGCCAAGACCCAACAAGGTAGCGCCGGCAATTCCAGACTTCGCATTTGAAAGCACGATCTTCGTCGTCTCCCACTTTGTCGCACCAAGTGCGAGGGCTGCTTCGCGCTGCGCATTGGGAATTGCAGCCATGACGTCCCTGGAGATCGATGTAATGATCGGGAGAATCATGATGGCGAGGATAATACCGGCGGCGAGCATGCTAAATCCATACGGCGCGCCGGTGAAGAGGGGGATGAAACCAAGATACTTTGTCAGGAAGGGACCGATACTGCTTCTCACGATGGGAACGAGAACGAACATTCCCCAAATGCCATAGACAATGCTCGGTATTGCTGCCAAAAGTTCAACGAGGAACGAAACCGGCTTCTCAAGCCAGTCGGGAGACAACTCGGCAAGGAAAATCGCGACTCCGACACTCAAGGGAAGTGCAATGGCGAGGGCAACCAGCGATGATACGATGGTACCGTAGACGTACGGCAGTGCACCGAAGTCACCCCTGACAGGGTCCCATACGGATGTCCAAAGGAACTTCCAGCCGAACTTGGCGATCGAGAGATTGGAACCCTTGTACATCTCGTACGCCATCAAAAAGACAAGGGAAAATACTACGGCGGCGAAGAAGAGGGTCAGGTTCTTGAAGACGAGATCACCGACATTCCGCGCCTTGCCTTTGCCGTTTTGGGTAAAGACAACAACGGGTGGCTCACTCAACTGATCCCTTCCACCCGTTTGCTGTCTACTCCCCTCAGATGTTTTTCGAGGGAGATATGTCTGCACAGATAATCTTACTTGAGGTGAATCATACTGATTTGCTTCAAATCCAGTTGTTGAACCTGTTTCGGAAGCCTCCCATAGTACAGCTCATTGCAGTAATCCTGCCCTTTTGTGAATGCCCAATGCAGGAAGTCTGCAATTTCCTTCCCCTTTTTCTTGTCTTTCGGGCTTTGATAGATGAGCAGCCACGTGAACCCGCAGATCGGATATGCCTTCGCTCCCGGCGAATTGGTAATCATCACGCGCAGGTCTTTGGGCATGTGCGCTGCAGCTCCTGCTGCGGCTGCCGAAAGCGCATCCAGCGTGGGTCCGACAAACTTTCCAGCTGAATTCTTGAGGAGGCAGTAGGGCATGTGATTTTGGATTGCATACGCAATCTCGACGTACCCGAAGCCGCCTTCCGATTGTTTAACAACGCCCGTCACGCCTTCATTCCCTTTCCCGCCCAAACCGACAGGCCAGTTTACCGACGTTCCCTGGCCTATTTTTTCCTTCCATTCCGGGCTTACCTTGGAAAGATAATTGGTGAAGATGTTCGTCGTTCCGCTCCCATCCGACCTGTGCGCAACGAGGATTGCTTCGTCCGGAAGTTTCATGGAAGGGTTGAGGCTCGCGATTTTCTCATCATTCCATTTCGTAATTTTGCCGAGATAGATGTCGGCAAGAACTTCCGGCGTCATGTGCATGTCCGATCCAACACCGGGAAGGTTGTACGTCAGCACAACTGCTCCCATGACGGTCGGGAAGTGCAAAATGTGCGAATGCTGTTTATCGCTGATTTCCTTCATCTGGTCTTCATTCAGGAATGCATCCGAAGCGCCAAAATCGACCGTCCCTTCCGTCACCTGTTTGATTCCGCCGCCGCTGCCGATCGACTGATAATTGAAATTGACGCCGTGTTCCTTGCTGTAGACGTCGAACCATTTTGAATAAATGGGGTACGGGAATGTCGCGCCCGCACCGTTGAGCTGCGTTTGCGCGATGGTCGAATCGTGCAACAGCATCGCGAACGCCAAACCCACGATTATGGAAAGAGTTCTCTTCATAATGCACTCTCCTGAACGTTTTGGTGATTGTATGTAAGTGTTATTATAGGAATATCCAGTACAATGTTATTCGGCCCACCACGGCGGCTTTCGGTGCCGAGCCACCGGTTGGAGCTTCGTATGATTCATAGTAGAGGTTCGGCTCAATGTGAACGTTTTTGTCGACCTTACAGTCGAGACCTGCGATGATCAGATTGCGAGAATCGCCTTTGGAATTACTATCGGTATTGGGATCAAAATTGTCATATCGCACCACAGCGGCCAAGTCCGGGTTGAGGTTAGCCGAAGCCCAGACGGAAATCCCCATTCCACTCAGGCTCTTCAACGAGGTACCGCTATTGAAACCATTGGACTTGGATTGGCTGAATCCTTCAAGTCCGACTTTGAATGAACCAGGCTCCATATACGTAAGGAACGCAGACAACGTGGTAGTCCCATCACTCACCTTCTTACCCGCGTTGTAAGGATCGGCGACTTGGGCACGGTCCTGGAAATCAAAGTTCACCATTGCGTAGAAGTTGCTGTTCGGCTTGACGGAGATCTGGCCATAGTATCGCTTGTACTTGTCGGTCTCAGGTGAATTGCCGGAGCCGTCCGCAATCATAACCCAGTAGTTCAACATTCCGTCGCCCGTGAGTTTCCCTTTCAGGCCAACGCCATAGTCCCTCGAAGGTACGACTCCACGCAGATCCATGATCGTCTTTTCAAGAGATCGATATCCCCAGAACCCTTCGGAGGCATCGAACGTTGGGGTCGCCGTAACGCCAAAAATCAGGCTGCTTCCCTCGAATATTTCCTTCCACGTCAATGAAGCATCTTTTACCATCACCCCAAGTTTGTTCCCAGTCGCGGTATTGGTGGTAGTTGGATCCATTTCGAGCCGAAACAGTGTGGAGAATTTTTCAGAGATGTCGTCACTGTACCCAAAATACACTCGCCGGATTTGGAATGCCTGATACGATGTCCCGCCTGGATTCGCGGACATCGAGTTTGCGCCGGCATTGGCGAGAGTCAAATAGTTCGGATCTTTCGCAATATTGTAATAGTAGTCTCCGAACATATAACCGCTGAACTTGCCTTGGGCAAATAACGATGCCTGGACAAGCAGAAACAGACCAGCAAGAAGCAGGATGGCACGTTTCATGGGAAACCTTCCTTAATAGTGATTGTGAGTTAGTATGAGAGTACTGGAAAGAAAAAGTCGTTCAAGCGAAATCAACAACGGGTTCGTATGCCTGGGTCTGGAACGAACGTGGAGCATTGAAACGGCACTAATCTACCAATGGCTTGTTACATAGGGGTGACGCGAACGTTAAGGAATTGTTATCTGCTTCTTCCCCACTCCACGCGTCTTATTGGGAAGTGCGAAACTCACACGAGGGCAAACGGGCCGATGGTCACCGCAAGGACAACAACTCCAACAATCAACATTGCGAGAATCGAATAGAACTCTTTGTTGCTGATCGGCTTCGACTCCTCAAACTCATCGTCATCAGAGATGAAGAATTCTTCGATAAGCCGAAAGGCAAGCGGTTGCGCAACACTGTGTCGTCTGACCATTGCTTATACTCCTGTCAAATGATTTCATTTTTAACGTAAGCAACTTAGCACATTTGCTTTACATGAATGTTGAACTGACATTAAGAAATTGTTAAGTGTCGGGCGGTTAGTATTTTGTGTTGACCCTGCCCGTTCCACCCTCTATATTACGGCATTCCCACTTCCTCGTCACAAGCACGATGAATTTGACATCCTACGTTCTCGAGCAAGCGTTAAGACAGCTGCGGCTTCCCGATTCGTCGATCAAGCAATTCAGGATTGCTTCCGCGCTGAGCGATGTGGGCGGTAATGGCTTTCCCAAAGAACTCTTTCAGCTCAGCGCACCGCTGGTCGTTCGCGGCCTGCTGAACTACGCAACCTTGCAGATGAACCGCGAGTGGGTCTACCCGTACTGGGTTCACCGGCAGCTTGATCCCAATGATGCCAGCTTCATCCCGCGTTCCCAGAATCCGCTCCTTCTCAACGTGACTCACCGGAATTGGACCGCACTTGGAAGCCCTAACGGCTTCCACGAAGCAATCGTCGATCCAAGGGGACTGGCCACTCCGCTTCCGCGGGAATGGTCTCTCGATGTTTGGGTTTTCATGGAGGGACAACTCATCGTACCTTCACTGGCTCAAAATGTAGTTCAACAGTTTGAAGTCAGCTCACCCCGATTGACCACCATCACCAGAACGGAGAACGTCGAACTCCGCGTCGAACATTTCGTCGACGCCACGAACCGCGCAATCGATGTCCTGTTCCAGCGTGCCAGCATCAAGAATACTGGGGCGTCAAACCTATCAGGCTTCCTTTGCGTCGCTATTCGCCCGTTCAATTCGGAAGGAGTAGCCCCCGTGCACTCCATCGACTTCCGCCAACGCAGATTTGCGTATGTCGACAAGGTCCTGGGCGTCGCATTCGCAAAGCCGCCAGATTGGGTGCTTGCTTCAAACGCCCGTCACGGGGACACGGCTTTCGCCCTGCGTGCGCAAGGGTTCGCAGCCGGCGCAGAAACGCGGAACTCGATCGATTGTGAACGCGGACTTGCGAATGCATTGGCAGCCTTTCGGTTCGACCTCGAGCCGCAACAGCAGTCCGCGGTCGATTGCAGCGTCGCGCTTGGCTCGGAAAAAGAACTTCGCAATCGCCAAATCAAACAATCGTGGCGCGTTTCGTTTGAACAACGAAGGGAGAGGCAGCTGACTCACTGGGCAAAGGAGCTTGCCCACGCAGCGCAATTCCAGTTCGCCGACAACGAGCTCCAGAGAATTTTTGATGCGAGCAAGCTCACGCTCCTGCAGCTCCACGACAACGATTTCATATCCCCCGGACCATTTCTGTACCACCATTTTTGGTACAGGGACGCTGCTCCGATGGTGCGTGCGCTGGACTTGCTCGGTTTTTCAAAGCGTGCGCAGGAAGTTATCGATGCATTTCCTGACCGGTTGAGGTCAGACGGGTTCTTCCGCGGACCGGAAGGAGAATGGGATTCGAACGGAGCGGTCCTGTGGCTCGTACATCGCCATTACTTATTGACGCGGTCAACGGCCTGGCTGCGCGCGTGGTACCCCAGGCTCCTGAAAGGCGCGAACTGGATTGCGATGATGAGGAGAAAACCTTCTCCAGACAAATCAATGATACGCGGGTTGATGCCGGCGAGTCTGAGTGCGGAGCACCTCGGAACGGTCGACCAATATTTCTGGGACTCATTCTGGTCTCTCGCCGGCCTTCGTTCGGTCGTCGAGATCGCAGGAGCGCTCGCTAAAAACGCGGACCTTCCACGCTTTCGTTCGGAACGGGACTCACTCGAACAAGACATTCGTGCTGCAATCAATTCACTCTCGGAAACCCGCGGATGCCAGGTTATCCCGGCCACGCCGACGCGTGCGTTTGATGAAAGCGCGATCGGTTCCATTGCAAGCGTCTATCCTCTTCAGATCCTGGGCGATCTGCCTCACCCTGGGAACACTGTCCGGGAGCTCGATCGACGATTCATGGGTCCGCGCGGATTCTTTCATCCCATAATTCATTCCGGGTACAACCCATACCTCACGCTCCAGTTGGCGCACAGTTACCTCTCCTTGAATGAAACACTGCGTGCCTGGGAGGTGGCAGACACAATATTTGCACAGACGAAGTCCCCTTACTCGCTCCCTGAGGCAATCCACCCAAAGACGGGAGGCGGTTCGATGGGAGACGGCCACCACGGTTGGGCGGCTGCGGAGATCGTTCTTTTTTTGCGCGATTGTCTTGTGGGAGAATCGGAGGGGAAACTTACCTTGTTTGGCGGTGCAACCGATCGACTGATCAGAGCGGGCAAATCTATGCGTTTGATCAATGTGCCGACGGACTACGGATTGATCAGCGCAATCCTTGAATTCGAAACTGACCATCGGTGCGTCCTACAAATCCAGAGTCAGTTTTTCGGCGACCACCGGCCAGATATTATTGAAATCAAACTTCCTTTTGCGTCGAGAACGGTTGCCGCGAGCCATCCCGACAACCTCCTAGCGTCGGCGTCGCACGACGATTCGACGACCATTACGTGCTCGTCAGTCGTTAGAACTCTCTTCATCGAGTTGTGAATCCACCGGGCGTTGAAGAAAATGGACCTTCAGGTTCTTACCGATTTTTTGCTGCACAATTTCATAACCGACCTTTTCCTCACCCACCCAAAGCGCAAATCCCCGTGGGTCCGTCATTTGCAACATGGGGACATCGAGAGGGCTGTCGCCCCCTGCGATAATCGGGTCGATTGATCCGATGAACCTTCTGTAAGCTGCGACTTTTCCCTCGCCGATCGGTATGGGCTCGAACAATTCTCCGGAGAGCCTTCCGCGGTCGATGCGCTGGCGAATGCCAAACACGTTAAAAGGGGGTATTTCGAAGAAGCGCCACGCCGCCAGCCGTGCGGAAATTTCATTGCTTGCACTGATCACGTGAACGTGGTATCCAATCAACCGGAGATAGGTCACCAGACGGGCCATAACAGGATGGGGACGTGGAACAGCGATGAAGGATTTCTCGAGCTCAAGGTACGCATCCTTCCTTGAGAGGACTTCGAGCGTCACTTTGTGAACAGTCCGTTCCGGCAATCCGCTCATCGCCGTTACCACACTGCAGTATGCTTCCGCCTTGCTGGCGTTGAGGAGCCTTCGGTATTTCTCCCAGGCAAGCCCTGGAAGATGTCCCTGCAGTTTCAATGCGGCATACACCGCTTCGCCGATGTCACCCAGGAGGAGCGTATTGTCAAGATCGAAGACCGCTATCTTCTTCGGAATTCCGGAGAGCGTGAACTGCTTTTCAATTTCGAAGATTGTGTGCAGTATCTCGGCGGGCAATTCCGGACTCGATGGATCATCGCGTTTGTTCGAGTACGCTGGCTGCTGTTGGTACATTGCTAAGTTCCTTCGTTATCATTT
>Ga0335081_10017057_pt1 | contig 11765 bp, 10 predicted proteins | sample Lox_Sample_35_FD_206713 | JGI IMG/M metagenome (GOLD analysis project Ga0335081, IMG submission 206713) | Soil microbial communities from Loxahatchee National Wildlife Refuge, Florida, United States - Lox_Sample_3.5 | ecosystem: Environmental > Terrestrial > Soil > Wetlands | place: USA... | reverse complement strand
TACCGCATGCGCGAGCGCCTGCGCCTGGCGGTCAGCGAACGCGAACGGGCGCGCCGCGCCCTCGAAGTGCGGCTGCGGCGGTTCGATATGCGACCTCGACTGGCTGCTGACCGCCGCCGCATGGAGAGGGCGCAGGCCGCGGCGCTCATTTCGATGCGCTCTCAGCTCGCCCGTTTTCGCAGCCGCTGGGAACCGTTGGGAGCCAAGCTTTCCCAGCTCAGCCCATTACGAATTCTGGAGCGCGGGTATGCCATCGTCTCGCAGGACGCCGGAATCCTCAAAGATGCCGGCGCAGCTCCCGCGGGATCGCGCATCCACGTCCGCCTGGCGAAAGGCGAGCTGGACGCTACCGTGCAATAGTCAACCTCCCGCGCAACACGGCCAACAGCAGGATGGCCACGTGCAATGCATGGTCGAAGGTCCCATCCTCGGTGGCCCGCCAAAGCTCGGGTAGCGAGAGAGTTGCGATTTCGATGCCGGCTTCGGGCCTGCGTTCCGGAACCACACGAACGCCAGCTGCAAAACACGCCCAGATACGGTTCGCCAACCTCCCGTTATCGGTAGTCATTGGCCCCAGCACTTCCACCTCATCGGCCTCGTACCCCGTTTCTTCGAGCAGTTCGCGCTGCGCGGCCACGCCCGGCGACTCGCCCGGGTCCACCAGTCCGCTAGGCAGCTCGATCGTGTACCGTTCCACCGCCGGCCGGTACTGCCGTACGAGGAGGACGCGCTGATCCTCGGTGAGCGCGATGATCGACGTATAGTCCGGCAGCTTCAGTGAGTAGTAAGGCGCTTCGTCCGCCCGGATGGTCTTGCCCAGAAGCTCGAACCACGGCGTGGAAAAGGCGATTTCCGTCTTGAGAGGCTTCAGGGGCGTTTCTCCAAAACCCAGCGATTCTGTTCCAGGAAATCCAGCGTCCGGATGATCCCTTCCCGGATGGTCAGTTGTGGCTGCCAACCGAGGGCGCGGATACGGCTGCAATCGAGAAAGATGAACGGACTGTCTCCTACCCAGCCGCGCTCGCCGCCCGAATATTCGAGCTCCGGCTTGAGACCCAGCCGTTCTGAAATCCACCGGATCGAATCGTTGACTTCGCAGTGCTCATCGGCGCCCAGGTTGAAGATGTTTACCGGCGCGCCGGCTTTGGCGATGGCGGTCAGCAGCGCGCTGACACAATCCTGAACGTATAAGTACGACTTGCGCTGATGGCCGTTCCCCATGACCTTCAGGCGATTGGGATGCGCCAGGAGTTGTTTGTAGAAGTCGAAGACATGCCCATGCGTGTAACGTTCCCCGAGGATCGACACGAACCGAAAGATCCAAGCCTGGAATCCATAGGCGGCCGAATAAGCGGAGATCAGGCCCTCCGCCGCCAGTTTCGAAGCGCCGTAGAGCGAAGTCTGCACCGGAAACGGCGCAGTCTCCGGGGTTGGGATGACCTCGGATTCCCCGTAGACCGAGCCGGTGGAAGCGAAAACGATTTTCCGGATACCGCTCGCCCGCATGGCCTCGAGAACATTCGATGTCGCGACGGTATTCTGCTCCAGATCCTTGCGGGGATGATCGGGGCCAAACCGCACATCGGCGTTGGCCGCCAGGTGGAACACGAAATCGCAGCCGGCGAGGGCACGGGTCAGACACTCAAAATCGAGCAGGTCGCCTTCCACCAACCGGAACTGCGGGCAGGGGCGCGCCCGCTCCAGGAATTCGGCACAGCCCGTGGAGAAGTTGTCGAAGCCCACCACCTCGTGGCCCTCGGCTAACAGGCGATCGGCCAGATTGCTGCCGATGAAACCGGCGGCGCCCGTCACGAACGCCTTCACGAGGTTCTCCCTCCGAAGCGGTGATCGAAGCCGATACGGAAAATATCGCGCACATTGCGCAGGTTCCCGGAGATCAGATCGAGCCGGCTGTCGGCGTCGTCGCGCCAGCGAACCGGTACCTGCTGGATGCGGTATCCCAGCCGCCGCGCGATGGCCAGCACTTCCACGTCGAACATGTAGGCGTCGATCCTTTGCCGCGCGAACAGCTTTTTGGCGGCATCGCGCTGGAAAAACTTGAATCCGCACTGCGTGTCGTTGATGCCCGGCAGGCCGACCACGGTTTGCATGAACCAGAGAAATCCCTGCGAACCCACGCGCCGGTAGAGCGGCTGCGGACGTTCAATTTGAGCGCCACCGCGGCGCGTGCCGATCACCGCCTCCACTCCCTGTTCCAGCCATGGACGGAACTTATCGAATTCATCGATCGGGACTTTGTTATCGGCATCGGCGTAACCGATCACTGCGCCCGAGGCCCGTTCCACCGCCTCGCGAATTCCACGGCCCTTCCCGCGGCGTTCCTCGTGACCGATGGCTTCGAGCGCCGCGTTGTCACGCGCCATCTCGCGCACCACCTCCCGCGTGCCATCAACCCCGTCCGCCGCCACGATGACCTGGTAGCGCAGCCCGCGGCTGTCAAAGTAGTGCACGGCATCGGCGATGGTCCTTGGAATCACGCGCGCCTCGTTGTAGGCCGGCAGAATGAGGCTGATGTCCGGAGCGGATGGCATGGAGGCGCGGGTACAGGTCTATTGTAAGCCGGTGATACTTGCTATGCTGGCGGTTTCGTTATTACTGCAGAACTTCGTGACACGCAAGAAATCCGTCTCTTGTCTTCGATGATCCCTTTCATGGGCTGCGTTATTGAGCACACATCAGATGGCATACAGCTGACTGGTGCGAGCCGCGATCACGTGATGGCCGTCGCCGTCACTTGCAAGACGTTCCGGCCACCGTTCACTGTCAAGACAGTGGCCAAGACTGACTCGACCAACCTACGGCTTTACTGGCACGTCGGCGAAGTCATCTTCAACTGGGAGTGCTCGATCCGGCAACTCAAGGTGCACGATCCCGCCACGGGACAATGGTGGGATGCCGAAAATGAGGGTTTTATCGAGGTCAACCAATGGCACGATATCGCCTGGGAAATTGCCGAACTCGATGCGCGTGCTGGTCGATGGGAAAGTCCGCTTTGAGCGCTCTGGGAACTGGGGAAGCATCGAGGCGCCGGTGGCGATCGGTCCATGCTTCGGCAGCACTGTGACTGTCCGGTCTCTCACGGTTGAGTAGAACCATCTGGAGATGCCGCATCGTAGTACGAACGGCTGAGCGAGCCGGCGCGCCACGGGGCCGTAGCTGGATGACTCGCTTTCCCAACCCGATTTCACGTGATATCTAGGCCCGTTGCCACGGAGTGTGAAATGCTATACGAGCCCTGTGAGGTTACGTCATGTCCGCCAAGGTCTTCCCACAACTTGCTCTATTTGTCCTTGCTCCGCTGGCCGTGGCTCAGGTCCAGCTTCAATTCCCGGCGTTTAGTGGCATATTGGAACCTGCAAATTACAGCCGCGTCATCCAGCTGCCTGGCGGAAGCACGCTGCTGGCAGGCTCATACGCCGCACAGGGTCTGGCTGCTGGGATTGATTCTGGGACGACTCCAGTCTTCTCCAGCCCCAACCCACATACGCAGATCCTGCTGACGGTCACCAGTCCCAACTCGAACCAGTTCCAGCCATTGCGGCCGCTCGACGGTGGCAATGATGTGCCCCTGGCTGCGGCCGTCGATCCGACGGGCAATATCTGGATCGCCGGGAACACCGATGCGGACGATTTCAATCTGGTCAACCCGATCGTGTCGCAAAAAGCACCGTATCGAACGGTCGGGTTCGTCCTGGAGGTCGATCCCACAGTTTCGAAAATTCTCTTTGCTACGTATCTGGGCGGGCATCAGAGCCAGGTCTCCAATCTCGCCCGGTATGCCACATACGCAACCGCCATCGCGATTGATGCTGCGGGAAACGTTTACGTCGGCGGCTCGACCGATGAACCCGACTTTCCGGTGACGACTGGAGCATACCTAACCCAAGGCCCACGCGCCGACATTTTCATGAACACCGTCTTCTATTCTTACGTGGTCAAGATCTCGCCGGCCGGCAAACTTGCTTACGGTACCTTCCTGGGAACCGGCAGCAGTTCGTGCGTCGGCGGAAGCACCTGCCTCACCAGGGAATCCACGAACGCCGAGGTCGAGGGCTTAGCGGCGGATAGCACGGGCGCGGTCACTGCGGTGGGCGTGCAGGGCGGGGCGTTCAGTGTGGAATCCGGCTACGTTTCGCGTTTGGGGCCCGACGGCTCCAAGCTGCTCTGGTCGGCCACCCTGGGCGCCAATTACGGGGCTATCGATAAATTTACGATGGCCCAGGATGCGAGCGGCAACGTGGATCTGCTGGGGCGGTACGCTCCTGTCCTCATGCATTTTTCCAATATGCCGCCAACGCTCGGCACGCCCGGTCTTTTCGCCGCCAGGCTGAGCTCCGATGGATCGACCGTTCTGTACTCCACCGATTTGGGCCAATCGGCGGATGCCAACCCCGCCGGCATCGCGCTGGATGCTTCCGGCAATTCCTATTTGGCGGGCACGAGTTCTTCGGCGCAGTTTCCCACTCTCGCGGGTGTTCCCGATCCGGGCGCCGATTTCGTATTACGGCTGGACTCGTCCGGCGCGAAGCCGCTGGCCCTCTTCCGGTTCCCCTTGGGAGTCGTATCTGCGCCGCCGGCATTCGATTCCAGCAGCCGGCTGCTGCTGCTCAGCTGCGCAGGTGCTCTACTGGCGCTGCCCCCCAGTTACGCGTTCAACACGCCGGCTATCGTGGCGTTTGCCAACGCGGCATCGTTTGCGCTCAATACCGGCCTGGGAGCCGGAGAGTTGGTTTCGCTGTTCGGGTTCGATTTAGATGGCTCGCCGCAGAACGTGCAGGTTCTGATCGGCGGCGTGCCAGCTCCGCTGCTGTATGTGGGTCCGACCCAGATCAACGTTCAGGTGCCGTTCGGGATTTCATCCCCGGGGCCTGTGCAGCTCCAGGTCGTGCTTCCCTCGGGGAGCCTATCTCTTGATTCGGTGCCGCTCGCGCCATCGCTGGGGATTTTCACTACCGATGGCGTCCACGCCGCGGCACTGAACCAGGATGGGAGTTACAACACGGCATCCAACCCGGCGGCCGCCGGCTCCGTTGTGTCCTTGTTTGGCACCGGGGCAATTTGGCCCAACACTATTCCGGACGGATCCGTGGCTGCTTCGGCCGTGGCGCTCAGCCAGGAACTGAATCAGTTCGAGGTGGTCGACAGTCAAGGAACACCGCTGACTATTCTGTACGCCGGAAGCGCGGCAGGCATCCTCAACGGGGTTTTCCGAGTCAACGTGCAACTGCCGCAGGGCGCTGTCCCGCCGCTCACTTTGACGGGGCGGACCGGTGCCAGCAACCTAGTGCAGATCTTCCTGCAGTGAGCTACATCGTCCGCGTAATCTTGGTCAACCGGCGGGCCGGGACATGCTACCGCTCGAACTAGGCGATGTGCGGGGGTCGTGCGTGCAATGGGCTTCTGGAGGCAAGCCGATTCTTCCGCGGCCGCGGTGCGCGTCCCGCGGCGTCGATTTCCCGCCAGAGCGTCAAAAGCCGAGCAGGTTGCAGGTGATTTTTTCGTAATCCTTTTCTGCGGCCCACAAATCCATAGGGACGGCGGCCAGTTCATCTACTTCGGGAACTGCCAGGCCGTTGACGGTGAGGTCGACCGCTTTAATGTAGTGCCGGCAGGAGTCGCAGGCCTCGACGCGAATGTGGGGCAATTCCTCCGCCCGGTAAACCGGCAGCTGGTCGCGGTCTTCCTCGCCGCAGTTGGGACAAAGGAGTCGGCGGAACTCCCATTCGGTGAAGCAGAGTGAGCACAAAAGGTGACGCTTGCCGCCTTCGCCTTCCGGCCTGAAAACGGCGGCCACCGGCCGCTCGGCGCAAAAGGGGCAAGTCGTGCGCGTTTCGTTGAGCGCGATGTCGCTGTGCGCAGCTGCGTATTCGGCGCGCGGCTGCCGGAGAACCCGGGAGAAGAAGGCGTGAGCAGGTTCGGTGGGAGCGCCGTCCAAGAGGCTTTGCCAGGCGGCCGGATTGCGGCAGAGGTCGGTTGCGGCTTGGGCCAGAGGAGCCGGGCCGGTGCGTTCCACCAGCGTCAAGAGTGGCATCATTTGGGAAAGCAGCGCGGCCCGTGCGGTAGCGCTTCGAAAAATCTCCCGTTGGAAACAAGCAATCGTCTGGTAGAAGCGAAGAGGCTCGGCGGCCGACGGGATCTCCTTTTCCAATTCCGCGGCGCGCTCGATACGGCGGTCCCAAGTGGAACGGGGATTTGGCGTCATCGGCCGGTTACGCGATCGTACCAGAGACGGTGGTGCAGCCTGGCCCAACCGGGCGTGACTACGCCGCGAATAATGGAAGTGAATCCGCCACGTACCATCGCCGTACCCATGTAGACATGGATGATGAACGCCCCGATCGTGATCAATGCCGAGGACACGTGCAGCAAGACCGCGGCGTACCGGAAACCGCGGAAGTTCCAAGGGATGCGTTCCGGAAACCACAGGACTGCGCCAGAGACGAGAAGGACGACACCGGCCCAAAGCATGACCCAGAAAAAGTATTTCTGGCCGAGGTTGAAACGTTCGACGGGCGGGAGATCTTCGTCCTCGTTACGGATGTACTTGCCAATCGACTGCCCCCACCTAAGGTCGATGCTGGTGATGCGCATGTCGGAACGCCACACGCGCAACATCCACAAAATGGCTGCAAAGAAGAGCAGCGCTATCCAGGGATGCCAGAAGCGCGACGTGGGAGCGCCACCGAGCATGGTACCGATCCAATACAGGTGCGGGGAATAGAAAGCCAGACCGGTGAGCAGCACGTAGATATAAGTGAGGGCGGCGACCCAGTGGATAGTGCGCTCGATGAGCGTATAACGCTGAATCATGGCCGGTCTCCTCTGTCTTCGACTTGCTTAGGGCCGAAGCGCAGGTAGTGCATGGTCACGCCAATCAGGCCACCGATCATCGCCGCGTTCCCTAGCCATTTGAGCGGCCCTTTCCAAAGGCGCACAGTCCAAGGCACCCGCGGATTAGAAGGCAAGCCCCCATACGCTTCGGGGTTCGTAATATCGTGAAGCACGTACATGACGCCGGTGCCGCCCACGCCCGCGGGATCGTACAGGCCTGCATTCTGAAAGCCCGAGTGATCCTTTAGCTGCTGCACACGGGTTTGCCCAAGATCCCGCATGTCGTCCTTGGTTCCAAAGTGCAAGCAACCGGTGGGGCAAGCCTTGATGCAGGCCGGTTCGAGCCCCTGGCCCACGCGGTCGGAACAGAGCGTACACTTGAAGACTTTCTTCGTGTGAGGATTGAATTTAGGAATATTGAACGGACATCCCGTGACGCAATACTGACAGCCGATGCAATTCTCCTGTTGAAAATCGACAATGCCGTTCTGGTATTGCACGATGGCGCCATCGGCGGGGCAGGCGGCCAGGCATCCGGGATCGGCGCAGTGCATGCAACCGTCTTTGCGCATGAGCCACTGGAAGCTGCCATCTTCGCGGGTGTGCTCATTGAACTTGATCAGGTTCCAGTAGTTCCACTCCGTTTCCGGCATGGTCTGGTAGGTGTTGTCGAACACGGTTTCGCGGAACGGCAGATCGTTCCACTCCAGGCACGCCACTTCACAGGCCTTGCAGCCGATACAAGTGGTGGTGTCGATGAGTTTGGCGACCTGCTGCTGCCTTTGGGTGCCCTCGCCCGGGACAGGGCCGGCGTGCCCCGAGATTTTTTGCACGCGCAGGGTCGCCGAACTCATGCCTTTTCCACCTTTACAAGGAAGCCCTTGAATTCAGGCGTATTGGCATTTGGGTCAGTGACCGCGGGCGAGAGCAGATTGACATTGGTCAGTGCTGTTTTGCCAGCGTCCTCGGCGATGCCGCGATAACCCCAATGGATGGGGATGCCGATCTGATAGATCTTCTTGCCATCGATCGTCATGGCTTTGATGCGGCGGGTCACCATCGCCTTCGCGATGTACTGGCCGCGCGCGCTGGAGACCTTAACCCTCTCACCACCCCGGAGGCCCATTTCGTCCGCCAGTTCGGCGGGAATCTCCACGAACGGCTCTGGCACCAGTTGCACGTTCATGGGATTGTTCTTGGTCCAGTAATGATAATGTTCCGTGAGCCGGTAGGTGGTGCAGATGATGTTGTAGCCTTCGGCCGGGGAGCCGATCTTATCCATGTCGGACTTGAACCGCTTGGCCATAGGATTGTGGGACTGCTTGGGATGGAGCGGGTTGTCGACGGGGCTCTCCGTCGGCTCGTAGTGCTCCGGGAAGGGGCCATCGGCGAAGGCGGCCAGCGGACCAAAGATGCGGCCCACGCCTTCCGGGTTCATGATGAACGGCCCCATGTGATCCTTGGGCTTCGAATCGGCTTTGAAATCGGGAACATCGTTGCCGACCCAGCGCTGTTGGGCTTCGTTCCACCAAACCTGCCGTCGATCCGGGTCCCAAGGCTTGCCGTCAAGGTCGCAGGAGGCGCGATTGTACAGCACCCGCCGGTTAGCGGGCCACGACCAGCCCCAGTTCGGATAAATGCCTAGGCCCGAGGGATCTTCCGTACCGCGCCGCTGTAACATGGCCCCGGCCTCGGTCCAGGAACCACAGTAGAGCCAATTCCCCGAAGCAGTCGAGCCGTCATCCCGGAGGAAGGCAAACCCGGGGAGTTGCTGTCCAGCTTTAATAACGGTATTTGTAGCGGGATCGGTGACATCCCCCAGAGCCCGGCCGTTGATCTCGCGCGCCACTTCGGCCAGCGACGGATTGTGCGGATCGGTGTAGCTCCACGCGGCGTTCAAAATCGGATCGGGGAACTTGCCGCTTTCCTTCTGGTAGAGCTCACGCACTCTAAGAAAAATACGGGCCAGAATCTCCTGATCGAGCTTCGCTTCGCCGGGCGGCGGTAAGGCGGCGTTCTTCCACTGCAGCCAGCGCGCCGAGTTGACGAAGGTGCCGTCCTTTTCGGCGAAGCCCGCGCCGGGAAGACGGTAGACCGCCGTCTGGATCTGCTTCATCTGATCTGCTGTGATACCGGGCGATCTCCAGAACTCGCTGGTCTCGTCGGGATAGATTTCGCAGACCACCAGCCAATCCGCTTTCTTCAGCGCATTAATGTTCTTATGCGAATTCGGGCCGATGGCCACTCCGTTCATGCCGAAGGCGAAGATGCCTTTGACACGACCCTGGTACATGTCATCCCAAATCTCGGCCCAGGAATACTTGCGGTCGATCTTAGGCAGATAGTGGAAGGCCCAGTCGTTGTCCTTCTTGGCGGCGTCGCCATACATCGATTTCAGGAAGGACACGGCGAATCTGGGCGTATTGGACCAGTAGTTCCAAGATTCCCAGGGACCGGGCTTCGACACCGTGGGCGTAGTGCGGTCCAGATATGCTTTCAAAGTCGCATCGGCTGGCGCGGGCATCTTGAGATAGCCGGGAAGAATATCGAAAATGCCGGCCATATCGGTGGCGCCCTGAATGTTGGAATGGCCGCGCAGGGCATTCACGCCGCCGCCTGCCCGGCCCACATTGCCTAACAACAATTGCAGCATGGCCGCGGTGCGGATCGTTTGGGTGCCCGAGCTATGCTGCGTCCAGCCCACCGCATAGATAATGGTGCCGGCCTTCTTCATGTCACCATCTTTGCGGATACTCGTAAACAGGTCGGCCGCTTTGAGGAACTGATCCTTAGGAATGCCGGTGATGCGCTCGACCATTTCGGGTGTATAGCGGGAATACTGCTGCTTCAAGAGCTGGAAGACAGAGCGCGGGTTTTCGAGCGTGAGATCATACGCGGGGCTGGCCGGTAGCGCGGCAGGTCCGGAAGTCTGGCCTTCGTAATTCCAAGTGGCTTTATCGTATGTGCCGGCGGCCCCATCGAAGCCCGAATAAAGGCCGTCTTCAGGTAGCTTGAATCCTTCGCGGACAAGGAAGGCGGCGTTGGTGTAATGGATCAGATAATCGCGCGCGATGCGGTTGTTCTCGATGGCGTAGTGGATGAGGCCGCCAAGAAAGGCGATATCGGTGCCGGTGCGAATCTGCAAGAACAAGTCGGCGACGGCTGCCGTGCGCGTGAACCGGGGATCGACCACAATCATTTTGGCGTTGCGCTGGCGCTTGGCCTCTACCGGCCATTTGAAACCGCAAGGGTGATTCTCAGCCGGATTGCCACCCATGATCAACATCATGTCGGTGTTCTTGATGTCGATCCAGCCATTTGTCATCGCACCGCGACCGAACGTGGGCCCCAAACTGGAGACCGTCGGTCCGTGTCAAACACGGGCCTGGTTTTCCAGGTAGCAGACCCCCAGGCTGCGCATGCTTTTGACCACCAGATAATTGAACTCGTTCGTATCGGTGCAACCGCCGGTGAAGGCGATGCCCTCACAACGGTTAACGGTTCGGCCCTGGGCGTCTTTTTCCAGGAAGCTTTCGTCGCGCGTCTTCTTCACGAGACGGCCGATCTCGTCGATGGCTGCATCCCACGAGATGTTTTCCCAGTGATCCGAGCCAGGGCGTCGCACTTGCGGTTTGAGCAGCCTGCGTTCGTTCACGATGTCCTGTTGGAGGGAGGAGCCTTTGGGACAGAGGGTGCCGCGGTTGATGGGGTGGTCGGGATCGCCCTCGACATGCACGACTTGCGGTGTGACGTTTTTCGCTTTGTCTCCCAGGGTATGAATAATGACTCCGCAACTGACGGCACAGTAAGGGCAGGTGGAGCGCGTCTCGGTGGTGCGTGCGATTTTCAGTTCCCGAGACTGCGCGTGGGCGAGTTCGAGATTGAAGCCAAGCACAGAGGTTACTGCACCGGTCCCGATCTTAAAGAAACTTCTGCGTGTTACAGCCAAGGGATCCCTCCGGAATTGAGCTTGGACCATTAAATATCTGAGGCTATAACGATGTCAAGCGCCGAGAAGTTTCAGTAATACCGAATATCGCGGATCGAGCCATGTCGAGGCGTCCACTTACTGCAGATCCAACATGAGCGTCGCCCACTTTCCGGTTTGCGCGTGACACAGGAGCGATGCGGAAAAGAACAGTCAAAGAGGTCGGCAAACGCTGGGCGACTGATGGCGGAATCCGCCGATGCGGATAGAGATGACCAGGCGCAAAGCATTTCCGGCCATTCTACGACTACGGACCGTAGCTATAGAAAACCGAGTGAGTAAGTGTAGTGGAGGGCCGTTAGGGCTTTGCGGACGGCGGCTGCCAGAGCTCAATCTTATTTCCATCCAGGTCATAGATCCAGGCAAAGCGACCGTAGGATTCATTCATTCGTTTAGCGTCAATCTTTACTCCCTCTTGTTTTAAGCGGTCGAGCAAAGCATCCAGATCGTCCACGATGTAGTTGACCATGAACGGTGCGTGGCTGGGATCGAAATAGTCAGTGGAGGAGGGAAAAACAGTCCAAACTGTAACGTGCTCCTTTTGCGGGTCGTCGCGTTCGCGCCACGGAAGCAGCACGCCTCCGCCTTTGTCAGCGAGTCCAAGATGCTTCGAATACCATTCACGCATCTGATCATGATTAGCGGATTTGAAGAAGACACCGCCGATTCCAAGGATGCGCCCGCGCTGCTCCATTTTGACAGGCGGGTTCGACTTTTCAGGTGGCGGAGACTGCACTTCCCGCCCTCCTTGTGAGTAGGCCGAGATGAGCAACAGCAAGCCGAGCCCAATTGATCTCCAGGGTATTCCTTGCATGTGTGGATTATACAAGTTTCGATCGAATGGAGAAAACGGTTCGCTCAAGGGTCGCCGCGATTAACGCTTTCCAGATCGCGCATGAGGTCTCGAACTGGCTTGGCATCGCCC